>Ga0209390_10000496_pt1 | contig 77981 bp, 62 predicted proteins | sample BON01_FD_187212 | JGI IMG/M metagenome (GOLD analysis project Ga0209390, IMG submission 187212) | Freshwater microbial communities from Lake Bonney liftoff mats and glacier meltwater in Antarctica - BON-01 (SPAdes) (version 2) | ecosystem: Environmental > Aquatic > Freshwater > Ice > Glacier...
AGCCAACAGCCAACAGCCAACAGCCAACAGCCGACAGCCGACAGCCAACAGCCAACAGCCAACAGCCAAAGAAATGAATACTGCCGAACAAGTTTTAGAAAAAATGCTTTCCACGGATGCTTTTTCCCGCTGGATGGGCTTGGAGATATTGTCGGTAGGCGAGGGTACATGCAGCTTGAAGTTTGTTGTAAAGCCGGAGATGTTGAATGGTTTTGGCATCATTCACGGCGGGGCAGTGTTTGCTGCCAGCGATTCAGCGTTTGCATTTGCTTGTAACTCTCATGGGCGGATTGCCGTGGCGCTGGATGTGTCTATTACTTTTACAAAGGCGGCTACGGTGGGAGAGACCTTGGTTGTGGATGCGCGGGAGCTGCATTTGGGGTATAAGACCAGCGTCTATGAGATAAAGACAACGAATGAAGCGGGGGAATTGGTGGCCATTTTTAAGGGCACGGCGTATCGTACTTCGAAGAATGTTTTGGGCTAGTATTCGCTCATTGTTCTAATAAAAAAGATCACCACAGAGTTGCGCAGCGTTTCACAGAGGTTTTCAAAGAGGAAAAAAATAAAAAAAATAAGGTGCGGCGAAGCCGCAATATTTTCCTCTGTGAAAACCTCTGTGAAACGCTGCGCAACTCTGTGGTGAAAATAAATGTAATTCAATCCATTACACCATGACCAACGCATACCTAATCGACGGCCTCCGCACCCCAATCGGAAATTTTGGCGGCACATTGTCAACCATCCGGCCAGATGACATGCTCGCCCTTGTCTTGAGAAAATTATTGGAGCGCCATCCACAGCTCGACCAAAAACAAATCAGCGATGTCATCATCGGCTGTGCCAACCAGGCAGGGGAAGACAACCGGAATGTGGCACGTATGGCGACACTTTTGGCAGGGATGCCCGTAGAAGTGCCCGCGCAGACAGTAAATAGGCTCTGCGCTTCGGGCCTGGCTTCGGCCATCGATGCGGCCCGCGCCATCCAAACAGGCGATGCTGAGTTGATGTTGGCCGGCGGCGTAGAAAGTATGACCCGCGCCCCGTGGGTGATTTCAAAGGTATCCAGCGCCTTTGGCCGCGATGCTCAGATGTTTGATTCTGCGTTTGGTTGGCGTTTTGTCAACCCACAAATGGAGCAACTCTACGGCACCGATGCCATGGGTGAAACCGCCGAAAATCTGGCAGAACGGGATGGGATCAGTCGGGAAGACCAGGATGTTTTTGCCTTGTGGTCGCAACAAAAAGCGGCTGCGGCTCAAAAAGCAGGTCGTTTGGCGCAAGAAATTTGCCCAGTTGAAATACCTCAAAAACGCGCTGACCCCGTCTTATTCGACCAAGATGAGTTTATTCGTGCGGATTCTTCCAAGGAAGGACTTGCCAAATTGCGCCCTGCATTTCGCAAAAACGGTACAGTTACCGCAGGCAATGCATCTGGCCTCAATGATGGCGCTGCTGCGCTGTTACTAGCCTCCGAAAATGCCCTGAAAACCTATAATTTGACTCCGCTGGCACGAATTGTCTCCATGGGCGTTGCAGGTGTGCAACCAAAAATCATGGGCATTGGCCCAGTGGCCGCAACGGAAAAGGCACTGAAAAGAGCGGGTTTGAGCCTGGCCGATATGGATGTGATCGAACTAAACGAGGCATTTGCTGCGCAATCGCTCGCATGCACCCGCGCCTGGGGCCTCTCCGATGACGATCCTCGAATTAACCCAAATGGTGGCGCCATTGCGTTGGGGCATCCACTGGGTGTTAGTGGTGCACGTATTCTGCTTGCAGCGGCTTTAGAGCTGAAACGATCAGGCAAGCGCTATGCTTTGGCTACGATGTGCATTGGGGTAGGGCAGGGCTATGCTGCCATTATCGAACGGGTCTAGTGCCTTTATTCATTGGATACGGCACTAGTGTCCACGCTCTTTTTTCACCATTTCAATCATTTCGGAAAACTGCCGCGCCAGTTCCATGTATTTGTCCTGTGCCGCTATGGCCGCCTCATTCGCCGTTGACAAGGCACTGGATGCTTGCTCCCATGCCGGTAATGATTTGGCTGCTTCCCCTTGATCTGCTTTTAATGTGTTCAATGTTTCAAGCAGTTCAGCGCGTTGGGATACGTGTTCCTTGTACTCATCAAAGGCCGCATTGAAAGCCTGCTTTTGGCCTTCAAGTTTGGTTTTGGTGGCAGCTGACACCGCGGTTAAATCGCCCGAAACCCGGATCAACATGATTTCATGGTTTTCTTTAAGCGTTTGAATATCAGGAAATTGATCGTTATCAGAATGTGCGGTGGGCACTGGTTTGTTTTCGAAGGGAGGCACGGGTGTTGCATTGTTGCAGGATATAATTGACAACAATAAAACAACGAGGCAGGATGCGCAAATTAACTTCATAATGAATGGGCTGAGTCTGAAAAAGAAAGGGCAAAGGTAACACAGCCATCCAAGCTTCTTTGAATTCCTTCGGGGATGCGCGCCAATAATATATCTTTGCGCTCTTGCCAAATATTTTAAGTCATGAAGAACGAACGACCCGGCCCTAAGTCAGGCCCAAAAAGAGGAGAAAAGCCAGACTCGAAGTCGAGGGCTAAACCAGGATCGAAGCGCGAGCCAAGACCAGATGCTGAATTTGGCCCTAAGTCAGGCTCCAAAAGAGGGGAAAAGCCAGACTCAACGTCAAGGGCTAAACCAGGGTCGAAGCGCGAGCCAAGGCCAGATGCCGAATTCGGTGCAAAAAAGGATTATAAGTCTGACGCGAAGTTTGGCCCCAAAAAGGAGACGGGGGGCTCTTTTAGCCCAAAAACAAAAGCGGACAAAGATCGCCTGGCGTTTAAAACTTCCAATACCCCGTTGTTGAAACCAGCAGAGAAACCATCAGGCAAGCCAAGTGGTAAGCCATACGAAAAACCAGGCGGAAAAACCGGCGGAAAGCCCGGTGCTAAGCCAGAACGCGGCGCTACTCAGGCATTTCCTCCAAAGCGCTACATCAATGTCTACTTTTCGCTGGGTAGCAACATGGGCGATCGGCAGGCAAACCTTCGTGCTGCAGCCTTGATGATCGATAAGAATATCGGCAAAATTGCGCGAAAAAGCCATGTTTATGAAACAGAACCTTGGGGAGAACCCGCTCAGGACAAATTCCTAAATCAGGTCATTATGGCCAATACAACCATGGATCCCAGGGATTTGTTGGAAATAATCACGGTGATTGAAAAAGAATTGGGCCGCGTGAAAAAAGAGAAATGGGGCCCACGCACCATTGATATCGACATTCTTTTTTACGGAAAACGTATTATTCGCGATAAAGGCTTAGACATTCCGCATCCTGAGTTGCATAAAAGGAATTTCATCCTCATTCCGCTGCTCGAAATTGCGCCCGATCTGGAACACCCGGTGCTTAAACAACCCATTGACGAACTCTATATGGCCAGCAAAGACCCCGGTGAGGTGGTGCAGCTTGATTGATTTGACCTTCTATTCATGAATTTTCCCTACCAGTTTATTGCCGTTGAAGGAAACATTGGCGCGGGCAAGACGACCCTCTGCCATCGTTTGGCTGAATATTCCGGCTGTGCGCTGTTGTTGGAACAGTTCACCGACAACCCGTTTTTGCCGCCATTTTACGAGCAACCGGAGCGTTATGCTTTCCCGGTGGAGTTGTTTTTCATGACCGAGCGGCACAAGCAATTGCTGGAACATTTCGCCCAGCCGGATTTCTTTAAGCCTCTCACCGTTGCTGACTACTTTTTTGTAAAAACCCTGCTTTTTGCCAAAAACAACCTGGATGAAGCTGAATTGCGCCTCTTTCAGCGCTTGTTCAATGTGCTGAACGCTACCTTTCCGAAGCCAGACCTTTTGCTGTACCTGCACCGGCCCGTAGATGTACTGATACAACAGATAAAAAGCCGTGGGCGTGAGATCGAACAAAATATCTCGAAGGAATACCTGGAAGAAATCCAACAGGCCTACCTCAGCTACTTAAAAATGGAGCAAGATTCGCCAGTGGTCATCCTGGAACTTGGCGATGCCGATTTCCAGCGCGATGATTCGGTGTTTCAATCCATTGTCAGCGTTATGCAGGAACCTTTTTCGAAAGGGCTTCACCATCGGCAACTGTAGCCAAGTCCGGTTTTCCCCATTGCTCCGCACCCTGCATAAATTTCCACATGGATGCGCACATAAACAGGTGTGCGATGTCGAAATAGGAAAACCAGACACCAAGGGAGATTTTCAAAATGTGCGCCAGCACAGCGCCCACCAACAGTAGAATTCCCAACAGCATTTCCAGGCTGGCTTTCGAACGGGTTTTGCCCCAAAGCATGATTTCCAAAGGCATGACGATCAATAAAAAGCCGAAAGCCGAGTGTATCTCCACCACCGGGAACCAGAGCGTCGTGCTGATGAACCAGAGGGCTAAAGTCAATTCGATAATATTGAGGTAGAATAAGGCTTTGAAAAGCTTTTCGCCCAAAAACACTTTGGCTTTGACAATTGATGCCTGTTCCAGGGCTGAAACTGCAATCATGCCCATCACCCAGCCGGGCAATTTAAACTCAAACGGCAGGGCGTATAGAAATAGATGGCCGACGATGGCGCCGATTACGATTGAAATGCTGGTGAGCAGGAAAAAAACGCGGGAGAGTTTGAGGGTGTCGTTTTTGGCTTGGAGTTTCCCTAGTCGGAGCCAAGCGTAAAAGCATACTGAGGAAACCAAAAGCCCTGTGAAGGCGATCATTGGTTCGCCGAGGCGCAGGCCCCACAAAATGATGTCGGGTTGGAAATTAGTGGTGGGTAGGACTTCCATGGGCGCAAAGGTAAAACTTCTTACGGTAGACGGTGGACGATTGACGGTGGACGGTTTGCACAACATCTGTTCCGTTGTTTAGGATTGGTTTTCAGCACTTCTGGCCATCCACAAGGGTCGCCCAGAAGTGCTGGGTATATCATTTAGGGCGACCACGCGTCGGGCGACCACACGGGTCGCCCCTACATGACCCAACGCATCGTGGCCGCCCCGCAACATGATCACATGTGCAGGTCGTCGTGCCCATCGTCGCCATTCCACCACATGGTGCCTTGCCCGCGTACGGGCGACCCTTGTGGTCGCCCCGCCGTGCGCCCCAAAAACACCCCCACCAATGCACATTTATCCAAAAATATTTTGATTTCAAAACAAAATATTTGAAATTTGCGGATAAAATTAACGGCCTTACAGAATGATTCCAAAATCAAGAGGATCAACAGGCATCGAGAATTATCACAGCAACCCTCCTACGCCAAGGCTTCGGCGGGTGAACCGTCTATCGTCTACCCTCCTTCGCCAAGGCTTCGGCGGGTGAACCGTCTATCGTCTACCCTCCTACGCCAAGGCTTCGGCGGGTGAACCGTCTATCGTCTACCCACCTACGCCAAGGCTTCGGCAAGTAACCTGTCCACCGTCAACCGTCCACCGTCCACCGTTAACCGTCTACCGTTAAATTGTCAAAAACACACGCAACCGAACCCGCCACAGGCGAAGAAGTATTGGTGGAGAAAGCCCTCCGCCCTAAAATGCTTGGCGAATTCAGTGGCCAGAACAAGATTGTGGACAACCTGACGATCTTTATTCAGGCCGCAAAACAACGTGGGGAAGCATTGGACCATGTGTTGCTGCATGGCCCGCCTGGACTTGGGAAAACGACGCTGTCGCATATTGTAGCCAATGAACTTGGTTCTGGACTGAAAATGACCAGCGGCCCCGTGCTGGAAAAACCCGGCGATTTGGCGGGCTTGCTCACCAACCTGGAGCCGGGCGATGTGCTGTTTATCGATGAAATTCACCGCTTGAACACAGTGATCGAAGAATACCTGTACTCTGCCATGGAAGATTACCGCATCGACATTATGATCGATTCGGGGCCGAATGCACGCAGTATTCAGATTACGCTCAATCCATTTACACTTATTGGCGCGACGACCCGTATGGGCTTGCTCACGGCGCCGCTGCGGGCGCGTTTCGGCATCAATTGCCACCTCGACTATTATGATGTGCCCACTTTGGAGGGCATTCTGAACCGCTCTGCGGCCATTCTTAATATTCCCATCTCCGAATCTGGGGCCAATGAAATCGCCCGGCGCAGTCGCGGTACGCCGCGCATTGCCAATGCTTTGCTGCGCCGCATTCGCGATTTTGCCCAAATCAAGGGCGATGGCTCTGTTAATCAGGAAATTGCGCGTTACGGGCTGGCAGCGCTGGATGTGGACGAATCAGGCCTGGATGAAATGGACATTCGGATATTGACATCCATTATTCATAAATTCAAGGGCGGCCCTGTGGGCTTGACGACTATTGCCACGGCGGTAGGCGAGGAGGCAGGCACCATTGAAGAGGTGCACGAACCTTTTTTGATTATGGAGGGTTTTATTCAGCGCACACCGAGGGGCAGGACTGCCACGGAAAAGGCGTACAAGCACATTGGTGCGGTACCGCCGAGAAAAGAAGGTACCTTGTTTTAGAAACTAACGACCCTTAAACGCCGCCTTCCTTTTCTCCACAAAAGCAGCAGCCCCTTCCTTAAAATCTTCGGTAGCACAGCATTCTCCAAAAGCGCTTACCTCCGCGGAGAATCCATCTGTTTCTTCGGCAAAATAGGCATTCACCGTTTTGATGATTTTAGAAATGGCAAATGGCGCTTTGGTTCCAATTTTTTCCAGCAATTCTGTAGCCTTCGCTACTTCTTCCCCTGCTGGCACGACATAATTCACCAGCCCAAGCCGAAGTGCTTCGTCTGCACCAATCATGTCGGCAGTCATTAGCAGTTCCGTGGCTTTGGTTTTACCGATATACTGGATCAGTCGCTGGGTGCCGCCATAGCCTGGTATCAGCCCAAGGTTGACTTCTGGTTGGCCAAAACGCGCCTTTTCTCCCGCAATGCGCAAGTGACAAGCCATGGCAAGTTCGCATCCGCCGCCGAGGGCAAAACCGTTGACTGCAGCAATGACGGGCTTTTTAAAGTGCTCGATAAGGAAGAAAATATCCTGGCCCCGCTGTGCGAGTTCCTTGCCTTGCAGCGGATTAAGTCCCTGAAATTCGGTGATGTCAGCACCAGCAACAAATGCTTTTTCTCCAGCCCCTGTCAATACCACTCCCTTCAAATCAGGAATGGACATGGCTTCTTCGCCAAAAAAATAAGCCAGCTCCGACATGGTTTGGCTGTTCAAGGCGTTCAGCGCTTTTTCACGGCTTATGGTCACGAGGGCAATGCCATCGGATACTTCAATATGCAAGATTTCGTATTTCATAAAAAATGGATTTCAGGCTTTGAAAGGTTACATGGTTAAAAGGTTACATGGTTTCAAGGTTAAAAGGTTACATGGTTAAACGGTTTCATGGTTTCAAGGTTTCATGGTTAAAAGGTTGGCTTTGCTCTAGTCGTTAATTGGTAAGGAAGGTAGGCGAAATGTTAATAATTTCAAAGGGGTATTGGTCAAGTCAACCGGAATCCCAACAGTATCAACAACCATGAAACCCTTTAACCTTGAAACCTGAAACCCCTTCTTTAATCTACAATCAGCTTTTCTATCTCCTCCGCTTTCCAATGCACATTTTTGGTGAGGTTGTAGCTGTCCAGGCGGTTGTGGTAAAAATACAGGACCCGAAAATTGGTGGAAAAAAGGTCGCCTTCTTTGGTCAATTTTATGGGCTTTACAGTGTGGAAAATACCCAGGTTCCAAACGCCACTTTTCACGATTTCTTCGGCACTGAGGTGTATTTCGGGATCAAGGCGAATCTTATCTTGTTTTTCCAGGGAAAACAAACGCACTTGAATTTGTGCAATAATATCTATGATGGCTTTTCGGGGAAACACATATTCCTCATGCGGCAATCGCAGGATGCCAAAGATGTCTAGTTTAGGGTTTTCCCGGAGCAGCATTTTAAACACCGCATAAGCGACAAGGTGGCTGCTAAATACCACATTCTCTGACTGATAGCGTTCTACAATTCGATCTGCCAAGATTTTGGTGTACTCTTCCTCCCGCTGCCGATCTTCATTGACCTCATTTTTTGATAAGAAATATTCCCGGACATCTATTTCATTGTTGTGCATATCAAAACTGCGGCCTTGTGCGTCTACGAAATTACCGAGCACATCCATGGGTTTTCCGAGGCTGAGGGTAATGTCGCTGGAAGTAGAGAAAAAACGCCAGACAAACCGCAGCCAGGCGCGTACGCTGGTGCCTTCGTCTTTCAGGCGTATGTAGTTTTCTTTTCCCGTCATTTTCAGGTGCTGTTCGATGAGGAAGGGCGCTTCTAATACAGAATTATAGCAGATCACCATCGGTACCATAAACACCTTTTTTCCTTTATTTTCGAAGGCCATAGCTCGCTGTGCCTCTACTGCGGTGCCCAATAAACCCAGTTTGAGGTCACTTTCCAATTCGCCGGAACGGGAACGGGTGCCACCAGGGAAAAACAAGCTGTTGACCCCTCGGTGGATGCTCAATCGGCTCATCGTTTTGAGGGTTTCCAGATAAATGGGGTTCTTTTTTCTTCTGTCGACCCGGTAAGCGCCCAGACGGTTCATGTAGTAAGCCGCGGGTCCGAAGTTGTACAAATTGAGGCCCGCGCCGTAAGAGAAGGACGGCATTCCCATAATTTGATCCATGGCGTAACCAACCAATATCGAATCCAGGTTGCTGCTGTGGGTTGGGAGTACCACAACGGTGCCATGCTTGAACAGTTCCCTGACGGTATCCACATCGCCTTCGACATTCAGGCGCTCGTACAGGTTTCTGCGTCCACGGAACATCGCGCGGATGCTTCGCCCAACCAAGGCATTAAAAAGGCGATTGAAAAAAGCCGTGAGAAAGCGCTGGGCAAAACGAAAGGTTGAAATTTGGAAAGTGCCAACAATCTCCTCTGAATAGCGGTGGATGATCTTTTGCAGGATTTCTTCATTGACGGCTTTGGCTTCGGGGTCGTCGCGGTCGAGCGATTTTTTGATCAGTCGCTTGCTGATCCGGTTCCAAAAGGAGCGCTCATTGGGCGGGTCAACTTTCCAGGGAGATTCTTTGATACGGATACGTTCCTGGTAAATGGTTTTGACCAATAAATCGGGTAAATCCTTGCGGTGCTTGCCAGCAATACGCTTATGGGTGCTTTCGTCGATTTGCCTGACAAATTCCGGGCGATCCTTACTTAGGAGGTAGATCGGCCATTCCTCAATGCGCTCAATAATGCGCGGATATATCTTGACTTCTTTTTTCAATCTGAATTCGATGTGGGGCCAATGTACGCAGGAATGGATATATTCGAGCATTGCTACGAAGATAAAGTTCCGATAGATTCGAGCCCAGGGAAGTAAAAAGGTTAAGCGATATAAGCTGCCAATCCCGAATGGATTATATGTTTATAGCCGTCAGGAGGTGTTCTGATGCCAATCTTGAAAGGATTGTATGTAGATCACCTTACACGTTAAACCTAAAGTGCATGATATCCCCGTCAGTCACCACGTATTCCTTGCCTTCTACAGCCATTTTACCAGCTTCTTTTACTTTTGCTTCTGAGCCCAAGCCCACAAAGTCATTGTATTTGATCACTTCTGCGCGGATAAATCCTTTTTCGAAATCACTGTGTATCACGCCAGCAGCTTCCGGAGCCTTAGCACCGCGGCGCACCGTCCAGGCACGTACTTCTTTTACCCCAGCAGTAAAATAGGTGATGAGGCTGAGCAACACATACGCGGAGCGGATGAGTCGGTTGACACCAGGTTCGGTGAGCCCCATCATTTCCAGGTATTCCTGACGCTCTTCCAGGGTTTCCATTTCCGCAATTTGCGCTTCAATGCCGGCGCAAATCATGATGACTTCGGCACCTTCAGCGGCTACTGATTTTTTAAAATTTTCGGTGTGATGGTTGCCTTTTTCGATGGCGGCTTCATCTACATTGCAGACATACAGCACTGGCTTGGCCGTTAAGAGTGACAGATCACGGGTCACCAGGGTTCGGGCATCTTCGTCCATGTCTTTCAGCAGTTCACGTACCACTCGGCCTGTTTCGAGGTGGGCTTTCACTTGGGTGAGCGTTTCGAGCGCTTTTGCGTCATCTTTGCTCCCCATGCGCGCAGCGCGCGCTACCTTGTCCATGCGCTTTTCCACGGTTTCCAGGTCTTTGAGGCCTAGCTCCAAGTCAATAACTTCTTTGTCGCCAACGGGATCGATTTTGCCGTCCACGTGCACCACATTGTCGTCGTCGAAACAACGCACTACGTGTACGATGGCATCCACTTCTCGAATATTGGCCAGGAACTGGTTGCCGAGGCCCTCGCCTTTACTGGCACCTTTAATCAGGCCAGCGATGTCGACGATCTCAACGGTCGTAGGCTGCGTATTTTGCGGATCTACGATCTCTGTGAGTTTGTCGAGGCGCTCGTCAGGCACCGTAATGATGCCCACGTTTGGGTCTTTTGTGGCGAAAGGGTAGTTGGCAGCCAATGCTTTCGCGTTGGTCAGTGCATTAAAGAGGGTGGATTTTCCGACGTTGGGCAAGCCAACAATTCCGCATTGAAGTGGCATTTTTTCTTGTTTGTTTGAAAAGCGGGCGCAAAGGTAGGAAAATGGCGCAGGAAAATTGAGTTTGAATTATTAAAGCCATTGTTGGGGAAAAATTTCAAATTCAAGTTACATTTTTTTCGCCTTCAAATTGGGTAATTCTCTTTAAGAATCGCCAAAACGGGTGGATTGGTTTGTCAATACCGCTTTTCTATGGGGAAACTTACACAACTGCAACCAAATCTGCGCCTCCGCAGAAATTTGAATGGGGTGTTTCGTAAGTATCGTATGGTTAAGGTGTTGAAGCGAACAGGGCTACTTAAGCTATTTTCGTGCTGTTTCTGCAATTTAGGCCATGGACTGAATACTTATGGGACACCCTTCTTATTTTATTGATTTACCTTTCGGGCGTATTACAAAAACCTGGTTGGCGTTGTCTTAGTACGTTTGCAAGATGCCCCAGCTACCACACATACCACGACCGACACATGAACCACCTCGCCCACTGTTTCCTTTCCCACGACAACGAAGATGTGCTCTTGGGCAATTTTATCGGAGATTTTGTAAAAGGCAGAGATTGGCAAAACTACCCTGTAGCCATTCAAAAGGGCATTATAATGCACAGAACCATTGATTCCTATACCGACAATCACGCTGCCACGGATTTGAGTGTAAAGCGCATCCGGCCCTTCGCCGGGCGTTACGCACCGCCATTTGTGGATATTTTATACGATCACTTGCTGGCCATTCATTGGGACAAATATTCGGAGGAGTCATTTGATGATTTTGCTGAAAAGACCTACGCCAGGCTTGAGCGACGTGCTGCGGAAATGCCGGAGATATTGCAAGTGCGTTTGCCCAAAATGCTGGCAGGCAGGTTTTTGCACGGCTACACCCGGCGTGAAGGCTTGGAATGGGTGTTGGGGAAGTTCAGCTTGAGGCTCGCGGGAAACTTTGATGCCGAGGCGCTTTCCACGCACTTTTTTGCAGACATCGATGGATTTTCGGAAGATTTCAATGCCTTTTTTCCCGAATTGCTGAAAAAAGTGAACGAAGCAAAATAGTGGGAAATGTATTTTCAATAAATATTTTGGCTCACTAGCCCAACAATCGCCATTTTTGTGCTTTCATATTTACAAAATCGAACCATTTCAAACTCACTTATGCGCCTACTTTCCCTTTTGATTCTGCTCACTGCGAGCATCCTGTTTTCCTGTAAAAATGAACCTAAAATTCCGGTGGCGCCTGTTGTCGTCACGATGTCGGAGGCTGTCGGCAAAAAATGTGTCCAGGACACCGTGTGCGCGGAGCTCAAATTATCGTACCCCGTGTTGTCGGGCGGCACGAATCCAGCCGTCACCCAGGCGATTAATGACTCACTGCTTTCTTTTGTGTACATGGTTATTGGCGGCGATCCAGCTATGCCGCTGCCACAGGCATTTGATTCCGCTGTTTGGAACTTGTATTACATGCTGCAAGAGCAAGTTGACATGTCGCCCGATTTCCCCATGGGTTTTTCCAGCGAATTAAACAGTAAGGTTCTTTGGCAAAACAGCAAGCTTGTTTCTGTTGAAATGGCTACCTATTCTTTTACTGGCGGCGCACATGGGAACTATGGCTCTGCGTTGAATAGTTTCCTGCTCTCCAACGGCAAATCGGTGCAACTCACTGATATAGTACAAGATACAGCTGCGTTGCGCCCTTTGTTAGAGAAAGGGTTTGTCGCTGCCAAAGCTGAAGAAGGTGGCGAGACGTACACCTTAGTGGAATTAATATTCCCAGAAAATCTCCCACTCTCCATGCCGATGCAATGGTGCATTGTCAAAGAAGGGCTGCGCGTCACTTACAACCCCTATGAAGTGGCCGCTTATGCCGTAGGACAAACGGACATCTTACTGACCTGGGAGCAGCTTGGCAGCTTAGCCGACAGCAAAAAATGGCTTGATTGATCAATGTCTTGCTTTTTAGCCAGCGCATGGTCGGTAGTTTGCGTTCTTTGCATCAAACTACTGACCATGCGCTTTTTACTTATACTGGCTTTATTCTTTGCTGTTCAGTCTCTTTGGGGGCAAAAAATGTTGGTGCTTGAAAAGGCCAACCGCGCTCGAACCACCAAAATGTACATCGGTGAATCCCTGCGCTTCCGAATGGCGGGCAAGGAGAATTATTGGTATAATCGAACCATTACGGGTATGATTCCAGAGACAAACACCATTTTGCTGGATGGTTTTCCGGTCAAGTTGGATAGCATCGCGACGTTAAAAGTGCAACGTCCTCGCGTATGGGGTATCCTTGGCGGTGCCTTTTTTACGCTTGGTGCCTCCCTCACTTTGGCTACCACGGTCGGTAAAGTTTTATACGAGGATAAAAATGTGAACGGCCTTAAATTGTACAGCATCGCTGCGGTTTCCGCTGGGGCGGGCTGGCTTATGCTGCGGTCGAAGAACCTTCGTTTGGGCAAAAAACATCGCTTGAGGTTGATTGAGATCAAGTTTCCGGAGCCCTTAATTCCGCCGCCACCGCCGAATATTCGAAACTAGGAAACTGTGGTTTCAGCAAATTTAGGTTTCAGGTTTCAAAGGTTTCAGGCTTCAGGTTCTGTTTCAAGCTTGTAATTCTAAGGAAACTAGTGCCGCGTCCAGTAAGTAAATGACGTACGCGCTACTCTTGGTCGCCTGGGTTGCCAAAAACAGTACCTCTTCTGGTCATTCAATAAAATAACCCGCCGAAGCTCCTGCATCGGCGGGTCAACTATTTACAAAAGTTTACACGAAACACAACCTGAAACCAGAAACCTTTGAAACCAAAAACCTCTCTTTAACGAACAACTGTTACATCCCCTTTTAGCAGTAACAATCGTCCATCAATAAGTTCTACTTCTGCCCACCAAACAAAAACGGCAGGGTCTACAATTTGACCGCGGTACATGCCGTCCCATCCATTAGATAAGTCGTTGGGGCTGAATGCTCTATTCTCGAACATCAAAGTGCCCCAGCGATCGAATATTTGCAGTTTCCTGATGTTGGCCACGGATTCATCACGGGCAAATATTTGGAAGGTGGTGTTGTCTCCATCGGGGTCTTCTGGCCAAATCACGTTCGGAACATAAATATTTACATCCCGATCAACTTTGATTGTGGTACGAGCAATGGACTCACAACCTTCTTCTGTCACAATGGTCACGGTATACTCCGTCGTCTTGAACGGTGTTGCCGTTGGGTTCAATTGTTGTAAAATACTCGGCCCATCAAATGTTAATCCATCCATTGGCGCCCAAATTACCTGCTCGATCAGGCTGATAGGGAATGGTGGTGGCACCAGCGCTTGCAATTCCTGATTGTCGCCAAGCTCTATGGTAAATAATGGCGGGATGTTCACGAAAGGTTGTAACGGAGGAATAACCGTAATTGGTTGGGTGATTTCGCAACCGTTAATATCCTGTACTACCAAGTTGAAATTGCCAGGAGCCAGATCGCCAAACTCCTCTATGGTAAAGAAGGTTTGACCGCCATTGATGGAGTAACTGTAAGGTCCGATACCGCCGTTTACCTGATTTACCTGTAGCAATCCAGGGGTTCCGTTACAAAGTGGGTGCATCAGGTCAAAAGCTACACCTGTAGGCACGTTTAGTTCCCGAAGCACAGGGATTTGGTTGGCATTTGTACATCCATTTACCGTAGAAGTTACTATTGCCTGATAAAGGCCTGGCTGGTTGACAACCGGGTTGAGCGAGTTGGCACCCGAAACAATGTTCCCATTCGTAGTGGCCCAAGCAATGGTCGTTTGTGGAGATGCTGTGCTTTGCAGCGGGAATTGTAATACACTACAGGTCAGCAATTGTGGTGGTTGAACCTGAATGGTGGGTGGCGTAATATTTTGGGTCACCAGCACCGGAACTGTGGTGGAACAACCATTGACGGTATTTATAATAGCGAGTGAATAGTTGCCTGGCTGGTTGACGGAGGCATTCAAGGTGCTGCCACCACCCACAATTTGGCCATTTGAGGTAGACCAAGTATAGGTTGGCGCCGCGCCAAAATTTGTTCCCGTTGCATTTAACGGAATACTTAACACATTGCAAGTCAGCACTTGAGGCGTTGCTATGGCGAATCCTGGCGGCGCAACATCTTCTGTCACCACAACATTGTCCGTATCAACGCAACCGTTTTGGGTATTGAGTACTGTCAGCACGTAGGTGCCTGGGTCGCCAATTGTCGGTGTCAGTGTTGTGTTTCCAGAAACAATTTGACCCGTGGTGGTAGACCAGCTGTAGGTGAAATTGGCGCCGATGCTGGTACCATTGCCATTGAGCGCGTTGGTTTGCATGGCACAATTAAGCCCTACAGTTTGGCCAGCCTCCGCTGTTGGCAACTGAACATCTTCCAATACGGTAATGCTGGTAGACTGGGTACAACCATTGGTGGTATTGGTAATAACGAGGTTGTAAATGCCCGGGTCATCTATCTGAGGTGTCTGTGGCGTTACAACAGACACAATATTGCCACCTTGAGTGGTCCAGACGTAATTGAAATTGGCCCCAACGCTCGATCCTGTTGTGCTCAACGGAATTTGTGTCGTGGTACAAGTGAGGGTTTGCGGATTGCCAATGATGGCAGTTGGCAGCGTGACATCACTATTGATCAGCAACTGGTCTGTTCCAGTACAGCCATTGATGGCATCGGTGACCGTTACACTGTAGGTGCCTGCTGCTCCAATCGTCGGGTTTGCGGTAGTGCCACCGTTGACGATTTGGCCGCCTGTGGTTCCCCAAACATAGCTGATGCCCAAGGATGAAGAAGAAACAATGGTGGATTGTAGCGGAAGCGACGTGATGGCACAAGTAAGCGTATTATCCAGTCCTGCATTTACGACAGGCACTTGAATGTTTTGGTTGATGATTACGTTTGCCACCGATGTACAGTTGTTGGTTGTATTGGTGACGGTTACCCGATATGTTCCGGGTGCATTAACTGCGGGGGTAAGCGTGTTGGCACCGGAAGTAATATTTCCCGAAACCGTTGACCACGAATAAGTGAACCCCGGCCCGGCACTTGAACCAGCGCCATTTAAGGTAGTATTGGTAAAGGTGCAGTTCAGTGTTTGTGGTTGCCCTGCAATGGCGATTGGCACGTTAGCGTCCTGGGTGATATTTACCAGGTCGTTTGACGTGCAACCGTTTTGAATATTGGTAATCAATAAATTGTAATCGCCATCTTCATCAACAACGGGTGTCAGGGTATTCGCCCCGCTCACAATATTCCCGTTGGTGCTTGTCCACAAATACGTAAAAATGGCACCTGAACTGCCCGTTCCTTGTAGCGCCAAGGAGGGCACGGTACAGGTGATCTCAGCAGTGGGGCCTGCATCCACTGTTGGCGGCGCGAAGTCGGCCGATACGATTACAACATCGGTATCGGTACAACCATTTTGAGTATTGGTAATTAATAATTGATACGTGCCTGCCTGGTTTATTGATACCGTCGGGGCACTGGTTGACGACGTAATGTTGCCACCTACAGTTGTCCAGGCCAAGGTGTAGCCGGCCCCAGATGGGTTCGATGCGCTGCCAAGGCTTCCCGTAGGCGTAAAGCAGTTTATCAGTACATCCGAACCCGCAAGTGCCACTGGCGGCACAATGTTTTGGTTGACCAATATTGTGGCATCATCTGTACAGCCATTGGTATTGTTTGTGACCAACAGCGTATACGTACCGGGCATATCAATGCCCAGTTGCAAAGTGCCTTGACCGGATACAATTCCCGGGCCAGTCCAGAGGTACGTAACATTGCCGACCGAAGTAGACATGGAGGCATTGATGGTCGTTTGGAGCGTTGTGCAAGTTAGCGTTGTTGGCGGTGCAATCAGCGCTTGAGGCGCTGTGGCATCGTTCATTACAATCGTTGAAGCTGAAGCAGTACACCCGTTTATGGTGTTCGTTACGGTTAACACATAGGTGCCAGCAAGACTAACCGTTGGTGTTAGCGTGGTTGCATTGCTTAAAATCACACCATTGGTAGTGGTCCATTGGTAAGTATAGTTGGGCCCTGAAGCAGAAGCGCTTCCATCTAACTGTAAAGACGCAACGCTGCAACTCAAAGTCGTACTTGGCCCTGCATTCACTACTGGAGGCACAATGTCTTGCTGTACTTGCACACCAAGAGTGGCGGAGCAGTTGTTGGCGGTATTTACCAAAGAGAGCGTATAAGTACCGGGGCCATTGACGACAGGCGTGAGCGTTGTCCCACCACTTACAATTGTTCCATTTGTAGTAGTCCAGTTAAACTGGTAGTTAGGCCCATTAGAAGAGCCAGAAGCATCAATCGTTATGGTTTGGACGCTACAAGTCAAAATATTGGGCAGATCAGCATTCACGACAGGAATGTTGACATCTGCACTTACCGTAGCGGAGGCCGTTGAGGTGCAGCCATTGGTGGTGTTTGTCACCAATAAGGTATAGTCGCCAATGGACGCTGCGGAGGCATTCGTGCCATTTGTTGGCCCAGTGAGGGTTCCGTTGATGGATGACCATTGGTACGTAAAATTCGGTCCGCTACTGCTACCAGCACCATTTAAGGGAACAATGCTTTGGGTGCATGTCAAAAGACTTGGTGGTGAAACTTGGGCAACTGGAGCCGTGATATTCTGACCGATGATCACGGTTGCTGTACTGGTACAACTATTCAGCGGGTTTGTCACCGTCAATGTATAGGTTCCCAGCAGCGTTATGTTTGGCGACCAAGTGGAATCCCCGGAAGCGATATTGCCATTTACGGTTGTCCATACAGGTAAGAGTGCTGGGTTCCCAGGTATTGGGATTGGCCCAATGTTCAGGTTGGTATTCGAGCAGGTCAATGTTGCCGGCGGGCCAGCATTAGCGCCTGGGGGCACGGTATTCTGCGCAACAACCACAGTGTCCATGGTGATACAACCCGTTGCCGTATTGGTAATGCTTAAAATATAGGTCCCTGGCTGGTTAATTATGGGCATAAGGGTGCTGTCTCCTGAAACAAAATTTCCACCCATGGTCGTCCAGGTAAGCGGGAAATTTGATCCAGAAGAAGACGCACTGCCATCCAATGGAACCAGCGTTGTACTACAGGTTAATAAATTAGGTGGCGCGATCACCGTAGTAGGCACCGCCGCTAGGGAGACGACAATATTGGTGGTTGTAGCACATATCCCGGTTCCACTGACTGTAACCGAGTAGGTACCAGTGTTTGTAATGTTAATTGAGTTAGTGGTTTGACTCGTAGACCAGGTATATTTAGGGAATGGCCCGCCCACAGCAGTCAAAGTGGCTGAGCCACCGGGACACAATGGCGTATTCGTTATTTGTATGGTAGGAGGGACCAATGCAGTGACCGTTGCGGAGGTTGTACCGGTGCAACCGTAAATATTGGTGACGGTTACCGTATAGGTTCCCGCCTGGTTCACAATATTGGTGATACCCATGACTCCGTTGGACCAACTATAATTTGAATAGCCACCTAAAACACGCAAGGTGTCTAGCTGTCCCGGACAAATTGTAGGGCTGGATACGGAAATGCTAAACGGATCTACACCGGCGTTTTGAACGCCATAATAACCAACACCAGTACAACCATATGTGTCAGTTGCTGTAACTTCATAGATGCCAGGATCGGTTACAATGAGCGGGTTGCCTACATCACCGCTGTTCCACTGGAAGTTAAAATAGGGCCCTTGTACCACCAAGATGGCAGTATCTCCTTCCGGGCAAATCCTGATAGGGCCCACAATTTTAGGCACAAATGGCGGTATCAGCGGAATATTGATTTGATCGGTGAAGGGGCATCCGAAAGCATCGGTGACGGTAAGGGAGTAAATCCCGGGGTTATCAATAGGGTAGGGCGACAGATCACTGAAATCAGGGCTCCATTGAAAGGAGTTAAATGGACTGTACCCCTGAGTGTTTACCGTAAGTTCAACAGTTTCGAAAGGACAAATTGCCGGAGGCCCTAATACATCGATTGGGCCGGCAAAAAATGTATTGTCAACCGAAATAGAAGTATTCTGGTGCACCACTTCACAGCCGATACCTGTTGGATCCCAGCTCCATGTTCCAGGCGGGGTGACGATGATTTTGTGTGACGTTGCACCAGTTGACCAAGGAACAGTTACAGGCATGGAGACTCCGGTAAAAGTGTAGTCGATCCAAGCCTCTAAAGTAATCATTTTGGTAATACAATTGGTGTCTACATGTACGTTGCACTCCAAGTGGCCCAAAGGCCCCAAGCCGCGCCGCCCGAGCGAATCCGGGTTCGCTGGATCACCAGGGCCTCCAGATACGCGAGCAAAGCCGATGCAAGGCAAGGCCAGCAGGATAATCAAGAAAACTTTTTGAAAGGGGAGCTTTGTGTAGATTTTTATCATAGTAGGTGATGTTGATTTTTTTTTAACGTTCAAGAGATGCATTGGAAGGGTAATTCGCTTCTTGAGGGTTGATCAATTAAGATTAAATATGGCGCAAACTAAAGGCAGAAAAATAAAGTAATGGCAAATTTATCAACTTTAAATAAAGAACTGGACAAATTTCGAAGAATCAACCTTCTACTTAAAGAAAATGAAAAAATAATTGAAGTCGACTGCAACATATTTTGAATTCGATACACCAAAGATTGTATGAATGAAGTTTGTATTCTGCGGAACTTTTTGAAAGCGAATGCCCATTTCCCAACAGATAAACCTAAAAAAAGATTGTTATGAAGTTTTTGACCCCGACTTTAATATTCGGATTTGTTTTCTCTATTTCAACCTTGTTTGGGCAAAAAAGAATTTCTTCCAAAGAAATTCTTGCCCAGCCTGTCGAGGAAATTGCGGTTTTCGATACTACTGGTTTTGGTATTTACGAGCTTGCCATTCGATTTAATTATGGCAGCCCACGTATTCTAAACCCTGAAGCATATAAAGCCATAGAATCTTACGGAAAAATTTCGGTTGAGTACATTTATTCCAAATTCACCCATTCCCAACCCAATCAGAAGGCATTGGACAGCGACCGCTTTGCTTCGCTTCAAAAGCTTGCCCCTGATCTGTTCAAAGATCCTGGAATCCGTTGGGATGTCACCGTTCAGACGGAGGCGAATACCCCAGAAAGTGCCCGCGCCCTTTTTCATGGTTTCGTTATACGGTACCAGCCTCCTGTGACGGAAGCACGCAAGGAAGAAATCAAAACAGAGCTTGATGCCGTGGTTGATTGTGCCAAGAAGCGGCCTCCTGCTGATGCAGCTAAGTATCCCGGCGGACCAGATGCGCTGAAAACTTGGCTTGAAAGCAATATTAAATTCCCCAAAGATGAATTGAAGTCAAAAGGAAGCACCAAGTCAGCCATTGTAGAATTTCAAATTGGCAACGATTCCGGGAAGCCAAAAAATATCAGGGTTTCTAAAGGCGCTTCTCCCAAACATAATGAGCATATCAAGGCTATTATGGGCAATCTTTCTGGTTGGGGGAAAGGCAAGCCTTCTATTGAGTTTTCCCTGTTGATTCAGTTTACCATAGGCGAGGATGGCAAAGCGCGCATTGAATCCCACCCTTTGCGCGGTTACAACCCCGAAGATTGCAAAGGGCTGAAATCAGACTCGCTCGTAATGAAAGTGATGGATCGGAACAAAGACTGGAAAAAAATGCTTGTGGTGGAAGACGTAACAGGCAGCATGATGCCCTTTATCGCAGACCTTTTGCTCTGGAATGCCCTAAAAAGTAACCTCCAAAATACCAACCATTTTGTGTTTTTTAACGACGGCGATTCCAAAGAAACGGAAGACAAAGAAATAGGAAGCACTGGTGGCTTGTACCACGCCAAGCCTAAAAGTATAGAGGTGCTAGAAGAAACCATGATCTCTGCCATCGCTGGCGGGGATGGCGATGATACACCCGAGAACGACATTGAGGCCGTAATAGAAGGCATCAAAGCATGTCCGGAATGCGAAGAAGTAATCCTTATTTCTGATAACAATACCACCCCCCGCGATCTGGAATTGATCTCGCAAATTACCAAACCTGTCCATGTTATCCTCTGTGGCGTGCGTTATGCACCGAATCCGGCACACCTATACATTGCGTGGAAAACAAAAGGCAGCTTGCACACCATAAAAGAAGACATCACCAAACTCAAAACCATGGAAGAAGGACAAACCATCACCATTATGGGACGCACCTATAAGATATTGGATGGGAAATTTGTGGTGCTGGGACGCATGTAATTTAAAAAGGGGTTTCAGGTTTCAGGTTTCAAGGTTTCTGGTTAAGGGTTCATTCCCCATGGCTCTTGATAATAACTTGGACTAAGCGTAAGAACCCTTAACCTTGAAACCTGAAACCTGAAACCTGAAACCCCTTTTTCACCATATAGCGATTTTCCCCCGTACGCTCCCATTCACTCGAAGGAAGTAAAGACCTGATGCTTGACCTTCCATATCGATTGGCCATGAATGATGGCCTTTGCTGGCAGCAAATGAGTTTTGATACCGTAACTTTCCTTGCAAATCAACTACTTCTACCAGGCACGCATAATCGTGATCACTAAAGGTACTGAGGGTAAATAAGCCCGGTGTTGGGTTGGGACTGTAGAAAAACAGGTTGGGGGGTAAAAAGCTGGCATTGGTGCTGTTGCGCCAAACTAGCTCCAAGGGATGGGCGCCGCCTGTGGCATCGTATGTTTCTGACCGCAGTGGTGTGTTCATATTAAGGCTCAATATCTCGGATAGTTTCACTCCCTTTTTGGCACTTATTTCCAGCACGAAGACCGGGGTGTCCGCATCAATTTTTTGACCACGACCGTTGATCCAGGATACATTGGACACTCCGATTGATGAATTTTTAAGGCTATAGTTTTCTTTGCCAAATTCCAACAAGTTTGGAGATGTTACACTATTGATATTCAAATAGTTGTTGTCGAAGGAAAATGCCGCTTGCAAGCCCAGCAAATCCATCGAATGAACGGCATTTAGGGGAATAAAAACAGTTTCGCCAGCTTGTACCATTCGATCTTCGATTTCTAAACGCCACGCTTCACGGTCTTCAGGCGTGGGGGAAAATTGATTGCAAACCCCGGCCGTTACGTCACCTGATTTTACCGCTAAAAACTCCAGACAATTGCCATTCATGGAGGAGGCAGAGTCCGGTGAAAACCGCCATGACCCGCAGGGCAGCTCCTGGTCAATCCCAAGGATAACTTTTCGCGCAGTAACAATGTCAAATGTTGTGATGGATCCACTACAATTCACATCGGCGGCCAATCGCTGCCAATCGCATTTTAAGGCTTCGATACCTAAAATATGCTTGGAAATCAACACCAAATCGTAGGTAGTCAGCCCGTTCAAAGGATTGTCGTTTTTGTGGGGAATGATGGTGTACATTTTGTTGGCCAGTGATGCGACAGTGGATAGGGTATAGGCACCATTGGCCATTATTGTCGTATCAAAAGGTGGTGCTTTTACTTGCAATTGAACAGCATCCAAGCTGTTGTTGAAATAATCTTTAAGGTTACAATAGGTCGGAACAAACGGCGGCGGCAGCAATTCTTCTATTTTTTGGCTTACTTTGGTGATGGTAGCGGAAGCTGAATTGCCGCGGATATCGAAATGAACCTCACCCGTATTGGGCGCTATTACAATGAAAGTAGGGGTGCCTAAAAACTGGCCGAACTGCCCGCTGGTATAGGGCTGCAACGCGGTTATGCTGCCTCCGTTCGATCCTGCAGCCAGCATCGTCAGCCCCTTGCTGACTTTGTAAGATGCTACACTTGTATTGATGTCACCACTTTGGGTACTCAGCAGAATAAACTCCACTTTCCCAGGGTGGGCAGCCTGCATTTGTGTATAAAGGTTCTGAAATAAGGGTGCGTGGGTACCACAGGGCGGGCATGCAATAAAAAAAGCCTCAATCACGACAACCTTTCCCTGGCTGATAAAGTTTTGATATAGCTGTATGGTTTGGTTATCGGAAGTTGTCACCGTGAAGTTGGGCGCTGGTGCGCTGAAAGCGTTAAAAGCGGCGACCAAGAAGATCAGTAGGAGTATGTTTTTCATGAATAATCGGATTTGTACCCCGAAAGTTAGGACAAATGCCTGAATTTTCGGAAATTTTAGCACAGAATTGCCTTCTACATTACTTTTGCACCATGAGAATTGCCGCTTTCATTTTTTTTTCTGTTCTGCTGCTGGGTTTCTGCCTCCCCCCAACCCCTGAATCCCTGGGAGAGAAGTTGTTTTCCGACCCAATTTTGTCACTAGACAGCACCATAAGTTGCGCTAGTTGCCATATCCCGGAATTTGCCTTCTGTGATACGGCTTTGTTTAGCCGTGGCGTTGGTGGCACCCTTGGCCGTAGAAATTCACCGGGCATCACCAACATGAACGCCAGGCCCTATTTTTTCTATGATGGCCGGGCAGCGACGCTGGAACAGCAGGTGCTCATGCCCATTCAAGATGCGCTGGAAATGCATGCCAACATGCCCATAGTTTTGGAACGACTCCAGCAAAACAAGGCCTACAATGAAGCTTTCATAGCGATATATGGTGTCCCTGCCAATGCGGAGAACCTAGCATCGGTGCTGGCAGCATTTGTGCGCACCCTGGAAACGTCCAATTCACCGTTCGACCGTTGGATGCAGCAACAGCCTAATCCTATGAGCCAACCTGCTGTTCGTGGTCGCGAGGTTTTTATGGTAAAAGGAAAGTGCTTCGACTGTCACTTTTCACCGGATTTTACGGGTGATGAATTCCGGAATGTCGGACTTTACACGGGCCGCCGGCACCTGGCCGACCGCGGTCGTTTCGACATTACAGGTGACAGCACTGACCTTGGGAAGTTTAAGGTTCCAGGCTTGCGAAATGTTGCCCTCACAGCGCCCTATATGCACAATGGGATGTTCAATACCCTAGAAGAAGTTATTGAATTTTATGACCAGCCTAATCAAACAGTGCCGGGTGGTATGAACCGGGATACCTTGCTCAATGCGCCATTAAACCTTACCGTTGAAGAAAAAGCGGATCTAAAGCTGTTTTTAGAGGCATTGACGGACGATAGATTTGTAAAAAAAAGCTGACCTACTATCAACTTGGTACTTAAATTGGTATCCGTTTTACTACTTCCCCATCAAGAAATTCTTCCGGGATACTTTCCATGATTTCGGCTTTCAGCGCAGCGATCAAATCACTTTTCATGAAGTTCCGGTGTGTTGGTAGGTTGGGTGACAAAGCAGGATGCGGCAGCTTTGCCAAAGTGCCGATGCGCTTCTACAGCAAGCACATATTCGAGTTGTTGAAAGTTCATTGATGGTATCTATGAAAAAATGGAAGGTATCGGTATTGTCAATCGACAAATGTAGGTGATGTTGATGATCTTTTTTGCTGCTTTTGTTGTTTATACGTTCACAAATCAGCTCATACTATGGAAAACAAACCGCAAACCTGGAATACCCTCACCCCTGAAGAATCGCATGTAATCGCTGAGAAAGGTACAGAGCGGGCTTTTACAGGCGAATACTGGAACTTCAAGGCTGCTGGTACCTATATCTGTCGGCGTTGCAATACGCCTTTGTACAAATCCGCCGATAAATTTGACAGCGATTGCGGCTGGCCATCTTTTGATGATGAGTTGCCTGGTGCCATCATCCGGCACACCGACAGCACCTTCGGCATGAAACGCACTGAAATCGTGTGCGCCAACTGCGAAGGGCATCTTGGCCACGTATTTGAAGGAGAACGTTTGACGGCAAAAAACAGTCGGCATTGCGTGAATTCGTTGTCTATTAGGTTTGTTCCGGATAAAGCATCAATATGAAATTACTTAAAGACTACGCCCAATACAACCTCTGGGCCAACAGCCAAACCATTAACTGGCTTAAAACCAAGCCAATAGCATTGATGGAACAAGAAGTCCCATCCAGCTTTCCCAACCTCAAACTGACCTTGTTACACATTTGGGCCGCTGAAAAAGTATGGCTTGAACGCTTACTCGGCACCCCACCGACAACCTTTTTGTCCCAAACCTTCCATGGCTCAACCGAAGATGTTTTTGAAGGAATACTACAACAATCCACAGCCTTTAACAATTATGTTCAAGGGCTTTTGGAAGGTAATTTTGATGAAATATGTGATTTTCGATTGCTAAATGGCACCGAAGACTCCCGCCAACGCGCTGAAATGATCCACCATTGTATAAACCATAGCAGCTACCATCGCGGACAAATTGTAACCATTGCCCGAATCCTTGGACAAACGGATCCTCCATCCACCGATTTCATTAAGTACCTTCGCGTTCAACAATAAGCAGCTACACCATGCCCAACACCTTGACACCCAATCTCTCCCAATTGCATAATTTCTCTCCTGACTCCCGCGTCTGGGTTTATGTCTGCAACCGCCCGTTGACGGAATCCGAGACAAATGCTGTCCAGCAGCAACTGGATGCTTTTTGTCTCCACTGGACTGCCCACAACCAGGCCCTGCTTGCCACTGCAGAAGTGTTTGAAAACCAGTTTGTTTTCCTGATGGTTGATGAAACGCGCGCCGGCGCCAGTGGTTGCTCCATCGACAAATCCGTCCATTTTCTGGAGCAGTTGGGCGATGCCTGGAACGTCGATTTTTTTGAACGGATGCGCTTCGCCTGGGTAGGCGACGATAACCAGCTAAAATTTGCCAACCAACAGGAGCTTGCGCTTGCTGTAAAAAACCAGCAAATAACGGACACGACGCTGATGGCCAATACCCTGGTGCAAAGCAAACGCGAACTTGCTGAAAAATGGCTCCAGCCATTTAATATCAGTTGGCATAGAAGAATCGCTGCGGTAAATTGAAGAAGTACATACCTTTGCCGCGCATAAAACAAGATTTATTCACCCATTCACTCCATAATTGATGAAAGTCGCAGTCGTCGGCGCTACGGGACTCGTAGGCACCAAGATGTTGCAAGTGCTCGAAGAGCGCAATTTTCCCATTTCAGAACTCTTACTGGTTGCCAGTGAACGCTCGGTTGGTAAAACACTGACGTTTAAAGGCAAAGACATCAAGCTCATCAGCATGCAAATTGCTGTCGACCAAAAGCCTGATGTGGCCATTTTCTCGGCTGGCGGAAGCGTTTCCAAGGAATGGGCCCCGCGCTTTGCTGAAAATGGTACTGTGGTGATCGACAATTCCTCTGCTTGGCGCATGGATCCTGAGAAAAAGCTCGTCGTACCGGAGGTGAATGCCAATGTGCTGACCAAATTGGATAAAATAATTGCCAATCCTAACTGCTCTACCATTCAAATGGTGGTAGCCCTCAAGCCTTTGCACGATGCTTATAAAATTAAACGTGTTGTTGTCAGCACCTATCAAAGCGTAACGGGTACGGGTGTAAAAGCTGTTGACCAGTTGATGAACGAGCGTTCCGGCAAGGCAGGCGATCGCGCATATCCTTACCAGATCGACATGAACCTACTCCCGCACATCGACGTTTTCACGGAGAACGGCTACACAAAAGAGGAGATGAAAATGGTGCTGGAAACCAAAAAGATCATGGGGGATGATAGTATCCGTGTTACGGCAACCACCGTCCGTGTTCCGGTAATCGGCGGCCACTCGGAGTCCGTGAATGTTGAATTTGAGCGCGATTTCGACCTAGCTGAGGTGCGCAAATTGCTCGAAAATGCCCCTGGCGTAGTCGTGGTGGATGACCCAGCTACCTTACAGTACCCAATGCCTTTGATGGCGCACGACAAAGACGATGTATTCGTTGGGCGCATCCGCCGCGATGAGAGCAATCCCAATACGTTGAATATGTGGGTGGTGAGTGATAATTTGCGCAAAGGCGCAGCTACAAATGCCGTCCAAATTGCAGAATACCTGCTCGAAGCGGGTATTTTGAAGTAAAAATTGAAAAAAGCCGCCGTTTCGGTATAGTTTTGCAGCCGCACAAAGTTACGTAGGATAAAAATTTGGCGCAAATTGCCCAATTTATCTAGCAGCAGTATCACGGTTATAGTTAACAGTCAACAGTTTGAAATGAAGAACAAGATCGTAATTTGGGGAACCAACGAAGCAGACGAAAAAGTACTCATCGCATTGGAACTTCAAGCAGCAGCGAGCAAAGTAATGCTCTACACATTTTCAGAAGCAATGGCATCGGAGGAGTTTGTCTCTAAGATGATGAGCGAATGGCGCGAAGGCAAGGAAGTTGAGTTCCCGGAGGGGCATACTGCCACTGAACGCATGCTCAGCGTTACCGAAAGTCTTCTGCCGGAAACATTAAAAATAGAGCAAGGTGGAGATTTGATTCAGCGCGCTCAAACGGAATGGCATTTTGCCGTGCTTTCTACAAAATTGCACCTGGCATACCTGCAAGAGTTAGAAGATTTCAAAGAAAAGGTGGCGCAGATTAGTTCCTACGACAACAAGATATGGGACGGTTTGAAATCTTTTTGGGATAAAGTACAAAACCAATCGCGTGAGCGCAACCTGTTCCGGGAACATGCCAATCACCTTCGTGATAATATAAACCTGCTTTTTGAAGACCTCAAGTTGGTGCGCAAAAAGGTACAGGGCGAGTTTATGGAGGCTTCTGCGGGGGTCGCCAGTGATTTCAACAAGGCACTTGACGATATCGATGCACGCATAGCGGCTGGTGGCTCGAAACTGGGCAGCGTATTCGAAGAGCTCAAGCAAATGCAGCAACGGTATCGTGAAGCACGCATGAGCAACGAACACCGCAACCAAATTTGGAACCGCCTCGACAAAGCTTTTAAAAAAGCAAAGGAGCGGAAATTCGGGTCTGAAGCAAACGATGGATCAATGGCGGATCGCCATGACCGTCGCTTAGGTGGCTTGGCTGATGCGTTAAAACGCATGGAAGACAGTGTTCGTCGTGATGAAGATGAGCTGGAATTCCAAACCAAAAAAGTACATCAATCAGAGGGCCAATTGGAATCACAAATTCGAATGGCTAAAATCAAAATGATCGAAGAGCGCGTTGTTTCCAAGCGGGGAAAACTTGAAGAAATGCGCCGCTCCATTGTTGATATTGAAAGACAATCGAGTATTGCAAAAAATAAAGAGGCCAAACGCGCTGAGAAAATAGCGGAGAAGAAGAAAATAGCCACCGCAAAAGAAGCGGTGAAGTCTGAAATCGCTGCCGAGATCCAAACTAAAGCCCAGAAGCCAGCACCAGCCAAAGAAGATAGTCTTTTTGAAGCAGCGGCAACACTGCTCGGGGATGTTTTGGTCGATGCCATTGATACCGCAAAAGCGGTTGCCAGCGTTGTAGCAGAAAAAGCAGAAGAGGCTTTCGACAAAGCTTCGGACAAGGCGGAAGAAGCCTACGAAAAAGCGACTGAAAAAGGTGGAGATGCCCTCGGTAAAGCTAAAGTTGTGGCGGAAATGTTCGCGGATAGGGCGGAGGAGGCTTTTGAAAAGGCTTCCGATAAAGGAGAGGACGCCTTGGAAAAAGCCAAAATGCTGGCCAGCAAAATGGCGGCTAAAGCAGGCGAAGCCTTAGAACAAGTAGAAGAAGCTATTGACAAAGCAGCAGATCAGGGCGAAGGCGCTCTAGGAAAAGCGAGAGCTGTGGCAAACCTTGTTGCAGATAAAGCAACAGAAGTATTAGAGAAGGCGGAAGAAGCTCTTGAGTCCTATAAAGCTAAAAAAGCAGCAGAAGCAGCAACAGCAGCAAGCGCTGAAAAAGAAGGGATCATCATCGAGGATATTGTGCACAAGGCTGAGGCGGAACTCGAATCTCCCGCAGACGCTTCGACAGCCGAGAAAGATGGAATAATCATTGAAGATATTGTGCACAAATCTGAGGCGGAACTTGAATCTACCGCGGACGCTTCGACAGCCGAGAAAGATGGAATAATCATTGAGGATATTGTGCACAAAGCAGCCAATGGTGAAGCATCCGTTGCGGGCAACGACTCGGAGGATGCTGGTGCAGCTACAGAGACAAAAGATGCCTAATCATCAGGCGTTTTTAGGAAAATAATGTAGCCGCCCGGAACGCTTTTGCCTTTCGGGCGGTTTCATTTTGGAAAAATTCAAACCGTTTGCACCACTAATATTTACCCAATAGGCCGCATTTACCGTTCAAACGCGTTTTTCAAAAACAACTTCATATGACACTGGAAGAACAAATATCCAAAGACCTCGTAACCGCGATGAAAGCCAAAGACGAGGTAGCGCTGCGCAGTATTCGCGCCATCAAAAGCGCCATCACCCTCCTGAAAACGGACGGCAGCGGACAAGCCATTGATGAAACAAGGGAAGTACTGCTCCTGCAAAAGCTGGTTAAAACCCGGCAGGAGTCGCTGGATATTTACGAAAAAAACGATCGTCCCCAATTGGCGACCATCGAAAGGGAAGAAATTGAGGTTATCAAACGCTACCTACCGGCCATGATGGAAGGTGCAGCACTGGAAGCTGTGCTACAAAAAATCATCGCTGAAACAGGTGCTACCTCCGCCAAAGACATGGGTAAGGTCATGGGCGCTGCCAACAAACAACTGGCCGGCAAAGCCGACGGCCGCGCCATCTCCGACATCGTAAAAAAACTCCTCTCATAACTCATCTCTCATAACTCATAACTCATCTCTCTTAACTCATAACTCATCTCTCATAACTCATAACTCCATAAATGGTTCTCAGAGCAGAAAATATCATCAAAACCTACGGCAAACGCACCGTCGTCAAAGGTGTTTCCTTCGATGTGAACCAAGGGGAGATTGTGGGCTTGCTTGGTCCAAATGGCGCGGGCAAAACCACCTCTTTTTACATGACGGTCGGCTTCATTCAGCCTACGGATGGCAATGTTTACCTTGACGATGAAGAGATTACCAGCCTGCCGATGTACCGTCGGGCACAAAAAGGTATCGGCTATCTGCCGCAGGAACCCAGCGTGTTTCGCAAACTTTCTGTGGAAGACAATATCCGTGCAGTGCTTGAAATGACCAAATTGAGCAGGGCGGAGCAGGCTGATAAATTGGAGTCGCTGCTCGAAGAATTCAACCTCAACCGGGTGCGGAAAGGCATGGGCGACACCCTTTCTGGCGGAGAGCGCAGGCGCACTGAAATTGCCCGATCCCTGGCCTCCGACCCCAAATTTATCCTGCTCGATGAGCCCTTTGCAGGCATAGATCCCATCGCGGTTGAAGATATTCAGTATATTGTTGCCAAGCTGAAAACCAAGAACATTGGTATCCTGATAACGGATCACAACGTTCAGGAAACGTTGAGCATTACAGATCGCGCCTACTTGATGTTCGAGGGGAGCATCCTGAAAGCGGGCACAGCAGAGGAATTGGCTGCCGACGAAATGGTTCGAAAAGTTTACCTCGGCAAACACTTTGAGTTGCGGCGCAAGGTTATGGATATTTAAAAGGCAAAAAAGCAAAAGGCAATGAAAGCCCAAGCGTTAGGTGGAAATTCGTTCCAACCAATTTCGCCCGAAAATTTTAATTGACAAATTAGTATTGCATGAAAACATTACCAATCACCAGTCTATTTTTAATATTATCCTCGATTTCGTTTGCTCAAAATCCCGCTCCCAACAAGCCCCGCATCATCGTGGGCATCGTCGTCGATCAAATGCGGTATGACTTCCTCTATCGCTATGAATCAAGCTATGGCGAAGGTGGATTCAAACGTTTGCTTGGCGAAGGTTTTTCCTGTGAAAACACCCATTTCAATTACATGCCCACTTATACAGGGCCTGGGCATGCTGCCATCTATACGGGCACAACGCCATCTGTAAACGGTGTTATTGCCAATGAATGGTGGGATACTGCACTCCAAAAAGACCGTTACGTGACTTCTGATCCGCGCTACCAAACAGTTGGCGGCACCAGTGGAAAGGTAGGGCAGCATTCGCCTGCTGTGATGCTTTCTTCCACCATTACCGACGAATTACGGCTTTCCAATAATTTCCGCTCCAAAGTGGTGGGTGTCTGCCTCAAAGACCGTGGGAGCATCCTGCCAGCCGGACATATCCCCAATGCTTGTTACTGGTTTGATGATGAGAGCGGTAACTGGATTACTTCAACATACTACCCAGATTCAATTCAATTGCCAACCTGGGTGCGTGATTTTAATGCCCGGCGCTTGCCAGAGTCGTACTTGAAAGGGCGCTGGGAGAAGTTGCCTGGAAAGGATTATTCTCAAAGCTTCGACAACTGGAAACGCTATGAGGATGGTAAGTATTTTACCCAGTTTAAGGGTGATATGCCCTATGACTTGGCCGCCATTCGGCAAAAAACAAATAGCCTGAGCGTGATCCGTTTCACCCCCTTTGGCAATTCCCTGACACTTGATTTTGCGCTGGAAACCATTGATAAAATGGGGCTTGGCGCCGATGAATGGACAGATTTTTTGTGCCTGAGCTTTTCTTCTACCGACTACATCGGCCATCAATTTGGCATTCACGCAGAAGAAACCCAGGATGCGTACTTGCGGCTCGACCGCGATATTGCCCGACTTTTGGAGTATTTGGATCAAAAATTTGGAAAAAACAACGCGCTGGTATTCCTGACTGCTGATCACGGTGGTGCGGAAACGCCGGAGCATTTGATGGATATTCGCATGCCTTCGGGTGTTTTTGAGGAATCTCAATTAGAAGATCGGCTTGAAAAAGCGCTGGCTGCTCATTTCGGCATGACGGCCAATTTTATCAGCGCCTACAACAATCAGCAAATATGGCTGAATTGGGCAGCAATTGGCGATTACGATCTGGACCCGAATGAAATGGCACATGTTATTGGCGAAACCTTACGTGCACAGCCGGGTGTTTACGACGTGTTTACGCGGGAACAATTGGAGCAGCTTCCACCGGAGTATCCTTACGTCGCGGAGCTCCGCCGCGGTATTCACCCCAGTCGTTCTGGCGACATTCTATTTCAACTGGATCCTGCCTGGCATGCCGACGACAAATATTTTAAAGATGGCGGCACCACCCACGGTTCTGCTTATCCATACGATACCCACGTGCCTTTGTTGTGGTATGGTTGGCATGTGCAGCACGGTGAAACCTTTGAACCTGTGAGTATTACGGATATTGCACCTACGTTATCCGCAATGCTGCGGATTATGGAGCCAAATGGCACAACGGGGAAGGTGATTTTGCCGCTGATGCGGAAATAGGCGTTTTTTTGTACATTTGTCGACCTTTTATCTTCGAAATTTGAATTTCAATGGCAGCCAGAAAAGTAAACAAAGCCACCTTTAAATATGGTGGAGAAGAATTCAGCATCTTTAAGAGCAAAACCCAGGTCGCGGTGCGCTACAACCCGGCCTTAAAGAAAAGATCGAGACGAGCCAATCAGAATGAGCAAGTGAAGGATTTTGAAATTGTGACGGCTAAAAGGGGGCTTGATGCAAAGCTCGACAAACTCCGTGCGCAGCCGGATGTCTCCGTCGGCACCCATGTCTGGCTTGTGAACGAGGAAGATGACAGTGGCCTCATTCCAACAGGTAATTTATACATTGAATTTCAGCCCGGCACCGATTACGACAAACAAATGGCGGTGCTGCAAGAATTCTCGCTCAATATCCGGCAGGTGGTAGGCCCGGAAGCATACCGGGTAAGCGCCACGCCCGATTCACCGAACCCGGTGAAATGCGCCATGTTGCTACAGCGAAACCGCCTGATCAGCATCGCTGAACCCGAATTCATGGCCAAGCCTGTTGCTGGTGGCTTTTCAGCACCAACAGGGAAATTTATCAGCACGCAATGGCACCATGAAAATACGGGTGACAAAATTCCCATCATTGACATCAACAACGCCGTGTATGGCACCGATCAATTTAAACGCGGCGCGGATGCTAAAATAAAACACGCCTGGTCGCTGCTGAATAACCTTGGTGCCTCCAGCATTAATATCGCCGTCATTGACACCGGGTTTGATACCGATCACCCGATTTTGCGCGGCGACGGCTCTAAAATCCGCAATTCCTTTAACGCGGTCAACCGGGGTGCGGATGTTTCGCCCTGGTTCCAAGCCAGCGACGGCTCCTGGGGGGTTTACAGTCATGGCACTTCCTGCGCTGCGGTCGCGGCAGGGGCCGTAGATTTTCAAGGAGTGCTTGGTGCCGCGCCCAATGCCCGCATTATTCCCATCAAATTGGAAATATTGAGCGACGACGCGATTGTGAATGCTTTCAATCATGCACTGATGAACGGTGCAGACATTATTTCTTGTAGCCTGGGCTTTCCAAAACCAGTGCCCCTTTCTACTTATGTCAGCAATGCCATCAGCAAGGTGGCGCGCGATGGACGCAATGGGAAAGGTATCCCCATCTTCATTGCAGCGGGCAATGCCAATCCGGCTTCCAACAACCAGCCCCGACAGGTCAGTGATTTCGCGGCGCACGCAGATGTCATCTGTGTCACGGCAAGCAACAGCCTTGATGAATCCTCCAGCTACACTTTTTACGGCCCAAATGCCTTTATGTGCGCGCCATCTAACGGCAACGATGGGGTAGGGATCACCACGGCCACTGTTAAGGCCAGCGATGATGGTGGGGCATTAGTACACACCTTTACCAGCAGGTTTGGGGGCACTTCCAGTGCAGCACCACTGACAGCGGGCGCTTGCGCCTTGATGCTCAGCGCCAATCCAAATCTTACGCTTCCCCAAATTAAAGAAATTTTACGCCGCTCCGTCGATAAAATTGGCAGCGGATACGATGGCAGCGGCCGCTCGCAGCGACTGGGTTATGGTCGCTTGAATGCAGCACGGGCCGTACAGTTGGCGAAAGATATGCAAGGTGGTAGCAGCACTGGTGGCAATACCAGTGGTGGTAGTACGGGCAATAGCGGCAGCGGCTCCGGAACAACGACACAAGCGCCAACCACAGAAATTTTGAAAGGCAAGGTAATTTCCAAGTTCCTCAATGTGCGCTCTGGCCCTTCTACTGCCAACCCACAAGTTGCCCGCCTGAATCGCGGTAATATTGTAGACCTCCTTGAAAAAGTCTCTGGATTCTGGAAGATTGGACAGCTCCGTTTCGTGAGTGCAGATTATATCCAGGTGTTGGCTGCCAACAAAACCCCTGCGCCTTCTCTGGGCCGCTCTGGAAAAGTCACTTCACCCTTCCTCAATGTGCGCTCCGGTCCAAGTACTGCCAATGCCAAGGTGGGCAAGCTAGACCAGGGCGCGGTAGTGGCAATATTTGAAACAAGCAGCAACGGCTGGCATCGGATTGGTGATCGGCGTTGGGTCATTGGATCAAACATTCAGGAAGTATAATTTGTGCCAACATTACAGAAGAAGTAACGCAGTTGTTTTGTTCTGTGGCACTGTTCGCCCTACATTCGCCGCCAAAGCGTACTACCAGATATAATGAAGCAAGATAAGATACTCATCATCGGTGCTGGCGGCCAAATTGGCTCGGTGCTGACCAATGCCCTCCGCAAAACTTTTGGCAATGACAATGTAGTTGCTTCCGATTTGCGGCCCATGGAGCCACAAGATGGCCCTACGGAAGTTCTGAATGCGCTGAATGCCCGCGATTTGGCGGGCTTGGTCAACAAGCACAAAATCACGCAGATATACCACTTGGCGGCCATACTCAGTGCGACGGGCGAGAAAAACCCATTAAAAGCCTGGGACATCAACATGCGCAGCTTGTTCAATGTGCTGGAAGTGGCGCGGAAAAAGAAACTGCACAAGGTTTATTTCCCCTCGAGCATAGCGGTATTTGGCAGGGAAGCCGCTGCAGAAAATACCCCACAATTTGAGGTTCTAATTCCCGAAACGGTGTATGGTATCAGCAAGGTGGCCGGCGAGAACTGGGCGAACTACTATTTCCAACGCTATGGCCTCGATGTGCGCTCCATTCGTTACCCTGGTATCATTGGCTACGAAAGCTTGCCCGGCGGCGGCACCACCGACTATGCTGTAGATATTTACCACTATGCGGTGCAAGGAAAACCTTTTGAGTGTTTTTTGAAAGCCAATACGTCCTTGCCCATGCTGTATATGCCCGATGCCATTCGGGGCACCCTGGAGCTGATGGAATCGCCCGCGGACAAAATAAAGGTGCGTACGAGCTACAATCTTTCTGGCATGAGCTTCACCCCTGCAGAAATTGCCGGCAGCATCAAGAAACTGGTTCCAGGCTTCGAAATTAGCTACGCGCCCGATTTCCGGCAAGCCATCGCTGATTCCTGGCCGGGTTCTATTGATGATTCAGCGGCAAGGAAGGATTGGGGCTGGAAACCGGAATTCGATTTGGATGCTATGACGCGGGATATGTTGCTGAATTTGAGGAAGGAATTGTTTGGTTGAAAGCATCCTGCTGTACTTAAGAACTTTTAACGCCTCGATTTTGTACCTTTGAGACGGGGATAACTGCGGCATACTTTTCAAGTTTAGTGACTCAAAAGTAACCCGGTTATCCTCATTTTTCACCCCACGATCGCTGTTACAAAACCTCTAACTCTGTTGCATTTGAAACTTGAATCTGCGGCCGCCAATATTATCACATTACCACATTATCAAATTAGCTAATTATCATATTCCCTAATTATCACATTAAAGCAAAGCTGCGCCAAACACCCCCGCGCTATCTCCCAATTTCGGCTTCATAAATATCGTATCAATCCGACTGTTGAACAGGTGCTTTTGGGCCTCAGCCACTCCATCAGTATACAAACGGTCGATGTTCCCAACCCCGCCGCCGATCACCACCACATCAGGGTCCATGATGTTGATGACTACGGCGATGGCTTTGCCGAAAAAGTGGCTCAGGCGATCCATGGTTTGCACGGCGAGTGCATCACTGCTATTTTCGGCCAGCGAAACGATTTCCCGCAGGGGCAGTTTTTTTCCAGAAACACTGGCGTAGTAGCGCTCCAGTGCTGGGCCGGAAATAACCGTTTCCACGCAGCCTACCTTGCCGCAATAGCAAGGGCCGCCGCTTTCATCCAGGAAATTATGGCCCCATTCGCCGCCGATACCCTGCTTTCCGTTCCATACTTGTTCCCGAATCACCCAGCCGCCACCGACACCGGTGCCCATAATGACCCCAAAGACGACTTCTGGTGCTGGTTTTAGACTTGCTGGCTCGCCCATTAAGGCTTCCGCCACGGCGAAGCAATTGGCATCATTGGCTAGTTTGACGGGAATACCCAGCCGCGCCTCCAGGTCTTTGTTGAATGGCTTGCCGTTCAAGGCGGTGGTATTGGCATTTTTGATAGTCCCGGTATTAGGATCCAGGGTGCCGGGATGCCCGATGCCTATGGACTTGGGACGATTGCCTGATTCCTCCGCCAGCATATTTACCAGTTTAACTACCTGGTCAATAATATGCTCATAGCCCAAATGCGCTTCCGTCGGGATACGCATACGGTGTAATGCATTCAGATTTTGTTTGCTTTCGAGTATGGCAGCTTCCATTTTGGTGCCGCCGAGATCAATTCCCCACATTTTTTTTACGGTTTACGGTTGACGGTTGACGGTAGCACATCATTGGAGGTTGCTATTGAGATTGTTGTTTCAGCACCTAAAAGCAATGGTTTGTACAAAATGGAGAAACCGAGTTTTTCACCAGAAGTGCTGAAAACGGATGATTAAAGCATAAACAATCGCTGTGCAAACCGTCCATCGTCCACCGTCTACCGTCCACCGTGATTTACATATCTTTGTTGCTGCAAATTAAAGCATTCGATTTGACAACGCATGTAATTGCCATGATAATTAGTTTTAACCCAAATCTTGGCCTTCGCTGTCAACTTCATAACTCATAACTCATAACTCATAACTCATAACTCATAACTCATAACCCATAACTCATAACTCATAACCCATAACTCATAACTCAAAAAATGGCTTCTTCAGAAAAAATAGATGCGCAGCAAGCGCCCAAGCCCGTGGGGCTGTATCCACATGCACGCAAAGTGGGAAACCTCTTGTTTTTATCGGGTATCGGGCCGCGCAATCCGGATGATGATAGTGTGCCGGGGCTATCGCGCTCCTCTGCGGGCAATTACATGGCCTTTGATTTTGAAGCACAGGTACATTCAGTGTTCGACAATGTGCGCCGGGTACTTGAGGCCAGCGGTGCCAAATGGGAGGATTTGGTGGATGTAACCGTTTTTTTAGTGGATATGGAGCGTGATTTTCACACCTACAATCGGATTTGGGCGGAGTATTTCAAGGATAATGCGCCATGCAGGACAACGGTGGGTATTGAGCGTTTGCCGACACCGATTGCGATTGAGCTGAAATGTGTGGCGGTGGTGTCGTAGTACACCTCCTGGTCAAAACCTCGTAGGTCTAAAACCTCTGATCCCTCCCCAAAAAACATAGTTTTTTGGGGAGGGATCAGAGGTTTTAGACCTACGAGGTTTAAGCCCAAAGAAAGATGTGCCCCTTCCGAGGCACATAAAAAAATCCCGAATTTTTCAGTCAAGAAAAATTCGGGATAAAACTAGTTTACGGTTTGATAACGTCCTTGCGGATGCAAGTGTGTCTTTATCTTATTTCGCGTCGGCGAAAAAATCTTTCACTTTGTCTTTGTGAACGATCATTTGCTTGTACGAGTATCTACCGGTTACCGGATCTTTTACAGCTTTTACCACTTTAACGTGGTCTTTGCCGGAGCCTGCGTTTGCTGCACGTTGGGCAACACGGGCGTTCTTGGAAACTTTCTTTGCCATAGCCTTTTTGTTTTAGCAGGTGAAATTATTTGATTTCGCGGTGCGTGGTGTACTTCCGCATAATTGGGTTGTACTTTTTTAGCTCCATGCGATCTGGCGTGTTTTTGCGGTTCTTCTGCGTAATGTAGCGTGAAGTGCCAGCAAGGCCAGTGGTTTTATGTTCGGTGCATTCGAGAATAACCTGAATTCGGTTTCCCTTACTTTTCTTTGCCATTTTTTTGAAAACTTAGGTGAACGAGAAATTGTGATGTGCTGACTGATAATCAGCAGCCTTGAGGAGCAGCGCCGTAATAAAGCACGTCACCATTTTTTTCTAATTTCTTGATGTACTGAAAGATACCAAGTTTAGAAATGGTTCGGATCGCGGCAGAGCTCACTTTCAAAGTTATCCATTCGCCCGTTTCAGGCACGAAAAACTTTTTTGTGTGAAGGTTCGGATAAAACCGACGCTTCGTTTTACGGTTGGAGTGAGAAACGTAGTTGCCGCTAATTGGCCGTTTCCCAGTCAAATCACATACTTTAGACATTTTAATAAAATTTGAGTGTTCTAGTTGAAACAACTTTCAAGAAATGAGCGAGATCATAATACAATCGCTCAAACACTTCAAAACTGTGGTGACTCCGAGAGGACTCGAACCTCTAACCTCCTGATCCGTAGTCAGGTGCTCTATCCATTAAGCTACGGAGCCATGCCTGTTTTTCGGGCGGCAAAGATAGTTGAAGCCTTGGCAATAAACCAAGCACAAAATTAAATTTTTGGAAATTTTACTGAAACAATGGCATTTCCCCTGCTTATGGACAGAATATAGACGGCCCTTGGCAGGTGCGTGAAGTCGTATTTGACAAAGTTTTCGTAAAATTGTTTGGGGTACACGTTTTCCTCATACAGTTGCTGACCCAACATATTGAACACCCTGAATTTGTACGGAAGCGTGGTGGGTGTTTGATAAAACAGCTTTATTTCATTGCCCTGCATCTGTGTTTGTACCGTAATTACATCAAGTATCCCCACCGCGCCATTGCACACTTCAGTGACCCCGTTAATGGCTCTTTCCAGGTTGAGATAGCCCCCGGTAACGGTGATGTCTTTCAATGCCGCAGTTGGTTCGGTATTGTTTAGTATCGCATCACGTACGCGCAGGGCGCAAGCGCCAGGGTCCGTAAGTGCATCGAAAGTGAAGCCTTCACATCCAAGGCTGTACAGCAAGCCTACTGCACCCGTAACATGCGGTGTCGCTGCGGAGGTGCCCGTAAATCCTTTGTACCCAGGCGTGTTACTCCCTACGTTATACGTTGTGTAAGTGCCAGTACCCGGTGCCGCAAGGTCAATAGAGATTTTTCCGTATCCGCTGCTGATACGAGAGCCTAGTGCATTCACCTGGTTTACGGTGATCAGGTATTCGCTGCCGCAAAACGTCGGCATGTCGCCGTAGGTGTCTACATCGGTGTTGGCATTGGTCGTCGCCCCAACATTCAATACCCCGACCTTTCCCAAAGAGTCGTAGAAGGAGCACCAGTTCTTGAAACCGGGCATCGAGCTGGGAAATGAATTGTCGAAGCCAAAGGAGGCGTTGGTTGCAACGACAAATGCACCCTGGGCGCCATTTGTTTCATTGTAGCGCCGGCGCATGTTGTACACATAGAAATAGGCTTCCAGGATATTGGCAACACTTTCTACGCCGGATAGATTCATCATTTTGATGTTCCAGTTGATGCCTGCAACGCCCAGGTCGTTGTTGCCCGCAGCGCCAATAATACCACACACCGCAGTGCCGTGGAATCCCTGGTTGCCGGTATTGTCGGCACTATCTGAAGGGTTCCAGCCGCCCCTGTCGTCAACGAACCCGTTACCGTCATTGTCAATGCCGTCATTCGGTATTTCCGCCCAGTTCCACCAGCGATTGGGTACCAGGTCGGGGTGACTAAATAAAATACCTTTCTCCAAAACGGCTACGACAATTGTATCGCCTTTCAGCGTCAGACCACCCGTGGAGGTTGCCCATGCTTCCGGGGCTTTGATAAGGCTCATATCGGACTGTTGGAGCCAATCGGGGTCATTGGGGATGACACTGCGTTCCTGTGCAATATCATTCAACTGCGCAAAAACAACTTCAGCCATTTGGTTTGAATGCTCGACAAGATCCATGGGATCCCCAAAGCCTTCCTCGAAACCAATCAGGAATAAATCCCACTCAGCAACGATGTTTTTTTTCAGGTAAAGGCCAGCCGAACCGCCAGAGAGCCGGTTTAATTTGGCGATAAATACTTCAGGTCGAACGCCTTTGGTTAGCTGAACGACCATTTCGCCGGGGCGGCGTTCCAGTACAGGTTGCCCGATTTCCACGACTGCTTGGCCGATCAGTGCGGAGGCAAACAACAGGTTCAGGAGCAGGATTGTAAGTAAGTTTTTCATAAGCAGGAAATTGTGTGAGTAATAGTTGTGTTTAGTTGCTTGAGTAAGCCAGCTTAGAATTGGTTGCCCGAAGAAAAGCTTATTTTTGCTAATATGCTTGTTTTGTGGCATTAAAATTTGCCTAAAACAGCTATTGGAGTATTTCGTGTACCTGTTGAAAATAATCAGGTGCCATCATGAGCCGGCTGCCATACCAGGAGAACATTTCGCCGTCCACCAGGATTATCTTGGCATTTGGGCAAGCTGTTGCCAATTCGGCAATGTGTTTTTCAGCAAACGGATAAGGTTCTGAAGATAACAAAATAACCTCGGGTTGAGTTTTGGCCAATTCAGTCAAGGAGGTTTCCGGGTATCGGGGTTGGTGGCCAAAAACATTTTTGAAACCTGCGCATCCCAACATTTCATGGATAAAAGTTCCGTTGCCCGCTGCCATGTAGGGTTTTCGCCAGATGAGGTAGGCGGCACGCAGCGTGCTGTTTGAAAAACGATCGGCTATTTTTTCAAAGCGCCATTCGATGTCAGATGCCATTGCGTTTGCCTGCTCCTGACGGTCGGTAAGCTGTCCAATATCCCGGATCATGGCAAGGGCATCCTGGAAAGAAACAATGTCGCTCATCCAAATAGGGTAGTGCTTGGCGAGCGTTTCGATCTGTTCCTGGGCGTTTTCCTCCTTGTTTCCAATAATTAAATCGGGTTTCAAGGCTGCTATTTTTTCAAGATTTAGTGTTTTGGTACCGCCAATTCTGGGCTTTTCCTGGAACCACTTTTCAGGATGAACGCAGAATTTTGTGATGCCAACCACTTGATTGTCAAGCCCTAACTCAGCCAGTAGTTCTGTCTGGGATGGCACGACGGACACGATGCGTTGGGGCGGCCAGTTGGCCACTTCGACACTGCGTTGCATTTGATCGGTGAATATCACAGAGAAATAATTTTGCACAAAGAACGTGCAACCTGTACATTTGCAAACTACCAATGCGGAAATAGCTCAGTTGGTAGAGCATTAGCTTCCCAAGCTGAGGGTCGCGAGTTCGAGTCTCGTTTTCCGCTCATAATTATCTAGGAGTTTTGAACGCAAGTTTGAAGTTCCTTTTTTATTGGCAAGCAACTTAATAATGGTTCGTAAAGAGCTTCAGGTTTAATGCTAAAGTCAGCCCCAGCGGGGCGGTTATATCTGTAGTTGGCATCATGTTTTTTAGCTCCAGCGGGGCGACAATATAATCAAGTAATTTCCACATAACCGCCCCGCTGGGGCTGGCATTTCGGGGCGCCTTTAAGGCTACAGATATCATCGCCCCGCTGGGGCTACACCAGGCTGAAATAACGGGTCGACAAAAGTCATCGTAATTAGTGACATAAATCATGTTTTACCAAGCTAATTCAGCCGACCTTTCACGAAAAATAGCTAATAAATCAAAACAACTCATAATAACAAATTAAGGGTTTATGCTTCATTTTAATAATAATCCAAATGAAATTATACATCAAATATATGGTCAGTGATCGCTGCAAAAAAGTGGTAAAGGAGGAATTTAAAAAATTGGGACTGCGGTATGTAAATGTTAATTTAGGCGTGGTAGAAATTCTAGAAGATATATCGCCAGCGCAGCGCGAGCAATTCAAAGTTGCTTTAAAAAGGACAGGACTGGAACTGATAGATGACAAAAGAGCCATCTTGATTGAAAAAATAAAAAATGTGATAATCGAAATGGTGCACTACGAAGAAGCGCCCATCAAGGTTAATTACTCCATTTTTCTTGCCAAAAAATTGCAACTTGATTATACATACCTGTCCAACCTTTTTTCAGAGGTCGTGGGCATTACTGTAGAACATTTCATCATTGCACACAAAATAGAACGCGCCAAGGAACTGATCATATACGGCGAACTCAACCTTACAGAAATTTCCTATTTGCTCCATTACAGCAGTGTGACACATTTATCCAAGCAGTTTAAAAAAGTAACGGGGCTAACCCCGTCCCACTTCAAAAAGTTGAAACTAAAACGTCAGGTAGGACTAGAGGACACGTAGTATGGCTTGCCATCCCTCCTTTGCCAGATAATTTCCCCCTTAAATTCAATAGCGCCACCGAGTTGGTCATCTGACGCGAAATTTTACACTGCCTAAAAGAGCTTGTTCAGTATAAAAATCGTCTGACGTTGCGAGAAGGTATTTTTATAACATAAGAAAATGAAAAAGGTGTGAATTATACAACTATTTCCTAGGATTGTATAACAATATAAGGAGTTGTAAGGGACACCTTTACATAATTATTATTCACGCATTATTTATTTAATCTATTATGAGAACTTTTTTCCTTTCTGCAATAGCGATCCCGCTATTGCTTGCTCCGGGTATTGTTTTTTCGCAAACCCCTAACTTAGGAGCCTCTTCCACATTCGCATTATTTACTGCCGACGGGGCATTTAACGGCGATCCTGCCTCCAGCGTTGTAGGCGATATCGGTACGAATGTAGGCATGTTCACCCCGCCCGGATTTCATGTCGGACAAGTCCATGTATCAGATCCTACCTCCGTACAAGCGGCCTTGGATGTAGCTTCTGCCTACGGCTATCTAGCATCGCGTACCTGCGGTGCTGTTTTGACTACTCCGTTGGGCAATGGCCAGATTCTGGCGCCCAATATCTACTGCCTCGGCGGGGCTTCCGTCTTAAATGCAGACTTGATTTTGGACGGGGGAGGCAACCCCAGTGCGGTCTTTGTTTTTCAGTTAGGGGGCGCTTTATCCACGAATCCAGCCTCCCGTATCTTGCTGATCAACGGCGCCAGTTTGTGCAATGTGTATTGGCAAATAAATGGTGCCTTCAATGCTGGTAGCAACACCCTCTTTCAAGGCACTATTATCGCGGACGGAGCCATCAACCTAGGCAATGGAGCGGTCTTGAGCGGCAGAGGGCTTTCAACCTCCGGTGCCATATCGACCAGTGCCAATAGTGTTCAGTTGCCTGCCGCTTGCCTTTGCTCCCTGGAAGTCACCTGCCCACCTGCATTTGGGGGTTCATTCCCCTGCATTAACGCCATCCCGGCCGGTGTTGCCTCGGATGTCACGGTCGTAAGTGCTTGCGGAACGGCCGCAGTTGCCATTACACAAACATCCTCCGGCGCAGGCTGTGCAAACTCGCCATATATACTAGTTCGCACGTACACGGTAACCGATGGCGGCGGACATACAACGACTTGTGAGGTAACGTATAATGCATCCGACATTATAACGCCGATTATTACCTGTCCAACGGTGCCAGCCTCCGTAGAATGCCCGGCGGTGCCGACATTCCCGGCCGCCATCGCTACCGATGCTTGCGGGGGCACTCCTGTTATCACTTCCGCGGATGTGACCACCCCAGGAAATTGCCCCCAAAGATTTACCGTGACACGTACCTGGACGGCCTCCGATGCTTGCGGCAATGCTTCAACTTGCAGCCGCACCATTGCTGTTACGGACAATACTGGACCTGTTATTACTTGTCCAACGGTGACAGCCTCCGTAGAATGCCCGGCAGTGCCGACGTTCCCGGCCGCCACAGCTGTCGATGCTTGCGATGGCATTCCTGTGATCACTTCCGCGGATGTGACCACCCCAGGAAATTGCCCCCAAAGATTCAGCGTGACGCGCACCTGGACTGCCACCGATGCTTGCGGCAATGCTTCAACTTGCAGCCGCACCATTGCTGTTACCGACAATACTGGCCCTGTTATTACTTGTCCAACGGTGACAGCCTCCGTAGAATGCCCGGCAGTGCCGACGTTCCCGGCTGCTACCGCTGTTGATGCTTGTGGTAGCATACCTGTTATCACTTCCGCGGATGTGACCACCCCAGGAAATTGCCCCCAAAGATTTAGCGTGACACGCACCTGGACAGCCTCCGATGCTTGCGGCAATACCTCAACTTGCAGCCGCACCATTGCTGTTACGGACAATACTGGACCTGTAATTACTTGTCCGACGGTGACAGCCTCCGTAGAATGCCCGGCAGTGCCGACGTTCCCGGCCGCCACAGCTGTCGATGCGTGTGGTAGCATACCTGTTATCACTTCCGCGGATGTGACCATCCCAGGAAATTGCCTCCAAAGATTTACCGTGACGCGCACCTGGACAGCCTCCGATGCTTGCGGCAATACGGCGACTTGCAGCCGCACCATTGCAGTTACCGACAATACTGGCCCTGTTATTACTTGTCCGACGGTGACAGCCTCCGTAGAATGCCCGGCAGTGCCGACGTTCCCGGCCGCCACAGCTGTCGATGCTTGCGATGGCATTCCTGTTATCACTTCCGCGGATGTGACCACCCCAGGAAATTGCCCCCAAAGATTTAGCGTGACACGCACCTGGACGGCCTCCGATGCTTGCGGCAATACTTCAACTTGCAGCCGCACCATTGCTGTTACCGACAATACTGGACCTGTAATTACTTGTCCAACGGTGACAGCCTCCGTAGAATGCCCGGCAGTGCCGACGTTCCCGGCTGCTACCGCTGTCGATGCTTGTGGTAGCATACCTGTTATCACTTCCGCGGATGTGACCACCCCAGGAAATTGCCCCCAAAGATTTAGCGTGACACGCACCTGGACGGCCTCCGATGCTTGCGGCAATACTTCAACTTGCAGCCGCACCATTGCTGTTACCGACAATACTCCACCGATATTTAACAATCCGCCAGCAAATTTCACGATGGATTGTTCCTTGTTGCCGATAATACCATTCCTTCCAACGGCAACAGATATCTGTTCAGGGCCTGCACTTGTAATTCTGTTAAGCCAAAATCAGGCTCCAGGAATTTGCCCCATCCTATATACGGTAACCCGAATCTGGAGGGCCACAGACAATTGCGGCAATTCGGCCACGGTATCGCAGGTGATCACGGTGATAGACACTTATGCGCCCCAATTCACGGTGGATGCGATGGATGTAATATTGGATTGCAACTTGGCTACAAACGAGGATGCCTTCCAAAATTGGCTGAACAACCATGGCGGCGCTGTAGTGACAGACTGCAGCACGGTCACTTGGACATTTATGCCCAGCCCGTTCTTTACCATGCCCTCCACTTGGCACCTCCCAACGGTTTATCCGTTTTACCGCGACGGACGCCTGTGGCAACGCATCTTTTCAGGATGCCATGTTTACCATCATGGATATGACGCCGCCGACCTTTACCGTGCTTCCGACGAATTTAAACGTGGAGTGTACGGTGGGTTCAAATGGCGAATTGGAACTGTTAGAATGGCTGGATAATTTCGGTTTCGCCGAAGTGAGCGACGAATGCGGCCAGGTCTTCACCGATATCGTTTTGATTTCACAACAGCAGACATGCGGGAACACCTTTATTCGCAACTATCAGTTCCGGGCTTGGGACGAATGTGGGAATACGAATTATGTGATGGCAACCTTCGCGGTGGTAGACATCACCCCACCCGTCATCGTTACCTGCCCGCCAGGCAATGTATTATTGACTTGCGCATTCTCCATACCTGCTCCCAATACAGCGGGTGTGGCAGCCTTTGACAATTGTGGCGGCCCATTGACCGTAAGCGTACTGGATAGTTTCAGTTATGGTGTTGGATGCGCCTATTTTCCGCTCACCAAGTCCTACACTTATGGTGTCACCGATGCCTGCGGGAATGTTTCCACTTGTATACAATCTTTCCAGGTGATAGATTCGATTCCGCCTATCTATACCGGTCCTGATACGCTGTATGTATTGTGTGTGGCTGATATCCCAGGAATAGGTGAAGTTGCGGATATCCTCGCGCCCTATCTGATTGACAACTGTTACACCATCATCTGCGTGAACGAAGGGGTACCCGTGATTGGCAACAGTTGGGCTACTTTTTGCATAAAAGTAAAGGATCTATGTGCGAATTGGACCGACAAATTTAACATTACCTTTATTTCTACCGGAGGCTGTAAGCCGCTTTGCTCGGCTCCGCAGACAACCTGGGGCAACGGAGCGGGCACGATCAACGGAATGCCCACAGCCGGGGCCATTGAACAATTAATAAGCAAAAATGGTCCTGTAACAGCAGGGGAAATAGGCAAAACAATTAAAGTTAGCAGTGCAACTTGTTTGCAAAATATGCTATCCTTTGATGGCACTACCAATCAACTTTCCCACGGCAACTTTGAATTCGGCGAGTTCAATGATTGCAATTTGACTTCGTCTTTGCTAAATACTGATGGTACGCTGAAGAACAAACTTGTCTCGAACGTGCTCGCCATGCAGTTGAATATCTGGTATAACCTGGAATTCAATGATCGCAATCTGGGCGTACAGCCAATAGCCACATTACCGGCTTGCCTCGTAAATCCTGTGGTTGTAGCCAAATTAGAAACAAACCATTCCAATGTACAAGGTTTGCTCAACTTGTCGAACGACTATCTCGCTGGCTTAGGATTCTACCCGGTTGGTTTTGGCAATCTCCTCAACGAGGCTGTGGGTCAGGTGAATAATTACTGGCAGAATTGTCAGAAAAACGACCCTTGTGCGACTACTGTCAGTGTTTCTGGCAGCTTGAAAACAGAATCGCAGGACGGTCTGGACGCGGGACATGTGCGCTTGGATGGTTCAGACAATGTCGTTCCGCTGGCAAACTTGTATGGATATTCCAATCCTGCGGGTCTTTATGAATTTTCGAATGCGATACCCTTTGGCAGCAACTACCGGGTGATCCCTACCTCGGAAAACATGCCCCACCTGAACGGGGTTACGACGTATGATCTCCTGCTGATTTCAAAACATCTTTTGGGTATTCAGCCCATCGCTACGCCCTACAAAATGATCGCCGCAGATGCCAACAGATCGGGCAGTATTACCACTTTCGATATCGTGGAATTGCGCAGGTTGATTTTGGGTATTTACGCGGAACTGCCAGAGAACACAGCTTGGCGCTTTGTGGACAAGTCCTACGTATTCCCTACACCTGAAAACCCTTTCTTCCAGGATTTCCCGGAGTATAAAACGGTAGGGTTCCAGGCCACACCGCAAGCGGAAGATTTCGTCAGTATAAAGATCGGCGACCTCAATAACAGCGCGCAGGCAAACGGCCTCATGCAAGCCAGCGATCGCACACTCGGCGTCCTGTTGTTCGATGTGGATGATCGTGCGGTGCAATCCGGAGAAACCTTTGACGTGACGTTGACTTCGGACCAAAAAGTGCAGGGCTTCCAGTTTACGCTCAACACCGCAGGGCTTGAAGTACTTGAGGTATGGGGTGAAGGCATGAGCGCGGCCAACTTTGCCGTGTTCGCTGCCACAGGCCAGTCTTCCAATAAAACAGGCGCCTTGACCACCTCCTGGAATGTATTAACAGGCAATTCCGCTGAAATAGCGTCAATTGCCTTGAAATTACGCGCTACCCAATCGGGCAAGCTTAGTGACTTGTTGGGCATCAGCAGCCGGCTTACGAAAGCAGAAGCTTATCTGGACAATGGTAAAGCTGCTGTCAGCCCATTGGATGTGGCGCTCCGCTATCACGATGCAGGCACGACAAACATCAGCGGCCTTGGATTCGAGTTGTATCCGAATGCACCGAATCCGTTTGTTGATAAGACGACGATCGCCTTTAACCTGCCGGAAGCGGCGGAGGCGACCCTTACCGTGTATGATGAAACCGGTCGCTTGGTCTATCGGCAAATAGGCGATTTTGCAAAGGGCTACAATGTTTTTGCCATCGAGCGCCAACTTGTTCATACTAATGGTATTTTGATGTATAAAGTTGAGACTGCTACGGACAGTGGAACGGGAAAAATGATTCAGGCAGAATAAGGAGACAAGATCAACGTAGGAAGAGTGCGATTCCCAAGTTAAAGGGCGCGCATTCGAATATTGCTTCATTTTTAATCAAAAAGGAGTTATGAACTTTCGTTCATAACTCCTTTTTTAGTGCGCCCAGCAAGAGCGCTGACATAGCAAAAAACCAATGTCCAATAGTCCAACAAGGAATGTCCAATTTACAAGTATTAAACGTACACCTCATTCACTCGATAAACCTAAGAAAATATTGTGTGAATTATGTAACTTATTTACAGAATCATGTAACTCCGCCAAACAGCACGCCCCTCACCTTTGTGAAATGACAATGTTGTCATAATCAATTCAATAATATGCCAACCAATGTTATTCCAATCCCCAAAAACCAGCCGGATACCACTTACGGTGATACAAAAGAAATGATGAAAGCCCTGGTGTATGGCGGGCCTGGTATAATCGAATGGAAAGAAATCGCCAGGCCCGTTATTGAAAAACCAACCGATGTCGTCGTCAAGGTGACAAAAACCACCATCTGCGGAACCGACCTGGGTATTCTCCATGGTAAAACGCCGAGCTGTAAGCCGGGCACTACGCTGGGGCACGAAGGTGTCGGGATCATTGAGGAGGTCGGCGCAGTAGTCCGGAATTTCAAAAAAGGGGATCATGTCGTTATTTCCTGCATCACTTCGGATGGTACTTGCGAATACTGCAAAAAACAAATGTACGCACACTGCGAAGACGGCGGCTGGATCCTGGGGCACATCATCAATGGTACGCAGGCGGAGTATGTGCGGATTCCACATGCAGACAACAGCCTTCATCCAATTCCGGAGGGTGCCGACGAAGAAGCCTTGGTCATGTTGAGCGATATTTTGCCTACCGGCCATGAAATTGGCGTACTGGACGGCTGTGTAAAGCCGGGCGATACCATCGCCATCGTAGGCGCAGGGCCTATCGGTATGGCGGTATTGCTGACGGCGCAATTTTATTCCCCTTCAAAAATCTACATGATCGACCTGGATGAATACCGTTTGGAAATGGCCAAAAAATTCGGGGCAACGGATACCATAAATTCAGGAAAAGAGGATGCCATAAAAAGAATAATGGCAGAAACAAAAGACGGCGTCGATGTCGCCATCGAAGCGGTGGGAGTGCCTACCACTTTCGACATCTGCCAAGGTATCGTGCGGCCGGGCGGGCATATCGCCAACATTGGCGTGCATGGCCAGAGTGTGGACCTTCAAATTCAAGACCTGTGGATTCGCAACATCACCATCACGATGGGGTTGGTCAATACCAACACCACGCCCATGTTGCTGAAAACCGTTTCTTCTGGGAAAATAGCACCAAAGCAATTAATCACCCACCATTTCAACATGGATGAAATGCTTAAAGCTTATGAAGTATTTGGAAACGCGTCGAAAGAAAAAGCGATGAAGGTGATCATAACGAACCAATAAAATGCTGGATTCGTGGACGCGGCTATCGGGTTTTGAGGAGATAGGAGCTTTTGTGCCCTTCATCATGAAATATTAGTGTATATTTGATGATTCTAGTGCTTTCTCCGGTGGATAAGGCACTGGCTCTTTCTTTTCATCCTTTTAACATCAAATATTTTGGCCAGACGAACTTTTTTACCCAGTGCACCCAACAAAGGTCTTTGGATCGCAGCAATAATTATTGGCGTTTTAGGCATCTTGGCACACTACACCACATTAGCCGAACTGTCGCAGTATAACTTTCAGCTGGTCATGATTGGCTTTCTACTTTTGGTGGTTGGCACTGCTTATCGGAAAATTTAGTTGTTTATTTCGCCTTCCCGATATTTTGATTCGGGAAGGCGAAATCCTTTGATCTAGCGTTTTTTTGGGCAAGGGCGGGGAGCAGGAGGGCCCAGCGAGGCGGACACGTTCAACGACCAAAATCGTCTTGAACCCTGACGATATCAGCTTCATCTGAGGGATGCGCTGCATCCGTATGTTGCCATATCTCCGCAACAAGACCCCAATCCTGCAAGCCAATCAAGCGATGACGCTCTCCCTGCTGCAATTTTATCTTATCGCCGATCTGGAGCGTGTGTTCGTCGGCCGCTTCATCGGTGAGGCTGGTGACGACACCCACTGTGCCGTTGATGCAACGCCAGATTTCGGCCCGGCGGTGGTGGTACTGCCAGCTCAGCCTTTTTTCCGGGGCCACTATCAGGATTTTTGGGCTTAGCTTTTCTGAAATCTTCAGTTTTTCAAAATCCTCTTCCGGGAAAAAATATTGTGCAAATTCCTTTGCCTGGGATTCGTCTATGACATAAAACCCGCCCCATGGGCGATCTTTATCTTGCTTGACGATGCGGAAACCGAGGTCTTTCATCAGGTCTGCGGCTTTATCGAATGTGTCGGTGTTTGTATTCATGGTGTAGTCTCTAGGGCGATGCCCCAGGTTAGTGATTTCGCCCTTTCAGGGCTTAAGGTGTGCGGGTCGTGCGTTCGAGTCTCGTTTTCTGGTCTGTTATTTCGTGGGGTTTAGATTTGTGGGCAAAGTTAGTTGTTTGTTGTTCGTTGTTTGTTGTTCGTTCGCATTCACTCGATGGTTGCTGACCACTTAGTTTCAAGTAGTTTGTATTTCCGCTTCGCTTGGTCATACGGTATTTACTGGTTGCGGCACTAGGGTATGTACGCATCTCAGCATTGGCTGGCACGAACGCTAAATTACACTGATTATCATACAGTTGTGTCATTCCGAGCGAAGCGAGGAACCTGATTGTTTCTCGCACCCCAGGTTCCTCGCTTCGCTCGGAATGACACAACTGCTTGGTTTTCAACATTGCATAAAATAGGAACAACTGCATTGCCGAATTAATTTGTCGGCTTTTCGTTTGATTTAAAACTATACCTCAACTCAACGCCAACTTCAACAATCGTAAATCATCACTCGTCAATCGCAAATCAAATAATATTTGTTTTTTTTCTTTTTTACCTCATAATATTCATGCGTCTGCCCTGCCCCTACCCCCCAATCCCTCCAATAAACACCTCCACAAATTCCAAAATCTTTCTGGTGATCCGCTCCGCAATAGTACCCCGCTCCTTGAGGCTCGGCCGCTCCTCCATCATACCAATAATATCATCCCGCAAGGGCGTTTTGTCCGTGAATAAATAAGCACCGATAATGTCTTGCAAGCGCGCGACATTCAAGCCCTCCTCTTTGCTGAGGGTTTCCAGCGCCGCCTGTCTTTCCACATTCCATGTAGCCCACCGCCTCTTTGTCTCCCTCATTCGCCTGATAGGAAAAAATGGTCGCCAGGCGCATATCATGTTCTCCCGCCTCCTTTTTTTGCAGGAAAAGCTGATAGTATTCAATCAAAATAGCCACACTGGAAACACAAAATATGGCGCTAAACTCCCGGCTATGGGTTTTGCGGTTGTGGTTGGCGATGATATAATCCACGATGTTGTTCAGGCGCGGGGGCGCATTCATCACCTCCGCCTCATCAATGGCTTCCACATCAATATCCAGGATATGATCCTTCTTTTTAAACGTACTGATGTATTCAATGGAGAACTTCAACACATTGTCGTCCCGAATGGCATCCGTGATGACGTATTTATGCAGGCAATCCTCAAATAACATGCTGGTGATGCGCTTGCCGTATTCATTGCTGCCGGCATTTTCCTTAAAAATGGGCGTTCCGGTAAAACCAAACATCTGGCAGCCTCCAAAAAAACGCTTGATGTCTTCATGGGTTTTACCAAACTGGCTGCGGTGGCACTCATCAAAAATGAACACCACGCGCTTGTCTTTCAAGGCTTCCAGGCTCGCCAAATACTTCCCCTTGCTGATGGCAGTATTGAGTTTCTGAATGGTGGTAACGATCAATTTGTTCGCCCCGGCCAACTGCTTCACCAGCGTATGGGTATTGCTCGTGCCGTCGATGCTGCCTTCGCTGAAGCTGTTAAATTCCTTGGTCGTTTGGTAGTCCAGGTCTTTTCTGTCCACCACAAACACCACTTTGTGCACGTTGGGCAAGTTGGTCAATATCTGCGCCGTTTTAAACGACGTGAGCGTTTTCCCCGAGCCCGTGGTATGCCAGATGTAGCCAAACTTCGTGGTCGATTTCACCCGCTCAATAATGGCTTCCGTCGCGTAATACTGGTAGGGCCGCAGCACCATCAATATTTTCTGAACATCGCTGAGCACTACGTATTTGGTGATCATTTTTGAAATATGGCAAGGCTCCAAAAAGATGTCGGCAAAGCTGGAAAGCTGGGTAATGAGCTTGTTGTGCGTATCTGTCCAGTAAAAAGTCTGTTTGAAGGAACGCGCTTTTATGGGGCCGTTGGCGTAGTATTTCGTATTCACGCCATTGCTGATGATAAAAATCTGGATAAACTGGAACAGCCCCTGCCCGGCGGCGTAGGAATGCCGCTCGTAGCGATTCGTTTGGTTAAATGCCTCTTTCAGTTCCAGCCCCCGGCGTTTCAGCTCTATCTGCACCAGCGGCAAACCATTGATGAGCAAGGTGACATCGTAGCGGTTTTTATAGCTGCCTTCCATGGTCACCTGTTGCGTGACCTGGAATTCGTTTTTGCACCAATGGATTTGGTTGATAAGCTCCAGTGTTTTGTGCTCGCCCTTGTCGTTGGTAAAAGGCACGCGGTCGCGCAGGATTCTGGCGCGTTCAAAAATATTGCCCTTGCTGATGAAGTTGAGCACCTGCCGGAAATCGTCGTCGCTCAGTACGAGCTTGTTGTGCTTTTCCAGTTGGCGCTTCAAATTGGCCAATAACGCAGCTTCGTCTTTTATGGGTACGGCCTCATAACCCAGGGATACCAGCTGGGCGACGAGGTTGTTTTCTAAAATTTGTTCTGGTTGCGCGGTCATTTTATTAGGGATTACATCCTGCTAAGTACTAAACTTGTCATTTCGAGCCTTGGGCGAGAAATCTGCACAAGCCAAACTCCGGTTCATTTGAAATGTAAAGGTGCAAAACTGTGCCAATATATTCGGCAAATTGCCCTTGTCGATAAATGTAGCATTGATGCGTAAAAAGTTTGCCAAGCAATTGTCCAATCCCGATACCGCCGAGCGTTGGCTTCGCATAACATCTATCATATTGAAACCTCTCGTTTCAACGAGGGGGGGGAAACACACCCAATACTATCCTGGAATACGAACAGGCGGGAAATGACAAAGCCGAATATGGCTCCAAAATTCTGGAACGGCTTTCAAAAGATTTGTCTGACCAATTGGGGCGTGGATTCGATCGTAGTCGTTTGATTTACATGTAGTTATGTTTTTGCAATACCCAGAAATATAGGTTTTGTCTCACCAATTGACCTGGAACTCGTAACACAAGGCAGAGCCGTAGGATGACATAAATACTTCAAAATAACCTTTTTGGTAAGTATCGATAACTGTATTTGTATTTTGTGCGTACCTTTGCAAATACTTTTCTACAATTGGAGATATATTTAGATGATAAACACTTAGAAGTACTTTATACCACCGGAAAATCAAAGAAGCTGAAACTGCCCGAACAGGTTATAGAGAAGTTCTTTGCAACGGTGCAGAAAATTGAGGCTGCAGAAACTGTTCATGACCTTTGGACAGATAATGGTTTGCGGTTTAAGAAGATTGGTAATAACGAAGAATACTATTCTATGCGGCTCAACAACAAGTACCGTTTGGAAATGGAGATCGAATGGACCGATAAAGAAAAGACCATTGGCAATTTCCTACTGAAAACCGTATCCAATCATTACGACGACTAAAAAATGAAACAAAAGATTCCCATTAGCGCACTTAATGCTGCCAAAAAATTCGGTCCAGGATATTTTATTCGTGAAAAAATGGAAGAAAGAGCTTGGACTCAGGATGACCTTGCAGCCGTTACGGGCTTATCGACCAAACACATCAATAAAATTCTTCAGGATCAGCAGCAACTGACCCTTGAAAACGCCCGGCTTTTTGCCGAAATATTTGATACTTCTGCTCAGTACTGGGTCAATCTTAATACCAACTATCGCCTTTGGCTCCAACAAGAAAAGACGCCTCAGGAACAGGATGCAGATACAAAATCGGTGATCTATGAGCGCATGCCTGTTAAAGATTTGATTTTAAAAGGCTGGCTCCCACCATATAACTCTGTAAAACAACTGCTGCAAAATGTATTGATGTTCTGGGGCTGGACAACCCTTGACTTTACCCGTTTAGATGAGCAATACCTTCCCTTTTTGACTCGAAAATCTCCTGCCTATAACCAGTTCAGTGCCTCTTATGCCATCACTTGGTATCGCAAAGCATTGACCGTGGCAGCGCAACGCCCGCGACTGCAATATGATAAAGTTCAATTGGCCGCTTTGTACGATCAAATGCACCAATACTCCATAGCAGAGAATGGGATCAACCAGTTCATTCGGGCATTGGAAGCGGCCGGCGTAATCTTCTTCGTGTTGCCCCATTTGCAAAAAACCTATTTAGACGGCGCAGCTTTTTTTTCAGACCAAAACCCCGTCATTGTGTACACAGGCAGGTACAAACGGGTTGACAACTTCTGGTTTACAATAGCCCATGAAATAGCCCATGTATTGCTTCATTTGGATGCAGAAAACCCGTTTTTCTTAGACAATTTGAAAGATGGTGAAATGAATGACCTTGAAAAAGAAGCCAATGCCAGCGCTGCTGAAAAGCTAAAACATGCGGAAATATTTGAATTTTTAGCACCCTATTGCAACTACCTGACCGCTGCCAAAGTGGAAGAGTGTGTGGCTACCTATCAAGTACATCCAGCAATTATTGTAGGCAAGCTGGCGCACGAAAAAGCCATCTCATACAGTAACCAGAACCAATACAAAGAAGATGCCCTGCAACTTATTGAATCTCAATATCAATTTTGAAATGTTAAGTACCAGGACTGAATTGATTACAAAGCGTGTAACGGTATTCACACCCTGATTTTTACAACTCCTTTTGTACCAGCTCCCAATACGGATACACCGCCAAATAAAGCCGAACCATGGCCTCCCGGTACCAGGCGAGCAGCGCATCCCAATCTTGCTCTTCACTGAAGGTTCCTGACAAGCCACTGACTTGTTCTGGTGGCATTTCATATTTAATACGAGAAGCCTTTTTGTTTTCCAGGCGCTCCCACACAAGTTCTTCCTGCATTTTGTCATTAATCTGATCTTCGTATTTGCGCATCGTATCAATAAGTGTTTTGTCCGGGTCAGTTGACAAATACAATTCTACTCGAAACGAATTTCTTCCAATGCAGAACCCAAACCTGGCATTCCCTTTCCAAAAGCCCAAACTATAGTTCGGTTTCGCTTTTGTTCTGTCTAAAAAGTCTATATTATGGAGCATCAAGTCATTTTTTAGCATACCCCAAAATTTGATCAAACGCGCCTCCGATGCTTCCACCGTTTTGCTGATGCCTTTTTCTTCGATTTCCTTTTCCCGGGCATCAATCATAAATTCTTGGGTTTCCGGCAGTGGGATTATTTGCTCCACTTGCAGGAACATTTCTTCGCCCATGCTGAAAGGGGTGGCCCGGAAGCATTGCACCAGGACGTTGTGCTGGAGCAGCCAAAGCACCGTAGACGTCACCTCCTTGCGGTAGTTATTGGCCACAAAAATGATGCGTTGGTCGCCCCGGTTGAGTAATAGCTCTTCCTCGTCTCTTTCCAGGAATTCCAGCAGGCTTTCTTTGGCATCGGTGTTCGCGCCCGATTTGTCCAGAAAGCTCTGGTATAGTTTAATGATTTGTTTTGTGGTGAGGGTGGAGCAGTAGGAAGCGTATTTCAAGGCTTGCCACACCACATTCCTGCCCGTGTCGTCCAGCTTGTTTTCGATGATGACCAGGCCGCCTTCCTTGTCCAGGGCCAGGAGGTCGAGCCGCTCGTTGGTGTCGTTGAAGCCATCGAATTCTTTCTGGATAATCAGCAATTCCTCGCCCAGCATTTCCGGGTTCTTGGCGATCCATTCCTGCAAATGCTCCCGCTCCCGAATTTTCAAATCCTTGAACAAGCGCTCTTCCAGCTTGACAACATTGTTGGATGCTTTGTCTATTCGGTACATGGCTTGGTTGTTTTTATTGAAAAAATATAAAAACCCTACACAAACATCTTTTGCAACAAACCCTTTTTGTAGCTGCTGCTGTGCTCGATTTGGGTGGCGACGGTGGCGATGGATTTGTCGATGGCGGTGAGGAAGGTGGCGATTTTTTGTTGTTCTTTTAAATCTGCGGGGTAAGGAATTTTTTCATGCTGATATTCAGAAATCCAATATCTCTTATGTTCTGATAGTGGGAATTGTATTCTTTTCATAGCCTCAAATACAAATTTGAGGTTCACCTTTTCATTGGTTGGCACAAGCATTTTCATTGCAGATGATTTTGCTTTGAATGGGAAATCAACATACTTAAATGCTGTAGTAAAATCATCAAAAATTATAGTAGGGAGCCTTTCCTTAAACACTCCTTCCGTTTCATTCGTATACCCAAGAATAAAGGTTTTTCCTGCGGTCAAAACAGGAATTTTATACTTATCGTTATATTCAACAGTTGAAACTAGATAATCTCCAGGTTGCTCATACGTGAGCACCTCCCCTAACTTCTTCTCCTCCCACGCCGGAAACGCCCCCCCTTTCTCATCCCGAAACCGCATCCCCCCCGAAAACAACCCCTGCATCAGCCCCTTTTTATAAGCCTCCAGCTTGGCTTTTTTTTGTTGCAGCAGCTGGATGCGGCGGTCTATGGCGGTGAGGAAGGTGGCGATTTTTTGTTGTTCGGGGGGAGAAGGTAAATGAATTGGAACTTCACTCAATGTGCCCTGACCAACATTATACCTCGTGCTCCCCCCACTCTTTGAGGTTATTTCCTTCCGCGACTTTGAAGTCTTCAATAAAGCATTAAGAAATACAGGATCGAAATCTCCAATTTTCTTTCCTCTAATAACAAAGCCTCCAAAGGTTGCAGGTTCTTCCTTGTCTAAATAAACGTTTGCTTGCCCAACCTCTTCCCTGGTTTCAGAACTGCGTTGAAAAAGGATGTCGCCATATTCAACAATGTTTTTATTAAACTCAGGTTCTGATACGTCAACAGAACCCAATATTACATCATGAGTTATGAAGTCATTCCGGATGATATCCAACACATTAATGAACTTATACCCGCTACCATAGTCCTCTTTCGAAGCATTAAGGCCATTTTTAAAGGACATAAGCTGTGATAATTTCTTCTCCACCCATTCCCCCTCAAACCCCAAAAACCTTAACTCCGGCACTAATTTTCCTTTTTTCATGGCTTAAAACGGGCTTGGGATATTAAGTTCTGCACAAAAGGCAGCGATGTCTTTATTGGCACTTTCCAGTTCCCCTTCCAGGGCTTTCAGCGCCGATGATACCGCCGCCAAATCAATGGGCGCTTCTTCCTCGAAGGTGTCCACATAGCGCGGGATATTGAGGTTGTAGTCGTTTTCGGCGATCTCGGCCAGCGTGGCCACGTAGCTATACTTGTCTATGCTTTCACGGTTCCGGTAGGTGTGCACGATGCGCTCCACGTCTTCATCGCGCAGGGCGTTTTGGTTGCCTTCTTTTACGAAATGCTCGTCGCCACTGGCGTCGATAAAAACGATGTTGTCGTCCTGTTTCCGGCATTTTTTCAGCACCAGGATGCAGGTGGGGATGGAGGTACCGTAGAAGATATTGGCGGGCAATCCGATCACGGCATCCAGGGCGTTCATGTCGCGTATCACGTATTCGCGGATGGTGCCTTCCGCTGCGCCCCGGAACAGTACGCCATGCGGGAATACGCTGGCCATGATGCCGTTGTCGGCCAGTTGGAACAGCATGTGCTGCAAAAAAGCGTAATCCGCCTTGGTATTCGGTGCAATGCGGCCGTACTGGCTGAAACGCTCGTCGGTTTCGTTCAGCGGGTTGGCGCTGCCTTTCCAGTGCGCCGAAAAAGGCGGGTTGGCCACCACGGCTTCGAAGCGCTTTTCCAGGTGCTGCGGGCGCTCCAGGGTATCTTCCTGTCGTATATCGAACTCGCGGAAATGCACGTCGTGCAGGATCATGTTCATGCGCGCCAGGTTGAAGGTGGTGCGGTTGAGCTCCTGCCCGTAGAACTCGCTGACATTGGCTTCCTTCGCCACGCGCAACAGCAAGGAGCCGGAGCCGCAAGTGGGGTCGTACACCGATTTTATTTTGCTTTTGCCGGTGGTGACGATCTTGGCGAGTATTTTAGACACCTGCTGCGGGGTGTAAAATTCGCCGGCAGATTTCCCAGCCCCGGCCGCAAACTTGGCGATCAGGTATTCGTACGCGTCGCCCAACACATCGGAATCGAGTTCTTGCAGCTTGAAATCAATCTGGTTGAGGCGGTTCAGTATTTGGACAATGATGGCGTTTCTGGCACCCACCGTCCGGCCTATCTTGTTAGAATTCATGTCCAGGTCTTCAAACAAGGCATTAAAATCCTCCTCCGATTCGGTGCCCATGGTGCTCTGCTCGATGTGGTTCATCACCGCTTGCAGGTCTTCCAGGATATAATTGTCTTCTTCCTCGGTGTCGGCATTGCCTTTGGCGGCGATGGCGGAAAACAGTTCGGTGGGTTGCAGGTAGTAGCCCAGTTTCAGCAGGGATTCTTCTTTGATGGCGGCCAGGGTTTCCGGGTCTTTTACCTGTTTGTAGTCCTGCACGGCCTCGCCTTCCAGCAGGCCGTTGGCGTACAGGTATTGCTTTTCGGACAAGTATTTGTAGAAAATAAAGCCCAGGATATAGTCGCGGTAATCGTCGGCGCTGATTTTGCCGCGCAGCAGGTTGGCGATGCCCCAGAGTTGGGTTTCAAGTTTTTTCTTTTGGTCTTCAGACATGAGAAAGGGTGGATGATGGTGGAATTTGGTTTGGGGGCGGCAAATATAGGCGGTGTGGGGAGGAGTTGGGATGTTTTAGTGTGTTAAACCTGATTCCCGGCCATAACTTATGCCTCTTTTTGTTGAAAAAAAATCACAACACAATTTATTACTAACAAAATGTTTTATACTTTTGTAGCAAAATCACCCGCTTATGAAAGACTCCGTTGCTTTTTTTGACGATTTTAAAATCCGCCGCATCTTCTTGGAGATTCAGGAAAACGATGTTCAACAACGGCAACAATATTAATCCATAGTAATATAATATTATGGAAATAAAATTATCAAAAAACGCTCCTCCTGTTTTTGAACAAATAAAAAAACAGGATGAACACGGAAATGATTTCTGGAGCGCCAGAGACATGGCCAAAGTATTGGAAGATGCCGGCGTCATAGTGCCTTACGATTACGCCATTTTTCAGAATCACGGCTACATGGGTTTGTACGGCGGCCTGGATGCCAGGGGCATTCACAAACGGAAAGGCTTGAAGACCAAGGAAAATATCCTTGATCACATGGGCAGCACTGAATTGGCGGCCAACTTGTTCCGGGCCACCCAAACAGAAGAAAAATTGAAAAGGGAGCAGATAAAAGGTAAGCAGAAAGCCAACCAGGCGCATTATGAAGTCGGTAAAAAAGTGCGGAAAACCATTGAGGAAATCGGCGGGGAGATGCCGGAAAATTTGCCAGTGGCGGGTAGTATTAAGAGACTGGGCAAGCAGGTGGAGAAGAAGAAGGTGGATTCTAAAAATAAGAAGGAGAATGATCACTCATAAAACACCGACGCTGGGCGGCGTGGTGGTGGGTAAGGCGGGGATTAGGAAGACCTGGCGAGGCGGGAAAGTCATTGGTAAATGAACTGCTCGCGCATGGCGTACCGATCGTCGTGGCAACCAGTGCTCAAGTAAAGACCGAAAAGAAACCCCGTTTTGGGAAATGCTGAAACGCTGCGCTACTTCTTCCCTACCCCAACAACCTGATTCACAACCGCCTTCACCGCATACTGCCCCGGCAAAAACACATCCAACTCCCGTATCGCCCTTCCATCGGGCCAGCTGCCCATACAGCGCTGCTTCGCCGTATTGCCAAACGCTACATCGCCGCAGCGGCCATGGCGGGTGTACTCCATGAGCGCGTCGCCCAATTTCCAGTAACAATTGAAATCAACTTCGTTTAAGCGGGAGGTAAGCAACACCCGCTGTGCCGTGTAATTCCGCACACCAGTATCAAAATCCAGGTCGTAGCAATAAGGCTCGGAATGCGAGGCGAGCACCCAGCGGCTGCTGCCCGTCGTGTCGCGGCGTTGCAGGACAAAATTGCGATTTGGGGTATTCACAGCAGTTTCAAAAATGATGCGGCTAAATTCATCACCCACCACATAATCATCCTGGCCTGCGATAATGACCAAATTCAAATCTGCAGGAAGGGCAGAATAGTCCTTCAGTCGGGCACCTGAAAAAGGGCCGCTACCAGGTTGTGCCAGCAACATGGCTGTTGGCTTAGGCACATTGTATCTCTCCCAGTGTATGCCCAAATTGGCGGCAGTAACACCACCATAAGAATGCCCGATGTACGTGACTTTCTCCAATTTAGGTTTCACGTGCCCTTCCTGCTGGAGCACTGCAATGGCATCGCGGATGCCCTTGGCTGCATAGGCCGGAAAGTCTACCGGACGCGGCCACACCAGGTTTTTCTGATACCGTGGGTATATCACAATATTGCCTTTGGCCACCAAATGCTTGATCCATTTGCCATAAGCCATTGGATTGTATGCGCCGTAACCGTGCATGAACACCACTACTTCCGCCGAATCGGGCTTTGGATCGGCAGGCTCAAACAACCAGTAACCATCGGCACTGGCTGCAGCATCATAAAATGATACCGATTGGTATTTGTAGTCTGCACCGCCAGGGCCATCCAATGGCTGGCCCGGATAGGGCGCACCTTGGGCTGTGGCAAAAACACCCTTAAAAACGATGGACGACATGGAGAAAAACGTGCGCAGATGCATAATGTGATAATTGGGCTGAATTTGATAATTTGATAATGTGATAATTTGATAATGAAGGGGCGTTGCGTTTGGTATTTCGATTATTGTCGCCAGTCTAAGAGCATGTTGGGAGAGGAATAGGGGTTCAGGTGTTTGTCTGTAATTATTGGTCGGACGATGAAAAATCGTCAGACCCAAAGGCTCTCGTCCGACCACTTTTCGTGGTCTGACGAATAAGTTGGTACCAATTCAGCCCAATCCGGATCCTCCTTGCTATTCGATGGTTGTTTTCTTTGTGGGTAAACGTCGAAATGGGCGTTTTCGTTCAATGTAACATTTACTGTGCAATACTTTGAATGGCACCCAATGGGTCGCTCGTATTTATTTTAAAGCTCCAGGAAATCATTTCCAGGTAGTTGCCACCGCAGAAAATGGCGGATTTGTTGGTGCCGCCGCCCAGTTCACAGTATTGTCGTTTTAAGGTCTCCGAGCTGAACAGCGGGAAATACACCTCCAAACCGCCTTTCAAGAACTCCAGCATCAATCCGCCGTTCCACAACAATTGTTCTTTGCTGGGCCTGCCTGTGCCGAGGGGCTTAGCATCGTCAAAGTAGCCTAAATCAAAATAGGGCTTGAGGGGAATATTAAGGGGCAGCTTCTTGGGCAGGTCAGCTTTGAGGTTGAGCGATAACACATAATTGTTGGAATTACCCAAAATACCCGCAAAGGCAGCGCCAAAAGGCCCTTTGAAACCGCCTTCCGATTGGCTTACCTGCCTGCCCGCAATGCCCGATCCGCCATTGCGGGCCAAGAAGATCTCGTCGTATTTGTAGTCGTTGAAACCTTGGGGGTTGAGGCTGAGGGCGTTGTAGGGCGGATTGATATCGCTGTTGCGCAGGGTGTTTTTAAAGAAATAGCCGGCAAAAACGCGGGCAGTTACTTTGTGTTTGGGTTTGTAATAAAACTGCTGCCGCCACTCCGCAGTACCGCGAAGGTAATTGGCCGGGCGGTCAAAAACATCGCGGTAGTCCTGGGTTTCCAGGGCAACTTGAAAGCGATAGGGATTCGGGGCGGCCTTCTGAGCGCCTTCGTAGCGCAGTTCGTGGATGGTGTTTTTGCGCCAGCTTTTCCCTAAGTAATTGATGTCGTCAAAATTGGCTTCTTCGTTGCCAATAAACAGCGTCCTGAAAACCAGGGCGTGGCTGAAAGCCAAGGATGGACTGCGCAGCTCCGCCCGAATCTGTGGCATGATGCGGTAAAACCTGGTGTAGTAATCCTGGGTGGGATTGTAGTCAGCATTGAAGGTCTTGGCCCCAACGCTGAGTATTATTTTCTGGAATACGCCTGCTGTATAAAAGCGATAGCGCACATCGGCCAAGCCAACAAAGCTTTTAGAACCCAAAGCAAAGCCTGGGAGCAGAAAAACCTGCATGGGCCTGGGCGCAAACGGCGGATTGTAGAAGGCTAGGCCCAACATGGTTTTGTCCGCGTTGTTCCAGCCCACCCAAGGCAAAACGCCAATGGTGTTTTTTCGCGGCTCTTGAAACGGCGCGAGCATTTTCAACTGCCAAGGCTCCATGCCGGGGAAAACACCGCTGCTGCGGCGCATGTCGTTTTTGCGGTTCATATCCAGGGTTGTATGCTCCCGGTCGATGATGAACGCGTCTGCTTCAGGCACTGAAAATTTGATTGTTTGAGACCTGGCATCTTCCGAAGTACCATTGTCGCCGCCGAAAGCTGGATACCACATCGTTTTGACCGCAGCGCCGTCTTTTATGGCCGTAACCGGAAAGGGCGACTCCAAATTTCCTTTGCGTTCGATTGTTAGGTTCCATTCCCCGGCGCCTGATTTTTTTACTTGTTTCAAGGCATAATCTGCCCGTTTTTGGGTTTGCATGGCATCGAAAAACCAGTCAGCGGGCACGTCTTTTTTTCCCAAAACGACTTTCAAGTCCGCTGGATACGGGTGCTTAAACTGCCATTGCCGGTAATATTCCTGCATGGCTTCATCCATTTTTTTAGTTCCAACGGAGGCTTCCAGCCAGTCCATGCAAATGGCTGTTTTCATGTACACCAGCAGGCCATAGCCTAATTCCGTAAAATCGTTGGAATGGCTGTCGGGCGGCGTGTCCTTGTGTTCTCGCGCCAAAAACAAGTAGCCGTTTTCTTGCACCGAGCCTACTTTGGCCGGATCGAACAGGAACTTGGGCAGCTCCACCGGGGAATAGGAGCCGTAGAATTGTCGCATATATCGGCCCTCGTAATAGGAGTTCAAGCCTTCATCCATAAACGGGTGGTCGCGTTCATTGGAGGCCAGAATGCCGTAAAACCAGTTGTGCCCCACTTCATGGGTAATCACATTGTCCAGGTCTTTCCCGGAACCAGAGTTGCCGATAACGGTAATCATCGGGTATTCCATGCCGCCACCCGCGCTGAGCGCCGAATGCACGGCAGTGGCTTGGGGCCAAGGGTATTCGCCTACCTTTTCCGAATAAAATTCCACGGCGCGGCGTACATAAAAAGCGCCCTTTTGCCAAATATCGGATTCTGCATTGGTAAACATCGCCCAACAGTCCACGGTCTTTCCCGAGGCAAGCCTGGCCGTGTCTTTCAGCACAAAAAATCGTTTGTCGGCGAACCAGGCAAAGTCGTGCACTTTTTCTGCGGTGTACCGGATCGTTTTGAGTTGAGCGGAAGAAACTGGGTATGGGTCTTTTTTTTTGTCTACGCCCTGGCGCAGTTTTTCCCGGGATTCTATTTCCTTTTTATTCAAAAAATCAATTTCCGAAGCGGTTTGGCAGGTGCCGGTAGCGCCCACGACATAATTTTCCGGCAGGGAGATCGTCACGTCGAAGGAGCCAAATTCGGAGAAAAACTCACCCATGTCGAGGTAAGGCATGGCATGCCAGCCCTGTCGGTCGTACACGGCGGGTTTGGGGTACCATTGGGTCATTTGGTAGGAGGTTTCTACGTGGCCAAGCCGCGAGAAGGAGGCTGGCATTTTTAAGTTTAAAGGCGTTGCGATGCGTATGCGCGCGCCAGGATCCAGCGGCTTGGCGAGGCTCAGCACGGCGATGTCTGGGTTTTTCGGGTCGAAACGCCAGGCGATTTTGCTGCCATCGGCGCTGAAATCCAGGTCTTTGTATCGGCCCAAGTCCTTATCGTCGGCGAAATAGAAACGGCTGTTGCCACCGCGCAGTTTTTGCTTGCAGAAGGCTGATTGTCGGTTTTTGAAGGCATTTCCCCATAAATGCACCCATATTTCAAGCAGGGTGTCCGGTGAATTGTTGATGTATTCGAACTCGATGTTGCCGTTGAGCTCGTGCTTTACATCGTCGAGGGTTACGGCGATTTTATACTTGACTTCTTGTTGGAAGTAAGGGGCCTGGGTCGTTGATTGGCCAAGTAGGCAGACTGGGAGCAACAGCAGGGAGTACAAGGTAAGTTTCATTGAAGATATTTTGGGGCAAGATATGGGTTGTCGAAGTATAGTTCAAATGAAGTACAAAAGTCTGGCAGCTTACCAAAAAAAATATCTCACACAACGTAAAACGGTTGACGGTTTGCACAACATTTGATCTTTGGCTGGGCATCTATTTTCAGCACCCAAGCTGATATTATCTGTATTTTTTTTGGGTTTAAAGAGCTGAAAATCAAGCTTAAACAATTAACTAGATGATGGGCCACCGTCTACCGTCCACCGTCTAACCCATACGTCCCCGTCCTAAACAGCGTGTATGTGCTGCGTTTCCATTTATGCACCCGCTTGATAATGAATAAATTATCATAGTCATTGTCGGAAATAGGATTGATGGCTGTCCCCGTAAGGCTAAGGATGATCCCAGGCACCGTATTGCTATGGCCCACCACCAATGTATTCGGGCGGGAATTGGCACGCAATCGCATAACCAAGTCCTCAACTGGTTCGCTGGCATTGTACTGTGTGGGACTGATTTGCAACAAATTGGCCGATGGCTGGGCTGTTTGCTGGGTACGAAGGTATTGACTCACAAAAATGCTATGCACTTTTTTATCGCGCAGGGTGTCACAAAGGGCAATGGCCCGTTGCTGTCCGACAAGGGTCAAGGGCGGGTTTTCGGCTGGGGCGCTGGCCTTTTCGGCGTGGCGGACGACATAGTAATAGCTGGTGTAGCAGGAGCTTAGGCTGAAAATGCTGCAAAGCAATACAAGGAAAAAAAGAAAGTTGTTTTTCATGGTGCAGGAATTGAGTGAAGTACGAGCGGGTCGCGGCACTAGGCAAAAATGCACAATTACAGCCAAAGCGTGAACAGGCTTTTTAACTTTGCCGAAATTTTCCCGAGCACATGACACAAAAACGATTCCTGCTGCCATTTGTTTGGAGCGCCTTTTCCATACTTTCTATTTCCGCACAAAACCTTTTCCAGAAATCATACCATCGCGCATTTTCAGAACAAGTGCTGGCCGTGGAAACCCAGAGCAACGGCCATGTCGTCATGGCAGGCTACACAATTGTGGCAGCAAACGGGCAAAAAGATATGTGGATCAGCCGGGTAAACGCATCCGGCGACCTGGTTTGGTCAAAAACCTACACGCTCGGCCAGTCGAGCAGCGCAACCGCCCTCAAAAAAACAAGCGATGGGAATTTGCTCGTCGCCTACAATACCACGGGTTCCAGCATCAGTGCCAATGCCTCTGGCTGGATGAAAATAGGCGTGGATGGCAATGTCATCTGGTCAAAAAAAGCCATTGGCAATTCAGTGCTCAACAATATAAGCCCAATAGCAACGGGCGGGTACCTGCTTTGCGGCCAAAGTTTCACCGCTGCTGGCACGCAAGCGACGGGCTTGGTGGTAAAAATCACTGAAAACGGCGACTTGCTCTGGGCCTCCGTTTTTGGTGAAAATGGCAGCAGTGCTGTGACCGATTGCTGGGAAGACGGCTTGGGTTTGATCCATTGTTGTGGCTATACGAGCGACACCGGGGGCAAAAAAAATGGCTTTTGGGCCAAATTGAACGGTGAAGGGGAACATACTGGCCCAGTGCGCCGCTATGGCAGCGCCGACCACGATGAACTGACGCGGATTGTACCCATGGGCACCAATCGTTTGTTGATGAGTGGCTACACCCTGGGTTTTAACAACAGCCCATACGCTGTCGTGTGGACGGTGGTAATTGACTACGACGGCGCCTTAAAATCATCCAAAACGTTTGCCTTGGAGGAGAACAACCTCATCGTCAAGGATATGATTGCTGTTCCAGGCGATCAGTATTTGCTGGCTTTGGGGAACCAAACGGGGCAATTAAGCCCTGCCATTTTAATGAAATTGAGCGTTGATCTGGACCAATTGTTTGCCTATCAATACAAGGGTGGGAGCGAGTCGGATGTTTTTGCACAAGTCCTAAAAACGAGCGCGGGCTTCACGGCCGCTGGAACGACCAGTAAAAACGGCGACAGCAACGCCTATCTCATGACAACCGATGTAGAAGGCCGATTGAACAACGACGATTGTTGCCCGTACCAACTTGAAATCCTCCGCAAGGATGTGTCTCCGGAAACGGCGGCTTTTGTTCCTACACAAACTGCTTTTTACGCCGTGCAAAATGCGACCCTTACCACAACAGCCCAAATGCTCACCATCAATGATCTTTGTCAACAAATTGACCTGGATTTCAGCTTGTCGCAGGATACCATTTGTCCGGGCGAATGCGTGGAGATCATAGTAGTAGATAGTACATTAGGCGTGCAATATACCTTTGAATATCAAGGCGGTATGGAGAACCCAGACAAGCCAGGCCAAATATGCCACACCGATGGCCCGGTGCTTTTTATCACCCGAAAAGGCAATAACGGCGCTTGTGTGCACAGCTTGACCAAGCGCGTCAACCTGGGAGGGGAACGCAGTAATTTCCCCAATGCTTTCACCCCCAATGGCGATGGCGCGAATGATGTTTTTAAGCCGGTTTTTGGATGTGTGCCCGTGAGCGTACACTTCCAGGTTTACAACCGATGGGGGAAAAAGTTGTTTGAAACCAGGGATGTTAGCGGCGGCTGGGATGGTAGGGCTGACGGCATTGAGGCGGCCTCGGATGTGTATGTTTGGATGCTGACGTATCAAGTGGAGAATAATGGGGCCTTGGAGCAGTTGAGTGAGCGGGGGGAGGTGACCTTGCTGCGCTGATCACCGCGCCACCCGCACCCTTTTCAACGACAACAAATTAATCGCATTCCGCGACAGCCCGCTTACCCGCCGACTGGCAAACTGCGCCGTTTCATCGTAAAACAAAAACACGATGGGGGCTTCCACCACCAGAATCTTGTCCATCGCGTGGTACAGGGCATAGCGCTTTGCATCATCTGTTTCCCCCAAAGAAGCCTCGTACAGCCGATCAAATTCAGCATGGCTGAAATGCGTGTAATTGGGCGGCGCGGCATTTTTCGAATAAAAACAAGTCAGAAAACTCTCCGCATCCGGGTAATCCGCAATCCAGGAAGCGCGGAAAAAGGGCGCCTGGCCGTTGCGCATGCGCTCGCGCAGGAGGGCCGTTTCCGTCATTTCAATGCTCACCTTTATACCAAGGTCTTCCCACTGCCTGGCGATGAAAGTGCAGAGGTCGATGTAGTCGGCATTGCAGAGCAGGGTGATGGGTGGAAGGCCTTTGCCGCGTGGGAATCCGGCTTCGGCCAACAGGCGGGTGGCGCGTGCGGGATCGTATGTGTAGCCAGGAACCTGTTGGTCATCGAAAGAGGGTAGGCCACGTGGCGCAAAACCCGAATTGGCAGGTCGGCCAACGTTGTTGCGCAAGGTACGCAGCATCTGCGCGCGGTCGAAGCCGCAGTTGAGCGCCTGGCGCAGGGCTTTGATTTGTAAAGGATTCTGCTTGTCCGAGGCATCTATTTTTATGCCCAGGTATTCCGTGTTGAGGTAGGGGTTTTTCAAAAAGTAAAAATCCTGCGCCAAGGCGGGTTGCAAGTCGCCATCCGATGTCAACAGTTCGTTGATGTAGGAGCTTTCCAGTCCGAAGAAATAGTCGAGGTTCCCTTTTTTGAATTCTAGAAACGCCGTTTTGCGGTCGCTGATAAAGGTAGTTTTAACGGCATCGAGGTAGGGTAGGCGTTGCCCGCTGCTGTCGGTTTCGAAATAATGTTCGTTTTTCAGCAGCACCAATGCCTGGTTTTCCGCCCACACTTTGAAACGAAAAGGCCCGGTGCCCACGGGATGCCGCCGGAAATCGCGGCCATAAAATGCGCAAGCTTCACGCGGCACCACACTGGCGTATTGCATGGTCAGAATTTGGAGCATGGGCTGGAAGGGCTTGGCCAGGTGCAGCACAAATACGGAGTCTCCTTCCGTTGTAAAAGCACCAGTTTCTGCTACCCGCCCCTTAAAAATCCAGGAGCCCGGCTTGGGCCAATCCACATCCAGCAGCCGCTGAAAGCTGTACACCACATCGCTGGCAACCAGCTTCCTGCCTTTGCCGCCATTGGGAAACGATGGGTCGTCGTGAAAAAAAACATCGTCGCGCAATCGGAAGCGATAGGTGAGGCCGTCGGGGGAGATATTCCAATGGGTGGCCAGACAAGGTTTTACGTGCAGGCTATCATCCAGTTGCACCAAGCTGTTGAACAAGCAATCGATGGCCCAGATATTGTTCTGGGTGCGGGCGAAGGCAGGGTCGAGGGAGGTGATGGGGTTGTGCTGGTTGTATCGGAAGGCTACCCTGGTTTCTGTGTGGTGGGTGTCGTTTTGACAAGCAGTGTACAGCAGGAGGAGAAGTAAAGCAAGGCGTTGATTCATGGCGCAAGAGATATGTGACAAACCTCGTAGGTCTAAAACCTCAGAACCTCCCCAAAAAAGCAGCGCTTTTTTGGGGAGGTTCTGAGGTTTTAGACCTACGAGGTTTTCGCTGCAAGAAACACTAAATCCCACAAAAAAAAGCCGCTCTCCCTGGCAGAAAGCGGCTTGATAACACATTGATTTTCTAAATCTATTCTTTCGGTGGCGCCACATCCTTAAAAACAGGCATGTGCTCTGCCATCTTATGTTTTTTTGCGAAACGGTAGGTGACACCCAGGTTGACCAGATAATCGGCAAATGCCGCGTCGCCATTGGCCTTTCCAGTGGGATCAGACAAGTCACCCACGTTTTTGATCCGGTTGCGGTAGAGGGAATAAGGTACGCTCAGGTTGACACCCAAATTACCCGTTTGCCAGGAAAGCCCCGGTTCTGCCGAGATGATGTACCCTGGACGGCGCCAGCCCAAATTGCCGCCAATCAAGTCCTTGGCAGGTACACCTTCGGCCCGGATGCCCAAGCTAAGTACCAATCCTTTCGATGGCCACAATACATAACTCACGCCGCCTCGGAAAGCATACTGATCGGCTACAGAATGGAATTGATTGATCGTATCGGATAATTTGGAACTCGCTGACAGGACGCGTTGTATGGTATTGTTGGTTTCCCGTGGATTTGACATGTAGAACCCATTGACATACAAGGAAAGGCGCTTGGATAAAACGGTGTAGCCCTGTACATCCAGGGTAAAACCAACACCGCCATCGCCCAGCTGGATAGACTGATCGACGGCTTTTACGATGATGGTATCGCTTCCATCAGTGGATTTCCTTTTATGAAAACTATCCATCACATTGGCGTTGCCGGTGGGAAGTTTTAGTCCCAGCCCCAGTGCGATGTTGCTTTTGAGGTGTTTAGTAGGATTTAGCAGCCAGTAGGAAGCTGACAAACGCAGGTCGCCAATACCTTTGGCAGCTGTGCTGAAGCGAAGTTGTTGCGGATTCGCGCTGATGCTGTTGCCATAGTGCTCATACAAAGAAGAGCGGGCATAGGAAATGAACGGCAGCGTGGCGGTTGCGACCAGACGTTGCGAAAAAGCATGACTCAAGCTAAAATCAATGGAATTGGCATCGTTGATGACATTGGTGCCCAGTTCTACCCGCTCGTGTTGCTCAGAATCACTCCTAAAGTGCTTGTAGGATTCGAAGTATCGGTATAAAACACCTACTTGCCAATCGCCTTTATCCATCAAAAAAGTGCCGGAATTGGCATTCGCACCGCCACAACCCATCGGGCGAACGGCAACACAGCCTTGGGCATGAGAAAGGCTGGGTATCAAAAGCACGAGGACAATCGGTAAAAACAGTTGGGCGTAGTGAATTTTAGTCATAATAAAACAGCGGTAGTGTTAAAAGAATAAGGCGTTAAAACAAAAAATGCTGCTGTTACTGCTGCAAAGGTCGCTCCAGAAGGCCCATAGACTCCTTAGAAACCCTTTAGAATCAAGCATAACGTAAAGATACGTTAAATAACTAAAAAAATAGTTGCAAAACCGAAAAACCCGTTGCACCTTTGTGTCGTTACTGGTTGTTCGTTGTTCGTTGATAGTTGTTCGTTCGCGTTGTTCTTGGGCTTGTGGTTGGTTTCAATCGGGCGGCTTTTTTATCCTTTGCCAACAAAGAAGTGAATTGATCAAACAACAATAAAACGCCAAAGGCTCGGAAACGAACCCTCCTACGCCAAGGCTACGGCGGGCACGCAACGAAAAACGAACAACCTGAAATTTGAAACCTGAAACCCTGAAACCTGAAACCTTTTTTAAAATGCAGAAACTAACAAAAGCAGAAGAAGACGTGATGCAACTCCTTTGGGATGCAGCACGCGGCACCGTGAGTGATTTGCTCGAGCGATGCCCGGAACCCAAGCCGCCGCACAGCACCATTTCCAGTGTGGTGCGCATCCTGGAAAAGAAAGGTTTTGTGGGCCACAAGGCTTATGGGAAAACGCACGAGTATTTTCCGCTCATTGCCAGAGAGGATTACGGTCGCAATTCCCTGGGTGATTTGTTGCGCAATTATTTTGATGGCTCGGTGCCGCGCCTGGTGTCACATTTGGCCACGGAGGAAAAGTTGAGTAAAAAAGAACTGGAGGAACTAATCCGAATGCTTGAATGAGAGATGAGTTATGAGTTATGAGTTATGAGTTATGAGTGATGAGTTTGCACGATGCTTGTGCTTTTGCTTGGCTCGTGTATTTCAGCACCTTTATTCAATTCATAGTTCAGGTGCTGAAAAAACAATTCCAAAGAAAATAACAAACGCTGTCCAAACTCATAACTCATAACTCATAACTCATAACTCATAACTCATAACTCATAAAAATGGTTTTCCTGCTTAAACTTAGCCTTTCCTGGAGCTTTTTCGCCCTGCTTTACACCTGGCTCCTGCGCCACGAAACCTTCTTTCGGGCCAACCGGGCCTACTTGCTCGGTACAATGGTGTTGGGGATTGTCTTAGCGGCTATCCCTGCCGAACAGGTATATGAAAGCGTAGCTCCGGTGATGATTATGCCCGTATTTACCGTTGGCTTGCAGCAGGTGGAAACGGTGTCGAGTCAGTGGCAAAATATTGATTATCTGTGGGTTATATACTGGGTTGGGTTTGCCCTCCTGGCATCGCGTTTGTTTTGGGGACTGATTAGGCTGGGCATTATGATTCATCGCGGTAGCCACGAGCGACTTTCCGATGGCACACGACTTGTTCATACAACAGCAACCCAAACACCCTTCTCGTTTTTCCAGTGGATTTTCATCCCAAACCTGTCATCACAAACAGGAGTAGTGAAGCACGCCATCCTTGCGCACGAACGCGCCCACGCACGGGGCTGGCACAGCGCCGATGTGCTGTTGGCAGAAATACTCTGTGTGGTATTTTGGTTTCACCCATTGAGCCATTGGTACAAACGCGCCCTGCGCGCCGTGCATGAATACTTAGCCGATGCTGCTGCGTCGCGCGTATCCGATAAAAAACAATATGGCCTGTTGTTGATAGGGCAATCGCAGTTCGAAATGCTGGTTGCTTTCGCCAATCATTTTTTTCAATCACCACTTAAACAAAGACTCGTTATGTTGACGAAAAATACCTCATCGCCCATCCGGGCGCTCAAATTCGGGCTTGCAGTACCGATGGCCCTGCTTTTCGCCCTTTTATTCCGCCAGGCACCAGCCATGGCTCAAGTTGTTGACCCTGTCAAAAGCAAACCGGCTGAAACCGCCGTGACCGCATCCGAGAATGCGGTGACCGCATCCGACAGCGCCGACCCCGAATTTCCGGGCGGCACAGCGGCTTTGATGCAATACCTGAGCGACAATGTGACCTACCCGCCAGCGGCCAAAGCGGCCAATGCAGAAGGCATGGTTGTCGTGAATTTTGTCGTGCAGCAAGATGGCAGCATCAGCGATATCAAGGAAGTGGCGACGCGCCCAAACCATCCTGATCTGGTTACGGAGGCCATCCGGGTTGTTTCCACGATGCCGAAATGGAAGCCTGCTGTGAAAGAAGGTAAAATTGTAAAAATGCAATTTACCCTGCCTATCCGGTTTAAAATGACCCCGGAAGCGCCAAAGGAGCTGTTCGATGTAGACAAATTGCCTGAATTCCCAGGTGAGCCTAACGCTATGTTAGAGTTTCTGGTAAACAACATCAAATACCCGGAAGAAGCCCGTAAGGCCGAAGCTGCCGGTATCGTCGCCATTACCTTTGTCGTAGAAAAAGATGGCAGCCTAAGCTCCTTTGAAACGCTGAGAACGCCTCGACCTGACATGGAAGAAGAAGCGATTCGGGTGCTGAAATTGATGCCGAAGTTTACTCCGGCGATGAAAGATGGAAAGGCGGTATCGGTAAAATACACGCTGCCCATAAAGTTTGCCCTATAAGCGTGGAACGGCGGACGGTAGACGGCGGACGGTTTGCACAACATTGGTAAGCGCTCTTGGCTGTGTTTTTCAGCACCCAATTCAATCTCCAATTAATATTTGGCTAAGGTGCTGAAATACAAATGCCAAGCCTAAAAAAGAATGTTGTGCAAACCGTCCACTGTCCACCGTCCACCGTTTCAGCTACCTTTGCCCACAAAAAACACCCATGCGTTGCTTCTCCTGCTTCCTTGCCCTCCTATTATCCTGTAGTCTCCAAGCTCAAACCCTCGAAACCCAAATCCAAGCGGCCTACCAAAAAGTCCAGGCACTGGAAGCCCAGAAAAAAGGTGTCCAGTCCGAAATAGAAGGGCTGAAATTCCAAAAGATACAACGCGACCTAAACGCCGTTGGACTGCCCAACCTGCTGCCCGGCGATGCTCTGGTACCGCATTCCGCGCTCAGCCTGGCCTATTCAGAAGAACACGAACAAGCCCGCTGGGTCGCCCACATCATCCTGCCCGACGTGACGAGCGGCACGGTATTCCGCAGCAATGACTTCCGGCCCGACCCCGACGTGAAAACGGGCAGCGCCGTGGAAGCCGATTATTTCCTCAAACAATTGCAGCCCGACAGCACCTGGAAATACGACGGCTTCGGCTACGACCGCGGACACCTGGCACCCTCCGCCGATTTCAGGTGGTCGCAAAAAGCCCTGTCCGAGTCCTATTTCTATTCCAATATGTCGCCCCAACGCGCCGAGTTCAACCGGGAAGCATGGGGCGACCTCGAAGACAAGGTCAGGGGCTATCTCTACCGCAATCCGGATGTGCAATTGTGTGTCGTCACTGGCCCGGTGCTCGAGCCCAGCCTGCCCGTCATCGAGCGCGGGGTGAACAAAGTGAGCATCCCCAAATCATACTGGAAAGTGGTGCTCGACCTGCAAAACCAGCGCGGCATCGCATTCATAATGCCCAACCGCGGCATCAATGAACCGCTCACATCCTTTGCCAGCAGCATCAGAGACGTGGAAACACTCACGGGCCTCAATTTTTTCTCAAACCTGCCCGACGACATCGAAAACAAGATAGAAAGCCAAAAGAACCCTGCCGATTGGCTCAGCGAATCCGCGCTTGGTGATGTTGCGCCGCTGTTTGCGCCCGACTTGCCGCGCAACCATTTTAACACCACCCAGGCCAAGCTATACAAGGGCCGGAACGACGAAGTGTACGTGTGTGGCACCGTCGTCGGCAGTCGCCGCAGCCGCGCGGGTAACATCCTGCTCAACTTCGACCGGCAATTTCCCAACCAGGTTTTTACCGTTTTTATCAAAAAAGAATTTATCCCCAATTTCAGCTACGACCCCGAACACGTGCTGAAAGGCACGGTCATCTGCGCCAAAGGGCGGGTTATTGATCTGGATGGTACGCCGACGATGTTTGTGGAAGGGGAGGGTGCGTTGGAACGCTTTTAGAGTGTGGAATGCGGATTTCGGATTGCGGAATAGGCTCATTATTTGGCGTTGCTTTTAGTATCCGTCTCCGGCAGCTTTGGGTCTATACCTTGTAGGTTTGAAAAAACTAGTGCATACACACCTCTTTGCATTGCCTGGCATCGCCGTTAAGGTACGCTGAATATCAAGCAGTTGTGTCATTCCGGGCGAACATGAGTCATCCCTTATTGGCCTCTTCCTATCGCTCCTTTCCCAAACCGATCCCGAATCTTATCCATCGCCTCCAACAGCCGCCCTTCTTTCTCTGTATTGTCAAACAGGTTGAGCTGACTGGAGCCAGGTGTCAGCACACTGAAGCGCACGCCGACGAGTCGGATGGCCTGGCGGCGTTCGTAGAGGCGGTTGAAGAGCGAAAGGCTGTATTCGGTGAGGGTGCTGTCTTGGGCGGTGTAGGGTATTTTGGCTTGTTTGGTAAAGGTGTTGAAATCAGCGTAGCGCAGTTTCACGGTGATGCAGGCGGTCAGTTTGTTGAGGGCTCGGAGTTCATAGGCGAGTTGGGCGGTTTGCCGCCGTATTTCATCGTGCAGGAATGTCATGTCGATGCTGTCGCTGTGGAAAGTGCGTTCGCTGGAAATAGAATCCTGCTCGCGGTAGGGTACTACGGGACTGTTGTCTTCGCCATTGGCTTTTTTCCACATGCTGAGGCCGGGTTTGCCGAATTCGCGTTCCAGCAGTCGGGGCGGCACTTCACTGAGGATCTTGCAGGTGCGCACGCCCATAAGCGCGAGCCTGCGCTCGGTTTCCCGGCCAATCTGGGGAATCTTGCCCACGGGCAAGGGCGCGAGGAATAGCTTTTCATCACCAGCGGGTACCAGTTTGGTGCCATTGGGTTTTACCTCTCCAGCCCCTACTTTCGATACTGTTTTATTGACGGACAAGCCAAACGACAAGGGCAGCCCTGTTTCATGGATGATGCGCGTGCGCAACTCATTGCTCCATTTCCAGCAACCGAAGTGTTTGTCCATACCCGTCAGGTCAAGATAGAACTCATCGATGGAGGCTTGCTCGAACAAAGGGGCTTGCTCCTCAATAACTTCTCGCACCAGCTTCGATTGTTTGGAATACGCCTCCATATCGCCCTTCAGCACAATAACATCGGGACACAACAGCAGTGCCTGGCGCATGGGCATAGCGGAGCGTATGCCAAAGGCCCGCGCCTCATAGCTGCACGATGCCACCACACCACGGTTGCTGCTGCCGCCAATGACCAGTGGTTTGCCGCGCAGGCTGTCGTTGCGCAGGCATTCTACCGCGACGAAAAACGCGTCGAGGTCGAGGTGGAGGATGGAGCGATCGGTGAAATTGGGCCGCATACTGATCTGCAATTAACGATTGATCTCTGTCAATAAGTCTCTGTAAATTGTATTCAAATATGTCTGGTGCGCTGGCTGGAAGCGGGCAATGAAGAAGTTTTCAAATTCCTTCCAGCAGGTTAGCGCAAATTCTAGGTATTGTTGGTCTTCATCATTGATATGGGTAATCAGGTCGTCTTCTATGACGGCCAGCAGCCTTGTTTTTAGTTGGTCGGCATTGAGTTTTCCTTGTTGAAAGCGGTCGAAATTTTTGAGAAATTTGTTGAAAATATTGTCATATACTTTTTTGCGCCAGATCACCAGCCTGCCCCTGTTTAGGTTGCAGGTTTTGATGGTTGTTTCGCCCATGCTTGTTTTATGCTCTATGGTTCCATCGGCTTGAAAGCGAAAATGCTGCATTGGGGTCGGGTCAATTTCCGGATTCACCAATTGCGGCACCTCTGACAACAACGCGGCCCCATTCGACTGGCTTTTTTTTGTGTTCAAGGCCTTACTGGCTTTCAAAGGTGGTTTGTCGATGCGGGCGCTGTTTACCGGAAAGTGATTGCGTTTTCGGTTGTTACAGCTGGAGCAGGCTAGTAAAAGGTTGCTCCATTGGTAACCCAACCAGTAATAACCTGGATGTGTTTGGGCACCCGTTACTTTTGCTTTGGGCCGGTAATGTTCTACCTGCAGCGTAGCGCCTGCCGAGGTGTCGGTTTCACAGAAGGCGCACTTGCTTTTGTAAATTTTGTCGAGGGCTTTCCTCACTTCCTCATGGCCATATATATTGCTTTTGAAATCGTGGGCACCTTTTTCGGACAATGAAATCGTGATCAATCGCTGACAGGTTTCTCCCAGTAGTACAGGCGGTATGTCGTTAAATTTTTTGGAGACTTTTCGCATGGTTTTGGGTACTTAGTTAACGTTCAACTTAGCCTTCATTATTTGCAGTTTGCCTTTCAAGTCCTGCATTTGTTTTGCCGACTCATAAGAGTCTTCTGTTTCAACATCAGCAGAGTCGGCTGCCGCTGCGGGTAGGATTTCGTCTAAGCCAAAAACTGGAGAGGTCAAGATGGCATTGGGGAGCAGTTTGCTCAAGTCTATGTCCACTTTTTCGACACTAATGCCCGTTTCTGGCGTTCTGGTCACGGTCAAAACAATGCTTTCTTTTGGTGCGCCCAGGAGCGGGATCGGGCTGTGCGTGGCGGCAATGAATTGGACATGCGGAAATATCTTGGAGAGTTTGCCGGGCAGCATTTTTTGGTATTTTGGGTGCAGGTGCAATTCGATCTCATCAATTAATACAACACCTTTTAGTGCATCGGGTGCCACGGGCCCCGACTGGCCTGCGCTTAACCGGAGATACATGTCGCCGACAAAGCCGATCAGGTTGCGAAAGCCTGCTGCCAACTGGTTGAATTTTACGGGCTTATACGTGCCGCCTTCCCGGTCTTTTTCGTAATAAAGCACTTCTTCATAATTGCCTGTAGTGCGCACTTCTATTTTAGCTAAATCTGGTATCAGGTTTTTTACGATCTGTACAATGTAATCAAATTGGTCGCCCCGGTATGACCGCGCCCGAATCAGTTCGTTTTCGATATTTAGCAATGCCGGATTTTGATTGAAGATGTGTTGGGTAGCCCGCTCGTTTTGCTTGAGTGGCTCTGTGGAACCCGAGACTTGCAAACGGGAGGAACCGTATGCAGCGAAAGTCCTGTTCGGCTGATATCCCCGGACTGATTGAGCACCATAAAGACTGTTCACAATAGCTTCTTTGCCGTTAAACCACTCTACCGCGAGAAGCCAGTTTTCACCGGTTTCAGTTTTTGGCAAATCTTCGGGGCCAGCCAAGCCAAGCGCCAATGCTTGAAGCACGGAACTTTTCCCAAAGCCGTTTTCGCCTGTTATAAATATCCATTTCGCATCGGCTGGAATACCATCAACTTTGACGTGTTGGATGCCCCGGAAATTCCAAAATTCAAAGGAGAGCAGGCCTGTAGCAAGGCTCTTTTTACCCCAGTCGGTTCGCCGGGCATGAGTCATATTTCGTTCCAGCAGCGTGTCATTAAGCATCTTTTCAAACTGAAATGGGGAGATGGCTCGGACGGGTGGCCTTTCATCTGGCCGCTTTTCGTTCGCATCAAAAGCAAATTGATCCTTTACAATCTGCTGTATTTTATCAAAATCTTTGGCAAAAAAATTATCCAACCGCTCTTGATAGTTTTTACCGTCAGTGTAACCCTGTTCCCAGCGTTTTTTATCCAGATTCAATTTCAAATTAGGGCGAAGCAATGTAAGGGCACCATCAATCGCTTGCCCCCAACGTTCGTCGATATCCATAAAACCAATGGGTTTGCTGAGGAGGGGGGTGGGCGATGCCGTCTCTTGCTTATAAGGTATCCAAAACCATACGCTGCCATCAAGCTCTATACTCAAGTTGAACCAGTAACATAAAGCGGACGAATATGCCTTGTCTAGGCAGATGTTATCCCAAAAAGTAAGGGTTATCTTATGGTCGTCAGCTAGAAATATGTTTTTACCGATGTAGGCATCCAGATAAAAACAAAACTCCTTCCCAGCCTCCTTCATTCGAAAGTGCCGTTGAAGCAAATATTGAAAAACCTGTTCGCTTAAATCTGCAGCGGTGTAAAGTGTCATGTGAGTTCTTTTTTAGTGCACAACAAACACAAAGTTATTACTTTATGGCGTGATTCATCTTATCCATTCCATATTCTACCAGCTTTCATTGCTCCTTGCTTTTTGCTCCCTCACCCATACCGTCCGTCCACCCGATACGCCAGCCGTTCCATCGCGGCGGCCTCCAAACTCACAAACCCAAAATCCGCCACCAGCCGCCCGCTAAGCCGGTAAATGCCCCGCCCCCTGAACGGCGCGGCTTGCAACTGCGGCGGAAAATGCACCGTGTCAAAAAAATGCCCGCTTTGATCAATCCAGGTGCCGAAGGCCATGCGCTCGCCTTTGATCGTGCGCGTTTCCTTGCGGCAAACATAGTAACCGAGCATGGTGGTCAACTTGTTGGGGTGTTCGTGCATCTCCAGGGCGTTCATGTGGTTTTCTTCTTTTTTTGCTGCTTCATCAAGTAAATCAAAAGGGGAACAGAGCGGGAAATCCAGCAATTCCATCTCATCAAATGCCTGGTCGAATGGCCCGTCTTCCAGCTGGGGCAGTTGGTAGCCATCGGCCTCGTCGGCGAAGAGCAGGTTGGCACCCAGACC
>Ga0209390_10000498_pt1 | contig 77933 bp, 67 predicted proteins | sample BON01_FD_187212 | JGI IMG/M metagenome (GOLD analysis project Ga0209390, IMG submission 187212) | Freshwater microbial communities from Lake Bonney liftoff mats and glacier meltwater in Antarctica - BON-01 (SPAdes) (version 2) | ecosystem: Environmental > Aquatic > Freshwater > Ice > Glacier...
CCTCGTTGTCGTGCCGCGGGCAGACCGGAAGTTCGGCCTTAGGTGTCCAAGTCATACCCGTAACAATAGCGGCGAACACCAACATTCCTAACCCTAAGTTTCACACCGCCAAGCGAAGGGGGGCAGAAGAGACGTCATCGCCTAGATCGAAGGGTTCGACAACAGCCGGCGCCGTCATTGCGCGCTCGACTACAAGACACCCAACGACGTCCACGACGGTTACATCCAGTCGGCCACGGCAGCATGAGCAAATCCATCAAATCCGCTGTCCGAAATCACCGCAGCAGACGAAACCTAGAACCTATGTTCTTTCTTCGCGAGCCCCCTTAGCTGCGGACAGGCTATAAGGACACCCCTGAGATTCGTGGTGAGCACCTGCCCGCGTTGGCCGGTTGGTTGTCAGGTCTTGTAGGTCCGTGTTGCGGTGGACGACGCGGCCACGATCATGGCATTCTTTCGCTCATGAGTGGTGTCAGTAAGTTGATGGTCAGCAAACCTGCCCAGCGGGTCGTGTGTGCCGGGGCTGCTGGCGCCCTGGGCGCGGCCATGCTGGTTGGGGTGGTTCAGGCCCCGGCGTTGGCCGTGTTGACTAGCCCAGTCGACCTGTTGACCCAAGCCAACATCCAACTCGACGGCGCCGCCGCAGACGACAAAAGTGGCTTTTCGGTGGCCGGTGCTGGGGATGTCAACGGTGACGGTATCGCTGACGTCATCATCGGCGCCCCGAACGCGGACAACAACAGTCGCACCGACTCGGGGTCCTCGTACGTGGTGTACGGCAACGCGACCCCCACCAGCCCGGTACAGCTAGGAGCACTGGCCCCGGGGAGTACCGGTTTCCGTGTCGACGGCGCCTTAGCGGACGACCAAAGTGGCTATTCGGTGGCCGGTGCCGGGGACGTCAACGGTGACGGGCGAGCCGACGTCATAATCGGCGCGCCGCGCGCGGACCCCAACGGGAGCAACTCGGGGTCGTCGTATGTGGTGTACGGCAAAGCCAACAACGTCGCCGCCAACATCAACCTGTCCATCGCCCTGGACCCGACGAGCAACGGTTTCCGGATCGACGGTGCCGCCGAGGGCGACCAGAATGGCTTCTCGGTGGCCGGTGCTGGGGATGTCAACGGTGACGGTAAAGCCGACGTCATCATCGGGGCTGTGAACGCGGACCCCAACGGGACCAACTCGGGGTCCTCGTATGTGGTGTACGGCAAAGCCAACAACGCCGCCGCCGACATCGACCTGGCCAGCGCCCTGGACCCGGCCAGCAACGGTTTTCGTATCGACGGCGCCGCCGAAGCCGACAAAAGTGGCTATTCGGTGGCGGGTGCCGGGGATGTCAACGGTGACGGTAAAGCCGATGTCATAATCGGCGCGATGGGCGCGGACCCCAACGGGAACTCAGAATCGGGGTCGTCGTATGTGGTGTACGGCAAAGCCAACAACGTCGCCGCCGACATCGACCTGATCACACCGCTGGTCCCGGCGAGCAACGGTTTCCGGATCGACGGTGCCGCCGCGGGCGACCAGAGTGGTTTTTCGGTGGACGGTGCTGGGGATGTCAACGGTGACGGTAAAGACGATGTCATAATCGGCGCGCCGCGCGCGGACCCCAACGGGAACTCAGACTCGGGGTCGTCGTATGTGGTGTACGGCAACGCGAACAACGTCGCCGCCGACATCAACCTGGCCACACCGCTGGTTCCGGCGAGCAACGGTTTCCAGATCACCGGTGCCGCCGAGGGCGACAGAAGTGGCCGGTCGGTGGCCGGTGCTGGGGATGTCAACGGGGACGGCACTGCTGACGTCATCATCGGCGCCATGTACGCGGGCCCCAACGGGAACTCAGACTCGGGGTCGTCGTATGTGGTGTACGGCAAAGCCAGCAACGTCGCCGCCAACATCAACCTGGCCACACCCCTAGTTCCGGCGAGCAACGGTTTCCGGATCGACGGTGCCGCCGAGGGCGACTTCAGTGGTTTTTCGGTGGCCGGTGCTGGGGATGTTAACGGTGACGGCGGAGCTGATGTCATCATCGGCGCGCCGTACGCGGACAACAACAGTCGCGACGGCTCGGGGTCGTCGTATGTGTTGTACGGGGTACCGCCGGCACCACCGGTACCACCGGCGGGGAAGCTACCTCAATCCCAGAAGAAGATCAGCAGAGTGCTGCCGGTCAAGGGTACGAAGGTTGTCAACGTGAAGAATGCCCGGACAAAGCAAGGCCAGAAGATGACCGCAAAGGTGACGGGGGCCTCATCCAGAGTCCTCGCAACTCGGGGCGACATTGTCTGTTACACGGTCAAAAAGGGACCGAAACGTAAACTCGTGATCAAGACCACCGGTCAATGCGCCAACATCAAAATCCGTGTCGTCTACACGGCACCAGGCAACGCGACCTATTTGAAGTATCGGAACACGATCACGTTCAAAACCAAACGTTAGAAACCGCGACGTTGTCAGCCACATTGAACAACGTCTAAGCAAGCTCTATCGCCAAAACCTGCCCCGAACGTCTCACCGGAACCCACGTAGCACGAGTTAGCCGGAGGCGTGCCGAGGTGAGGTGCCTTCTCCCGCGAGCGTGCCGCGGGGGTTCCACCCTGCGAACGCCCCTTAGGGGCACTCCACACGTCTATTGCGGGTTTCGTGCTTATCTTGGCTGAACCCCAACTAGAACAGAACCGTGGCGAAGGTCCCGACTTGCCGAAACCCGACACGTTGATAGGTATGCAGCGCAGCCGTATTGTGCTTGTTCGCGTACAGGCTGACGCGCGGAGCGTGATCACGAGTTGCAGCCGCGACAACTGCAGCGACCGCCGGTATCGCAATCCCCGTTCCGCGCAGCCGTGGGTCAACCCATACTCCCTGCAACTGAGCACTTCCGCGCCCAACGGCCCCAACCTCCGCCTTGAAGATGACGTCCCCGTTGTGGAACCGCGCGTAGGTTCGACCTTCCAGGATCGAGCTTGCGACTCGCGCTCGGTAGGCGGGGCCGCGACCGCCAGCCAGGGGTGAGACGCCGACCTCTTCGGTGAACATCGCCACCGAGGCTGGCATCAAAGCATCGAGGTCGGTGATCGCGACCGCGACCACCTGATCATCTTGATCAGTTAAGGGCGGTTCGCTAATCACCATCAATGGCTGATCACCGCGCAGCTCGCGCGCAGTACCCCAGACCGATTCGAGCTGTTGCCACAGTTCGAGCACGTCATCGCGGTAGCCGACGATCGCTGACGAGCGGCGCCCCACCGTTCGCAGTCGAGCAGCGAACGCGGTCAGTGCCACTGAGGTGGCGTCGATCGGCATGAGGTTCGCGCCGACGTACAGCGCCGATCGCAGTCGTCCCTCGACAAACCAGCCCCACGTCGGGCCACCAGACGGCGCGGACTCCAGCTCCCCGACGCCGACCCGTTCAGCAACGACGCAGTACGCATCCGCATCGGTATCGATCAGTCCCCACAGCTCGTCCAGATCGCGGGAGGTGAGATCACGCATCTCTCCGACGAGCGCCTCAGCTGACGGAGACTGATGGTCCGCCGTCACCGTTCACTCCACCCTCTAGCTGCATTTGCTCGGCCAGGCGCATAGCTTCCTCGATCAGCGTCTCGACGATCAGCGCCTCTGGCACCGTCTTAATCACTTCGCCCTTGACGAAGATCTGGCCCTTGCCGTTACCTGACGCGACCCCGAGGTCAGCGTCACGAGCCTCGCCCGGACCATTCACCACGCATCCCATCACAGCGACGCGCAGCGGTACCTCCATACCCTCTAACCCGGCGGTCACTTGTTCAGCGAGGGTGTACACATCCACCTGAGCGCGTCCACACGACGGGCACGACACGATCTCCAGACCACGCTGGCGCAGGTTTAGCGACTCCAGAATCTGCAACCCTACCTTGACTTCCTCTTCCGGTGGCGCCGACAACGACACCCGGATCGTGTCGCCAATCCCCTGACTTAGCAAGGCACCAAAGGCCACCGCGGACTTGATCGTCCCTTGGAACGCCGGACCGGCTTCGGTAACCCCGAGGTGTAGGGGGTAGTCGCATTGCTGCGACAGCAGTTCGTAGGCCTTCACCATGATGACCGGATCATGGTGTTTGACCGAAATTTTGATGTTGCGGAAGTCGTGCTCTTCGAATAGGGAGCACTCCCACAGGGCTGACTCGACAAGTGCTTCTGGAGTCGCCTTCCCGTACTTCTCCATAATCCGCTTGTCGAGAGATCCGGCGTTCACGCCGATCCTGATCGGCGTGCCAGAATCGTTCGCGGCCTTAGCGATCTCGCCCACCCGACCGTCGAACTCCCGAATATTGCCCGGATTCACTCTGACAGCGGCACAGCCAGCATCGATGGCGGCGAAGATGTATTTGGGCTGAAAGTGGATGTCGGCGATAACGGGAATACCGCTCTTCTTAGCGATCTGGGCTAATGCGGCGGCGTCATCGGTGCTCGGCACCGCGACCCGCACAACCTGGCAACCGGTGGCTGTGAGTTGGGCGATCTGTTGCAACGTCGCGTTCACGTCAGCAGTCACCGTGGTGCACATCGATTGCACACTGATCGGCGCATCACCACCGACGAGCACCGGATGCGTGGGGTGGCGAAGCTCCAACTGACGGGTTTTCCGTCGTGGCGCAATCACCGGGGGTGGAAGTTCGGGCATTCCCAGACCAACAGTCATGCGTTCAGTATGCCCCTTACGGTCTTAGCCACCGAGTCTGACCGGATTGACGACGTCGGCGTATAGCAATAGTCCACTCATCCCGATGAGAAAAAAGGCCACCGCATAGGCCACCGGCAAGGCTCTGGCAACATCCACCGGTCCCGGATCAGGGCGGCGCCGTAGTCGCGCGATCTGTCTACGCAGACCTTCCCAGAGAGCACCAGCGACGTGGCCACCATCCAGTGGCAATAGCGGAATCAGATTGAATAGGAATAGGAACAGGTTCAGCGATGCGACGAGGCCCAGGAACTGGGCAATCTTCCACTCACTCGGCAGCTCGCCGCCAGCTACCTCGCCGCTGATGCGGGTGACGCCGACCACTCCGATGGGGCCTGTCGGATCGCGTTCTGCGCCACCGAAGGCCGCTTGCGATACCCCGACCAGTTTGGCGGGAATCGAGATCAAGGCCTGGCCAGTTCGAACGGTGAGGTCCCACATCTGCGCCGGAACGGTCGCGATCGGCTGCTTGTCCAGCACTCGTTGCGGCGTCATTCCGAGGAAACCTTGCGACGCGGTCTGGTCGGTGACTTCTCCGTCGCTGACAACCGGGCGCGTGGCGACTTGGATGTCGGCATCGAGAGTGACGGGTCGCCCGTCACGCAGCACACCGATCGTTGCCAGGCCGGCGGGACTCGCCCGGACCGCGGTCGCAAGCTCCTCCCACGTCTGGACTTGCTGGCCGTTATAGCTCGTCACCACATCGCCGTCCTGGAGTCCGGCACCTGCCGCTGGGCTAGCGATCATCCCGGGCTCGCACTGCCCTGTCGGCTGACTGAGCGTCGGCGTACATGGCGTGACCTCGGCGACGGCTAACGACGCGCTAGGGATTCCTATCCCGACAAGCAGAATAGTGAATAGGACGAATGCCAGGATCAGGTTCATGACCGGGCCGCCGAGCATTACGACGAGACGTTTGCGCACCGGAAGTCGATAGAAGGTCCGCCTGGCGTCGTCTTCAGTCAAGACCTCAGCTTGAGCCTGCGTACGGGCATCCTCCACTAACGCACCTAGCCGGCCCGTGGACGAGGCCTTCGTCTTGCCGTCCGGGCCAGGCGGGAACATTCCGATCATTCTGATGTACCCGCCGAACGGGATCGCTTTGACGCCGTACTCGGTCTCACCCTTCTGCTTCGACCACATCGTCGGGCCGAAACCGATCATGTACTGGGTGACCTTCACACCGAACTTCTTCGCGGGGATCAGGTGTCCGAGCTCGTGCCACGCAATGGAGAACAGGATCGCCAGGATGAACGCCACCACTCCAATGAGGGTTAACACCCGCTACTCACCCCTGATCATCCGATTCGCCGCCGGCCGAGCCCAAGCTTCTGCAGCCAGCACCGACTCAACTGATAGTTCCGCATCTGCAACGAATCCCGCGCCGTCGCCATTCCCACTCCCTGCAGCGTGCGCATGGGCAGCCACGACTTTTTCAACGGTATGGACGATCTGATCGAACGCTAGGTTCCCGGTGAGGAACGCGGCCACGCATTCCTCGTTCGCCGCGTTGAACACTGCCGGTGCGGTTCCAGACAGCTCGCCTACCTCGCGTGCCAAGCGGACCGCCGGGAATACGTCCTCGTCCAGCGGCACGAACTCCCAGGTTGCCGCGGTCGTCCAATCACATGCCGGAGCCGCATTCGGAACCCTATTCGGCCAGCTCAAGCCCAAGGCGATCGGCATCCGCATATCCGGCGGGGATGCCTGCGCCAAGGTCGACCCGTCGACGAACTCGACCATCGAGTGAATGACTGATTGCGGGTGCACCACCGTCGCGATCGATGAATACTCCACCCCGAAGAGGAGGTGAGCTTCGATTACTTCCAGGCCCTTATTGACCAACGTTGCGGAGTTCACCGTGACGACCGGACCCATATCCCAGGTTGGGTGAGCGAGTGCCTGCGCCGGAGTCACGGACGCGAGCTGTTCGCGCGTCCACCCACGAAACGGTCCACCAGATGCAGTCAGCACGAGTTGACGAACCTCCGCCGGCGCTCCACCACGCAAACATTGAGCGAGCGCGGAATGCTCGGAGTCCACTGGCACGATCTGACCGTGGCGGGCACGCGAGGTAACGACTGATCCCCCGACGACGAGCGATTCCTTATTCGCCAGGGCCAGCACGTTCCCAGCGGTTAGCGCGGCCAGGGTGGGCTTGAGCCCGACGGAACCGGTCATACCGTTGAGCACGACGTCACACGGCCGACTAGCGATCTCGGTCGCCGCGATCGGGCCAATGATGACCTCCGGAATCAGATACTGGCCAGGAACAAGACCCCGGTGGCTTGCTCGACTTATGAGAATCGAGACAAAGTCATCAGCGACGTCCGGATCAGCAATACCGACCGTATGCGCGCCAGTTTCCAGCGCCTGATCAGCGAGGAGCTCAAGGTTGGATCCCCCGGCGGCAATGGCGATAACACGGAAGCGGTCCGGGTTGCGCGCGACGATGTCCAGGGCTTGAGTTCCAATAGATCCAGTACTTCCGAGCAGCACAACCTCACGCATCACCAACCTATTGTCACTCATTGTCGGCGATCTAGGTCTGCCAACTGATTTGTTGAGCGCAATTTGTGCCGTGGCTAGGTACTAGTTGCGGCGAGTTGACCGCAGGCGCCGTCGATCTCGCGACCACGGGTATCCCGCACCGTGACTGGCACTCCGTGGGCCTCGAGTCCGCGCACAAAGGCTCGCTCTGATTCTGGTCTCGACGCCGTCCACTTGGACCCAGGAGTGGGGTTAAGCGGGATGAGGTTGACATGGACGAGGTGACCGGCCAGCAATCTGCCTAGGTGGTCCGCACGCTCGGCTTGATCGTTGATATCGCGGATCAGTGCATACTCGATCGACACACGGCGTTTCGTCTTCGCGGTGTACTCCCACGCTGCGTCCAACACCTCAGCGATCGGATAGCGATTGTTGATCGGCACGAGTTCGTTGCGCAACTCATCGTCAGGGGCATGGAGTGAGACAGCCAAGGTGAATGGCAGACCCTCGTCGGCAAGCTGTCGCATCCGCGGAACCAGACCAACGGTCGACACGGTGATTCCACGCGCCGACATTCCGAGGCCCTCCGGCGCATCACTCGTCAGCGTACGCAGAGCCTTAACGACGCGGTTGTAGTTAGCCAGGGGCTCTCCCATCCCCATCAACACGACATTGGAGATTCTTCCCGGACCGCCGGCAACTTCACCCCGCTGCAACGCCCGAGCACCAGCAAGTACCTGCTCGATGATCTCTGCAGTCGACATATTACGGGTCAAACCGGCTTGCCCAGTTGCACAGAACGGGCAGTTCATCGCGCACCCAGCTTGACTTGATACACACATCGTGACCCGATTCGGGTAGCGCATCAAGACGCTCTCGACGAGCGATCCATCGTGTAGCCGCCATACCTGCTTGAGGGTCTTTCCCTCGTCGCAGGTCAGTGCCCGGACGGGTGTGAGGATCGGTGGAAGTAGCGCCTCAACGATCGAGTCGCGGTGTGCCCCAGTGAGGTCGGTCCACTGAGCGGGATCGTCTTCTAGCCGACCAAACCAATGGCGCGATAGCTGATCTGCCCGAAACCCTGGGATCCCGAGATCGGCAACTGCTTGCTTACGCTCGGCCCCCGTCAGATCCGACAGGTGCGTCGGCGGCAAGGTCCCCTTCTTCTTGGCGGGGCGCTCGACGAACTCTCGCTTCGTCGGATTTGGGAGATCTTGTGCAGACATCAGGACTAGCCACCTAGGAAGAAGTAGAACAGCGCCCACGACACGAAGGCGTTCGGTATCAACGAATCTAGCCGGTCCATAACGCCACCATGGCCGGGGAGCAGATTACTCATGTCCTTGACGCCAAGATCTCGCTTGATCGCGCTCTCGGCGAAGTCACCCGCAGTGGCGGCAATCGTCATGACGACACCGGTAATCGCGCCCTGCCACCAGGGTGCGTCCACGAGCCAGACGAACAGCCACGCGCCAATCGACATCGCGACGATCACCGAGCCGGCAAAGCCTTCCCACGACTTCTTTGGGCTGATCTGCGGAGCCATCGGATGCTTACCAAAGAGGACTCCCGCAGCGTAGCCACCGACGTCGTTGGCCACGGTGAGCGATACGAAGATGACGATGAGTTGCGGGCCGTCAGCCTGGCGCAAAGTAAGCATGACGAAACCAACCATGAATGGCAGGTAGGCAGCCGTGAAAATCGTTGCCGTGACGTCTTTGACATAACCGTCGGTCCCTCGACGAATACGCCACATCAGAACGAATACGACGATTGCGCCGAAGGTGACGAGTTGGGCGATGAGGCCCCAGTGGTAGGTAGCTGCTGATCCGGCGATTGCGGCGAGATAGACCGGCGTCCGAGCGATCCTGATACCCACGTTGGCGAAGGAGTTGGTAACTTCCCAGATTCCGACGCAAATTGCGGCGCAGGCCAGAACAACGAACAGCCACTGGTAGGTGAAAAGTGTGAGGAGGGCGACGCCGCCGATAGCGACACCTACGCCAATAGCGACGGGTAAATTGCGTCCTGCTTTGCTCTTTTTTGCGGGCTCAGTCGATACGCCGTCTTCTGGCGCCGCTGCGTCATCCACGAGCTATACCTCGAGCAGTTCGGATTCTTTGTTCTTGAGGACGTCGTCGACATGTTGCACATGCTTGCTGGTGACATCATCAAGCTGCTTCTCAGCACGATGGACGTCGTCCTCGCCTGCATCACCATCTTTCATCAACTTCTCGAGTCCGTCTTTGGCATGGCGACGGATATTCCGGATCGACACCCGAGCGTCTTCAGCTTTCGTGCGAGCTACTTTGATGTATTCCTTGCGGCGCTCTTCGGTGAGGAGCGGAAGAACAACGCGAATGAGCTTTCCATCATTCGTGGGGTTTACGCCTAGATCAGATTCCCGAATCGACTTCTCGATCTCGTTCATTGCTGACTGGTCGTAGGGCGTAATGAGAATCATGCGCGCTTCTGGGGTCTGAAACGATGCGACCTGATTCAGCGGCGTCTGAGTTCCGTAGTACTCAACCGTGATCTTGGCAAACATTGCCGGGTTCGCCCGGCCAGTTCGGATCGTTGCGAAGTCCTCACGTGCGACGCCGATTGCCTTGTCCATCTTTGCCTCGGCCTCAAGCAGAATATCGTCGATCAAGGTTGACTCCAGGTGTCGATTCGTCCGGATAGCATTCTTAGTCAGCGTAGACGTCGGTTCGGCGTCTACGCCAGTGGCAGCCTACGGGGTTGCGGGGGTGCGAGGCTGATTTACGGGCCGAAACCTCTCCTGGTTCCTACTCCCCTGGGGTCGCTAGGCGTTCGCGGCGACGAGCGTACCGATCCGCTCACCAGCCACAGCCCGAGCAATATTTCCTTCAGTGAGGAGATCAAAGACGATGATGGGCATCGCGTTATCGCGGCACAGGCTGATGGCCGTCGCATCGGCAACTTTGAGGTCCTGAGTCAGCACGTCGTCGTAGGTCAACCGGTCATACCGAACTGCGCTTGGGTTCTTGCGCGGGTCATCGTCGTAGACGCCGTCAACACTCTTGGCCATCAAGACGACCTGTCCCCCGGTCTCGAGGGCGCGTTGGGCCGCGCACGTATCGGTCGAGAAGAACGGAACTCCGAGGCCGGCGCCAAAAATGACGACTCTGCCCTTTTCCATATGTCGGATGGCACGTCTTGGGGTGTAGGGCTCCGCGACCTGACCCATAGCGATCGCTGTCTGAACCCGAGTCTCGACGCCTTGGCGTTCCAGGAAGTCTTGCAGCGCAAGACAGTTCATGACCGTCCCCAGCATGCCCATGTAGTCAGCACGAGAACGGTCCATTCCCCGGTCGGAGAGTTCCGCACCACGGAAGTAGTTGCCACCGCCGATCACGATCGCAACCTCGGCACCCCCGGCCACCACGTCAGAGATTTGCCGAGCGATAGCGGACACGACGTCAGGATCGACGCCAAGCCCGCCACCGCCGGCGAAAGCCTCACCAGACAGTTTGAGCAGTACCCGGTCCCACCCTTGTTCGGGAACGTCGGACCACCGCTCGACGGTGCCCTCCAACGTTGGCTGGACTACTGCCGGCATATCGGGACCCTCTCGACTGGTTCAATGGTGCGGATTCGAATCGGTTGGCGAGTAGCTACTCCTGGCCGACCTTGAACCGAGCAAAGCGCGTTACGTTGGCATTGTTCTCAGCGAGTAGCGCCTTAATCGTCTTCTTGTTGTCGCGAACGTACGACTGCTCAAGAAGACAGGCATCTTTGAAGAAGCCATTCGTGCGGCCGTCGACGATCTTGCTGATCGCGCCCTCTGGTTTACCTTCTTCACGAGCGGTCTCTTCCGCGATCCGTCGCTCATTGGCAACGACCTCGGCAGGAACATCTTCGCGGGACAGGTAGCGAGGGGCCATCGCGGCAATATGCTGAGCGATCCCCTTAGCGAGTTCTTCGTTGTCCTGGTCAAGCTCGACCAGTGCGCCCACACTCGGAGGTAATGCTGGATCGTGCTTGTGCAGGTAGACGAAGACTGAACCGTCCTCGAAGCGGGCGAACCGTCGAATCTCGATCTTCTCGCCGAGGTTGATGTTCGCCTCGTTGAGAAGCTCTTGGACTGTTTGACCTGACTCGATCTCGGCCGCCATCAGCTCAGCAACGTCACCGGGCTTGGATGTTGCGACGAAGCTTGTCACCTGGGCGGCCAGATTCTGGAAGCCTTCGGTCTTCGCCACAAAGTCGGTTTCACAGTTTAGTTCCAGCAGGACACCATGAGCCGTACCTTCAAAATGGGAGTAGACCAAACCGTTGGAGGCGGTACGACTTTGGCGCTTGCCGACATCCTTGGCACCCTTAATGCGGAGCACCTCGATCGCCTTGTCAAAGTCACCCTCAGCCTCTTCCAAGGCCCGCTTGCAATCCATCATTCCGGCGCCGGTCATCTCGCGTAGGCGCTTGACATCGGCGGCAGCGACCGCAGCCATATCAGACTCCTTCGTTCTCGATGACAGCCGTTTGCGCTGACTTCTCTGGATCGAGGGTCGCGACGATGTGTCCTTCAACCTCAATCTGTGGGACGCCTACGGCGTCGACAACCTTGTCTGCCTCTGCGGGAGCATCGACGGCTGCGGCTTCGGTAGACGCAGGTTCTGCGGGGGCCGCAACGGATTCACCATCAGCTGTGCCGGTGAGTTGCTCGGTCTCCCACGCTGCGAGTGGCTCGACGTCAGCACCTTCAGATGCAGCTGCAGCAGCACCGGCCCGAGCCATGAGGCCCTCCGCGGCGGCGTCTGCGATCACGCGGGTGAGCAGTCCGACTGCCCGGATCGCGTCATCGTTGCCGGGAACCGGGTAGTCCACAAGGTCCGGATCGCAGTTAGTGTCCAGAATCGCGACCACGGGGATCTTCAGCTTGCGGGCCTCGGCAACAGCGAGTGCCTCTTTGTTGGTGTCAACAATCCACACGACGCTCGGCACGCGAGCCATATTGCGGATACCACCGAGAGTGCGGGCGAGCTTGATCTTCTCGCGCCGCATCATGAGCAGTTCTTTCTTGGTGCGCCCACCGGAGGCGGCGACGTCCTCAAGGTCCATCTCTTCGAGTTCCTTGAGACGCTGCAGACGCTTGGCCACGGTCTGGAAGTTGGTGAGCATTCCGCCGAGCCAACGCTCGTTGACGTATGGCATACCAACGCGGGTCGCCTGGGTCTCGATTGCCTCTTGGGCCTGCTTCTTGGTGCCAACGAAGAGGATCGTTCCGCCATGGGCGACGGTCTCGCGGACGAACTCGTAGGCCCGATCCAAGTACGTCAGGGACTGGGTGAGGTCAACAATGTAGGTGCCATTGCGCTCGGTCATGATGAAGCGCTTCATTTTTGGATTCCAGCGACGGGTCTGGTGCCCGAAGTGGACTCCTGATTCCATGAGCTGACGCATCGTTACGACGGCCATCGGTGTTCCTTTCGGCGCAACCCAAAGGCGAACCAACGAACGAACCGGTGGTGCGAGGGAGTTGCTATTCGGTTGAAGCAGTACCGGTTGGTACCGCGCCTCTCCCGCCCATGTGCGCCGCTGCGCTTACGCGCAGACCTCGGTCACGATGGCCACCTGGTTCGGTGGGTACGGGATGTGATGTCACAGGCGGAACCTGTGCGAAGGAAAGTCTACGACAAGTCTTACCCACAGCTTCGGCTGAGCCGCCCCTTTTCCACAAAGGGGTCCGGGTTGCGGGCGCGAGGACGATCATCCGACGCACGATTGCGCCATGTCAGCGAAATCCGAGCTCACCCAAAGGTATCCGGTCCTTCCCCGGATCGCGTCCATCCCATTCCTCCTGTTGGCGACTGTTGGAGTACTTATCGTGCTCCCTGCGATCAGCGCGGTGGCCAGTCCGCCAGCACCGCCCTCGGTGGCAAGTACGTCCCCCATTCCTCTTTGGCAAAGTCCCGTTGGTCCCACGGATCGCCCCGCTGTTCTGCATGGTTTTGATCCGCCGGCGCGACGATGGCTCTCGGGGCATCGCGGCGTCGACCTGGCGGCGACTACCGGTCACCTGGTCCGCGCGGCCGGACCAGGCGAGGTAACGCACGCCTCTCGCATCGCCGATCGGGGCGTTGTCGTCGTCACTCACGGAGCACTGCGCACCACGTACGAACCAGTCGACGCCAGCGTTGTACGCGGCAGCAGAGTGCTGGGTGGCGACGCTCTTGGCGTTGTGGGCACTGGTGGTCACTGCAGCGCTCGCTGTGTCCATTGGGGATTACGTCGGGGTGAGGAGTACCTCGACCCGCTACTACTGCTGAATCGCGCGCCGCCCGTACTAAAGTCGCCGGGTACTCGTCTCATTCCTCGGTCACTGGACTCTGAGTCACCCCAATCTGAGTCAGCGCGGTCCATGATGCGGCCTTTGACTCCGGCGGCTCGTACCCCCGACGTCAGGCTGCCAGATCCACCACTCTCGGCGGACACGCAGATTCAGCAGTCGAGGCGAACACTAGAGTCCCCCGCCGCTGCGGCTGGGGCTCGCCAATCGACAGGAAGTGGCCTCGTCGCGGCAGCCGTCGCGATCGGCACAGCCCTGGGGGTTCGGTCAATAGTGAAGCGTCGCTAGCAGCCGCAGCCAGCACGGCAGGACAACTCAGGGAGAGCAGTTACTCAGCTGGCCTCGGCCGCGTCGGCCATCTTTGCCCGGAGTTGGAGCACGGCTTTCGTGTGCAGTTGACAGGCGCGACTCTCAGAGACTCCCAGCACCTGGCCGATTTCGTTAAGAGTGAGGCCCTCGTAGTAGTAGAGCGTAACGACGATCTTCTCTCGTTCCGGAAGCATCGCAACCGAGTCGGCCAGAATGTACTTGGTTTCCTCGTCCTCGAATATCGAGACCGGATCTTCTGCTCGAGGGTCCCGCAGGGACTCGCCGAGCGTTGTGTTGTCGCCGCGGTCTCCTCCTGCGTGCATTAGTTCGTCGAGAGCCACCACATTGACGAATGACACTTGACTGAAGATTTTGCGCAGAGCCGGCACGTTCAGACCCATCTCGTCGGCAACCTCTTCTTCCGACGGTGTTCGTTGGAGTTTGGTCTCGAGCGTTGAGTACGCGCGTTCAACGCCTTTCGCTTTTGTCCGAACGGATCGCGGAATCCAGTCAATACTGCGGAGCTCGTCGATGATCGCGCCACGGATCCGGCTGATTGCATAGGTCTCAAACTTGATGGTGCGTTCTAGATCGAACTTTGTAATGGCATCCATCAGCCCGAAGATTCCGTAGGACACGAGATCAGCCTGATCGACATTGTTTGGGAGTCCCACTCCAACACGGCCGGCCACGTACTTAACCAAGGGCGAGTAGTGAAGGATCAACTGCTCGCGCAGGCTCTCATCACCTGTCTCCTTGAAATCCCTCCAGCGGTTCGCCAGGCGCTCGTCGCTATCGTCGATCAACGCGGCGTCGGGCTTTACAGACATCGTCGATCTCGGCGGGTTCTTATTGGCAGAGTCGCGTGGCGAGGCACTCGCATCGTCTTGACCCACCGACCTTCGTTGTTCCGGCAAGGCAGCATTTTGCACGCCCACTCCCTTCACATCATCCGCTACTTCGGCCACATCAGCATCCCGAGGAGAAGGCGATTGTTGATTGCACTCTCACGCTCGCGGATGTGCTTGCTCATAACTGGACCTCAAACGATCTAGAGAAACATGGGTGTAGAGCTGCGTCGTGGAAAGCGTAGCGTGACCAAGGAGTTCTTGGACGGTTCGCAAATCTGCTCCCCCCTCAAGAATGTGGGTGGCTGCGGTATGTCTGAGCCCATGTGGGGCAACCTGTGGAATGCCAGAAATCCCTTGTGTCACGGTGGTAACGATGCGACGGGCTGCTCGTTGATCGAGCCTTCCCCCTCTGTGACCCAAGAAGACGGCCTCGTTACTCTCCGCTGTCAGCCAGGCTGGTCGGCCCTGGCTCATCCACCTCTGGACAGCGCGCACACTTGGCAGACCCATGGGGACGACGCGCTGCTTATTACCCTTTCCCAGGACGCGAATCGTTCGTCGCTCAAAATCTATATCGTTGAGGTCGAGACCGCAGAGTTCACTCACCCGTAGCGCTGAGCCGTACAGGACCTCCAGGATCGCGACGTCGCGAAGTAAGGCGGGCTCCGGTTCTTCACCTGCGCCATCAAGAGCTGGCGTCGCTGTGGAGTCGAGCACCTGGGCCATCTGATCTTGCCGAAGAACGGTAGGTAGGGTACGTGGGATTCGGGGGGACGCCAGTCTCAGACCAGCGTCATGGGCCGAACGCTCTGTCGCCTGCATCCACGACGTGAAAGTTCGCGCGGACGCTACCCGACGGGCGATCGTCGCGCGGGCGCAACGCATTGTTTGGGCCGAGAGCCAACTGCGAAGAAGGTGTAGCGAAAGCTCGCGCGGATCGTCCACGCCGTATCGAAGCGAGTGCGCGCCAAGACTTCGCAGGTCAGTTCGATAGGCGCGAACGGTGTGGTCGCTACGTCGCTTCTCATAGCGCAGATGGTCGCAAAAATCTGCAATCCCGACAGCCCAGGCGTCTGGCAACGCGGATGCAGCATCGCTCTGGCGTTCGCCGGAAGTGCGGGTCATGGCATAACCGTGGCCCCAATACCTAGGCGCCGTCAAACCCGCGGCGTTCGATCGAGAACCCAGCCAGTGGAAACCCGCTTGATCAACCCCCACCGCTCCAATAAAAAGGCATCGGCGGCCACCTCTTGTTCCACCGCGCTGAGCGACCCGGCGAGAACCCCCAACTCCCTCGGCGACGCTCCAACTGAATCCAACAAGCGAGACTGTCCGAACGTCAACTCGAGGTCTTCTGGCCGGTTCCGCTTCTGGCCAACAGGCATCACAAGCCTGATCACCTCATCGGCCGACGTGACGAGCACTGCGTCAGTATCTCGAATCAGTGCGTGGCAACCAGCCGACATCGACGAAGTCACCGGGCCCGGGACCGCAGCCACCACGCGGCCCATACTCAGAGCCTCACGAGCCGTGGACAGTGCTCCAGATCGAGTTGCTGCCTCAACGACGACAACTGCCGGACTCAAAGCGGCGATCACTCGGTTACGAATCAGGAACCGGTGACGATTCGGATGAGAGCCGATCGGCACTTCGCCGACCACTACCCCTGCTCGGTACAGACGGTCGAACAGCGACGAGTGACTAGCAGGAATAGCGCGGTCTACCCCACCGGCACTTACTGCGATAGAGACTCCGCCGACCGACAGTGCACCGTGGTGACACGCAGCATCGATACCGAAGGCTCCACCGGAAATCACCGACCAACCGAGCACGGCAAGGTGGGCCGACATATCTTCGGCGACCCACTGGCCGTACTGGGTGGCGGAGCGAGCCCCAACCATGGCGACACTACGAGCGGCCGCAGTGCGCAGATCGACCGATCCCATGATCCGCAGCGCCAGTGGTGCCCGATCACCGAGGTCATCGAGCTGGGTCGGCCAACTCCCCTGACCCGGCACCGAGATCCTGATACCTCGATCCGCACACTGATCACGCTCAGTTCGAGCGCCAGCCAACCAGTCCGCGCTTAGCCAGCGATCCTGCAGTGTTGCCAGCCCAACAGCAGATCCCCGACCGGCATCGAGATCGTCCACAACTGCCACTGCGCCAAACTCTGCGACTGCTTGCCCGATCGATTCCCGTCCGGGTTCGAAAGCTGCCGATAGTGCGAGCCGAGCGACCGTATCTGCAGTCATGCTGCCCACTCGCTTTCCGAGGCACGCATGCGCACAGCAGTCGCGATATCCGCGGGCATTGGCTCACCTCGATCCCGAAGCGCAGCCAGCGTCCAGGCAACCCGAACGACGCGGTCCCGGCCACGCAGACTGTCATTTCGGCAGGCGAGATCGAGCTCGCGACAGGTGGGAGTCGACAGCGGCCAACGCTTTAAGAGCTCCTCTGATGGCACTTCGATCATCGATGTCCACCCCGTCCCTTCCAACTGCGACCTGATCACAGCCCGGGCATTGGCGACCCGAGTCGCGATCGCTGACGACGGCTCGGCACCCTCGGTCGATGCCATTGCTGCCAGCGTCGGGCGTCGAAGCACCACCCGCACATCAACACGGTCAAGCAGTGGCCCAGATAGCCGGGAAAGATAGCGCCGTCGCTGAGCCGGCGTACACCGACACACAGCCCCGCGATGAGTATCGAGGGCATTCCCACAGGGACAGGGATTGGTCGCGACGACGAGTTGAAAACGAGCCGGGAAGGTCAGGTGGAAGCCTGCCCGAGCGATACTCACCGAACCTGATTCCAACGGTTCCCGGAGCGCGTCGGTCACGGCTGGTTCAAACTCCGCAGCTTCATCGAGAAATAGCACACCATGATGCGCCAGGGATACCATCCCGATCGATGGACGATCGTCCGTTCCCCCACCTACCATCGCCACTCGAGACGCGGTGTGATGCGGAGCGAACCACGGCGGTCGACGAATCAGTCCGCCGCCGTCGGGTAACGCGAACTTCCCGGTGAGTTGATGAATCGCCGTGACCTCAAGCGCGGGTTCATCCAGCAAATCCGGCATTAGCCCCGGAAGTCGCTCTGCCAATAGCGTCTTCCCTACTCCTGCGCGACCAAGCAGCGCGATGTGGTGCCCCCCGGCGGCAGCTACCTCCAAACCAAACTTGGCTTCGTCTTGACCCCGAACCTCCGCCATATCCTTCATCGGCGCCGATGCACTGCGCGGCGCCTGCGACCCAGAGACGGTCGCGAGCATCAGATCCCGATCAATCTCGTCGGGCTCCTGCTCACCCCGGAGTCGCGCGACCAGTGCCCTCAGCGACGCGACCTGAAGAACGGTGGTGTCGGGTATTGATTGGAGAACACGACCGTCCTCAGGCCCGGCAACGATCGCGTCGGCCTTGCGCCCGGGTAGTCGACGCAGCGCCAGCGCAGCGGCCAGCGCTCCGGCAACCGGGCGAATCCGGCCGTCGAGACCGAGCTCACCAAGAGATACCAATCGTGCAACGATCTCGTGGGGTACCTGTCCGTCAGCCGCCAGAATCGCTAGCGCAATCGCGACATCGAGACCCGATCCACGTTTGGGTAGCCACGCGGGACTCAAGCCCACAGTGATCCGACAATCCGGCCACTTCAGCCCGGAGTTCACCAGCGCGGCCCGAACCCGATCGCGCGCCTCATTGAGTGACGTATCGGGAAGGCCGACCAACGTCAATGATGGCAACCCGGCGCTGAGGTGGGCTTCAACTTCAACGATGTGAGCTTTGACTCCGACCACGACTGCGGAGTAGCTACGCGCGAGCCCCATTACTCAACACCTACGAGGTGTCGAACACTGGCGGCTCCGCGCTTTGGACGCCAGACTCCGACGATGTCTATCCGCAATCCATCGATCGCGAGTTGGTGGGCACTGACCCACTCGCCAGCCAGCCTCCGAAGTCGCAGGAGCTTTTGTGGCGTAATTGCCTCGATCGGCCCGCCGTAGCGGTCGTCGCTGCGGGTCTTGACTTCGCAGATGACGAGGGTGCGGCCATCGAGCCCGACCACGTCGATCTCGCCGCTTGGTCCTCGCCAGTTCCGATCGACCACGAGGATCCCGGAATCCTCGAGGTATCGCGCGGCGACATCCTCGCCGTAACGTCCGAGTGATTTCGAACGAAGCCGTTTCGGCTGACTTACTGGTGATCTAGACATTGGACCCACCCCCAACAGACAGAATGCCGCCTATCTGTTGGTCGCGTTCACATGCAAACGCTGGCTGTGGACTACCGCGTTCTCCCCCGGTGGGGTGTGGAGAAAGTCGGGAACCACACTATTCCGAGGCCTGAGACTGAGGAAGATCCTCAACGTTCACATCTTTGAACGTGAGGACACGAACCTTACGAACGAACCGCGCCTGACGGTACATATCCCAGACCCACGCATCAGTCATGTTGACCTCGAAGAAGACTTCTCCACCTTGTGAGGTGTGCACTTTCACGTCGACACTGTTCGTCAAATAGAAACGACGCTCAGTCTCGACCACATGGGCGAACGTGCCCACTACTTCTCGGTAGTCCCGATACAAAGCGAGTTCAATCTCGGTTTCGTACCGCTCTAGATCATCCGTGCTCACGCAGCACCCTCCTGGTCGCGTTCTCCGTAATTCCCTGACCGTAACCCGTCCACAACAGCAGCGCGCACTGGGGCAAAGCAAAAGCGGTGGTGGGGACTTGGCCCAAACCGAGCCAGTTTCTCTCGATGAGCCGCTGTCACGTATCCCTTATGCACAGCGAATCCGTACTCCGGCTGCTGTTCATCAAGTTCTGTCATCAACTGGTCCCGAGCGACTTTGGCTAACACGCCCGCTGCACTCACACAGGCAGCAACCTCGTCGCCCTTCCACACTCCGAGGTTTGGGACCGCGAGACCAGACACCGCGAACCCATCCGTGAGCGCGTAATCCGGGCGGATAGTCAACCTGGCCAAGGCCTGGCGCATCCCTCGGAGGTTCGCGACGTGTAGTCCAATCCGATCAACCTCATCGGCAGGAATCACTACGGTGGCCCAGGCCCGAGCATGTTCCATAACCTGATCAGCTACTCGCTCTCGGGCAGACGCGGTCAGCTTCTTCGAGTCATTTAGCTCTACCAGAGCGCGCAGGAGTCGCCGCGAGTTCGGATCCAGAACGGTTGCACTGACGACCAATGGTCCGGCACACGCACCTCGACCCGCCTCATCAACTCCGGCGATTGCGGCGAAACCAGACCGCGTGAGGGCGCGCTCATAGCGGAATAGATCACCCTCGTCGCCACGGATTCGTCGCCGGGGGGCGCGGACGGGGACTCTCACTGACACGACGGCTAACTTCTCGGTATTGGCGCTTGCGGATTTGCTGCTGCGCTCTGGTTGGCCAATGCCGGATTGCCAAACGGCACATCGGGAATCGGCTCCGTGCCGAACTGGTCAAGTGGCCAGACTTTCAGCACGACCCGACCGACGACGTTTGAGACCGGAATACCGCCATCGTTCTGGTTGAGGTGATAGCGGGAATCGGCGGAGGACCCGCGGTTATCGCCCATGACGAATACCGAGTCCTGCGGAACAACGATGTCGAATGCCACCTGATCGGTTCCCCGACCGGGTTTGATGTAGGGCTCGTCGAGCGCCACCCCGTTAAGGACGATCTGACGATTCGCGTCGCAGCACATAATCCGGTCACCCCCAAGTGCGATGGCGCGCTTCACGAGGTCGTCACCTGCGCTCGAGGGCAGGAGCCCCACGAACTCAAGGGCCGAGGAGACCGGGCTAACGTCACGTTTCGTCTTGGGAAGCCACCCGCCAGGGTCTTTGAAGACAATGATCTCGCCGCGCTTGACGCCCGAGATCGACGTGGTGATCTTCGATGCCAAGATGCGGTCATCGATTTGCAAAGTATTTTCCATGGACGCGCTCGGCACAAAGAACGCCTGAACGAAGAACGTCCGAACAACGACCGACAGCACCAGCGCGCATACCAATACGATGATGATTTCTCGAACGAAGCTCCACGCCCCACCTGATTTGCGCTCAGCACCACTCGCCGGATCGACCGTTGATGTGTCCCCTGTTGTCACTGAGGTTGACTCCCGTAGCTGGGGGATTGGATTGACCGAGCAGACGATAGCGGCCAGATGACCCACTTCGCTTTACCAACGATCCGTGATTCCGGGATGAAGCCGCCTCCCGGCGCGCCTAAGTATGCCCGTGAATCGGCGGAGGCAGAGCGGTGGTCTCCCATCACCCAGACACTATTCGGTGGAACGAGCACATCGAACCGTGAATCGCTGGCGGTATCGCCGGATTTCAGGTACTCCCCCTCGTTGAGGGCGCGACCGTCTACGGTCAGAAGTCCATTGACGTCGCAACAGGCGACACGTTCGTCAGGAAGACCGATCACTCGCTTGACGAACGTGGTCGCTCCGACCGAGGCCGGCGCGAACAAACCATCACCATCAAAGACCACGACATCACCTCGTTGCGGGACCGATGAGCGATAGGAGATCTTCTCGACAGCGACCCGTTCGCCAACAGCGAGGGTATCCTGCATCGATATTGACGGGATCGAAAAGACTTGCGCGACGAACGTCTTCATTCCGAACGCGCCAATCACAGCGGCAACAACAAGTATTGCCACCTCAATCGCGAGGCGACGACCGCCTTCACCGTCTTCGAGGCGATTGGACGCCTCGCCTGAGTGTGATGTCAGCGCCACACCGCCACGCTACTTCGCAGGTTCGCGCTTCTCGCGGATCTTCGCTGCTTTACCGCGGAGATCGCGAAGGTAGTAGAGCTTCGCGCGACGGACGTCGCCACGGCTTACCAACTCAATATGGTCAATGATTGGGGAGTGCACGGGGAAGGTCCGCTCCACTCCGCTACCGAAGCTGACCTTGCGGACGGTGAATGTCTCGCGCAGGCCGCCGCCCTGACGTCGAATAACGATTCCGGCGAATACCTGGATACGCGAGCGGGTGCCTTCAACAACCTTCACGTGGACTTTGAGCGAGTCGCCGGGGCGAAAGTCGGGGATGTCGTCGCGCATTGATGCTGAATCAAGTTCGTCTAACGGGTTCATGCTTCTCCCGCAACTACGCCCGCCACAGGTCGCCGCAGTGCTGATTTGCCGAAACGAATCCGGCTCGTGTCTGATGAGGATGCGCGTCGAATTTGCTTCTGACCCCCTGTGGCAGGTGCCGTTGCTCGTCAGCGCGTCCCAAGTGTGCCATACCGGCAAGCCCAGGGCCTCGACTCCCCGGCGATCTCCTAATCGTCGACGAGATCCGGGCGATACTCACTTGTTCGCTGCACCGAGGACTGCTCGCGAAACTTCGCGATCTCACCATGGTGTCCCGAGAGCAGTACCGCCGGAACCTCAAGCCCCCGCCAGCTCGCTGGCTTTGTGTACACCGGCCCCTCTAGTGCCGAGCCACTCCGATCAGTCGCGAAACTGTCGTCGGGTGCGCTTGACGCGTTACCCAACACGCCAGGAACGAGTCGGACGACGGCCTCGCACATCACAAGCGCAGCGGCCTCTCCCCCGGCCAACACATAGTCCCCGATGCTCACCTCACGGACGTCCATCGATTCGCGGTAGAACTGCGCGACGCGTCCGTCGATTCCCTCATAGCGGCCACAAGCGAAGATTAACCATTCGCTAGTCGCCAACTCATCGGCTACTGATTGGGTGAAGGTTCGTCCACTCGGGGTCGGGATCAGGAGGGTCGGCCGAATATCGAATGGTCCGCTCTCCAGAACCGCGTCGAGCATCGCTCCCCACGGTTCTGGCTTCATCACCATTCCGGGGCCGCCGCCGAACACTGTGTCATCGACGGTCCGATGGATATCAACTGCATGATCACGTAGATCGTGCACGAAGAGTTCGACTGTTCCTGCGTCGATCGCCTTACCGATGAGCGACAGTCGCAACGAAGCAAGATAGTCAGGAAAGATCGAGATAATGTCGATACGCATCGTTACTCCGCCACGTCGAGGTCGTCGCCCTCCAACAGACCGCCCGGAGCATCGACCGTCACCGTTCCCGCAGATAGATCGACCGCGGGAACGATTTGTTTCACGAATGGGATGAGCCGGATCGGGCCATCCGTTAGCCGAATCTCGAGGACATCTTGGGATGGAAGATGAAGAACCGTGAGGACTGTGCCGATCTCAACACCTGTTGGATCGACCACGTTCAGTCCGTGAAGCTGTCGGTCGTAGTACTCGTCGGGATCGGCTGGAGAATCCGAGACAGCGACGTCTACTTCCAACACCGAATGACGTAGTGCCTCGGCTTCTTCCCGCGACCTCGCGTCCATGAACGTGACGATCATCTTCTCGTTGTGGAAGCGCAACTCATCGACCACCAGCTCACGATCTGCGGGCGGACCAGCGAAGATCAGCGACCCCGGCTCAAACCGGAGTTCCGGCTCGTCTGTGAGCGGAAGGACAAAAACGCTTCCACGGACTCCGTTAGGTCTGCCAATTCGACCGACGACAACGCGGACTCGCGCGGAATCAGCGTCCGTCGACATCCAGGAAATCGATCCGGATCGGACCGTTGCGATCTAACGCCCCGATCACCGTTCGCAACGCAGTAGCCGTGCGGCCGCCGCGCCCGATGACTCGGCCCATATCGCTGGGATTAACGCGAACGTCCAGCGTCGTCCCGCGACCGCGGCCTTTGCGTGTGCTGACGTCGACATCGTCGGGGTTGCCGACGATGCCGCGCACCAAATGCTCGAGTGCGTCAACCAGCACTATGCGTCCTCAGTTTTTGCGTCTGTTGCAGGCTCGTCTGTTTTTGCCTCTTCGGCTTTTGCCTCTTCGACCTTGGCCTCTTCAACGATTTCGGCGCCAGCCTCGGCTTCAGCAGTCTCGGTGACAGCAGCTTTTTCGTCAGCGACTACTTCGGCCTCGTTGTCAGCTGCGACGGCCTCGTCGCGGGCTTCAGCCACATCGTCCTCGACCGGTGCGAGCTTCTTCGGCTTTGGAGACGGCTCATTCTTGGCCTTCTCACCATCGGAAACCGCAGCGGCAAAAAGGGTGATCTTGTCAGTTTTTGGTTCTGCTACGCGAAGCGTGCCCTCTTGACCTGGCTCGCCTTTAAACTTCTGCCAGTCACCCGTCACCTTCAGGATGGCGCGAACTGGGTCGGTCGGCTGGGCTCCAACGCCGAGCCAGTACGCGACGCGGTCGCCATTGACCCTGATGAGCGAGGGCTCTTCTTTGGGGTGGTAGATACCGACCTCTTCGATGACGCGACCGTCGCGCTTTTTGCGCGCGTCGGCAATAACGATGCGGTATTGCGGGTTACGGATATTTCCGAGCCGCTTCAGTTTGATTTTGACAGACACGAGTTCTTGGTTCTCCTGCTTTTTTGAGGTGCTCAAGCACATAGGAGCGCGGTGGGGCCGCGCAATGGGCTCTTGCTGGATCCGAGTTCACCGCGGTGAGAGGGCCGCGAGTCTCGGTTCGACGTGGACAAGTGTGCCAGAGAACTCTTCATCTCCGAACGCCCGGGTTAGGACTTGCCGAAGCCGCCCAGCATCTTCTGGAACTCCTCTGGCAATTCTTCGATGGACTGCGGTGGCGTCGCATCGGTCCCGGCACCTAATCCCGATCCGGGGGCAGGCGCGGTTGCTGCGGGTTCGGCTGCTTGCGCGGCCCGCTTGGCGGGGTTACCGGAGCGACCCTTCTTGTTCTTCGGCGACCCTGACTTGGCCTTCGCCTTCTTTCCGCCTCCACGACCCCCCATGCCGGGGATGGAAGGCATTCCCGGGACATTGCCACCCTTGCGCATCTGCTTCATCATCTTCTGCGCCTCAACGAACCGCGTGAGAAGGTTGTTCACCTCGCTCACCTGCACCCCGGAGCCCTTGGCAATCCGAGCTCGGCGAGATCCATCGATGATCTTCGAGTTCTCTCGTTCCTTAGGCGTCATCGATTGAATAATCGCGGCGATGCGGTCGATATCGCGGTCGTCAACCTGTTCAAGTTGTTTTCGGATATCGCCCATTCCAGGCATCATGCCCATCAGTTTGGTGAGCGAGCCCATCTTCTTCATGGCCTGCATTTGTTGCAGGAAGTCCTCCAAGGTGAAGTCGTCGCCGGCCTCAACCTTGCGGGCAATCTCGGCGGCTTCCTTCGCGTCGAAGGCCTTCTCCGCCTGTTCGATCAAGGTGAGCATGTCGCCCATATCGAGAATCCGCGACGCCATCCGATCCGGATGGAACTGCTCGAAATCTGTCAAGTTCTCGCCCGTCGAAGCAAACATGACGGGACGACCTGTGACCTCGCGTACCGATAGCGCTGCACCACCGCGGGCGTCACCGTCGAGCTTCGTCAGCACGACTCCGTCGAATCCGACACCCTCCTCGAATGCAACGGCGGTAGCGACTGCGTCCTGTCCGATCATCGCGTCGACGACGAACAGGATCTCGTTTGGTTCAACGGCATCGCGAATACCGCGCGCCTGCCCCATGAGCTCCTCGTCGATGGCCAATCGACCGGCGGTATCAACAATGACGATGTCGTAACCGTTGTCATTGGCGTAGACGAGGCTGTCGCGCGCGACCGTCACTGGGTCGCCAACCCCGTTACCCGGTTGCGGGGCGTAGATCCCGGCACCAGCCCGCTGCGCCACGACGCTGAGCTGGTCGACGGCGTTAGGTCGCTGCAAGTCTGCCGCCACCAGCAGGGTCCGGTGCTCCTGGTCGTCCAACCACTTCGCGAGCTTTCCGGCCAATGTCGTTTTACCGGCACCCTGGAGCCCGACCAGCATGATGACCGAGGGTGGATGCTTCGCGAATCGAAGCCGGCGCGTCTCGCCACCGAGGACCTCAATGAGTTCCGAATGGACAATCTTTACGACCTGCTGGGCAGGGTTAAGCGCCCCGGTCACCTCCGAAGACAGCGCCCGTTCTTTGACTCGGGCGCAGAACCCGCGCACCACGGGAAGCGCAACATCAGCCTCGAGTAGCGCAGTACGGATCTCGCGGACGGCAGCATCAACGTCAGCTTCGGACAGTCGCCCCTTACCTCGAAGATTCTTGAATGTCGAGGCTAGGCGATCGGAGAGGGCATTAAACACCTGCGTAAGGCTACCCGTCTGAATCCGACAGCGATGCTAGTACCGCTGCACGCACCGTCTCAATCTGTTCCTCGCCCAGCAACTTCCCGTCGTCTTCCAGATAGAAGACGTCAACAATGTCCGATCCCAGCGTGGCTACCTGCGCGGCCGCGATTGACACATCCGCCCGCGAAATAGCGGTCGCGACCAGGTAGAGCAAGCCGGGACGATCATGAGCTCGGACTTCAATAACCGTTGCTCGCGCTGAGGCCTCGGGCACAACGGCGATACTCGGAGCGGGCCGATACATCGGGATCGTTCTCCGATAGGCGGCCGCCCGAGCCAGCAGTTTGCCGCTGATATCGAGCGTTCCGGCCAGCGCGAACCGGATGTCTTCTCTCAACCTCTCGAGGGCCGGCGGATCGCCAAAGATCGGGATAACGGACCACACCGTGACGGCTCGGCTTCCGAAGGTCTCGCTACGGGCGGAGCGTACCGCCAACCTATTGACCGAGAACGCGCCAGCGACGAGTCCGAGCAGCCCGACCCGGTCATCGGCAGCGACCGTCACCCACCAGACGTCCTCACCCTTCTCCAACGTCACGGCCACACCGTGGGCCAGGGCTAGCTCGGCTTGTTCGGGACTCAGTTCACTGGGTGCGGGACGCGGCATTCCGGCTAGCGCGGCTTTTGCCCGCGCGACGAGTTCAGCGACGAGCCCGGCCTTCCACTTGCTCCACGCCGCGGGCCCAGTCGCTGCCGCGTCTGCACGGGTGAGGCAATACAGCAGTTCGAGAACCGAGACGGATTGGACGGCGTCGACGACTGTCTGAACGGTCGCCGGATCATCGAGGTCTCGGCGGGTCGCCTGATCCGGGAGCAGCAGGTGGTAGCGCACCATGTCCACGAGGATCTCGGTATCGGCCTGGTCAAATCCCAAACGGGGAGCGAGACCGTGGACGATCTGAACGCCGACATCGGTGTGGTCCCCTGGTTGCCCCTTCCCAATGTCGTGCAGGAGCGCACCCACGAGCAAGAGGTCAGGTCGAGAGACCTCACGCGTCAGCGCGGAGGCGTTCACGGCGGCTTCGACGAGGTGGCGGTCGACGGTGAATCGGTGCACCGGATTGCGCTGCGGGGCACTTCGGACGACTTCCCATTCGGGGATCAGCCGCGTGATGAGATCGGCCTGATCCAGCGCTTCCCAGACCGGGACGGCGGCGCGACCAGCGCCGAGCAAAGAGACCAACGCGTCCCGGGCTGCCACCGGCCACGGATCGGGCATCGGAGCACTCTCGGCAGCGAGTCGAGTGACCGCGTACGGACTGAGCCGCAGCCCGGCTTGAGCAGCAGCTGCGGCGGCTCGCAATATGAGGACTGGATCGCGATCAGGACGCGCATCAACCGCGAGAACCGCTTCGCCGTCTTGAACCACTACGCCTTCTGCCAGCGGCGCTCGATCCGGCTTGTTCGATCGCAATCGCCGTACTTGCCGGAATCGTTGTTTGGGGGCCGCGGCTCGAGCAACGCGGTGCCACGCCTCGTCATTTGCGTAGGCGATGCTGCGCCCCGCCGCCAGGACCCGGCGCAGCAAAACATCGGAGTTCTCGTCACCAAGAATCTCGGCAACCGGTCCCTGCTCTTGCAGCGTGAGTCGATCCATATTGCGATTCGTCGCGAGGTGCAACGCATCCCGAACGTCAAGAAGCACCGTGTGGGATGAAACCAACGATTGATGAGCTGTATCAGCAACCCAGGAGGCAGCAATGGCGCGCAGGATTGTCACGTCCCGGAGTCCACCGTAGGACTCCTTGAGATCGGGTTCGAGCAAGTTGGACAGCACGCCGCTGCGTTCAGTTCGTTCAACCACGGACTCACGCAGTTCCGGCAGGCGCGTCTTCGCCATTGCCCGCCAGTCCTGGAGGACAAGACCTCGCAGGCTGTCGCCGAGTTCAGGGTTCCCAGCGATCACTCGGGCATCAAGGATTCCCAAATCGACCTTGATGTCGTGCCCGGCCAGTCTCCGCGCCTGCACGACGGTCCGCACGCTGTGGTCGAGTCGCATCCCGGCATCCCAAATCGGATACCAAATCTTGTCGGCGACGGCGGCGACATCTGCTCGTGGCTCGTGCAATAGCAGCAGATCGAGGTCGCTGTGGACACACTGCTCACCCCGGCCGAGCCCACCTACCGCAACAAGTGCAGTCTGCGCTGGATCGGCACCTGCCTGTTCGAATAGAAACGTGAGCCAGTCGTCCGTGAGGCCAACGAGGGCTCGGCGTCGAGCTGCTGTGGGTCGCCCCGGGCGACCCAGGAGTTCGTCTCGGGCGCGTGGATAATCCATCGGGTCGGCTAGAGCGCCGCTTCGCCGTGCTCACCAGTCCGCACTCGAACAACGTCCTCGATCGGGATAACCCAGACTTTGCCGTCACCGATCTGATCGGTTCGCGCTGCGCCGACAATGCAATCAACAACTGCCTCAGCGACATCATCGGAGACGAGCACTTCCACGCGCACCTTGGGAATCAAATCGACGGTGTACTCCGCACCCCGATACACCTCAGTGTGGCCATTCTGCCGACCGTGTCCACTGGCTTCCGAGACTGTCAGGCCCTCGATACCTTGAGTTCCCAGGGCCTCCTTGACCTCTTCGAGTTTGAACGGTTTGATGACTGCTGTAACCAGTTTCACTACATCTCCTGCGGGTTCGTTGTTGGCGGCCGATTTGGACCAATCGTAGGCACTCTGAGCGTGCTCATGTACGGCTAGCCCCGACCACTGCTGGTCGTAGCCGTATGAGCGGGTACGTGCTCAAGCGCGAAACTGACTCGACCGCCAGACCTGCCGGTCGGGATATGGCAGATCTGGCGGTCTTGTCACCCGGCGGGGCCGCCTGCGCTCACGAGCAGGCGCCCCCGCCTTGGCGGCAAGCAACTGGTGTGGGGTGAGTGGACCGAGGAACCGTGCAGTCCTGCCCGGCACACGCCCCACACCAGCGCTTGCGTTCTTGGTGTGGGACTAGAGCGCGTCCTCACCACGTTCACCAGTACGAACGCGGGCGACGGAATCGACTGGGATCAGCCAGACCTTCCCGTCTCCGATTCGACCGGTCTCAGCACTCTTGATGATGACGTCAACGACACTGTCGGCGTCGGCATCACCTACGAGTACCTCAACGCGAACCTTGGGTACCAGGTCGACGGTGTATTCCGCGCCTCGGTAGACCTCGGTGTGCCCGCGTTGACGGCCGTAGCCGCTAGCTTCGGAGACTGTCAGGCCGTTAATGCCGTACGCCTCCAACGCGCTCTTCACGTCATCGAGCTTGAAAGGTTTGATTACAGCGGTTACGAGCTTCATGCTGATGCACCTTCCTTGTTGCCCTTAGCGAACGATCCACCGTAGGACGCGTCGTTGAACTCGTAGGCAGTTTCAGCGTGGTTGGCCAGATCAACACCGTTGATCTCGTCATCCTTATCTGAACGGAAGCCAATCGTCTTCTCGATCGCGAAGCCGATGATCAGCGTCAGGATGAAGCTGTAGGCCATAACGGCGACTGCAGCGATTGCCTGCTTACCGAGTAGTTCGGCTCCACCGCCATAGAACAGACCCAGCGGTGACTCTGCAACTAGTGCATCGGTTGCGACCAGACCAATCATCAGCGTTCCGACGAGACCACCAACGAGGTGGACGCCGACAACGTCGAGTGAGTCGTCGTAGCCCCACTTGTACTTCAGTCCGACTGCGAGTGCACAGAGGACACCAGAGGCGATACCGATTGCGATTGCTCCAACAATGCCAACTGCGGCACACGCTGGGGTAATCGCAACGAGACCAGCAACGACACCAGAGGCTGCACCAAGTGAGGTGCTGTGTCCGTCGCGGATCTTCTCAACGACTAGCCAGGCGAGCATTGATGCTGCCGTGGCGATGACCGTGTTCAGGAATGCAACACCGGCCAGACCGTCGGCACCAAGTGCAGAACCGGCGTTGAATCCGAACCAGCCGAACCAAAGCAGGGCAGCACCGAGCATCACGAATGGCAAGTTGTGCGGACGGAACGGAGTCTTTCCAAACCCGATCCGCTTGCCAAGCACGAGCGCCAGAGCCAGACCTGCGGCACCAGCGTTGATGTGAACGGCCGTACCACCGGCGAAGTCGATCGCGCCCAAGTTGTTCGCGATCCAGCCTCCGGTGTAGCCCTCGTCGTCACTGAACGCGAAGACCCAGTGAGCTACGGGGAAGTAGACGATGGTCGCCCAGATTCCCGCGAAGATCATCCATGAGCCGAACTTGGTCCGGTCTGCGATAGCACCGGAGATGAGCGCCACCGTGATAATGGCGAACATGCACTGGAACATTACGAAGACGAATGTCGGGATTGAACCCGACAGTGAATCAGCGGTGATACCTGCGAGCCCGAAGTACTCGGTCGGATCACCTAGGAGGCCGCCGCCGACGTCGTTACCGAACGCCATCGAGTAGCCATATAGAACCCAGAGGATGGCTATGAGGCCCATCGCTCCAAAGCTCATCATCATCATATTGAGCACGCTCTTCGCGCGGACCATTCCGCCATAGAAAAACGCAACTCCGGGAGTCATGAGCAGTACAAGGGCTGTACTAATCAAGACCCACGCGGTCGCACCAGAATCTAATTCCGGCATATCGAGCTCCTTTCGTTCCCCACCAGGTTGACAAGAGCAACCTTGCGAAATCGCTGTTTCAGCTATTCGCAAACAGCGTTACTCCCGCGTGACGTTGTGGCCGGATTCGTTTCGTTTCCGTTGCCGATGCCCGGTTTATGTTTCGGAAAGATTTCTTGCGCTGAGGCTTCGTGACGTAGGCCACATGTCAAAAATCCGTAACTGATCCCACATTGACCGCCGATCGAGCCGCTAGACCCGCTACTTTTGGCTCACACAGCGGGGTGCGCGAGTACCCGGCGGAGGTAGGGAGAGAACACTGACTGGACTATCGCGACGCGCATTCCTTGCAACGACTGGTGTGCTAGCTGCAACATTCGCGGTACCTCGCCAAGCTCTCGGGACTGTGCTTGCCGCCCCGTTGAAGCCTGCGGACGTTCCCACAACCCTGCAGCAGACGATTAAGTTCTCAGCGCCGGTGTACAACCAATACCGGACGCTGGTCGCTGGTCCGGGCGAACCGTACTTCCCCCGACTCGACATCTTGGGTAGAGAAGCGGGCGCAGATCGGGCCACCAACCGTCGATCACTGATGTACATCGGGCACTACACCGACATTCACATGATCGACGCCCAAGGACCTGCCCGCCTGGACGTGATGGCTGGTCAAAGTCAGAGCTTGTGGGCCGGGGTGATCCGCCCGCAGGACACCATGCAACTACACGTTCTAGCGGAGATGACCAAGGCGATGAACGCTGCCAAGCTATCCCCGGTTACTGGTGCCCCCATGTCGGCGGCACTGAACACCGGTGACAGCGCCGATCAGCATTCCCAGTTGGAGCTGGATTGGTACATCGGTGTCCTCGATGGCGGTCAGTTCACCCCGAACTCGGGAATGGCTGGCGTTTACGAAGGCGTCCAGGTCTGGCCGAGCACCTTTGCGTGGCACCCCGATGACCCCTCGCAGGACGACTTTGGCGCCTTCGGCTACCCGACGATCCCCGGGCTCCTGGACGCCGCAGTCAGCGGAACGGTGACCTCTCCTGGGCTCGCGGTTCCTTGGTACGCAGTTTTCGGGAATCACGACACGCTCTGGAACGGGGTCATTCCCACCGAACCGAACCTGCACAGCTTTGCCACCGGCAACCGCAAGGCCGACGATTGGCCAGCCCTCGCCGAGACCTACTTGCGCGGGATGAGTTTGGACGGCAGCGCGTTCACGCGGTTGACCGACCAGCTCTGGCGGCAGTGGAATATGGACGCCCAAATGCGCCATGTCACGGCTGACGGAAAACGCAAGCTGTTCCAGCAGAAGGGCTTCATCTCCTCCCACTTGAACTCTCCCGCCACCCCCGGGCCGGTCGGACATGGCTTCACCCAGGACAACCTGAGCAGCGGGCGCACCTACTGGCAAGCCGACCTCGACAGCAACTTCCGTGTGTTTGGCCTCGATACCTGCAACCTGACGACTGGGGCGGACGGCGCGGTCCCGGAGGATCAGTTCACCTGGCTCAAAGCGGGGCTCGCACAAGCCCAAACTGAGAATAAGATTGCGCTGGTACTCAGCCATCACAACAGTTTGACCCTGGAGAACGAGGCTCAGCCGGTGGTGGGCGGGCAGAAGCTCTACCACGCTGAAGAGTTCGTGGCGATGCTCAATGAGTTCCCCAATATGGTCGCGTGGATCAACGGACACACCCACATCAACACGATTCGGCCGCACCCCAACGGCCAAGCCGGCGGTTTTTGGGAGATCACGTCAGCGTCGTGCGTTGACTTCCCCCAGCAACAGCAAGTCATCGAGTTCGTCGACAATAGGGACGGAACCATGTCGATCTTTGCCACCACCCTGGACCATGCCGCACCATCGACCTGGTCGAAGAACGACTTCTCACAAGTGGGGCTTGCCTCTCTGAGCAGAGAACTCGCCGCAAACGATTGGATCGAGAATCCTGCGATGCGTGGTGGATCCCCGTTGGACCGCAATACCGAACTACTCCTGCCTCAACCCTTCGATTTGTCGACGATCACCGATGCGAAGCTTGAAGCTGAGCAAGCGACAAGTAGGGCGCGCATTGCTGCGTTCGACCAGAAGCAGGCGCTGTGAGTGCGGCAAGAGGCATCGGCGCCCGGATTCGCAATCGCGGCAAGGCAGTAGTCCTGGGCTCGGCGCTCGGGGTGGGAGTCGTCGCGGTAGGCGGTTGCTCACAGATCGATTCGCTTCAGCAAGTCTCGGGTGTGCCGGAGAACACCTTGCAGATCGCAATCGGGTACGAGTTGATCGATAACAAGGTGCCAATCCTCGTCTCACCGGTGTGTAAGGAAAACACCGATGAGGCCGGTGGCTTCATCTGCATCGGAAAGACGACGGCGGGCGAGGAGATCCTCATCAAGGCGACGAAGGCGACTGCCGAGACCTTCACGCTGGCTCCGGGCGGCAACCCAACCGAACTCCCCTCGGGGACTTTGGACTACACGATGACCATCAACGTCGGCGATAAGCAGATCTACGACGGCGGAGTCCAAGCAGCGATCAGCGCGAACCAGGACGGTGCACAGTGACGACGACAGAGGCAACTCCCCCAGCAGCCCCAACCACAGCCGACGCTAAACCACTGCACTATCGGTATTCGGTGCTGATCACGGCGATTGGCCGCTTCTTCCGTGGATTCGTTCCATTCGCCGTCGTGATTGCCTTCAACGCGCTCGTTCAGATGGTGCTGATTTGGATCTTCGATCCGCTCCCTGGGTGGAACGCTCCCTTCATCATCGCCACCGTCATCTCGTTCGTTGTCCTGCTGTGGGCCTTTCACGCTCTCAATGTCACGGCACTCGCCGTGGCGACGGGGAAGACGAGTTTGATTGCGGTCGCCAAATCTGGCAAGAACTGGCTGGCTTTCTCACTCTGGACGGTCGCGATGTACGTCCTGGTACTCATCGCGATGTTTGTCAGCACCTGGCTTGCGTTGGCTGTCCTTGCCATCCTTGCGTTCGTCCCGATGGCCGCGGCCGACGGGAAGCGCAATCCCATCGTCACCAACTTTAAGGTGATTGGTGAGAGGTGGCTGCGTTATGTCATCACCGCGGTGATCCTTGGAGCACTCCTGGTCTTCAGTACCTTGATGAGCGGGATTAACGGCTTCTTCATCGGTGGGAACTTGGGATCGATCATCGTCTGGCTCTTCTGGGGAATCACCGCCGCGTGGTATCTCAACGCGCTCGCGCTGATCTACCGGAGCACCAACACCGGCGCCGAGACCGAAGATTCATCGAGCACCACCATCGCCGACTGAGAACGCTCTTCCGGCGCGCAGGATTACGCGTGAACGTCAGCCTCCAACTTCCGATTCCACATCGTCAGTGAGGTCCACGGTCTGAGGGGTCACGTAACCACGCGCCAAGATGTCGGTCATCTGATCGGCATCCATTGGCCGCCCGTAGCGGTAGCCCTGCATATGGTCACAACCCATCTCCTTCAGCGCCTGCGCCTGCAGTTCGGACTCAACCCCCTCACCAACGACCACACACCCCAGATCGTGCGCAACCTGGATGACGGCCCCCACGATGGCCGCATCGTTCGGGTCATCACCCAATCCGTCGACAAAGCTACGATCAACTTTCAACACGTCGGCCGGGACGTACTTCAACGTTGTCAATGACGAGTAGCCGGTACCAAAGTCATCAATCCCGACGTGAACCCCGTACCCGCGTAGCCGCCGCAGCGTAATCAGCGTCGGGCCAGTCGCGTCGACGATGGCACCCTCGGTGATCTCTAGACACAGCGAACTCGGTGGCAGCCCCCGATTCATCAGCTGCTCAAATACCTCGGGCGCGAACGACGCCCGAGCGAGCTGGCGAGGCGACACGTTGACGTTGAGTTGGACGTCAATCCCAGCCGAGAACCAAGCCTGAAGTTGCGACAGCGAAAGTTCCAGAACCCGCGCACCCATGGGGGTAACCAGACCACTGGTTTCGGCCACGCCAATAAACGTAGCCGGGTGCACCAGACTCCCGTCCTGCGCACGGATTCTGGCCAACGCCTCGACCCCGACGATGCGGCCGTCGGCACAATCGACGATCGGTTGATAGTGGACGAGGATTTGGTCCTCAGCCAGAGCCCTGCGCAGCGTTTCGGTCGCCTCTACATGCGCGACTGCCCGAGCCTCCAACTCCTCCGCGTAGTACTCCACCCGGTTGCGTCCGTTGTCCTTCGCTCGGTACATGGCGAGGTCTGCCCGCCGGAGCAGATCCTCTGCGCGGCTATGCGGGTCAGTCGTTGTAGTGATGCCTACGCTGACGGTCACGCCGTAGTCTCGGTCGTCGATTCGGAATGAACGGCGCATCGCCTCGCGGATTCGCTCGCCTACCTCGCGCGCCTGACCCGGATTAGTCAAGTCCTCACAAATCAACACGAACTCGTCGCCGCCAAGGCGCGCCACCGTGTCTTGCGGGCGCATCACGTGACGGAGCCGCTGTGAGACCTGAATCAGCATCTCATCGCCCGCTCGGTGACCCAAAGTGTCGTTCAAGTTCTTGAAACCATCCAAGTCGCAAAACAACACGGCGACATAGGACGGTTCGCGCCAGAGCCGGTTGAGTGCCGAGTCGAGTCGGTCAATAAGTGCGTAACGGTTCAGCACACCCGTGAGTGCATCGTGGAGCGCCTGGTGGGTCAGGGTCTCCTCGGCAACACGTCGCGCCGTGATGTCCTCAAAGACGACGAGGGCAAACGAATCATCGAACGGGCCAGTCGCTTCTGATCCCTGCGCATTCGAGGTGTCAACAACCGAAGCCGTTACCGCCACCCAGGCATCTTCCCCATCGCCGCGTAGCAACCGCGCCTCGCGACGGTGCGGATGAGCGCCGGCTCCATGCGCTGGGAGCAGTCCGAGATCCCGTTCATCCGGATGCGCAAATCGATCCAGGTTCGCCCCCACGAGCTCTTCAACTGGGACCCTCAACAGGTCTGCGGCTGACTTATTCGCATCCAGTACCCTGCCCGCGTCGCCATCGCTCCACTGCATTCGCACCATTGGCACCGGTGATTCTTCGAAGGTCAGGCGCATCAACCGTTCGCGGCGGCGGTGCTCGGTGATATCCAAAGCGATCGATCCCACCGCGAAGGCATCTTCGTGAGCATCAGCAACCGGGAACTTCGTCACGAGGTACACCTTGGACCCCGTGGATGCCTCCTCCGCATCGGATCCGGTCACCGAACGCGTGACGAATATGTGCGAGGAATCAGATTCGATGACGGCCATATCTTGCGAGCGCAGCCGCTGAGCAGCATCGGGAGTGGCCGCGAGCTCATCCTGGGTCCGCCCGACAATGTCCTCGACCGCGCGACCCAAAACGTCTGCGAACAGCGGGTTCGCGAGTAGGTACGTCGCGCGACCAAACTTGTCGTATCTAACGACGCTGATCATGGCGTCACTATTTGCCAAGAGCGAGTCAACCAATCCGTGGGCAACAGTGAGCCGAACGGCGTTAGAACGGCGCTGCTCCTCATTGACCGCAACGGAGTAGATCGCCAACGCCACGAGGGTTAAGGTGATTTGCATCCCTAGTAGGGCGAATGGCTCCATTGCGTCCGAGGAGAACGGACCGAATCCGTTGTGCGTTGCAGCGACCGCAACCGCATCGACAAGTGACGCAGCCGCCGCAGTGACCGCTAACCCGAATCGAATCGCGAACCATAAAACGATCGGGATCAGTAGGTACTGCACTCCCCCGCCTTGTGCCGCTTGCGCACCGCCGAATCCCAAAACGAGGGTGACCACAATGCCGGTGGCGACAACCGCGCCGACGAGTTCCGCGATCCGAGCAGTGGTCACAGGGAACCGTGACCGGCGGAACATGATGACGGCCGGTGCGGCAAAGATGATGCCGCTAGCAAACGCCATCCAGGCGTTTTGCCACGCCAAACCAGGAGCCTCACCGCCCACCAGAGTCGCGGCAACAGCCACGCCCGCGGCACCGACTGCCGCCGCGAGTAGGGCAGCCATAATGAGCCCCACGAATCCATCCCACCGTGGCAAGCTCCGCGGTGCGAACCCGACGATCAGCATCGCTGCCACCGCACTCACAGTTACACCGATGCCGCTGAGCCCTGCTGCCACCGGGATTGTTGCCCCGCCAATAATGAGGGCGCCAACACCTGTGACGTACTGGGTGATAGCGAAGAAGATCCTTCGGTTTCCTGTTGTCCGAACCAGAACCCCGGCGGCCACACCGGCCGAGATTCCCAACGGCGCCCAACTGCCATCGACCCGCAGTGCGACCTCGAAACTCAACAGCGCACCATAAGCGGCCGCGAAGAGCGCGATTTGTAGCCAAAGCCGACTGAGCGAGCGCGGGTCGAGCCGTCGCTGATCGAGCGATGGCATCACGCTCTGGGGCATTAGTTCTCCTGGTCAACTTCGTGGCGCCCACTGGGGGATGTACGTCCGTCGAACAATATCGGCGCAAGACTGTGTCAGCGGAGGTTTCGCAGAATTCGACCATCAACCGATCGGGTGAAACTTGACCGGAGGCCCAAAGCGGAGCAGGGTTCGTGGTGGGTCAGGACACCGACGTGCTCATGTGAAGCGCGATCACCTGTGCAGCGATCTGCTCTGCGGCCAGGCCAGCGGCCTGCTGGACATCTGATCGCTTGCCATGCGCTAAGAACTCCGCCGGCAACCCGTAGTCGCGCATCGGCACGTCAATCCCGGCGTCGCGCGCGGCCTGCGAGAGGCGCGAGCCCACACCACCGGTGCGGATATTATCCTCAACCGTCACCACTGCCGAACTACTCGCAACCAGGTCGATGAGTTCCGCGGGGATGGGGGCGACCCACCGGGGATCCGCCACTCGGGTTGCCACGCCAGCGTCGGCAGCAATCTTCGCTGCCTCGAGACACACTCCGGCAGTGGCTCCCACTGCGACGATAAGTAACGCGTCGGCCTGGTCAGTGCCCCGCAGAATGTCCACGGTTCCGTTCGCCGATACCGCTTCGATATCGGCTGGTACGGCGCCGCTTGGGAAGCGCACGACCGACGGACCGTCAGTGATAGCCAAGGCCTCATTGAATAGATCGCGTAAGCGCTGCCCGTCGCGCGGAGCGGCAATGCGAATGTCGGGAACGATGGCCAGTAACGACATATCCCACATACCGTTATGGCTTGCCCCATCTGGTCCGGTGATTCCCGCACGATCCAGTACGAACGTGACCTGCGCGCGGTGCAATCCAGCATCAAAGAGAACTTGGTCAAACGCGCGGTTGATGAACGTCGCATAGACCGCCACGACTGGGTGCAAGCCGGCGAACGCCATCCCTGACGCACTCGTCACCGCGTGCTGCTCGGCAATCCCGACATCGAACGTGCGGCGTGGATACTCGTTGGCGAATGCCTGAAGCCCGGTTGGGGCGAGCATCGCAGCCGTAATCGCCACGATACGCTCGTCCGTCGCTCCGGCCTTGACGATCTCGTCACTGAAGACCGATGTCCACGACGGCACACTGGCTGCGACGGATTTACCCGTCTCGGGGTGAATCACGCCAATGCCGTGGAGGTGATCGGTCTCGTCGAGTTCGGCTGGACGATAGCCGTGGCCCTTATCTGTAATGGCGTGGACGATCACTGGCCCGTTGAATGACTTTGCGCGAGTGAGCGCGAACTCTAGAGCCTCGATATCGTGACCGGGGACGGGCCCGATGTACTTCAGGCCCAGATCCTCGAACATCCCCTGCGGGGCGACCATGTCTTTGACGCCCTTCTTGAGTCCGTGGAGCGCGTCGTAGGTTGGCCCCCCGACCATGGGTGCACGCTTCACGATTCGCTTACCCCAGTGCAGGAACTTCTCGTACCCATCGGTGGTTCGCAGGGTCGACAGGTGATGAGCGAGTCCCCCGATCGTGGGGGCGTAGGAACGCTCGTTGTCGTTGACGACAATGATCACTTGCCGGTCACTTCCGGCGATATTGTTCAGCGCCTCCCACGACATTCCGCCGGTCAGCGCACCATCGCCAACAACGGCGACCACGTGGCGGCCCGGTTCCGGCCCCGTAGCGAGTTGATCGCGCAGCGACCAAGCTTTCGCGATCCCGTCCGCGTAGGCCAAGGCCGTTGACGCGTGCGAGTTCTCGATCACATCATGTTCGCTCTCGGTGCGGCTTGGATAGCCCGAAAGGCCATCAGTTTGCCGCAGAGTTCCGAACTCGTCGCACCGACCGGTCACCATCTTGTGGACGTAGGACTGATGGCCTGTGTCCCACAGGATCGCGTCGCGAGGGCTATTGAACGTCCGATGTAGCGCGAGGGTTAACTCAACAACGCCGAGGTTTGGTCCGAGGTGACCTCCGGTCGCCGATACCCGGTCAACCAGAAACGACCGAATCTCACTCGACAGTTCGACGAGTTGCTCGTCATCTAGTGCGCCAAGATCGCTCGGCTGGCGAATACTGTCCAGCAATCCCATGCCGGTCCTTTCGCCGAGTCGAGCCGAAAGCAGACGCTAGTCGCGCCCGCCACCATTCACATTCACTATTCAACAACCATCACATTCCACCGTAAAGCACGGCAGGCGACGACCGTGAAGTAAGTGTAGGCCGACGTGATCCGCGGGGCGAAACGAAGCCAAGGTTACGCGAGCGAGCGCAGTACGTACTGCAGGATCCCGCCGTTGCGGTAATAGTCGGCCTCACCCGGAGTATCGATGCGAACGTCGCCATCGAAAGCGATTGTCGAGCCGTCTGCTTTGGTTGCGACGACCGCGACCGTCGCCGGGATGGTGCCGTCGTTGAGCGCCTCGATACCCGTCACCGAAATCGTCTCCTCGCCCGTCAGCCCAAGGGACTCAGCCGACTCTCCAGTTGGGTACTGCAACGGAAGCACGCCCATCCCGATGAGATTTGATCGGTGAATCCGCTCGTAAGACTCCGCGATCACGACTCGGACTCCGAGTAGCGAAGTTCCCTTAGCCGCCCAGTCGCGCGACGACCCGGAGCCGTATTCCTTACCCGACAGCACCACGAGCGGTATACCCGCCGCGGCATAGGAAGCCGATGCGTCGTAAATCGACGTAGTTGGAGCGTCAGATGCGTCGGCGGCGGCGGTGAAGTCACGCGTGAAACCACCCTCGATACCGGGGACGAGTTGATTGCGTAGGCGAATGTTGGCAAAGGTCCCGCGAATCATCACCTCGTGGTTACCACGCCGTGACCCGTAGGAGTTGAAGTCCTTGCGCGCGACACCGTGGTCGGCGAGGTACTGGCCTGCCGGACTATCTGCCTTGATTGAACCCGCAGGTGAGATGTGGTCAGTCGTCACGGAATCGCCGAGCTTTGCCAAAACCCGGGCTCCGACGACGTCCGTTACTGGATCGGGCGACGCTGCCATTCCGTCGAAGTACGGAGGTTTGCGTACGTAGGTCGAGTCTGGCTCCCACTCGAAAGTCTTGCCGACAGGGGTATCGAGTGATCGCCAGTGCTCATCACCGGCGAAGACATCCTGATAGCGGCTAGTGAACATCTCGGCATCGATTGACGCCTCGACGGTCTCTTCAATCTCCTGTGACGTGGGCCAGATATCGCGAAGGAACACGCCCTCACCTGCTGGGTTAATCCCGAGTGGCTCGGTGGCGAGGTCGATATCCATGGTTCCGGCAATTGCGTAGGCGACAACGAGGGGCGGGGAGGCCAGGTAGTTCATTTTGACGTCGGGGTTGATCCGTCCTTCGAAGTTTCGGTTACCGCTGAGCACAGAGACAACGGCGAGGTCAGCCTCATTGACGGCGGCCGAGACTTCGGTCGGCAACGGACCGGAGTTGCCGATACACGTGGTGCAGCCGTAGCCGACGAGGTCAAAGCCCAGCTTCTCCAGGTAGGGCGTGAGTCCGGACTTCTCGTAGTAGTCGGTCACGACCTTGGAGCCAGGAGCCAACGTCGTCTTCACCCATGGCTTGCTCTCCAGGCCGGCTTCGACTGCCTTCTTGGCAAGGAGCCCAGCGCCGATCATGACGGACGGGTTCGACGTATTAGTACACGAGGTAATCGCTGCGATCACCACCGCACCGTGATCGATAATGGCGTTCGTTCCATCGGCCATCGTGATGGGTGTCGGGCGGGCGGGTCGTCCATCGGCATGTCCCGGCGTGGCCGGTTCCCCGCTGGGCGCACCATGTGACACCGCGGGCGGATCAGATGCCGGGAACGACTCCATCTCCGCTTCATCGACGGGGGACACCGCTGGTCCTGCGTGATCAACGACGGCGGCCCGGAAGGCCTCTTTGGAGTCGGTCAGCGAGATTCGATCCTGCGGCCGCTTCGGACCGGCCAACGACGGAACAACCGATCCGAGATCGAGTTCCAGGGTCTCTGAGTAGTTGACCTCGGCAGCTGGATCGTGCCACAGGCCTTGGGCTTTGCAGTACGCCTCAATCAGCGCGATCTGCTCCTCACTGCGCCCGGTCATCCGCAGGTAACGGCTCGTCTCGTCATCGATCGGGAAGATGGCGACTGTTGAGCCGTATTCCGGACTCATATTGCCGATCGTGGCGCGGTTCGCCAACGGGACGGCAGCAACGCCGTCTCCGTAGAACTCAACGAACTTGCCGACAACCCCGTGCTTGCGCAACTGCTCGGTGATCATTAGGACGAGGTCCGTGGCTGTCGCACCCGCGGGCAGCTCACCGGTCAGTTTGAAGCCAACAACCCGAGGAATGAGCATCGACACCGATTGACCGAGCATCGCGGCCTCGGCTTCAATTCCGCCGACGCCCCAGCCCAAGACGCCGAGCCCGTTCACCATCGTCGTATGTGAATCGGTACCCACGCAGGTATCGGGGTAGGCCTGGCCGTTGCGGGTCATCACGACTCGGGCCAGATGTTCGATGTTGACCTGGTGGACGATCCCGGTGCCTGGCGGAACGACCTTGAACTCGTCGAACGCACTCTGGCCCCAGCGGAGGAACTTGTATCGCTCCTCGTTGCGCTCGTATTCCAGCTCTACGTTGCGCCCGAACGCCGACGGCGTCCCGAAGTGATCAGCGATGACGGAGTGGTCAATCACCAGCTCAGCGGGGGCAAGCGGGTTGATTTTGCTGGTGTCGCCGCCGAGGTCGGCCATTGCCTCGCGCATCGTCGCGAGATCGACGACGCACGGCACTCCGGTGAAGTCCTGCATGATGACGCGGGCGGGGGTGAACTGGATCTCTTGGTGGGGAGCGCCAGATGCGTCCCATCGGCCAAGACTGCGGATCTGCTCGGCCGTAACATTCGCACCGTCCTCGGTGCGCAGCAGATTCTCAAGGAGCACCTTGTGGGTGAACGGCAGGTGCGCCGACCCTTCGACAGCTGAAATCCGGAAGATCTCATGATCCTCACCGTTGACGGTGAGAGTGGATCGGGCACCAAAGCTGTCGTTACTCGCCATTGAAATTGTGGCCTTCCCTGAACGTAGGAGCTCGCAGACCTACCCAAATCTAGTAGACGGCCGTTGTGGCCCCGTGTCGCACCTAAGATTTGGGAGTGCGTGGCCCGGGCTTCGTTGGGCGATCGCTGCTCTCGAACTGCTTTGCCACGAACGCCTCGGCCGCCTCTGGCTCCGGCTCACCTCGCCTGACCGCGCCTGGTCCGTTGGAAACGGGATTGTCGGCGATGCGCTCACTGGATACCAGTTGCCACGGCACACTGACGACCATGACGCCGGGGGTGAAGCGCAGCCTCGTCTTGAGCCGCAATGCCGACTGATTATGCAGCAGGTTCTCGTACCAGTGCCCGACGACATACTCCGGGATATAGACGGTCACCAGATCTCGCGGACTAGCCCGGCGCAGACCCCGGACGTACTCCAGGATCGGTCGGGTGATCTCCCGGTACGGCGAGTCCAGTGTCCGCAGCGGCACCGAGATTCCGCGTCGCTCCCACTGCGCCGCAAGCTCAGCAGTATCACCGGCTTCCACCGACACGGTGAGGCCCTCGAGGTAGGCCGGTCGACTTGCTCGAGCGTAGGCGAGCGCACGCAGAGTCGGTTTGTGAACCTTTGACACCAACACAATCGCGTGGACCCGACTCGGCAGTGTGACCCGTTCGTTCTCTTCGGGCGCAAGCTCGGCAGCGACTCGGTCGTAGTGAGCGCGAACCGACCGCATGATCAGGTACAGGATCGGCATAGCGATCACGACGAGGTAGGCGCCATTGAGGAACTTCGTTGAGAGAACGATGATGAGCACGGACCCGGTCATAACGAAGCCGAATGTGTTGATCATTCGTGACCGCATCATCTTGCGACGCGCCTTCGGCTCCGTCTCGTCCTTCAGATGCCGATTCCAGTGTTTGACCATGCCAATCTGGCTGAGCGTGAACGAGACAAATACCCCGATCACGTACAACTGAATCAGTGCGGTGACGCTCGCCCCGTAAATCACCACCAGGATGGCCGCGGCAGTTGCCAAAAAGATGATCCCGTTGCTGAAAGCCAACCGATCGCCACGAGTGTGAAGTTGCCGTGGGAGGTACCCATCTCTGGCCAGGATTGAGCCGAGCACGGGGAACCCGTTGAAGGCGGTATTGGCGGCCAGAACCAGGATTAGCGCGGTCACGATTGAGACATAAAGATACCCAATCTGGAAGTCACCAAAGACGGCTTGGGCAACCTGCGCGATGACGGTCTTCTGAGTCTGGCCCTGCGGCAGTCCGATCAGATCCACATCGTTCTCGGCAACCTTCACGCCGGTCTGAATCGCCAACCAGGTGATGGCAGTGAACATCGCCATCGAGATCACCCCGAGTAACAGCAGGGTCGTGGCAGCGTTCTTTGACTTCGGCTTACGGAACGCCGGGACCCCGTTGGCGATCGCCTCGATCCCGGTCAGCGCAGTCGTGCCGGACGAGAACGCGCGTGCAATCAGGAAGATTAGGAGGAAGCCGGAGGCGGCATATTCTGGGACGATCTCCCAATCAGCGCTCTCGGCCTTCATCTCCTGACCGTCATAGATCCGCCACATTCCCCACATCACCATCGTGAAGATGCCAACGATGAATGCGTACGTTGGGACGGCGAACATCGTGCCCGACTCACGAACGCCCCGCAGGTTCAGCAACGTCATCAAGATGATGAACAGCACCGCCAAGACCACGGCATACTTGGCGACTGGCGGGAAGGCTGACGAGATGTTCGCCACGGCCGCCGAGATTGAGACAGCAACCGTGAGCACGTAGTCCACGAGGAGCGCCGAGGCGACGAATACACCGGCGCGCTGACCCAGATTCGTCGAAACGACCTCATAGTCGCCCCCACCACTGGGATACGCGTGAACGTTCTGCCGGTAGGAGGCAACAACGGTGAAGTAGACGATGACGACGCCGAGTGCCACCCACGGCGTAAAGGTGAAGAGTGCGAATCCCCCGAGCGAGAGCATGAGGAGGATCTCTTGGGTCGCGTAGGCGTTGGAGGACAACGCATCCGAGGCGAATACCGGCAGCGCAATCCGCTTAGGGAGCAGTGTCGATCGCAAGTTCTCACTGCGTAGTGCTCGACCGAAGAACAACCGCTTCGCTGGGGAGTTGCCAGATGCCACGAAGGGGATGGTATGCCTGTGATCGATGCGCGCGCGCTATGACCCGACGTGTAGCGTCGGTTCTTGTGCATATCGTCATCATGGGATGCGGTCGAGTGGGATCCCGGTTAGCTAAGACCCTGGACCAGATGGGCCGATCCGTCACGGTCATCGATCAGAACCCCGAGGCATTCCGACGTCTCGGAAAGCAGTTCGGCGGCAAGACGGTGACAGCGATCGGCTTCGACCGAGACGCACTGATCAAGGCTGGTATCGCCCACGCTGATGCGTTCGCGGCCGTCAGCGACGGCGACAACTCCAACATCATCGCCGCCCGCGTTGCCCGCGAAATCTTTGCCGTCGACACCGTCGTCGCCCGAATCTATGATCCTCGGCGTGCTGAAATCTACGAACGGCTTGGTATTCCGACCGTCGCCACGGTGGCCTGGACCACGGGGCAGATTCTGCGACGGATCGACAACAGGGGTATCCACGAGGAATGGCGCGATGCGACCGCGACGATGATGATCGCCGAACTGTCCTACAACCCAGCCTGGATCGGCAGCCAAGTTATCGATATCACCCACGGCACGGGCGCCCGTGTCGCCTTCATCACCCGGTACGGACAGGCCATGTTGATAGATGAGACCACGGTGCTGCAACAGGACGACCTCCTTCACGTGATGTGCCACCCGGGCGAGAAGGACGATCTGGTTCAGGTCGCCAGCGCCGCCCCTGGGGAGTCTTCATGAGAATTACTATCGCCGGGGCCGGCAAGGTCGGTCGCTCGATCGCCCAAGAGTTGATCGCCAACGACCACGATGTGTTGTTAGTGGACCGAGACCCCTCCAAAGCCAAACAAGGGATCGTGCCGGGGGCTCGCGTCCTGGTCGCTGACGCCTGCGAGATCGCCTCGCTCGATGAGGCGGGCCTACCTACCTGCCAGGTCGTTATTGCGGCAACTGGTGACGACAAGGTCAACCTCGTCGTGTCACTCCTGGCCAAAACCGAGTACGGCGTTCCTCGGGTCGTCGCACGGGTGAACCATCCATCCAACGAGTGGCTCTTCGATGAGTCGTGGGGCGTCGACGTTGCAGTCTCTACCCCACGAATGCTCTCGGCCCTCGTTGAGGAAGCAGTGACGGTCGGGGACCTCGTGAAGCTGATGACTTTCCGGCAGGGCAACGCCGATTTGGTCGAGCTGACACTGCCACCGGAATCCCGAGTGGTGGGGTCGCGTGTCGATGAGATCACGTTCCCGGTGGACACAGCGTTGGTTGCCATCGTTCGGGAAAGCCGGGTAATCACGCCAACTCCTGATGACACTCTCGAAGCTGGTGACGAACTACTCTTCGTGAGCTCCCCAGACCAGGAATCGGCACTCGAGAAACTGCTAGCGAAGTAGTCGCGCAGTTACTCGGCTGCCTTCTTGGTACGAGCATGCGCGTCGGCCAAAGCAGGCTTGATGATCCGGTAGCTCCACAATCCGACCAAGAGCATCAGCGGCCACCCAAGCGCGATCTTGGCGACACCGAGAGCGCCGACCATAGTGGCAAAGTACAGAGGTAGCTGAATGGCGAGTCGTACCCCGAACATTCCGGCCCAAACCCACGTGACTAGTCGGTACGCCTTCGTGAGGACGGGATCCTGACGCCACCCCGTGGCATCTCCCGTAGCTGCGCCGACGGCGACGCCGATGAGCGGCCACCTAACCAAGTTCGAGATGACAAAGCCCATCCCGTAGGCCAGGTTGATGAGGAGTCCCGGGAGAAAGAAGTTCGCCGCCTCACCGGTGCGCGCAGCAACGAACGCCGAGATCGCGACACCACCAAATCCACCGAGAATCTGTTGCAGACTCTGTCGGCGCAAGAGTCGCCAGATCGCGATGATCGCTCCCGCACCGATCGCCGTCCAGATTGCCGTCGCGAGGTTTTGACCGGTCACAAGGTAGGCGATGATGAACATCAGCGCTGGCAGACTGCTGTCGATGATGCCGCGCCAGCCACCAATGGCGTTGGCCAGCACGTTCGACTGGATCGGGACGTCTGTCCGTAGTTCCTCACCAAGTGACGACAGTGGGCCGGACAGCGGCATTCCGGAAGGATTCGGTGCTGGCCGTGAATCAGGCTCGGGTGGTGTGGTCGGCTCTTCGCTGCTACCTGTGGTCACGTGGCGCTACTCGCCAACGGTGATCGGTCGCAGTGCATAACGTGGGTTGTAGATGACGCGGTGCCCCTGGGACGTGCCGAGGCGACCGGTTGCGGTTAAGACACGTCCTGGCTCGATTCCCTGAATCCGTCGGCGACCCATCCAGATCAGCGCGATGGATCCGGTTCCGTCGTAGAGCTCGGCTTCCACCGATGCCAAACCCGCAACGGGCAGAAGCGTTACCGATCGCAATGGCCCACAGACCGTCACGATCTCACCGCACACACATTGGTCAATGGCCGTCGCTCCGGCGCCACGGGCAGACTCTTGTAGTTCCATTGCCTCAATATCGGCATCACTCGTTCCGAGTTGATGCCACATTCTGCGCAGTGAACTACCTGCGAGCGTCGTCGCCATGACAGCAAGGCTAACCCCCCGCGGGCGGCCACCTCATGTCATGTCGGACACAACACATTCAGTGACCACTCACGGCCGTCGAATCGTCATCAAGCGAGCGCCACTCGTACTTACGATCGCCTACCAACAGAGGTCGATTTGCGAACCTTGGGTAGGCGTCGTAGGCGCGCGGAGTTCCACACGACGAAGGCTGACGAGAAGGCCATCGCCCCGGCCGAGATGAGCGGATTCAGGAACCCGAGAGCGGCAATCGGAATCGCGGCCACGTTGTAGCCGAACGCCCACCCCAGGTTTCCGCGAATGATTCGGTGGGTTCGGGTAGCCAGCAGAATCGCCGCCCCGATTAACCTCAGGTCGTCTCGCACAATGATGATGTCGGCGGTGTTCATCGCGACGTCGGTGCCGGAGCCAACCGCGATCCCCAACTCCGCGCTCGCCAATGCTGGCGCATCGTTGATTCCGTCCCCCACCATCGCAACGGTGCGACCAGCATCTTGCAGGTCGTGCACGACGCGGGCCTTCTCATTGGGTAAGACGCCAGCGATCACCTCGTCGATACCGAGAGTGTCGGCCAATGCTCGGGCGGTTTGTTCGTTGTCGCCGGTGACAAGCACCGTCTCCATACCGAGTTCTTGGAGGTCAGCAACCGCCGCCGCCGCCGCCGGGCGCAGAGTGTCGGAGATCGCGATCGCACCGACCGCGACACCATTGGCGGCCACGTAGATCACGGTCCGGGCGTGCGCCTCCCAGTCTCGGCAGCTTTGAGCAAGCTGCTGGCCGATCTCCACTCCCCGGTCGGCCAGAAAGGCGGCCCGTCCAACGAGGACCGGCGTACCGTCAACGTCGGCGGTGGCACCTAGGCCAGCAAACTCGGTGAAGTTCTGCGGCTCGGCTCCGAGGTTCCACGGTGCTGCACTCTTGATCGCCGCTGCGATCGGGTGTTCCGAGCCCTTCTCGACGGTCGCCGCCAGACTCAGGAGGTCTTCCTGAGTCATCCCCGCGTCTCCTTCTTGCTGCTCGTCCAGCGCGACCGTCGATGACACGACGGCCATCTGGCCTCGCGTCAGCGTCCCTGTCTTATCGAGCAACACCACATCAACAGATCGGGCTAGCTCCAGCGCGTCGTAGCCCTTGAAGAAGATGCCGATTCGGGCAGCCGTCCCCGACGCAAACATCAACGCGGTTGGCGTAGCCAACCCCAGCGCACACGGACAGGCGATGATCAGTACCGAAAGGGATGCGTTCACCACTGAGGGGATTGCGGCACCACTAAGGAACCAGGCCAGCGCTGTCAGCAACGTAACGACGAGCACGATCGGCACAAACACCGCTGAAGAACGATCAGCGAGTCGCTGCGCCCCGGCCTTTTCGTTTTGAACATCCTCAACCAGCGCCACCATCTGGGCGAGTTGAGTATCGGCCCCGACTTTGGTCGCTTGGATTGTCAGCAGCCCGTTGGTGCCGACGGTGCCGCCGACGACTCGGCTCCCCACGCCGACCTCGACGGGGATCGCTTCTCCGGAAATGGCCGAACAATCCACGTATCCCTTGCCTGACATGACAACTCCGTCGGTGGCGATCGTTTGCCCTGGGCGAACGACGAACTGGTCGTCAACGCGCAGAGTCTCGATCGGAATCGAGTGTTCGATCCCCCGGTCGTCAACCAACGTCGCGTCGCGTGCCGCGATCGATGCCAACGCGTGTAGATCGTCTCCGGCGCGGAGTTTGGTACGAGCCTCGAAGTAGCGCCCAGCCAGCAGGAAGGTGACAACGCCCGCCGCGACGTCGAAGTAGATCACCTGATTGTCGACGAATCCCGGCGGCTGCCAGAACATGATGTAAAGCGAGAGCCCCGAGGAACTGAGAATGCCCAGTGACACGAGGGTGTCCATCGTCGTTGTTCGATGGACCAACGCCTTCCACGCAGCCTGATAGAACGGCCACGCACACCAGGTAACGACCGGGGCAGCAAGGAGCGCGAGCACAACCTGCCACCCCGTGAACCTCGTCGACGGGAAGAACGTGAAAGCGATCGAGCCATCGCCTAGCGGCATGAACAACACCAGCGCCACGAGCAGCCGGTTGCGCAGCGAACGGGACTTCGCCTCCGCATCCGTCGCTCGGGTAGCGCTCGCATCCGAACGAGTCGCCGGTAGGGACGCACCGTATCCAGCGGCCTCAACGGCAGCGATCACCTCCGGAATTGAGACCCCGGAGGTGAAGCTGACGCTGGCTCGCTCGGTCGCGTAGTTAACCGTCGCCTCGACACCGTCGATCTTGTTCAGCTTCTTCGTGATGCGAACGGCACAGGCCCCGCAGGTCATACCGTCGATATCTAGGAGAGCCGACGTCGTCGGTGTCTTCGTAGGTGTCGTCATGGCGCTACACCATTAACTGCATGCCGACGAACATGTAGCTCATCGATGCAGCCATGACGCCCATGCTGAGGTTTTCGCGCAAGCAGGCGTGTCCAAGGGCGACCACACCGGAGCGACCTCCGGGCCCAAACGCGAAGCCACGACCCGCTTTGGTGTCGCCGATGTACCCGAGGAGCCACCCGATGGCCTCGAGCGCGAAGTACGCGGTCAGCGCGTAGCTGAACCACGGAATCCAGGAACTCATCGGTAGCCACATGTAGATCATCGCGGCCTGTTGGAGCAGCACAAGAATCCAGAGGTAGCTGAACGGCTTCTTCTGGACGAATCGGACAATCATCCAGATGACGATCGCCGCTGTCGTGAGGCTGTAGATCCATACCCAAACCGGCCCGGATACCCATTTAAGTTTGAACTCCATCATCGCGTACATGTAGATCATTCCAACGAGCATCAGGATGTGCGCGCCGTGGAACCAACGGTGTTGACCCGCCATCCTGACCCAGTGCAAACAGTGAAAAATCAGCACTGCGGCCAGCGCCGCAATCCACAAATACATCACCCAGGAGGGGAACAGGTCCGGTCCACTCATCGACATCATCGAGTCCATCGACATGGAATCACCGGAAGATCCCATATCCATGGATCCGCTCATGCCATCCATCGGCATGGCATCGCTGCTCCCACTGTTACCGCTGTTACCGCTCATTAGCGACTCGGATGGCATTGGGCTCATCGACGCTGATGGGCTCAGGTCGGTCATATCTGTCATATCTGTTGTGCTCGCCGCACCACGGGTATGGCCGTCGTGGGTTGTGATCATTGGGTAACTCCAAGCGGACAAAGGGTCCGCGGCTGTCGCGTTAGAGGGGTGTGCATTGTCGGCTCATTTCTGCGAAAAAATCGGTGGCTGCGTGGGTACCACGCGAGGGAATGGGGAACGCCAACGGCGAGGCTTCTGGTTCGGGCAAAGCCGATCACAGGCAATCGGACCTCGAGGTAGGCATTGGCAAGACACACGATTGAGGTGCGCCCGCGAGACGTCATCGAACTGAGGGGGAAGGCGGAGCTCAGGCAGAAATGGAAAGAGAGCGGTCGTGCTAGACCGATGCCGCCAGAGCCAGCGATACCGGTGGGCCGCGGCGGGAAATCTCGTGGGACAGGTACGGCTCAGTGAGGCCGAATACGTCTGTCCAGTGCGTCACCAGAGTGGATCGAGACTGTGGGAGAGCGGCGCTTGGCAGTGGTTTGATCAGCAGGCCCAGGAGGACTTGTAACGAACCCGGGAGGAGTCGGGAGAGATTGAACAAGGCCTGCTCCCCCACCCGAAGGAGCAACGCCATTGCTACGGCCGCGATGACGTGGGTGAACAACATGGGTGCGGCCGCGACGAACCCGGCCATCAGCGCGTCACCAAAGAATCCCGCACCCTCTGCACCCGTCGAGACGGGCACACTCCCGGCGCCGTGGGCGTGCGATGGCGCGGACATTGGCAGCGACGATGTTGCGGTATAGCCAGCGTGACCGGTATGAGAAAAATGCGCCAACAAAAAGTGGGAACCGAGTTGAGCACCGCCGACGAACGCGACCAGTGGGCCCAGTGTCAACTCTGTGCTGGTCGCGAAGACCGCAACCAGCAACATAACAATTCCGACGACGACAACACCGAGCGCAGAGATCCCGCCAGCGGCCGCGACGTGGCCGCCCACGGTGACGGCCAACGCTCCCCCGCCGAGCGCGACGACGCGCACTAAGCGACTCGCACCGGTCATCGGGTTTAGCACGAGAGCACTCTATCCACCGGCCCACACCAACCGTGACGCGAACCCGCGCCGACTCAGGTAAGAACTGCTCATCTCGTCAGAACGTCGTCCATCGTGAAGGTGGTCGGGATCTCAAGTTGGTCGTACGTGCACGAATGGGGGTCCCGATCTGGGCGCCAGCGCCGGAAGGCGGCGGTATGCCGAAAACGGGTGCCTTGCATGTGGTCATACGCCACTTCAGCGACAAGCTCCGGCCGGAGGGGAACCCATGTGAGGTCCTTGCCGTTGTTCCAGCGCGACTGGGTACCGGGAACTCGTTGACCAGTCGTCTCTGAACCGGGTTCTGATTCCAGCCACGGGTGTTCAACGGTGTCGGACCCGGGATCGAGCTGCAGTCCGGTGAGCAGGTCGACGAGCTCAGCACGCTTCGCCATGGTGAAGGAGGCGCTAACGCCGACCTGTTGGAGGATTCCGGCCTCGTTGAACAAACCTAAAAGTAGCGAGCCGACAACTCCACCTGACTTGTGCCAACGGAATCCGGCGACCACGCAGTCGGCTGTTCTCTCATGCTTGATCTTGATCATGGTCCGCTTCTTCGGTTCGTAACGCCCGCTCAACGATTTGGCCACGATCCCGTCAAGACCAGCGCCTTCAAAGTCAGTGAACCACCGCCTCGCGACGTCGACATCGGGCGTTGCCGGAGCCACATGCACACCCGTCCCTCGACCAGAGAGTCGCTGGACGAGTTGAGCGCGCCTGATCTCGAATTGCTCCTCCATCACGTTGCGGTCTTCGATGGCCAGCAGGTCAAACGCGACAAACTCAGCCGGTGTTTGCTGCGCCAGCAACTCCACCCGTGACGCCGCAGGGTGGATCCGTTGCAGCAGAGCATCAAAATCTAGGTGTCCATCGGTCACGATGATGATTTCGCCATCGACGACACAGCGCTCGGGTAGTTCGGTCAGTGCCAACGCCACGATCTCGGGAAAGTAGCGGGTCAGTGGCTTCTCGTTTCGCGAGCCGATCACGACCTCGTCACCATCTCGGAAGATGATGGCGCGGAATCCATCCCACTTTCCCTCGTAATGCATGTCGAGAGGGATTACCTTGGCCGCTTTCGCGAGCATCGGCGAAACGGGCGGCATCACGGGAAGGTCCACTCCCCCAACCTACTCAATCCGCGCCACGGCGCCGCCTTACTGCTCGTCGACCGCCCGACTGGGCGCAACCCGCTTCGGCTCACCGGGCATCTTTGGATAATCCGGCGGATACGGCATCTCGCCTAGACCCTTATCGCGTTCATCACGCTCATACATCTCCACCAGCGCAGACATATCGAAGGCGACATCATCAATCTCGGACGCCAGGTCGCCCAGGGCCGCGAACCGGGCAGGCATGGTCTTGACGGTGAAGTCCCTCGGTGCGATCTCGGGTAACTCGTCCCACTCGACCGGCGCGGACACAGGCGCTCCCGGGCGCGGCCGCGCGGAGTACGCAGAGGCGATCGTTCGGTCGCGGGCATTCTGGTTGTAGTCGACAAAGATGCGCTCCCCGCGTTCCTCCTTCCACCACTTAGTCGTGATGAGGTCGGGCTCCCGTCGTTCGAGTTCGCGACCAAAGGCGATCGCGGCGTGACGCATATCGATGAAGTCCCAGCGTGGCTCCACCCGAACATAGATATGGATCCCCCGACCTCCGGACGTCTTGGGGAAGCCGCGGATTCCGAGTTCACCAAGGAGTTCGCGAGCCAGCCCGGCGACTCGTACCGCATCGGAGAAGTCAGTTCCGGGCTGCGGATCTAAGTCAATCCGGAGCTCATCTGGATGCTCAACATCGTCTTTGCGCACGGCCCACGGATGGTAGGTGATCGTCCCCAGGTTCGTTGCCCACGCGATGACAGCGAGGTGGTCCGGCGCAACCTCATCCGCCACCCGCCCAGATGGGAAGGCAATACGCGCGGTAGACACCCACGGTGGGGCGCCTTTGGGAATCCGCTTCTGGAAGAAGGCCTCTTTCGGCGGACCTTGCCGTTGCGTGAGTTCAACGCCTGGCTTCACCCCGGCAGGCCAGCGCTCCAGCGTCGTCGGACGGTTCCGCAATGCCCGCAAGATACCGGGTCCGACAGCCAGGTAGTAGTCGAAGAGTTCCCTCTTCGTCACCCCGACATCGGCGAACAGGGGCTTCTCAGGATTCGAGATCCGCACGCTAATACCGTTAACGTCAATCTCAAGCGGTTCTCCGAATTTGCCCACGATCGCGACATTAGCCAAAACTTGCCCCTGACAACACCGCGAAACAATGAAGCCAACGTGTTGGGCTGGGTACGATCACGCGCAAGCCCCCTCCTTCGCGCAATCGCGGAGGCTGCTGTTCATGGCGTTCACCCGTGTTCAGGTAGGTCATGTATTTGCTCACCAGCGAAAGGCTCATCAATGCCGTCAGCGACCGCCCTCACGCCGCTTACCGATCAAGAAGCGGGCGCCTTCGCCGATCAGTTCACGACGATCGTCACCAACGTTGAGCAGTTCATTCGCGGTAAAGATGCCGTTGTCCGCTTGGCGCTGACCTCGTTACTGGCCGAAGGCCACCTGCTCCTCGAGGACGTTCCCGGCTTGGGCAAGACGTCACTGGCTCGGGCCCTCGCGTCGTCATTGGGGCTCACCGGTTCACGTATCCAGTTCACGCCCGACCTCCTCCCCAGCGATGTCACGGGCGTCACCGTCTACCACCAGAGCCGTGGCGAGTTTGAGTTTCATCCGGGTCCGATCTTCGCCAATGTGGTGCTCGCCGATGAGATCAACCGAGCCTCACCAAAGACCCAGTCCGCTTTGCTTGAGGTGATGGCTGAGAGGACTGTCACCGTTGATGGCACGTCGCGACCTGTCGACCGACCGTTCCTCGTGATCGCCACCCAAAACCCGATCGATATGGACGGCACGTTCCCCCTGCCGGAGGCACAACTCGACCGCTTCCTGATGCGGATCTCTGTGGGCTACCCGGATCGCCTCGCCGAGGAATCCATTCTCCGCAATGATCACGAGGGACGTTTGCTCACTGACCTCGCCGCAGTGACCAACCCAGCCAAGGTCAAGCAGATGGTTGCCACGGCGCGACGGGTGTATGTCAGCGACTCAGTCATCTCCTACATCGTGGCACTGACGGAAGCGACTCGAAACTCCGCTGGCATCCGCCTAGGGGCAAGCCCACGCGGAGGTCTGGGCCTCCTGGCCGCAGCCCGCGTCTGGGCAGCCGCGGCTGGGCGCAACTATGTGTTGCCAGACGATGTGGTCACACTGATCGAGCCCGTGTTGATTCACCGCCTGGTCCTCGCGCCGGAAGCGCTGGCTGAAGGTTCCTCGGCGCATGACGTCCTGCGCCGGGCTATCGCCACTGTGCAAATTCCTCAGGGCTAGTCGCGGCGCCACGATCGCGAAGGAAAATCTCTCGGAAGCAGACGAAAGGAGGGCAAGTCGATGACCGGTCGCGCAATCGGACTACTCGTCACCGTGCCGGTCTTAGCTGCCCTGTCCTGGCTACTGGGCTACCCCGTCCTGGCAGTCCTCGCAATCAGCTTCGCGATCGTCCTCGCGCTCGGTGCTATCACCGTGGCACGGCCGCCGACCTCGGTCATCGACCGTGACGTGGATCCGCTAAAGGTCACACGCGGGCAGCCAGCCACTGTCGTGCTGACGCACCGAAATCGTAGTCCGCTCCCGTCCGCGCCCATCGATGCAACCGATGCGATTGGGCACTTGAATATCGATGTCACCATCCCCGTCACTCGCCCGCGAGGAACCAGCGAGGCGAGCTACCGATTCGTGACGAGTAAGCGGGGGTACCTCCCGATCGGGCCAGCCGTCATCACTCGGCGCGACCCGTGGGGGATCTTTCGACGGTCCCGCGAGGTCGGTGGTCAGGCGGAGATCAGCGTCTATCCCCGCATTGTCTCGATTCCCGCTCCAGACATCGTGAGCCGCCTCAGTCGCGATGCTGGTGCAGCAGATGTGGCGGCCGGTTCTGACCGATTTCACACCCTCCGCGAATACGTTGTCGGCGACGAACTACGCAAAGTGCACTGGCCCTCAAGTGCCAAGACGGGCACGATGGTCGTCAAGCAGATGGTCGACAGCCCCCAGCCCCGCATTCTGCTCTTCTGCGATTGCGACGAAGGAAGCTACGCTGATCCGGCAGACTTCGAATCCGCGATTGACACGACCGCTTCGCTGGCCAACGCCATCGTTGCCACCGGCGTGCCGACGACGGTGATTGTTGGCCAGAGCCACCAGAGCACGGAAGTCACCCGGACTGACGACATTTCACGACTGTTGGAGAACCTCCTCACCGTTGCATCCGAGCCAAAGCCAGCCGCTTCGCAATGGCTTCGAGCGATCGCGATCCGATCTCGCGCGACGGCGCTCGTCGTTGTCACCGGGTCGGAGAACAATCTCATCTCGTCGATGGCCGGACTGCGAAGTACCTTCAGCCAAACTGCCGTCTACCGACTTGGCGTTCAATCAGAGCTAGTCGATCGTCGCCGTGGCCTCACGGTGACCGACACCGTGGATATCGACACTCTGCGTTCGCTGCTCAGACCGCCGGTACGCAAGGGCGGGCCTGCCTCATGACCAAGGCAGATATCTGGCGGCGCTCCTTTGCAGCGGGCTTGGTCTGTCTCGCGGCAGCATCTGCCTGGTGGCGACTTCTCGGTCCCGTTCCAACTCTCGCGCGAATCCTGCCCGCCATCGTGCTCGTTGCCGCGGCGTTCGCGCTCGGAACTGCCGGTGGCCAACGCGTCGCCCGTGGCGCCGGGGCACTGCTCGCGCTGGCCGCAACGTTCGTCGCGGGCCTGGTGTTTGGCGCGATGACCCTCGCGGATTCGACCGGCAATGTGAATCCCGGGTCGCTGTTCACCGGAGTTGTCCAGGGTCTCGGGATCCTCCTACGGTCGGCAGTACCGGCTCCAACGAATGCCGAGACGGTCACGGCCGTCATCATTTTCAGTGGATACGCGACCATCGTCGCCTGCCTACTTGCGTGCACCAAGTACCCCGCAACCGCACTCATCCCCGCATCACTGCTGTTCCTGGGCGGGACGGCGCTAAGCCAAGGATCACTAGCCTCGGCGATCAGTACCGGCGTCGTTTTCGCGGTTGCCTCACTCACACTGTTGTATCTCATCCCCAGCGGCGGATCCACGGGCACAATCACCGATGGCGTCGCGTTCGCCGAGGCCCAGAAGCAGAAGGGGAAGGGCGGCGGAAAGGCTGCGTACGGCCTGGCGATCGCCCTCGTCGGCGCGTTCGTCGCCGTCATTGCTGTCGGTGCGACGCAGGCCTCCGGGCTCGGGACGACGCGCGATGCGTTCGACCCTCATCAAACAACGAATTACCGCCCCCAGACGGACACCGATCCCCTCCTCGAGATCACTGCATGGCAGTCATTTGGTGCCTTGACTCCGACGCCACTGTTGACCGCCACCGGCGCCAATCTGCCCAGCGCACTGTGGTGGACGACGGCCGAGACCTACAACGGGAACTCCTGGAACTCAATCCGTACCTTCAACTCCGCGACGAATCCTCTCCCCTTCGACGGACCACCACCAGCGCTCACGCGCGACGTCGCTCTGCGTATCGAAACGACGACGAAACTCCCCGGACCCTGGCTCCCGACGGTGCTGCGAGCGGTCAGCATCGACGGCGTCGCGGTACGCGTGAATCCGGAAGGGATTGTCATCGCCAACAGCGATATCGGTGCTGACCTGGTGTACTCCGAGACATCCCGAACCCTCGCTCTCACGTCGACAAAGCCGCTCACGTCAGCGAAGAAGGTGGCCGACGGCGAATACGACGCGGCCAACACCTTGCCCCCCGGCCTCCCCGAGGGTCTGGCGGACTTCGCGACCGACAATCTCTCAGGGGCCACACCATTCGATGAGCTCACGTCTCTGGCCCGCTCACTGGGAACAAGCAGCTACCGAGTCAACGCTGCGGTGACGACCAGTGACATCTTCAGCTACCAAGCCATCGATCGCATGGTCAATCAAACCCGCACCGGAACCCAAGCGCAGTACGCATCCGCGTTCGCCATCATGGCACGGACTCAAGGCTATTCGACGCGCGTCGTCTCCGGCTTCCGACTTCCATCCCCAGATGGCGGGCAAGTCACGACCCTTGATGCCATCGTCTGGCCGGAGGTGAACCTGACCGGAGTTGGGTGGGTTGCCTTCACGCCAGGCCCGCAAACTGCGCAAGCAGGGATTCCCGTCCCCGTGACGAATGCCGACGATGCGTTCCCACCACCCGAGGAACCGGTCATTCCCGAACCCGCTCCAGATGCTGAAGCCGCGCCAGACTCAGCGCTGTCTGCCTCGTCGATTGCGCCAGCGACTTTAGGGCTCGTAGCGCTACTCGTCGTTGCTCTCCTCGGCTGGATCGCCTTCGTCGCCGTCCGGCGTCGCACACTGATGGCCGAACTCCGTGCCGAGACCGGGCGAGAACTATTCGGCCCGTGGGTGTGGACGCGATCTGTTCGCCGCCACGTCCACGCCGGGGTACCGGCGTCACCACACGCTGCGGCCGCCGGAGAACCGATGCTTCGCACAATCGATCCCGAAGTAGCTGATGCGATCAGTGAGACGCCCAGCGACTCCCTGCGCACGCTCGCAACGATGGCGCAAGCGACCCTCTACGGGCCAGCCACCGTGTCCATCGCCGATATGGATCAGGCCTGGAAGCTTGCGCTCATGGATGCCGGCTCAGCTGTGGGAGCGGGTGGTATCACTGCCCGTTTGCGATGGGTACTACTGCCGCTACACCGCGAGCAGAACCCCATGCGGGACTGGCACGCGCCCCGGCCGGACCAGAACATGAGTTCAGGAGTCTGAGTCGGGGACTTCCTCGAGGGTGATACTCAGTGAGTTAATGCACCATCGTTGGTCGGTCGGAGTTTGGTAGCCCTCCCCCTCGAAGACGTGCCCAAGGTGCGACCCGCAGTTTGCGCACCGGGCCTCGGTGCGGGTCGACATCATTGAGCGGTCCTGTAACAAGACGACCGAGTCACCCGCCAGTGGCGTGAAGAATGACGGCCAACCGCAATGGGAGTCAAACTTGGAGTCTGAGGAAAACAGCACAGCCTGACAGGCGCGACAACGGTAGGTCCCACGAGTCTTGGTGTCGGTGTACTCGCCGGTGAACGGCGGCTCGGTCCCGGACTCCCGCAGGACGTAGTACTCATCGGGAGCGAGGGCATCACGCCACGCGCTCTCGTCACGGACCTCTGGGTACTGAGTTCCATCGGGTCGGGCGGAACCGTCACGTGCTGGGGTGCTGGACATCCGTCGAAATCTCCTTCGCATTAACAGATAGCGGAAAGGTAGTCGGTCAACTCCCACCGGCGCCCCGTGTAGAACGGGATCTCCTCGCGGACATGCAGACGCGCCCGCGACGCGCGGAGGTGACGCATCAAATCAACAATCCTGTCGAGCTCATCAGCTTCGAAGGCCAAAATCCACTCGTAGTCCCCGAGAGAGAAGGCCGGCACAGTATTTGCCCGGACGTCGGGATAGCCCCGACCCATTTGTCCGTGCTCGGCTAGGAGCTCGCGGCGCTCATTGTCGGGCAGCAGATACCACTCGAAAGACCGCACAAACGGGTACACGCTGACGTAGTTGCGGGCACGTTCTTCAGCGAGGAAGGCGGGCACGTGCGACTTGTTGAACTCAGCGGGCCGGTGCAGCGCCATCTGAGACCACACTCCCGTCAGGCTGGCGCCGAGACCGGTCTTGAGTAGCCGGTGGTACAGCGTCTGCAGGGCGTCACTGGTCGGTGCATGAGTCCACAGCATGACGTCGGCATCCGCTCGAAAACCGGCGACGTCGTACCAGCCACGAACCAACACGTCGTCACTCTGCGCCAAGTCCGCTAGGACGGCGTTGACCTCTTTAGCTAACTGCTCCGGAGGACTGTTGAGCGACGAGCGATCAATCTTGAATACCGACCACATCGTGTACCGAACAACGTTGTTGAGGTCACGCGCCTTCGGCTTCTGTGACGTGTCGAGTGCATCCGTGGATTCCGCTGGGTCAGCCATGTGCGATCCGTCCTTGTTCCTTGAGATAGCCGACGACTTGGCCAGCTGCGAACTGCGCCGAACCAATACACGCCGGAATGCCAACTCCATCGTAGGCGGCGCCGCATAAGGCGATGCCTGGAGTCGACACCAACTCCTCGCGAGCCGACATCATCCGCTCGCGGTGTCCCACGGTGTACTGCGGGAGGGAGTCGTTCCACCGGGTGATCGTCGATGCCACCGGTGTCCGGGGGAACCCGGCAATCGTCTGCAAATCTTTAACCGCGATGGCCGCTAGTTCATCATCGCTGTGTTGCTGGACGAACGGGTCGCCGAACCTACCGAGCGACGTGCGGACAACGGCGACGCTGCGCTTCTCACCATTCGACGCACGAGCCGTCGCGCCAGCTCGGGCCACCCACGACCACTTTCGATACGAGTACGTCGCGGCCTTCACCGCGAACCCTTCGACGGGCGGAACCAGGAAGCCGCTTCCGGTGACTGTCGCCGGGACATCGTCGGGCGAATACATCAGGGTTGCGAGCGCAACCGAGGCATAGGGCACCGTGTCGAGCAGCTTCGCAGCCCCCAGGTTTGCTTTACGCAGGATCTTGGCCGCGACAGGTGCGGGCACTGCTAACACCACAGCATCAAAATCTTGGGGGTCGGATTTGCCGTCGATCCGCGCGGCCACTCTCCACCCATTCGTCGTCCGGCGAATAGTCGACACCGGAGCATCAAGTTCGAACTTCACCCCACGTCGTTTGAGACGGTCAGCCAAAGCGATCGGCAGACGCCCGACACCGCCTGAGATTCCGGCGAAAATGGCGTTGCTCTTTCGCGCCCCGCTGTTAGCCGCGCCCGTTGCGCGTGCTTCTTTGGCCGCAACCAGAAGGGACTTCTCTCGCTTCGCCAACCGGTAGAGCGCCGGAACAGTCATCTCCAAGCTGAGGTTGTCGGCTTGGCCGGCGTAGACACCCCCGAGCATCGGTTCGACGAGACGATCGACAACTTCGCGACCCATCCGAGTTGCGACGTAGTCCCCAACCGAAACGTCACCGGTGAGGTCGGTCTTGGGCAGGACATGATCCAGCGGGATTCGCATGAGCCCGGGCACGCTCATGATGTCGCCGGCAGCCAAGGCGCGAAGGTCCGTGGGAATCCCGCTAATGAGCCCAGCCGGCAGTGAGCGCAAACTCCCGTTCGCAAAAACACTCGCGCTCAACGTGGACGGGCTCACGAGCGATGAACTAAGCCCGACAGCCTTGGCCATCGCGACGGCTTCGGGTCGAACGGCCAACAGCGACTCGGCTCCGGCATCCAGGGTGATGCCTTCTAACTCAAGTAGTTGGAGCTTCCCGCCAACAGAGTTGCTCGATTCGTAGATCGTAATGTCGGCGTCGACCTTGCGGTCTTTAACGAGAGACCACGCGGCCGAGAGACCAGCAATCCCCCCACCAATGATCGCTATCCGTGCCTTACGACGCGGACTACTCGTTTTCGTGGAAGAGGTAGTTGGCGGCGCATCGCCCTCGGGGCGCCGCCCAGTCAACGCGACTTCCGCGATCTCAACGACGTCTTGTGCCAGGTGCGTGACGAGTTCGCCGGCGATCAGGCGCAGGCTCGGACGGGGGGTCGACCCTGGTTCAGCCATAGATCTACTCTCTCACTATCACTGCCCACTCGCGCGGCTACACCACGTTCGAACGCTCCACCACGAGAAGATCGGCGCTCATCGGGCGACGAGAAACTGCGCAGACAAGTCAAGTTGACGGGCCGGGAGACCAAGCAAACGAGCCACTCGTGAGACAAAGCTCGCGGCGTCGCGCAAGCTGTCATCAGCTTCCCTGCTCGTCACAGCGACCGTTCCGGAGGTTGCGGCCGCCCGCTTTTCAGAGCTGTAGTTAAACAACTCGGCCCATTCGGAAAGCTCGGGAGCGAACCGAATGAGCAACTGCCAGACGTTTGTGACCCGCCCGCGTGGAGCCGACAGCGCCGGGGGTCGCGTCGATCGATCAGCGACCATCGCTGCAGCTGCTCGCAACGCGGCTAGCTGGGCATCGGCGTATCGGCGCGTGGGATCAGTCTCGCGGGCAGAGGTTCCTAGCCCACTGATCGCTAGCCTGACAAGGTCATGGGCTTCACTCGAACACATGTACGAAGCGTAGATGACTCACAACTGCCACGTCAACCGCTTTACGCACCAACAAACTCCGATGGTGATGACACAAGAACACGTCCGGCCGTTTAGCGTGTTCCTATGGACGCAGCGATCATCCACTCACCAACCGTGGTGGTGCATCTGTGGGGCGTTGGACTGCGAGGGCTCCCCGGGTCCTTCCTGCGGATGGCCACACAGCGCAGAATGCTGCGCCCCGCTGCCCCCCAGCGTATTCACGGTCTGCGGTTCGCGAAGCTCGTCGGGACCGGATCGGGTCAGTCCTTCAGCGTTCGCGATGCCGACCCTCGCCACTGGGGACTGATCACAGTCTGGGACGACGAGGCGGACGCTCGAGTGTTCGAACAAGGCGAGGTCGTGACCAACTGGGATCGTCATTCCTTCGAGCGAGCCCGGTTCGTCCTTGACCCAATCCACAGTCGGGGTGCCTGGGGTGGTCGTGATCCGTTCGCTCCCGGCCGCAAACCCGAAGATCCAACAATCATCGCAGCAATCACCCGGGCCAGAGTCCGCACGTCCGCGTGGCGGACCTTCAGTAGCGCGGTGCCTCCGGTTGCCCTGGCAGCAAACGAGTCCGACGGGCTACTCCTGAGTACCGGCATTGGTGAGGCGCCGATCGGGCTCCAAGGCACCTTCTCCGTGTGGCGAGACGCGATGACTTTGCGCAGCTTCGCCCAAGGCAGCGCCCACCAACAGGTCGTGGATCAAACCTCGTCGACGGGCTGGTACTCCGAAGAACTCTTCGCCACATTCAGTGTGCGATCAGCAATGGGAAGCTTCTGCCACAAGTCTGTGGACTTCCCACGATGACGGGCGGACCTGTCGCACCTACCCGTCGTAGCACCTGGAAGTTCTGGGTTCCGTGGGTCGGCTTGGTCGCAACCATTGGCCTGCAAATCCTCTGGCCGCTATCCTCCGGCGATCCGCGAATCACGCTCACCATCGTCACGGTGATTGTCTTCGCAGCGACGAGTGTGAGCCACGCCTGGGTCTACCGAGGCGCCGGGTGGGCGTTGGCCTACTTAGGAATCACCTTTGCCTTCGCTTTCGGGCTTGAGGCGGTCGGCACCAACAGCGGATTCCCGTTCGGAGCGTACGAATACGGCGACATGCTCGGGATCCGCGTCGCCGATGTGCCGCTGCTCATTCCGTTGGCCTGGGCGATGACGGCCTATCCCGTTCTGCTGTTGAGTAGGAGACTTGCTCGAGTTGTCAATGCGGGACGTGTGCTCACCTACGTGTTCGTCGTCGCTATCGGGGCGTTCGCGATGATGACGTGGGATCTGTTCCTTGACCCGCAGATGGTCTCTCAGGGCTACTGGGTCTGGGCCGATCCGAATCCGTCCCTGCCCGGGATTGACGGAATCCCCGTCGGCAATTACGCCGGGTGGCTACTCGGGAGTGCCGTACTCATGGCGCTTCTCAATCTTTTACCCGATCGCACACTGCCACATCGCACCCTGCCACATCAGCAACCGTCTGAGGCCGTTCCCGCCGCACTGTGGACGTGGACGTGGGTGGGCGGAATCATCTCCAATCTGTTCTTTTTTGGTCGACCGTCGGTGGCGTTGGTGGGCGGGGTCGCCATGGCGATCGTCACGATCCCCTACCTTTACTTGCTCGCCCAGCAACGCCGGGAGCCACCACCGAAGACTCAGCGCGACCGATCCGACACCTCGGTGGATATATGACAAAGATCCTGCGGGCTGTTGTGGTCGGCTCTGCCGTCATCGGCGTTGCCCTCACGATTCAGACACTGCGCAACTGTCGGGCGATGCCATCGGTCGCACCCCATGGCCCCTCCGCAAGCCGTGGGCCAACAGCCGAACAAGCGCGGCCAACCGTTGCCTTACTGCTCCCAGCCCGCAACGAGCAACAGGACATCGCCCGGTGTGTGACCTCGATGCTGGGCCAAGATGGCGTGGACCAGATCATCGTGCTCGACGACGAATCCAGCGATGACACCGCCGACATCGCGGCCCACCTGCTCGCCACTGATCCACGCGCCCGACTGCTGCGTAGCGATCAAACTCCGCCGAGCGGGTGGCTTGGTAAGCCATGGGCCTGTCAGCGACTTGCCGACGCAGCAGATGCCGAGGTGCTCGTGTTCGTCGACGCCGATGTCGTCTTGGCACCCGGCGCCGTGGCCGCTGCCGCCACGATGCTGGCTGAACTCGACCTGGCGATGCTGTGTCCCTACCCCAAACAACAGACGACGACCCTGCTGACGCGACTCGTCCAACCACTCTTGCAGTGGTCCTGGTTGACGTTCATTCCATACCGATACTCAATGGCGGTACAACCAGAGTCGATGGCGGTCGGCAACGGCCAGTTCGCGCTATTTGATGGTGATCAGTATCGGCGGATCGGAGGTCACAGCGCTGTCGCGGGAGAAGTCGTCGAAGATGTCGCCTTCGCCCGAGCGTTGCGCAACGCCGGGGCGCGGACGGCAGTCGTCGACGGACAACATGTCGCGACCTGCCGGATGTACACGACCAACACTGAGCTCATCGATGGCTACACCAAGTCCCTCTGGCAAGCGTTCGGCGGGCGAGCCCAGCAGGCCGGGACCCTTGGGCTGCTGACGGTGCTCTACCTGCTGCCGGCGACCGTAGTTGCCAGCTCAGATCGAACGACCCGGATATCTGCCCGTGTCGCCGTGGCAGCGGCAGTTGTGGGCAGGGTCCTTGTGGCACGCCGAACCGGGCAGCGAGCACTTCCCGATGTGGCCGCTGCGCCTGCGTCAATCGCCGCGCTCATTTGTTTGACTGTCGTCTCCAGTTACCGCCACACTCGGGGGGAACTGCGCTGGAAGGGCCGCCGGGTATAGCGGTTGAGTCCCGCGAACGGCTGCCCACAGTCGCGTCCCGAACTCGAAATGCCACCACTCGCAGTCGAGCTGAACGAACCCGGCGGAGACCATCACATGTCGTAGTAGCCGGCGCAGATCTCGAATCAGCTCGCCATGGTCCACGTCGCTGTGACCGCTTTCGAAGAATGCACTTCTCGCGGCGGGAACAAACTCATCGAATCTTGTTCCCAGATTGAGCGGGATCGACTGCCAGGTGAGAGTCAGGTCAACGGTGCCACCCGTCGCGTGGGGCGGCGGGGTTGCTGGATCTGCCGCGGGTGCGCTAACGAAGCCTGGCGCCAAGGATTCGTCCTGATACGCCAGGTCGTGTAGTTCTCGTTGTAGGCGTGGATCGCGCCAGGCATCCCACACCCCGAAACCAAAACCTGGCGGTAGCAGTCGGACGGCGTCGACCAGCGCAGCACGGGTTCCCTCGCGCAGCTTGGCGTCGGGAATGGCGTAAGGCCACCCCTCGTGCCAGTAGGCCCCCAAGTCTCGAATCTGTCGATGACCGGCAGGCACCAGCGACTCAGCGCGCCCGGCCGCGCTAGACGGCCGTACTAACGGAAGCGATTCGCCACTCGCGTCTGCGAATAGCTCTCCGATGGGCTCGGTATCGCGGGGATGAGGCAGGTGCGGCAGTGTCGGGTAGCGCGCGGAGAAGCGCCCAACGTCGACCCCGCTCCACCCATAGGTCGGCAACTGCGTGAGCCGGTGCATCCGATCCCGATCCATAGGATCTATCGTCGGGCACCGTGGGACAAGTCATTGTGATCGGGGCAGGGATCGGCGGTCTGGCTGTCGCCGCTCGCCTCAGCGTCAAAGGCCACCGCGTGACCATCCTTGAGCAATCCGATTCCGTCGGCGGGAAGGCAGGCGCGTACCGTCGCGACGGGTTCGTCTTCGACACTGGGCCTAGCTTGGTCACCCTGCCGGCTGTCTACCGCGACCTATTCCTCAAAACCGGATCTGGACTTGAGGAGAACGTCGATCTGCAACCCGTCGAGCCAGGCACTGCGTATTGGTGGCCCGATGGCGCCCAGGTCACCCTGCCGGGCGTCAACCCCGCTGCCGTAGCCAACGTCCTGGGTGAGGTATTCGGGGACAGCGCTCGCGACGACTGGCTCGCACTAATGTCGCGGGCAGCCGACATCTGGGATATCACTCGTAAGTCGTTCTTGGAATCCCCCTTGTCCGGGATGCGCGACCTCCTCAGCCTGGCGAAGGATCCATCCGATGTGAAGACGGTTGCGCCTTGGCAGACCCTGCGTTCCCTGGGCAAGCAGTATCTGCGGGATCCGCACCTACGAGATCTGCTGGACCGCTACGCGACCTACTCCGGCTCCGACCCCCGGAAGGCTCCGGCGGCCCTGTCGACGATTCCCTACGTTGAACAGACCTTCGGCAGTTGGCATATCGGCGGCGGTGTTCACACCCTCGCCGACGCCCTAGCGGCGCGATGCGCCGAACGAAAAGTGACGATCGAGCTGGGGGCAGACGTCGCGAAGATCGACCTCACCGACGGCGCCGTCAGCTCGGTGACCACTGCCGACGGCCGAGTCTTTGACGCCGATATCGTTGTCGCCAACGCTGACGCAACCCACGTCTATACCGACCTGATTGACGACTCACGAGCCAAGGGACCGCTACGCAGTATCAACAAAGCGACACCCTCCTTCTCGGGTTTCGTGATCCTCCTTGCCGTCGAAGGCCGAACCGCGGACATCTCCCATCACAACGTGTGGTTCGGCACTGACTATGACGACGAGTTCACCTCCATCTTCAAGGGCAAGCCAGCTATGGATCCGACGATCTATGCGTGTGTCCCCGACGATGCACAGATGCGCCCCGACGATGACCACGAATCCTGGTTCTTACTGATCAACGCGCCAACCCACGGCGGGGGTAAGAACCAGTTCGACTGGACGGACGAGTACGCGCAGACCTACGCCGAGAAGATGATCGATTTGTTGGCGGCCCGTGGGGTTGATCTGCGATCGCGAATGCTGTGGCGTGAGGTCATCACCCCTGCGGACCTCGCCAAGCGAACCCGCGCCCCGGGCGGCTCGATCTACGGGACGTCGAGTAACGGAATGCGAGCGGCCTTCCTGCGCCCGGCGAACCAGTCACCCATCCCGGGCCTCTACCTCGTCGGCGGATCAGCACATCCCGGCGGCGGTCTGCCACTCGTCGGACTGTCCGCCGAGATCGTCGCTAACCAAATCGGGCGAGCTAAGAGGCGCCGCGAGTGAGCGACAATCAGCTACTAGTCGCGCAACTTCTTGCGCAGCGTTAGCCCAACTTGCGCAGCGCCAATCAGCGCCACCCCGAGCGCGGCCCACGCACCAATCGTCGCCCATCCTGGCGCGTCCACCCCATATGGCGACCAGGCAGCTAGGACGAAGAACACAGCCACGATGATCACCCGAGTGGGCCGTTCCGAGATGCTCACCACACCTACTTCGCTGACGCCGATTGCGGCGGCCCGTGCGCGGGCATATTCCTGCACCGATCCGGCCAACCCGGCCGCCACCACGATGATGCCAGGCGCCCCGAGTACCCAGAGTGCAGCGAGGAGGGTGGCGTCGCTGAGGCGGTCAACGATCGAATCCAGGACGTACCCCCACCGCGTCGTTCGGCCGCTGATCACCGCGACTGCCCCGTCGAGGTTATCCAGTAGTCCGGTCAACACCGTTGCGACAACCGCCAGCAGGAGCCACCAGGACTGATCAGTCCGGGTGTACTGCCACGCCAGCAGGGGGACCGCGATTGCCACGAGCAGTCCGAGGCCAGTGACACCGTTGGGTGACAGCCCGATACGCGTCATTGGGCGAGCAACCGAGTAGGCGAAGGACAGCCAGAGTTTGATGAGCCAGCTTGCCCGAGGATCGACACCTCCGTGGAGCTGGGACCAGCGCTGAAAATACTCGTCGCGCGTTGTTGCCGGCGTCATGGGACCGATATCACCAGCCGCTGTCATCGGTACCTCGCTGACGGTCTACGTTCAATCCCGCACACCTGTACACCAGCCACCCTAGGCAGATGCCGAGAGCCCGAGATTTGCATAGATGTCCCGGGTCGCAGTCGATCGATTCAGGGTGTAGAAGTGCAGCCCTGGTGCGCCGCCGTCAAGTAGTTCGCGACACATCTCACTGGCTTTGTCGATACCAAGTTCTCGGACAGCTGACTCGGGAATGCCAGTGAAGTCTGCCTTCACCGAAGCTGGGAAGTCCGCGCCAGAAAGCAACGCGAACCGTTGGATCTGCGCGAGGTTCGTAACCGGCATGATGCCTGGGATGATGGGGATCGTCACGCCGATCGCGCGGGCACGCTCAACGAGTTCGAAGTACGTGCGCGATTCGAAGAAGAACTGGGTAATCGCAAAACTCGCGCCCGCCTGTTGTTTGGCAAGCAGGATCTCCGCGTCAACGGTCGACGAACCGGATGCTGGATGGGGATCCGGGAAGGCCGCAACCCCGACACAGAAGTCGTCATGCTGACGCACGAGCTCAACCAACTCGCTCGCGTAGTTCAGACCGCCGACCATGGGCTCCCAGGCGGCACCTGGGCCGCCGGCGGGGTCTCCTCGCAAGGCAAGAATGTTCGTTACTCCGGCGGAGGAATACTCGTCGATGACGCTCTGTAGTTGCTCAACAGTCGCTCCCACGCAGGTCAAGTGTCCGACTGGGAGCAGCGGCGTCTCGCGCGCGATCCTGCCGGTGATCGCCACTGTGCGGTCCCGCGTTGTGCCGCCAGCACCGTAGGTGACGGAGACAAAGCTGGGAGCCAACGACTCAAGTTCGCCCAATGCCTGCCATAGCGCGACCTCACCGGCGTCGGTTTTGGGCGGGAAGAACTCGAATGAAATCGAGGTCTTCCCGGATTCGATTAGCTCATCAACTCGAACGGACATGCCAGCAGCGTAGTGCCATCGGCATGTGAGTTTCGCGCAGTGTTTCGCCACCTGGAATCAGCCGCCAAATCTCGGTGCATAGAGTTGGTCTTGTGACGAACCCGATCTCTCCGTTCGACGTCGATGACGTGCGGTCTCGCGTGTCCTGCGTGCTCGAGGATTTCATCGTTGCGCAACGACCGGGACTCGTCGAAATTAGCTCGCAGGCGGAGCCCTTGTACGACCTCGCCAGGACGTTCACTAGCGGCGGAAAACGACTACGATCTGTCCTCGCCTGGTGGGGATGGCGAGGCGCAGGCGGCGCTGACGGTGATCTGCGGGCAATGAAGGCCGTGACCTCCCTGGAACTGCTGCAAGCATGTGCGCTGATCCACGATGACGTCATGGACGGGTCAGACACGCGCCGCGGTTCGCCGTCAATCCACCGGAGCCTGGAGAGCTTGCACGCGCGAAACGACTGGCACGGCTCGGCCGCCGACTTTGGGATAGCCGGAGCGATCCTGTTGGGCGATCTGTGCCTAACGTGGTCAGACCAGTTGCTCTTCGAATCGGGTCTCGCGCCGACCGACCTCATGCGGGCCAAACCAATCTTCGATGTGATGCGCACGGAACTGATGGCCGGCCAATACCTCGATGTCGTGGAACAGGCACGCGGCAACACCACCGCCGATCGCGCCCTGCATGTTGCGCGCTATAAATCAGCCAAATACACGGTCGAACGCCCCCTTCACCTCGGTGTGAGCTTGGCTGGCGACCGCCCCGATCTCATCGCTGCCCTGTCCGACTTCGGGCTACCACTAGGCGAAGCGTTTCAACTGCGCGACGATGTCTTAGGCGTCTTCGGTGATCCAGACGTCACGGGCAAGCCGGCCGGCGACGACATCAGGGAAGGGAAGCGAACCTTCCTCGTCGCGGCCGCGCTCGAGTCCGCCGATACCACCCAAGCGGCTGTCCTGCAGGCTGCTCTCGGGGATGCGGATCTGTCCTCCGCAGGCGTCGAACTGGCGAGAGAAGTCATCATCGACACCAAGGCACTGGCGAAGACTGAGGAACAGATCGACAGATTAGCCGACGAAGCTTCCGGGGCCCTAAACCGCGCGAATTTGGCGAATGGAGCAACCGCGGTACTCGCCGATCTGGCGACCGCCGCAACTCAACGAAAGAAGTAACCGACATGAAGACAGTGCAGGGTAAGTCTGACAATGTTGTTGTGGTTGGAGCCGGGCTCGGTGGTTTGGCGACTGCCATGCGGTTGGCTGGCGCCGGTCGCAAGGTGACCGTCCTGGAACGCGAGCCGGTACCCGGCGGTCGAGCCGGCATCTGGGAGGCAGACGGGCACCTATTCGACACTGGCCCGACCGTTCTGACGATGCCGAACCTCATTGATGACGCGTTCGCGGCCCTAGGTGAAGAAACGAAATCGTGGCTGGAGCTTGAGCCCGTATCGCCCCTTTACCGTACGTACTACCCCGACGGCAGCCAACTCGACGTGCACTCCGACGTCGCCGCGATGACGGCTGAGATCGAATCCGTCATCGGCCCCGATGAGGCTCAGAACTACCTGCGGTTCGTTGAGTACGTCAGTGAGTTGTACCGCCTTGAGATGGGTGACTTCATCGATCGCAATATCGACTCTCCGTTTGACTTGCTGACTCCGAATCTGGCCAAGCTCGTGGCGATCGGCGGCTTCCGTCGGCTGGCGCCGAAAATCAACCAGTTCCTCAAGGATCCCCGCACCCAACGGGTGTTCTCGTTCCAGGCGATGTATGCCGGCCTGTCACCCTTCGACGCGTTGGCGATCTATGCCGTGATCGCTTACATGGACTCCGTGGCCGGGGTGTACTTCCCGAAGGGTGGAATGCACGCACTGCCGAACGCGATGGCCGCTGCCGCTGCCGCCCATGGCGTCGAGTTCCGTTACAACACCGAAGTGACCTCTGTTGAACACAACGGCTCGCGGGCATCTGCCGTCGTCACCGCTGACGGTGAGCGCATTCCCGCAGATGTTGTCGTCCTGAATCCTGACCTTCCGGTGGCCTACCGTGACTTGCTCGGTACCGATCCTTGGTCGATTCGTCGCCTGGACTACTCCCCCTCGTGCGCGCTCCTCCTTGCCGGGTCAACGGCGAGCTACAGCAAGATCGCTCACCACAACATCCACTTCGGAGCAGACTGGCGTGGCGTGTTTGAGGAGCTGATCACTCGCGGCGAGATCATGAGCGACCCCAGCTTCTTCGTCACGAACTCATCGCGCACGGATAAGTCGCTGGCTCCACCCGGCAAAGAGAACTACTACGTTCTGTTCCCCACTCCCAACAATCGATCCAACATTGACTGGAAGACGTTTGGGCCCAAGTACCGCGACGAGATGGTTCGCGTGCTGGAGGCAAACGGCTACATCGGTTTCGGCGACTCGATTACCGTGGAGCAACTCACCACCCCAGCCGACTGGCAAGACCGTGGGATGGAGGCGGGAGCTCCCTTCGCCGCCACCCACTCGTTCACCCAGACCGGGCCATTCCGCCCACGCAATCTCTGGGGCGAGAACGTTGTCTTCGTTGGATCGGGTACGACGCCCGGTGTAGGTGTACCGATGGTGCTCATCTCAGGACGGCTGGCTGCCCAGCGCGTCACCGGGTGAGCAACCGCGCGGGCGTGAACCATCCTTTCTCACAGGCGTCGCGACCGGAGTTGCGCGGCTACGGGACGTGGGGGCCATCACCATCACCCAGCTGTGGGCACAAGGATGGACGCGCTCTAGTGGGTTGGTGGCTGCCAACCTCCGCCACGCCATGGAGACGTTGGTAGAGCCCGACCAGGGAGCGACGAGAGCTAGCTAACCGTCTGACGCTGAGCTGACGAGCCAGTACCTGGATCGTCGATGTCGGCGATCTCTGAGGCTTCTGCTTCCGACTCGAGCCGGATCTCCGGCAGCACCTTGCCGAGCCATCCTGGCAAGTACCAGTTGGCCGGGCCGAGCACCGTCATCAGACACGGCACAAGGACGAGGCGGATGACGAACGCATCCAAGGCAATCGCTACTGCCAGGCCGAGCCCAAACATCTTAATCGTTGCGTCATCGCCGAATACGAACGAGATGAACACACTGAACATGATGGCGGCAGCGGCAGCTACCACCCGCCCGGACCCGCCAAGTCCGCGCCGGACCGAGAGACGGTTGTCCTTCGTACGGCCCCACTCCTCCTGCATCCGCGTCACGAGGAAGACCTGATAGTCCATCGACAGCCCGAAGAGGATCGCGAAGAGCATAATCGGCAGGAAGGGCAAGATCGGACCTGTCCCACTGATGCCAAACAAGCTCGCCAAGTAGCCCCACTGGAAGACGAAGACGAGGATGCCGACTGCAGCCCCGAAGCTCAGTAGTGCTGTGAGGGCGGCCGTCAGCGGGATCACCAGCGATCGGAAGAGGACGACGAGGACTAAGAAGCCCAGCCCAACGACCACCGCCAGGAACAACGGTAGTGCGTCACTGAGGGTCTCGCTGAAGTCGACGACAACAGCAGTGGACCCTCCAACGAATGCCGACACCCCTGTCCCGTCCAGCGTCTCCGGTATCGCTTGCGTACGGATCCGTTGCAACGTTTGATCAGTAGCTTGATCTTGGGGGCCAGTCGTCGGGATCACCTGGATAAGCGCTGCTTGGCCGTTCGGACTAACAGCGGCGGTGCCCGGAATGACGGGGCTTGCCGACGCGACACCTTCGGTTGCGGCGAGGTCAGTTGATAGCTGCGCCGCCGTGGCCAGTGCCGCCTCATTCGGTAAGTCCACAACGACCAAGAGAGGCCCGTTGGCTCCAGCGCCGAAGCCTTCTGTCGTCAGGTCGTAGGCGATTCGAGTCGTGTCCGTCTCAGCGCGACCACCGGCGTCGGGGAACCCTGAACGCATCGAGAACATCGGGAGCGCGAGAACCACCATCAGGAAGAATGCCAGTCCTCCGTATAGCCAGGGACGCTTCTGTAGCCCCGCACCGTAGCGCGAGAAGCCTCTTCCTTCCGAGGCTGGCTTCTGGTTGCGAGCCCACGGCATCTTCCACGCGAATGTACGGTGGCCGAGCAAGGAGATGACGGCCGGAAGCAGCGTGACGGCGGTGAACATCACGGTGATCACGGTGATCGCCGCACCTACGGCGAGGCCGTTCATGAAGTCGAGGCGAAGGACGAACAATCCACCAAGCGCGATGACCACCGTCGTTCCAGCAAAGACGACCGCTCGTCCTGCCGTATTAACCGCTTCCAGGGCGGCATCCCTCGGCATTCGGCCAGCTTGGATCGCCTGCCGGTACCGGTTGATGACGAACAGGGCGTAGTCGATCCCGACTCCAAGACCGATCATTGCGGCCAGAGTCGGTCCAAAAGTGGCGATGTCCATCAAGTTCGCGACCAGAGTCACGATCGAGATTCCCGCCGCCAGGCCGATTAGGGCGGTCAGGATTGGCAAACCAGCGGCGATGACCGAGCCGAACATAATGAGAATGATGATGATCGCGACGATGATGCCAATGAACTCACTGGCAGGAAGCGCCTGATTAGCAAAGTCCACGACTTGACCGGCGATACCGACCTCGAGAGCTGGCGAGTTGGCGGCTTCAACATCAGCAACGAGGGACTGGATCTCGGCTACCGGGACATCACTATCGGCCCCAGAGAAGCGAACATTGACTCGGCCGATCTCGCCGTTGGGGCTGACTAGCCCAGACTGCACGGCGACCTCGGGCGGAACTCCGAACGGTGTTTCGACACTCGTGACGGAACCGAGTTCGCGGGCATCAGCCGCAAGTGCGTCGATCTCGGCCTGGACCTGTGGCTGGTTAATCGAGCCCTCGGCCGGACTGAAGACAATACTGGCGCTGGCTGTGGCACCCAATCCGCCGAAATCGGCTTCGAGGATCTGCTGGGCCTGCGTCGACTCGCTGTCCGGCAAATTGAAGGAGTCGTTGTAGGTTCCGGCGAGTGTGCCGGAAGCACCGAAGATGATGACCAGCGCAATCACCCACGCGCCGATTGCCATCCATGGCTTATTTACTGCCCAGCGTGATACGGGTCCCATTGCCAGTCCTTTGCACTCGATCGCCTAGCGAAGTCGTTCGCCATTTAACACCGTAAGGTTGGCCGACTGCCCGGTCCGGTCACGTTGTGTGCCGCACCCCACAAAGGACGCCAGACCAATGACTGCGCCCCGCCTCCCTAGTCCGAGACTGGCACAGCCTCATCGGCCGGTCGCTTAGCGACGACCAACGACGTCGAAGCAGCCAACAAGAAGGCGACGAATAGCGCGATCGCGGTTGAGGACTCGAACCTCAACGCCGACTCCATGCCCATCAACAGTGCGATAGCGATGCCACCAACGACGCCCACCGCGATCCCTGGAATGGGCTGCAAATCCGGTACACCGCCGCCGAGGGTCGGGAGTACCGCGCCAAAGGTGGCGGCAGCAAACAGAGCAGCGACGATGAAGATCTGACCAGTGGCTGGCAAAAGCATCGCGACCACGACCGCGACCACGATGATGGCGAGACTGACGACGTGGCGCTGACCCGGGTCTGAGAGCTCGGCGCCAGCATCGGATGCGGCAGCGAGTTGGGTATCGGCCGCAGAAGCGAGGACGAAGACGGCGAAGAAGAGGAAGAAGCCGATCCCAACGGCCGGCAACGCAGCGAGCAAGAACGCCTGCAGCGAGGGGGCGACGAACGCGCCGCCGTACAGCAGGATCAAGCCGAGCGAAAAGACAAGCACGAACGCCGCCGGGATGACCGCACCCCGCAACGCCGTCTTACTCGGGTTCGGAACAGCCCGCAGCACCTGGCCAATCGCCAGATCAACAAAGCCCATGGCGACGACGGTCAATAGTAGGGCGAACGCGGTCCCCACACTGATCTCCGTTGATGGAACCAGTGGCGCGGCGATCGTGGCCGGTGAGCCAAGCGCCGCGCCGCCGATGAGTAGCAGCACCGGGATCAAGAACGCCATCACGAGCGTCCACCGACTCGTCCTATTCGCGGACTGGCGGCCACGTGCCAGCAGGTAGGCGGCAACGGCGATCCCGATCACCGCGATCACGAGGTACCGGTTGACTCCGCCCATCAGCGAGAGCAGAGCCCCCGCAGTAGCGAGAATTCCGACGAGTAGGGCAAATGAGGCGATCACGCCGACGATGTCGAAAGCGCGACGGGCGCTCTCACCCATGCGAGTTCGGGTGCGAAGGAAGAGTCCCGAGATGATTGGCGGCAGCGCAACAACAACGATGAGCAGCACCATCGTCGGCAGATTCAGACCCGCTGGAGCGATCACCGGTGTGAGGACGATGGCGTAGGCGAGGCTGGCCACGAAGACGCTGACTGGCCCGCCGTTCATTCGTGCTGCGGACTTATCCGTAGGCCGCGTTCCCACAGTGACCGACACGATCGCCAAGATCAACAAAGCGATTCCCACTGCAATGGCAGTTACCAGACCCATATGACGTCGTCTCCCCTACTGATTCGTACAGCCATTGGGGGCCGGTTGGCCGTCGATTCGGTCTTGCATCCATTCCTGGATCAGACCGCGGGAGTTCGTCACAACACTGGAATGGACGTCATCGGGATAGATGTGAAAGTCAACCGTGTTCCCTATCTGACACATTTGCTTATTGAAGGCCAGCGTGAGCTGCGGAATGATCGTCGTGTCCTTCATTCCTTGCACCATGATGATGGGCATCCTTGTCTTCGTTGCCCCAGGCGTGTTCTGGGTTGCCAAGTCATAGAAAACCGACGGGGCGGGGTCCTTGACGAACGTCGACATCGGCGCATCCATGAACGCGTCGCTCTGCTGCGAACCGCACAACCTATTCACAACCGGGAGCTTCGCGACCCCAGCTGGAGTCAGGATGTCCTCCGGGCTCATCTGATCGGGGAATATGGCAGACCACGAGGCGGCGATCAACATAACGAATCCGGTTTGGCCGCTCGGTTCGGTTGCAGCCAGCAGCCCTTGCACTGCGAGCGGCAAAGATGGCAGTAGACCGGGCGCTAGGACCGCAGCACCCTGAATCGCGAGCTCCGGCGCATAGTCCGGGGCGATTTGGGCAGCGAACGCGGCGGAATGACCACCTTGAGAGTGTCCCCAAATGACGGTCTCGTCTTTGTTCACGTTCTGTTGCCAGTTGTGAACTGCCCGGACCGCGTCAAGAGTGTTTTGGCCTTCGATCTGCCCGACGAGGTAGGAAGGGTCTCCGGGGGCACCCATCCCTTGATAGTCGGTCCCCACCACTGCATAGCCTTGCTCAACGAGCGGCAGCATCTGGTTCATCCCCTGGAATCCCGGGGTATTTGGCTCGAACGGCGTCAGCGAGATCCCACAATGGCGATTTGATCCGGTGGTTCCGTGAGCATAGGTAACAAGCGGGAAGCCATCCTCGGGTGCTGGAGTGGTGGGCGTGATGAAGACCCCTGACACAACCGTGTTGGCCCCGTTGAGGTCCCGTGAGTGATAGATGAATCGGTAGGCCTTCGTGCCCTCTGGCGAGCCCGCAATCAGCTCGCTCTTCACCATCGTTCCCGGCGGTTTCACGGAGGTGTCATTGACCTCGTAGAACGCGGGAATGTCGGGGCTCTTGGTGATGTCGGTATTCGCTGGCGCAGCCGGGGCAGGCGCGACATCGAGGGTCTGCGACGGTGCCGCAAGTAACGCGAGCAGGATGGTCCCGATAGCAACGACAGCGATCGCAATCGCGGCCCACGCCAACCTCGATCTTTCAGGATGATGCCCAGAGGAAGCTGCATCGCCTAGTGGTTGTTCAGACACGCCGACCACGCTAGCCAGTGCGGTTGCGTTATGCATGACACGTACATGTCGCACAACGCAGAGGCCGCAGTCCACATGGAAACTCTTACCTAACCCTGACCACCTTTCGAGTCTTAAGCTTCTTCCACTCCGCAGTGGCGGGCGCTGTCAGCTTGAGCTTGCACACCCCTGCGCGTTTGCCTTTGATCCGCCAACGCTTCTTAGTTTCGCGGACCTTGCAGATTCGCGGCTTCTTCGTAACGATCTTCAACGGGAGGCCGGCGCTCGTTCTATTGGAGATGCGTACCGACTTACCTCTTTTGAGAGTCTTCTTTACCGAACCCACTTCTTGACGGGACGCAGGGACCACTGGCGGGGTAGGTACCACTGTCGGCGTCGGCGTTGGGGTCGGTGCTGGAGTCGCAGTTGGCGTCGGAGTTGGTGTTGGGGTCGGAGTTGGTGTTGGGGTCGGAGTTGGTGTTGGGGTCGGAGTTGGTGTTGGGGTCGGAGGGACGTAGTCGGAGATCTCCACTGATTCGGCGACGCCTGTCCCAACGGTGTTGCTGGCAGTGATGACCACCTCGTCCACTTGGTCAGTGTTCGCTACCGTCACATAGCCAGACGTACCTAAGATCGTCGACTCACCGAGTAGCTGATCTGCCGAGTTGAGCGCCTTCACGTCGTAGCTCGTGATCGGCCCTTTGGGTGGATCGAAGGTGACCCCGAGGCGGGTGCTGTCGTAGATTCCGGCGAGCGGCGCGACTACCCCAGATGGGGGTGTAGCAACGTCTAACAGGGCCGCGACATCGAGCGCTCCTGCTCCGCAACTGCGAACACCAACACACGTGTGATTCTCGAACCTGCCGTTGGCCAAGAATGTTGACGACGAACCCGTCAGCGCTGCCTCCACTTGAGCGGGCGTAGCGCTCGGTTGATACGCCAGGTACAGCGCTGCCGCCGCAGCGACATGAGGCGTGGCCATTGACGTTCCTTGGTACCAGGCGTAATCCGGGCTCGCTGGAACCGTAGTCCCGGAGTTCAGCGTTGAAAGGATCGTCGCATCCTGACCGAACTCGGCGTCGCCACCAGGAGCAGCCAGATCGACCACGGAGCCGTAGTTGCTGTACCCCGCGCGCCAGCCGTACGGATCCATGGCCCCAACGGTGACAACGTCGGCGCAGTTCGCCGGGAAGAAGTTGGAGGCATTAGTGTTGGAGTTGCCCGCAGCGACGACGATGACCGACCCTCGCGCAGTTGCCCCATCAATCGCCGATTGCACATAGGCGGGGCACGAACCAGTTCCACCGAGCGAGAGATTGATGATTCTCGCGGGCGTCGGATTTGCTGCGATGCCTGAGACTGATCCGCCGGAGGCCCACGTCATTCCATCCGCGATATCGGCGGAAGTGCCGCCACATTGGGCTAACACCCGGATGGGCTGGAGCTTCGCGCCGCCGACCAGCCCCGTAATCCCGACGTTGTTGTTCTGGGTGGCACCGATCGTTCCCGCCACATGTGTCCCATGCCAACTGCTATCCCTAAGCTGTTCGCACTCGTAAGGATCGTCATTCCAGTCCCCCTCGTCAGCGGGATTCGCGTCGCGGGAGTTTCCATCGCGAGCAACGTCAGCGTCGGACACCATGTCGTAGCCGGGTACCCATTGGTTGTCGAGGTCAGGGTGCGATGTCGAGCCAGTATCTAAGACCGCAATCGTGGGGGCATCAGCACTACCGGTCGTCCGCGCCCATGCGTAGCGCGCATTCACACCGAGAACATCGTTGGCCTCAACACCGGCAAGTCCGCCGTTGGACGCAAGATCCCATTGATCTGGGTAGTAGGGGTCGTTGGGTGCTGGGACCGGATCAAACGATGTCGCTGCGAATACGGGCAGATTAGGTTCGGCGCTGACGACCCGTGGATCTCTCTCGATCTTCTTCGAAAGTTTGATGCTTCGTTGCCGGGATACCGGTTGGGGAAGTTCGACAGTTCGGTAGCCATCGTCAAGACGATCGCCTTTAGTCGCCGGTTTGCCAAGCGCGGCGCTGCCAGTTGCCAGCCCGTCGGGCTGTTGCGCCGCAACGCCGGGGGCGTACTTGATGACGAGTCCCGTGACCGCTGCGTCCTGGGCGGTTAGCGTGAATGGCTCGGGAACGACGCTGGGGGTAGAACTGGCGACAGAGTCCTCTACCGGCTCACGAGCTCCTGCTGGGGGCGCGATCAATAGGGATAGGCCGAGTCCGGTAGCGGCACTGAGACAAACGAACGAACGCAGTCTTCGTGGGCGGGATCCGGCAGGCTTCCGTTCACGAGACCGCATCACATGCTGCCTTTCATCTAGGTGTACTTACCAGTGAGGTTGGTAACGCGTTCTGAGGGTGTGGAGCCGCCGAGGGCGGTGTGTCCGCGGTGGTGATTGTAGCTGTGGATCCAGGCTTGGTAGTCGCCTTGGCGGGCGGCTTCT
>Ga0209390_10000502_pt1 | contig 77729 bp, 32 predicted proteins | sample BON01_FD_187212 | JGI IMG/M metagenome (GOLD analysis project Ga0209390, IMG submission 187212) | Freshwater microbial communities from Lake Bonney liftoff mats and glacier meltwater in Antarctica - BON-01 (SPAdes) (version 2) | ecosystem: Environmental > Aquatic > Freshwater > Ice > Glacier...
AGGCCGCGAGGGGGGTCGCGAGGGCCACACGGGCGGCTCTGCTCGTGTTCCTGGCGCGCTCTCCCTCGGTCCAAGCGCGCGCGCCCCAAACACACACCTAGACGTTGCTCCTGTGCCCTGCAATCTGTCTCCTCGAAACGACAACACAAAAAACAAACGCGACGACGCCGCTCGAGATATCTTTGTTTCGTGCGACGAGCGGAAGGCTTGTCAGACTTTGTGGTACTCTTACACCAAGAGCGCCGATCGGTTGGGTTTGAGACCAGACGGTCGATCATCTTCCAGAGACAGGCGCGCTTTCGCAGCGCTCGCGCGCAGGAGCGAAAGAGAGCGGACAAGGGAGGCGGCGCTCGCTCGCTTTCTCCGAGGGTTTTGTATTTTTTGAAAAGATGAAATAAAAAGAGAGCAAGATAGCGCGTCTCTTTGTCTTCAAAGCGCCAACGCGGCTCGCGTTGTTTCAGCGGGCACGCGGGCATCCTCCGGATGGGGCTGACGAGGGTTTTTTCCGGAAGCAGGGGGGGGGGGGGGGGGGGGGGGGGGGGGGGGGGGGGGGGGGGGGGGCGGCGGAGCAAAGAAGGGCTGTGTGGTGGGCGGGCCCCCCCCTTCGCCCCGTCGGGCGAAAAGACAAAAGATAAAAGAAATAGAATGAAGGAAGGATTGATGCTGCGACAAGTGGATTCAGGAAAGGTAGGGGAATGGCGCGGTCTCGAGCGCGCGCAAGTCAGGGGGGTGGGGGCAAGTACAGGGGCCCGGTGGCGGAAAAGAAGGGGACAAAGGCCAAGCGTCGCCCCGGTGTCTCTCGTGCTCCCTTGTGCGGGCGCGACGTCGACTCGCGATCCGGGGCAATCAAGGACGGGTGGGAGAGGGGGAGAGGGAAAAGAGCGCTGCGCCCCAATCCCTCTCTGCCGAATCTTCGCCACGCCATCACCACTTCATCACCGTGCTGATGAGAAAGTCGGTCACCGTCGTCGCGCGGTTCTCCGCCTTGCCCTCGACCCCGGCCACGTGCAGCATCCGCACCCGGTACTTGCTGTCAAACATGGGCGCGCCGCTCATGCCGCTCGTGGTGTCGCACGTGTGTGCGTTGAGCTGCGCGCCGCAGTCGAGCACCGGGTCGGTGCACGTGCTCGTCATGCACGTGCCCTCGGCGCGCTCCTGAGGGTAGCCGCTCACCCACAGACGGGCGTTGCGCGCGCAGCCCGCGGCCAGGCCCATCGTGCCCGCCTGCTCGCCCACGGGCTGCGCGAGCGTGACCACGGCCACGTCCCACTGCGTCGGGTCCTTCTTGAACTGGTCGAACACCGTGACCGAGCTCCAGGGGACGGTGCCCCACGGGTCGACCTTGCGGCCCCCGTCCGCGGCGTCGCGGTAACGGCCGGGCGAGAAGGATAGGTTGAAATAAAACGCGCCGCGCTTGCTGTTCCAAACGCAGTGGCCCGCCGTGATGACCTTGTCCGGTGCGATGAGCGTGCCCGTGCAAATATAGACGCCGCTGTCGTCCGTGACCTCGATCTGCCCGATGGCGGAGAAGGGCCACTTGCGCTGCGTGCAGGCAAAGCGGTCGTCGGCGCCGACGACGCTGGCGAGCGCGCGCGCCGGCCGCCGGCCGCCGGGCGGCGCCGCGGCGCGGCGGGCGGCCGACATCTCGCTGGGCTCGCGGTTGTCGTCCGGGGACGCGAGGAGCGAGGCGGGGCGATTGAGGGCGGCGAGCAGGCTGCGGCCGGTGGCCGCCGGCCCGCCGCCGCCGCCGCCGCGCTTGTCGCTCCCGCCGGCACCGGCCGAGCCCGCGGCGGCCTTTTTCGCGGCGCCCGCCTGCGCCTTGCCCTTGGCCACGCCCGAGGTGAACGCGGCCTTGATCGCCTCCCACAGGCCCGCGGCGGCGTCTTTGCCGCCGCCGAAGAACTTGCCGAGGCTCGCAAAAAAGGCGCCGGCGCCGCCGGACGAGGGGGGCGCCACAGCCGGCGCGGCGGCGGTCTCGCCGCCCGCCTTGCCGCCGCCGCTGCGCTTGCTGCTGCTGCTGCGGCTGCTGCTGCTTGCGCGCTTCTTACCGCTGCTGCTGCTGCTGCTGCTGATGGCGCTCTTCGCCGCCGCCGCCGCCGGCATGACCACCTCCGGCGCGGCCTGCAGCTTGGCCGCCGCGGCGGCCACCAGCGCCTGCGCCGCCTCGGTCGCCGCGTCGGCGGCGGCCGCCGCGCCCGTGCCCGCGGCGACCTTTAGGCGCGCCGCCTCGCCGGCGGGAAGGCCCCCGCTGCGGCGCGAGCGCGGCTGCTGCTGCTGCCGCTGCGGCAGGATGAGGGCCGGGGCGCTAGAAACCCCGGTGTCGGCGACCGCGGGGGCGGCGGCGACCGCGGGAGCGACGACGGCGCCGCCGCTGTCCGTGCCCGCCGCCGCCGCGCCCGCGCCCGCCGCCGCGCCCGGCGCCGCCGCCGCCGCCGCCAGCGGCCGCACCGCGTCGACGGCCGTGAGCGGCGCGTTGCCGTCGATGCGCAGCCTGCCCGCGTACATGTCCCCCGCGACGGTGCAGCGCACGGCGTCGACGAGCCACATGCCGTCGGCGTCCTTGTGCGGGGGCACCCACCAGGCCGCCGTGCGGTTGCTGGGGGCACCCGCCGCCGCCGGCGCGCCCATTTTCATGGCGCCGACGCCGCCGCCGCCGTTTCCGCCCGGCGCCGCCGCCGCCGCCAGCAGCCCGCCGCCGCCGCCGGCGCCGCCGCTCGACACCAGGTCGAGCTCGCGCGCCAGGCGGATGCGCCCGAGGTACCGGAACCCCTCGGCCTTGAACGCCGTCAGCACACCGCGCCCGACCGCCGGCGCCGGCCCGCCGTCGTCGGCCTCGGCGCCCCAGGGGCCCGGCTTGCCGCTCGTGAAGGGCGACGGCCGCGCGGCGCACGGCGCATGTGTCGGCGCCGGCGCCGCGCCGGCGCAAAAGGCGAGGCAGCCGTTTTGGTACCACTGGCCGTCGCGCCCGCAAAGGGGGGCGACGCCGAGGTCGCAGGCGTCGCAGTCGTACTCTGGCGCGGCCGCTGCTGCCGCTGCTTCTGCTGCTACTGCTGGGTCTGCCGCCTGTTCTGTTCCTGGTGCTGCTGCTGCTGCTGCCGCTGTTGCAAACGCTGCCGTCGCTGTCGTTTTTTGGGGGAGGGGGGGCGGCGGGCGGCGGCGGCGGCGGGGTTGAGTAAAAAAAACAATGTGTGTGTGTCCGTCCGCAGCGGCGGCGGCGCATCCAAGGCTGGCGTTCGCCGCGGTGCATGTGACGACCCTGCGCAAGAAGGCCCTGGCCGGCGCGCGATTGGGAGAGGCTGGTGTGCGCGTGTCACGCGCACTGAGACACCAGAAGGACGAGAGAGGGAGTTGGGGAGGTTGGCAGCACTCGCAGGCGCCACTCCCTCCTCTCCTTTGCCGAGCACGAACGCGCGCGCGCGCGCCAGGCGGATTGGACCTCCCTTGCGATTGCATCGAGACTCACCGGTCAGCGCCGCGAGCAGCAGCGCGCACCGCGCGCCGCGTCCCCTCATCCTTCTCTGCTGGTGAGGGAGGGGGGAGAGCTGGGCTGCGGCTCGGCGGTCCTCCCTTCCTCCTCCGATGATGATGATGACGACTCGGCGCTCCTGCGCGCGCGCCCTTGCCCTCAAGCCGGGGCGCGTTCGCACGGACGCCGCTCCAGGCGCGCTCCGCTGGGGCGCGCGGGCGGCGGGGAGCAAAGGACAGAGAGCCCGCCGCGAAAGGAAAACAGGCTGCCAGAGGGCAAAAGAAGTTGCGTCGTTTTTTTGTTTTTTTGCGTCTTAGGTTCGCGGTGCCCCACAGGGGTGTGCTGTTTGTTCTTCTTCGGTCGCGTGGAGGTATTGATGTTTCGATGGTAGTACTGAGTGCTACTGCTGGAAAAGAAGGGGTCGCTCGGGAAACTTTGAAGGGTTGTGGCGGGAGACGGACGGCCAGAAGAGGGGAGCCCCGGTTGCCGCCGAAGACCCCCCCGTGCCCCATCCCGCTCGAGATAAGCACGGCCGCGCGCGCAGAACAAGGCCCCGGGCAAGCGCCGCGACAGTAAATGATCACAAGTCTCCACAGCCGGCCGACGCGCGCGGACCGCCGAACAATCGCGCCGATAGGGAAGCAAACAAAAAAGCATAGCAGCATCGGGACGGGAAGGAAGGCCGCGGCGCGCCGCCGGTTCGCCCTTCTCCTTCGGCCGTCCGCCGTCGAAATGACGGCCGCCGGCGCGCGGTCCGCTCAATCCTGCTCCCCCTCCTCTTCCTCCTCCGGCCACGCCGGCCCGCCGCCGAGCCGCCCCTGCCAGCACGCCCCCATCTCCCCGCGCGACCAGGCCGCCAGCGCAAACGCCGCCAGCACGCAAGGGCACAGGTAAAGAAGCGCGGGCTGCCCGCCAACGCCGCCGAGACCGGCCTCGAGCGCGGCGAATGTCGCGACCAGGCCCGCGCCGTAGCCGGCGGCGACCGCGGGGAGGTAGTGGTGGGGGCCGGCGGCGCGGCCCTTGGGCGCCGCGCTTACCGCCCCGGCCGCCCCCGCCGCCCCGGCCGCTGCCGCCGCCGCCGCCCCTCTTGCCGCCAAACCCGAACCCGCCGCCGCAACACCGCCTGCCCCCGCCGCCGCCGCCGCCATCCGCGCCAGGTCGACGTCCACCCGCCGCGCGAGCGCCGCGAGCATGCCCGGCAGCACGACGTCCCCGAACCCCAGGAGGCTGTCGCCGCCGTCGGGCGGCGCGATCGACGCGGGCAGGCCCGCGAGCGCGGCCGCCGCCGCCTTGGAGCGCGGCGGCAGGCGGGACGGCACGCGCAGCAGGAGCGGCAGCGGCCGCGCGCTCCCGCCGCCGCCGCCGCCCGCCGTCGCGACGTCGACCATGACCGAGCGGCCGCCAAACAGGCGCGGCTGCAGGAACACCCAGAAGACGTCGTACGCGAGCGCCAGGGGGAGCAGCGCGCACGCCGCCCGGAACGAGGGCAGCCGCAGCTGACGCAGCATCTGCAGCAGCAGAGAGACCGCCAACAGGTCTTGGAGGAGCCACCACGGGCCCGGCCGAGCGAGCGCGTCGGCGGCGAGCCACGCGGCCGCGACGAGCAGGGCGAGCGCGGCGGCCGCCAGGTCGGCGCGGCGGTACAGAAGGGCGGGCCGGGCGCCCGGGACCCCTCCGCCGCCGTTGTCGTCGTCGCCGGCGCCGTTGTCGTCGCCGCCATCGCCGCGCGAGGGGAGCGCCTGCCACCCCGCCGCCTGGTCGTCGTCGTCGTCGTCGTCCCCCTCGACCGGCTCCAGGCCCATCAGGCCCGTCAACGCGCCCTCGGCCCAGTGAGGAGCGCGCGCGGCGCCCGAGCGCGGCCACGCCCGCCGCAGCAGGGGGGCCAGCCAGGCCGCGAGGCCCGTCGCGCCGCCCAGGGCAAAGCACGCTCGGAGCAGGGCCGCGAGCGCGGGGCCGCGCAGGAGCCACACGCCCAGGAGCGAGGCGGACGCCGCGAGCACAAACCAGACGGCGCCGGCGGGGGTGACGTCCACGTGGTGGTCCTGCTGCTGCCGGGCGCGGGCGGCCTCATCCGGACCCCGCCTCGCCCGCCGCCGCCGCCGCCGACGCCGCCGCGGCTGCCCCGCCCCGCTCTCGCCGTCGCCCGCCTCTTGTCCTTCCTCCTCCTCCTCCTCCGCCTCCTCCACCTCCTTGCGGTGGTCCGTTCCCGCCCACAGCGCCCCGCCCACCACCGTCCCTGTCGCCAGCAGCCAGAGGACGGCCATCGTCGGGCCGTCGCCCTCTGCACCCCCCCCAAAATCAAAGTCGGGCAAAAACGCGTCGACCTCGACGGCGCCCCCCGCGCCCTCGACCGCGCGCACGAGCTCGGCGAGCGCGAGGCCGCGCTCGCGGTCGAGCGAGAGTGCCGGAGGGCTGTCGGCGTCGCCGTCGCCGTCATCGCCGCCTGGGTTGCCGTCTCCGGGGGCCGGGACGGGGGGCGGGGGCGGGGCGGGCGGCGCGCCCGGCGCGGGAGGGGGCGGCGCGGAGGGCGCGGGGGGCGCTGGCGCCGCGCCCATGGCGACGCAGCCGGGCCTGTCGTCATACATGAGCATGCCGGCGGCGCCCATCCCGCGCACGAGGCGGTCGTACTTGTCGGCGAAGGAGCAGTTGCCCCGGGCGGCAAGCACAAAGGCCCCGGCAAACGGGAGCGGCGGCGGCGGCGGTTTTTCGCCGACGACACCTCCTTTGGAGTCTGGCTCCCTTTTCTCGCCGCCGCACGCGTCCGCGGGGTCGGCTAGGCGCAGGCGCAGGCGGGTCCGAGGGGCCGTCGCGTTGGGCGGCAAGCCCCCGAACGCGGCCAGGACGGCAAACTCTGATGACAAGGGCGACGTGGAATCCGGCGCCCGCCGCCCGTCTTCGCCGCCGTTGGCCCCCCCCCCCCCGGGCGCGTAGACGTTGAGCTTGACGAGCGGGCCCGCGCACACGTCCTGGGCGGTGGCGGGGGTGCTGGTCGTGGCGACGACGGTGAGAAGGAGCAGCAGCGGCGCCCTCAACCGGGCGAGGCGCGCGCGCGCCATCATGTCAGGCGAGGGGCACGGAGGGTGAGGGGCACGGAGGGCAAACGGGGAAAGGTCACAAATGGCCCATCGTTTCGTAATGCAGGCAGACACGGAGGGCGCGCGCGTTCGACAGGCTCTGTGGTTGGGTGGTGCGACGCTGGCGGCGCGTCGTTTCTAAGAAATGGTTTCTTTGGGCCGGGCGAGACGCCGTTGCGACGCCGGCGGCGCGCGTCCCTCGCTGTACGATTCAGAGAGACGCTTTCTGTGTGCAGTTGCCGGTCTTGCCCCAAATCAAACGACGGATCAGGTCGATCGTTATCAATCACACGTTCGACACAATGAGAGTGCGGACGACGCCGGCGACGGCCCCCAACTGATCGACTTGTCAGCCCGCCATCCCAAACGCGTCCTCCCGACACCAAAAAGCCAATCGCGCGACAACGACAACGATGACGGAATTCGCTGGAGCAGCAGCAGGAGCAGGCCCGCTCCTGTACGAGCGCGTGCCTCTGATCGAGCACCTGGACGAGGCTGCGGACCCGACGACCACCGACCCCCCCACGGGAGAGCAGCAACCGCCCCAATCGCCGGGCCCGTGCGAGGTGCTGCGCGTCGCGGCCGAGCGGTCCCTCGGGTGCCAGGACGCTAGCCTGGCCGCGTCCGAGCGCGCCCCGGAGCAGGGCCAGCTGTTCCCCTCGCCCGACGGCCGCCTGCTCGCCGTGCTCGAGCCGGGCGACGCGCGGCGCGCCGTGCTGCTCGGCGCGTCGCGCGGCGGCTTTTCGGCGCCGCTCGGCGTCTTTTCGCCGCCGCCGCTGCAGCTGGTGGCCGCCGCAGGGTCCGCAGCCCAAGAGGAGGAGGAGGAGGAGGAGGAGGAGGAGGAGGAGCAAGACGAGGATGTCGGGCGGCGGCGGCGGCGGCGAAACCAGCCGCCGCAGGGCGTGCCGGACGTGGTGGTCGCCTGCTGCTGGCTGCCTTGCCCGCCGGCCGACGGCGGCGGCGGCCATGGCAGCGGCGGAGGCGGCCCGGACGGCGGCGGAGGCGGCGGCCCCTCGTCGTCCTCTGCCTCGGCCGGCGCCGCCCGCGCGCTCAGGTCGGCCCTGTCCGCGACCGCCAGCCTGAGCGTGATGGACCCGCTCATCGGCGCGCACGGCGGGGACCTGCTCGACGAGGCGGACTCGGCGGCTGAGCTCGTGGCCGCGGCGCTCGGAGGAGGCGCCGGAGGAGGAGGAGGAGGAGGGGGCGGGGGCGGCGCCCGCCTCATCGGCGACCTTGGCGGCCCCTGCCCCTCGGCCGCCTCCGACTTGGGCGGCGGCGGCGGCGGCCCGCCGCACGCTCCCGCCGCGTGGTGCCTGGCCGTCGCGTGCCGCTCGTCGGCCCTGTACGTCGTGGCCGTGCCGACGGGGAGCGGCGGGAGCGGCGGCGCCGGTGGGGGCGGCGCGGCGGGCGGCGGCGGCGGCGGCGGCAGGCCGGCGGCCGTGCTGCCGGCGCCCCGCGCGCTGGCCGCATGGCAGTCGGGCGACGAGCCGTGGGCGCGGGACGGCCTGGCGGCCGTGGCCCCGGGCCCGCCCGGCTCCCTCCTCGTGCTGGACGCCGCCGGGGGCCTGCACGCGGTAGGCTGGCGCGCGGCGGCGCTGGCGGTCGCGTTTTCGTCCGGCGTCGGCGGAGGCGGCGGCCGAGGCGTAGGCGCCATGCCGCCCGCCGCCGACCTGTCCTGGGCGGTCGCGCCGGTGCCCCTGCTGCCGCCCGCGCCCGGCGCGCCCTTTTCCGACTGGCGACCGGTCGCGCGTCACCACGCGCAGCCCCGCGCCCTGGCGTTTCACGACACGGGCGGCTTTGGCGGCGGCTTAGGAGGCGGTTTCGGACGTGGCGGTGGCGACAGCGGCGGCGGCAACGGCGGCAATACCAACGGCGACGGCGCAGGGGGCGCCCGCCTCCCCGTCGGCGTCGTGGTCGTGGCCGGGGACGCTTTGCCAGAGCTGGGGTCGTCTCTGACGGTGTCCAGCTGGGACCTCGTCGCCCTGGACGACGGACGCGCCGCGCGCCTCCAGCAGCAGTGGCAGCAGCAGCAGGAGCAGCAGGAGCAGCAGCGGGAGCAGCAGCAGCACGAGGGGGGCGGCGGCGGTGGCGGCAGCGGCGGCGGCGGCGGCGGCGGCGGCGGCGGTTCGTCCGCCTCTGACGCCGCCGCCCTGGCGGTCGAGGCCGCCCGACCGCTCTCCATGGCCCTCCGACCGCGCTTGGCCTTTGGCAAGCCGCGAGCGGCCGGCCCGCTGGCCTCCGCAGCGGCCGCCGTCCTCGGTGTCCGCGCGGGAAGAGGCGGCGCCGTCCCGTCGCCCTGGGGCGCCGGCGGCGCCGTCGCCGCGCCGCCCTGGCGCATCCACCTCAGCCCGCTGCTCGCCGAGCACGCCGCCGTCGTCTCCACCGGCTACCTCCGCCGCCGCATGTGGCTCGTGTCCCTCACGGGCGCCGGGCGGGTGGAGGACGCCTCGTCCGAGTTTGCCGGCCGGCGGGTCCTCGCCGGGCAGACGGGCGCGCCGACGGCGACGGGTCCCGCGCGCGGCGCGGCCGCCGCCGCCGACTGGTGGTCCGCCGACACGCTGGCCGTCGCCGACCCGGCCACGGGCGAGGTCGCGCTCGCGCGCCTGCCGGGGTTTGACAACCTGCTGGTGGGCGGCGGCGGCGGCGGCGGCGGCGACGGCGACGGCGACGGCGACGACGACGGTGCCGGAGAGACAGACCGACCGATCCCGAGCGCGGGCGAGCGCAGCGGCGCCGCGCGCGCAGCCGCCGCCGCCGCCTCGCACCCCGAGCGCTTTGCGCCCGGCGCCGTCGTCGCCGTCGTGCGGCTGGCGGACGGGCAGCGGGCGCTGGCGGCGCTCGAGCCGCTGCCGCCGCGCGCGCCCGCCGCGCATGGCGAGGGAGCAGGGCCGGATGGGGACGCGGGGGCGGCGGCGGCGGCAGCGGCGGCGACAGCACACCCGCAACAAAAAGCAGGCGGCAGCGGCGGCCTGGCGCGGCGGCTGGGCTGCGCCGTCGACGTGGCCGCGCGCTGGGAGGCTGAGTGGGGGGCGGCGGGCTGCGGCGCCGCTGCCCCGCGCGGCTGGCGCCTGTCGCTCGTCGTCGAGCGCACGCCGGCACAGGTGGTCGCGGGCCTCGCGCGCCGGCGGGCTTGGGCCGCCGCCCTGCGGGTGGCGCGGAGGCACGGCCTCGACGAGGACGGCGTGCACAAGGCGCGGTGGGCGGCCCTGCCCGCGGCGCGGCTGGCGTCTCCCGGCGGCGGCGGCAATGGCGGCGGCGGTGGCAGTGGCGGCGCGGCCGCCGTGCGCGCCCTCCTGGCGCCAGTGTCCGACCGCCGCTGGGTGGCCGAGGAGTGCGCGCGGCGCCTGGCGCTGGACTATCGCGGCCAGAGGGCGCTGCTGGAGGCGGGGCTGGCGGAGACGGACTGCCTGGCGCAGCAGTGGGGGCTGATCGGAGGGGTTACTGCGGCGGCGGCAGGGGGGGCGGCCGAGGGTGGTAGTGGCAGCGGCGCAAGCGCCACCGCCGCTGCCGCCGCCTCTGCCGCAACAACCCCTGCTCTCTCCAAAAAGGATGCCCGGTGGCTGCGCTCCCTGCGCCTGCGCCTCCTCTCGCACATGGAGCGCCTCGAGTCGCTCGTCGCCGTCCTGGGCGGCCCGCTCGAGGGCGGCGGCGCGCTGTTGTCTGCGGCGGCGGCGGCCGCGAGCGCGAGCGGCGTCCGCCCCGGCGTCCCGCCGCCGCCGCCGCTGCCCGCCGCCCTCCTCCCGTTCGACCCGGACGCCTACGCCGCCCTGCGCGACGCCCCCCTGGCCGCCGCCGCCGCCGCCCTCGCCTCCACCGGCAACGCCACGGCCGTGCAGGCCCTGCTCGCGCGCCACCCGGCGGCCCTCTTGCCGGCGCGCCTCCTGCCACGGCTGCTGGATTGTTTACCGGAGACCGCCGACCCCCGCGCCTATTCCGCGCTGCTCCCGCGCGCGCCCGATGGCCTGCCCTCCGGCACTCCGCCCCTGAAGTCGGCCGCCGACCGCGCCGCGGACTGGGCCGAGTCGCCCGAGTCGCGCGCGGAGCTGTTGGAGCGCGCGGCGCGGGCGGCGAGCGCGGCGGGCGCGTCGCGGGGCGCGGCGACGGCGGGCGCGGCGGCGGCCGCGGCCGCGGATGCGGCGCGGCTGCTGCTGGCGACCGAGCCGATGGCGCGCCTGCACCGCGAGGCCGAGGAGCGCAGGGACGTCTTGCCGGAGGGCGTGCGCCAACTGCTGCCGGCCGAACCCGCCGCGCCCTTTTTGCAGCAGCAGCAGCAAGCAGCAGCCGAGGCAGCGGCAGGCGTCGGCGGCGTCGGCGGCAGCGGCAGCGGACGCGGCGGCGGCGGCGGGACGGCGGCGGCAACGGCGAATAACACCGCCGCCGTCGCCTCGTGGTACCGCCGCCGCGCGCTCGCCATCGACGACTCGGCGGGCCAGCTCCCTCACGCCCTGGCCCTCCTGGAGCTGGCCGAGCAGCGCGGCGCGTCGGACGCCGAGACGCGGCGCCTGCTCGAGCTCGGGCGCGTGCTGCGCGCGTGCGTGCGGGCGTGGTGGCCGGGCGGCGAGGACGAGCGGCGGCGGCCGCGGCCGTGCGGCGGCGGCGGCGGCGGCGGCGAGCGGGCGCCTCTGCCCCCGGCGTGGGCGGCGACGCTGTCCGAGTTCTCGGCCATGGCACCCGGGCGGCAGCTGGAGCTCGTTCTGGCCGGGAGCACGCCCGCCACCCTGGACCGCGACGTGAGCCTGCGCCTCGTGCCGCTGCTCGCGGTGCAGCAGCAATTGCAGCAACAGCAGCAGCAGGGGCAGCAGCAGCCGCATCAGCAGCAGAAGGAGCGGTCGCAAGACGGACGAGCGGCCGCCGACGAGGCAACGCCGCCGCCGCCGCCCTTGACGCGCGCCGCTCTGCTCGCGGCCCTGCTGAGCGACCGCTTTTCGGGCCCCAGCCCCGATGACGCCGCGTGGGCCGTGGCGCTCGTGCGGCGCGAGGCGCGCGCCCTAAAGGCGCGGATGCAGGGGGGCGGGGTCGCGCCGGCGCCGCAAGAGCGAGGAGGGCGCGACAGCGGCGGCGGCGGCAGCGGCGGCGGCGGCAGCGCCAAAGGCTTTGTCGCCTTTGGGCGCGCCGAGCCCCCGCCCCTCGTCTGGGCCGGCGACGCCCCGGCCCTCGCGCGCGCCGTGGCCCACGCCGTCGCCACATGCCCCGCGGTCGACCCCGATCGCTGGGCCGCGGCCGAGAGGCTGCTCTCTGCCGCGCGCCCCGCGTTGCTCTGCTGGGCGGGCGAGGGCGACGGAAGCGGAAGCGGCGGCGGCGGCGGCGGCGGCGGCGGCGGCGGCGGCGTGGCCAACCCCCGCCGCTCCGACCCCTCTCAGGCCGGCGGCTGGGCAGTAGACAGCGAACACGACGATGACGACGAACAAGAATATGGCGAAGAGGAAGACGGCCGCGGCGGCGACGGGGCGGCCGCCCAGGACTGCGCGCTCCTGTCAGCCGCGCGGCGCCTCGTGCGCGCGGCGCGCTCGCTGACGCGACGCGGCCTGCCGACCCCCGTCCCCTCGCTGGTCGAGGCGGCGGCGGCCGCGGACGCTTCTGGCAGGGGGGGGCTCATGCCGATCGTCGAGACGCTGCTCGCGCGCGCGCAGCGCCGCGCGCTTAAGGCGGCGGCGATGGCGACTCCGGCGACCGCGGCCGCGTCGGCCGCTGGAAGGGGCGGCGTCGCCGGCGCCGTTTTCAGGCGGGCCGCTGCCGCCGCCGCCGCCGCGGGGGGAGTTCTGATGACGGGCGGCGCGGGCGCGTCAGAGACCGGGGTCGCGGCGGGAGGCGGCGACGACGACGGCGACCTGTCGATGGACGCGGCGTGGGGCGCCCTGTGGCGCGACCTCGAGGCCCTGCACGCGGCCTTGGCGGCGGCGAGGGCAGCGGGGCTGGTGGCAGGGGCGGGAACGCAAGCGGGGGGAGGTTCCCCCGCCGCCGCCGCCGCCGCCGACGCCGCCGCTCCTCCCTTCCCGCCGCTCTCCGCCGTGCTGTCGCAGTTTGTGCGCACGCTGCTCCAGGTCGGGCGCGTGCCCCTGGCCGCCGCGTACATCCGCGGCGCGCGCCGCGGGCAGGAGCTGCTTCGCCAGCAGCAGCAGCACCAGCACCAGCACCAGCAGCCCCAGCGCCAACAGGGGCCGTCTGCGCTGCGGGTCGCCGCCGCCGCCGCCGCCGCCGCGCCGCGCCCATCCACGCCGCTCCCCGCGCCCGCCGCGCGCATTTCCTCGAGCGGTGGAGGCGGCGGCGCCGGCGCCGCCACCCCCCCCCTCAGCCCCCGCACCGCGCTCGCCGCGCTCACCGAGGGCTGGGGCGCGGCTGCGGGCAGGCTCGGCGGCGCCGCCACGCCTCCGGCGGCCGCCGCCGCCGCCGCCGGCGGCGGCTCGGGCCCGGGCGGGATGAGGGCCGCAGCGGCGGCCGGCATGCGCGGCGGTTTCGGCGCCTTTGCGCTCATCAACGCCGCCGCCAACGCCGCTGGCGCCGCCACCGCCACCGTCGCCGGCGCCCTGGACCGCGCCTCGCAGCAGCTGGCGGGTCCGGCCGGCGGCGGCGGCGGCGGCGGCGGCGGGGCCGCGGGCAGCATGGCGGCGGCAGCAGGGGGCAACCTCGCCGCCGGCGGCGCCGCCGCTGCTGCCGCCGGCCTCGCTGCGGCATCGGTCCCCATCAACCGCCTGGCCTTTGGCCTGCAGCAGGCCCCCGCGGCCGCCTTCCAGCTGCTGCAGACGGGCGCCGCCACGGGCGCCGCCGTCGGCTCGACGCTGCTCGGCGCGGCCGCCGCCGGCGCCGCGGCCGCCGGCGTCCCCGCCGGCGCCTTTCCCCTGGCCTTGGCGCCCGGCGGCGCCGCCGCCGCCCCCCTCGGCGTCGGGCCGGGCCTCGACCCGGCCGCCGCCGCCCGGCTGCTCCTGTCGGTCGGGCGGGAGGTGCTCTACTCGGCGCCCTCGCTCGACTCGCGGGAGATCGCCGACGCCCGCGCCATCTTCGCGCTCGCCGCCGCCTCGGCGGCGGCTGGCGGCGGCGGCGGCGGCCCGCTCTTCCCGGCCCTCCCGCCGCCGTCGACGTCATTCGACCCCCCCCCCCGCGGCAGTCCCGAGGTCCAGCCCTCCGCCTCGCTGTCTCCGTCCGCCGCGGCCGCCGCCGCCGCCGCCGAGCTCGACGCGGTCGACGCGCTGCTGTTGCTGCCCGGGTTTGGCGTGACGCTGCTGCCGGCGGAGCTCGAGCAGATGCGCGACCGGTCCGCCATCTTGAGACGCGCGCTCGAGAGCGACGCCTGGGCCCAGGACAAAAAGCAGGGGCGGCCGTCGGCGCCGCCGTGGCGGCGCGTCCCGGCCGTCCTGGAGCTCGGGCGCCTGCTGGTCGGCCTGGACCCGGCCTCGGCCGAGGCCGACGCGGTGCGGCTGCGGGCAGCGGAGCTGGCCTGGCGCGCGGGCGAGCGCGGGGCGGCGGCAGCCCTGGTTCTCGGCATGGCCGCCGGGGCCTCGCCGCCGCCGTCGCCGCCCGACCGGCAGGGCGTGCCTTTTGCTGTGCCTTTTTCGGCGGGCTACGCGCCCGCGTGGCGCCTGGCCGCGCGGCTGGGCGGGGCCGTGGGCTTGGGCCGCGGCGGGGCCGAAGACGACGAGGGCGACGAGGACGACGGCGAGGGGGATGACGACGAGGAGGAGGCGGACCGTGCTGCCGCCGCCGCTCCGGGCCCTGAGGTTGCCCCTCGCGCGGGCGGACCTGGACGACGCAGCGGCAGCGACGAGGACAGCGACCGCACGGCCGAGACCACCACCGGCAGCGGCGACGACGACAGCGCGAGCGACGACGGCCGAGCGCCGAGCGCCGCCGAGGCCGAGGCCGCCGCCGCCGCCGCTGCGCACCGCCCCCTGCCCGCCTGGGAGCGCCTCTCGCTGCTGGCCTTTGCCGCGCGCTGCTGCCCGCCGGAGGCGCTGGGGCCCGTGACGGACGCCCTCCTGCGCCTGCAGGGGGGGTCCGCCGCGGCCCTGCCGCCGCGGGACGAGGGCCAGCAGCAGCAAGAGCAGGAGCAGCACCAGCAGCGGAACAAGGGCCTGGTTCCGCCGCCGCCACAGCGCGGCCAGGCCCAGGCCGTCGCCTTTGCCCGCCGCGCGATGGCCGACTCTGCGCGCCAGGGCGCCACCGCGCTGACGGGGCCGCCCACCCTGGGCGACGCCCACGCCGTGCTCGGCGCGCTCTCCGCGTGCGAGGCGCCGAGCCAGGCGCAGGAGGCGGTCCAGGGCGCGGCGGCGCAGGCGGCAGTCGCGGCGGCGGCAGCGGCGGCCGCGGCGGACGAGGCGGCGGGCGGAGGCGGAGGCGGCGAGCAAGGCGGCGGCCACAAGCCGACCGCGCCGCGGGGCGGCGGCGGGGCTGGGTACGCGAGCCTGCACCGGCTCATGACGCTCGGGAGCGGGGCGCTCTTGCTGCGCGCGCTCAAAGACCACGCCGAGGAGGCAGTGGCGGAGGCGACGAAAGCGACGGCGGCAGCGGCAAGCGGCGGCGGCGACGGCGGCGGGACAAACGGCGCGAAGGCTACAACAAGCGCCGCCGCCGCCGCCTCTCTGCTCGAGGTCCTGCCCCCTCCTCCCGCCTCCAGCGCGCCCGTTGCGGCGGCCAGGCGGGCCGCCCGCGCCCGCGCGCGCCTCGCCGCCCTGCCCCTGCGGGACCTGAGGCGGGCGGCCGGCGCCCTGGCCGCCGCCGGGCGGCTGTCGCCCGCCGAGAGCGCGGCCGTGGCGGCGGCCGACGCCATGCAGCGCCGGCTCGAGGAGGCCGGGGGGGCGCGCCGCCTGCGGGCCGCGGACGCTCTGCTGGCGGCGTCGTCGATCTCGGCCGCGAGCACGGGGAGCTTTGCGACCGCGGGCGAGAGCGGGGGCGCCGGCGTTGGCGCCGGCGCCGCCGCCGCTGTTGGCTCGGCGCCGCCGCCGCCGACGTCGCGCGGCGCCGGCGGCTCGCAGGCGCCACATGCTGCGGCCGTCCCCCTCTCTGTTGGTGCAGGCGCGGCCTCGTCGGCGACACCCGGGGACGCCAACGCCGGCGCCTCCTCTGCCGATGCCGACGCCGCCGCCGCTGCCGACGAGGCCGAGGCGCCCGTGCCGGCCACGGAGCCGCCGCAAGCGCCGCCGCCGCCGCCGCCGCAAGCGCCGCCGCCGAAAGACGAGGAGTCTGAGCAGCAGTACCGCCGCGACGTGTGCAATCGCCTCGCCGCGCGCGCCGGCGCCCGCGCCGCCGCGGCTCTGTGCGCCGCCGGCGACGGCAGCATGGCCGCAGAGGCCGACGCGCGCGCGCGCCTGCCGCGCCCGCCGCCCTCCTCCGCGGCCGCCGCCGCCGTCGCCGCCGCCGCAGCAGCGGGGCCGCCGCTGCCGCCGCCGCCCAGCGCCGCCGAGCTCCTGTCTGGCGCGCTGGCAGAGGCGTGCGGCACGCTCGCCGAGGCCGAGCAGCTCTCCGCCGCGTACGGGTTCGACGCCTGGCCGCTGACCATGTCCTTCGTGGACGCGGTCCTCGTGCACGGGCCCGACCCGCTCGCCTGCGCGGCCGCCGCCGCTGCCGCTGCCGCGCAAGCGCCGCCGTCGTCGCCGGCGGCCGGCGGCGGCGGCGGCGGCGACCCCCTGGCCGCGGCCGACGCCGCGCGGCGCCTCGTCGCCGAGCGCGCGCCGCTGCTGCTGCGCCGCCCGCGCGCCCTCGCCGCGCACCTGTACCACCGCGCCTGGCCGGCCGTGCACCCTGCGGCCACGGGCCAGCTGTGCGGGGTGCTCGGGCTGATGGCCGCGGCGCTCGCCGAGTTGGGCAAGGGGGGAGAGGCGCAGGAAGGAGGAGGAGGCCAGGCGGGGGGCGCAAGCGCCGCCGCCGCAGAGGCCGCCGGCTTTGCCGAGGCCGCTGCTGCTGCGCTCGCGGCGCCGCCGCTCGACCGCCTCCGCGAGCTCCTCGAAAAGTCCTACCGCGCCCTCCGCGGCCTCGAGGCCAAGGACCTCGTCTCGGCGCACGTGCGCGCGCTCGCGGGCCCCGCCTGCGGGCCGCCGCCGCCTCCGTCGCAAGAGGCTGGCGTCCCGCTCGCGCACCCGTCTCGGCCGGTGGAAGGGGGCGCCGGCGCGCCGCCGGGCACGTGGGCGGCGGCGGCGGTCTCTGCGCAGCGCCAGGCCTCCGGCGCCCAGGCCCAGGAGGAACAGGAGGAGGTGTCCTCTGGCTTCCGGCAGGCGGGCGAGCCGCAGCGGCTGCGGAAAGAGCAGCAAGAGAAGCAGGAGGAGGCGGCGGCGGCGGCGGCGCAGGCGGACGCGTCTTACGCGCTCGCCTGCTGCCGGGCGCTGTGGCGATTCGTGGCCTCGGCCCCCCTCGCGAACGCCGCGTCCAGGCTGTGCCGCCACCTCGCGGCCGTGGCCGAGTCGGCGGCGCGCGCCGAGGAGGCGGCGGCGGGGGCGGCGGCGGCGGCGACCCCGCCCCGCGTGCGCCGCCTGGCGGCGGCCGTGGCCGCGGCCCTGCCGCCCGGGCTGCCTTACCTGTGCCTGCTTTGCCGGCAGCTGGCCGCGCCGCCCGCCGCCTCAACCGCGCCGGCACAACAGCAGAGCGGCGGCGGCGCCGTCGACCCTCGCGAGGGCCCCGAGGCCGCCGCGCGCTACGCCGCCGCCTCGTCCGCGGGCTGGGTCGCCATGCTGTCGCCCGAGCAGGCGGCCGCGCTCGCGGCCTTTGTGGCGCTCGGGGGGACGGGCGCCGCCGGCGCCGCCGCCGCCGCCGCCTCGGCCTCCGTCTCGGCCGCGAGCGGCGCAACGGCCGCCGCCGCCGCAGACGAGGTCTCCGCCTGTCCGCGCCAGCCTCTCCCCGAGGCCGCCGTGGGCCCCCTGCGGCCCCTGGCCCTGCCCGTGAGCGCCAAGGCGGCCGTGATCGCCGACGCGGTCGCCGCCATCCTGGCGGCGGCGGGGGGCGGGGGGCCGGCGCCGCCGCCGCAAGCGGCGGCGGAGGGTCCTGTGGCCGCGGCGGCCGGCGGCGGCGGCGGCGGCGGCGCCGCCGCTTCCGTCCCTCCCTCGTCCTCGGGCGCGGCGGGCTCCTCGCCCCGGGAGCCTCGCGCCCCCCTCGGCCCCCTGCCCGCCTGTTGCGCCCCGGAGCGGGCCGCGCTCGCCTGGCCCCTGCTCAGGGCCGCGCGGCGCCTCTGGGCCCTGTCTGCGCTCCGCCGCGCCGCGACCGCGCCGTCGCCCGCGGCCGCGGCCGCCGCCCTCGCGGCCCGCGCCCCGCCCCCGTCCGCCCCCGCGCGCCTGGGCCGCGCCCAGGCCGAGGCCCTGGCGGCCCGCCTGGCCGACGCGCCCGACGCGCGGCGCTCCGCAGAGGCCGTCGGCGGCGCGCTGGCCGCGCTGGCCTTGGCGGCGGCGCCCCTCGCGGCGCTGCTCGAGGCGGCCGATGCGATGTCGGCCGTGCTCGTGGCCGCCGCGCCGCCGGAAGCGCCGACGGACGGGCGCGTGGACGCCGCGACGGCGCTGGTCCAGGGCGCGATAGTGCGGGCGCTGGACGCGGCGCTCGCGGGGGTGAGGGCGGCGGCGCTCGAGAGCGGCGGCGGCGAGGCGGCAGACGCGGCCGCGTCGGCGGCGGCAGCGGCAAGCGGGGACGGCGGCGCCCTGCGCCGCGTCGACGCGGTGCTCTCGTGCCTGGACCAGGCTCACCAGCAGGAAGGGTCGATCCCGGTCGTCCCCCCCGCCCTGCCGCTCGCCCCGCCCCCGCTCGCAGCGGGAGGAGCGCGCAGCAGCCCCAGCGGCCGCAGCGGCGCCGCCCCGCCCTCGCCGCCGCTGCCGCCGCAGCGCTCCCTCCGCTCCCTGCGCGACGCGTGCTGGGCCAGCCTGGAGCGCTTCGTCGCCTCCTTGCCGGACGAGAGCTTCGCCGCGGCGCCCATTGCCGGTCTGCTGGGCGTGCAGGCGGCGCTGGGCGGCGGGTCGCGGTGGGGAGACTGGGAGCCGGCCGCTCCAGCCGCTCCAGCCGCTCCAGCCGCTCCAGCCGCTCCAGCCGCTCCAGCCGCTCCAGCCGCCGCCGCCGCTCCCGCTGCCGCCGCCGCCGCCGCCGCCGCCGCTGTCGCTTGCGCACCACCCCCCTCTGCGGTTGTGGCTGCCGCTGCCGCCGCCCCAGCGCCCGCAGAGCCGGCGGAGCCTGACGCCCTCGTGCCTTCGGCGTCGGAACTCGAGGCAGTGGCTGCCGCTCCTGCCGGGCGGGCCGAGGATGAGGAGCCTGCAGCTGCCGCGGCCGCCGACGCCGCTGCTCCCCCTCATGACGCCGACTCGGCGGCGGCCGCGCCTGCCTCCAGTTCCGCCGCGCCTTTGATAATTGTTTCGGACGCCCGTCCACCCTATCGCTCAGCCCCTGCGGCCGCGCAAGACGGCACAAAGGCAGAAGAGCCCACCGCCACCCCTCAGCACCCCCCTGCGCCCGCGCCCGCGCCGCCAGCAGCGCCGCTGCCAGCAGCGCCGGCGCCGCCCGCCCACGCCGGCGGCGGCGGCGGCGGCGGCGGCGGCGGCGGCAGCTCCGGCATGCTCTTCGCGCGCTCGGTCGCCCACCTGACGGCCGCGTGGGCCGCCGGCGAGGGCGCGGCCGCGCAGCCGCCCCCCCGCGTCACCCCCTCGGACGTCGCGTCCGCGGAGGCCGCGTCCGCGCTCTTCCCCCGCCTGCTGCTCGCCGTGGCCGGCGGCGGCGGCGGCGGCGGCGGCGGCGGACGGGAGCGGCGGCGGCTGCTGGCCCTAGAGGCGCTGCTGCGCGACGTGTGGCGCGACGGCGCGGCGCTCGGAGCGGCGGCGGCGGCCAAGTCAGGTCCCTCATCTTCACCTTTGCACACCTGCTGGGCGGCCCTGTGGGGGCGGATGCTGCAGCTGCCGGCGGCGGCGGACGCCGCCCGGGCGGCGCCGGCCGCGGCCAGGGGCGAGGCCGGCGGCCCCGCCGCCCCCCCCCGATCGGCCGCCGCCGCCGCCGCCGCCGCCGCCGCCCCGGGCCCGCTCGTGCACGTCGTTCTCGCCGCCTTTGACGCGGCGTGCCCGGCCTCCGACGCCGACGGCGCGGCGCCTTTCCCTCCCATCACGGAGGAGGAGGCGCGGGCTCTCATCCGCGCCGCCGCCGCCACCACCACCACCCCGGCCGCCGCCCTCGCGCTCGCCCTGCTGGCCCCCCACCGCCCCCTCCGCGAGGCGGCCGCGGCCGCGCTGCTCGGCGGCGCCGGCCCAGGCGCCGCCGACGCCCAAACCCTCTGCGCCGCCCTGCGCCCGCTGGCCGCCGCCGTGTGCCCGGCGTCCGACCCCTTTGCGCCGCACCTGCTCGCCGCGCTGCTCTCGCGCGGCGCGCTCTTTGCGGCGCTGGCCTCGCCCGGCGCCGGCCCGGCCGCCGCCTCGCTGGTGGCGCGCCTGCTCCCCTGCGTGTCGGCGCCGGGATCGGCGGGCCTCGCGCCGCACCCGGCCGTGTGGCGCTCGGCGGGCGACGGGGGGGGAGGGGGGGAGGACGACGGTCAGGGGGCCGAGGAAGGTCGGGAGGCCGCCGCCGCCGCCGCCGCTCATGCCGCCGCCGCCGCCGCCCGCGCCGCCGCCCGGGGCGCGCTGCTGCCGCACGCCGCCGCGCAGCTCGTCTCGGCGGGCCACGCGCCGCTGGCCGCCGCCGCCGTCGCCGGGCGCCTGCGCCTGCCGCCCGCGCTGTGTGCGCTGGACGGCGCGGCGTCCGTGCTGGAGCGCTACCTGGCGGCGTGCGCGCACGCGGTCGCCCCGCTGCCGGGGCCGCTGGCCGAGCTGGTCGCCGCCTGCGCCCCTCGCGCCTCCGCCTCGTCCTCGCCTTCGGCGCCGGGCGGCGGCGGCGGCGGCGGTTTAGGCGGCGGCGGAAACAGCGCCCTGCCGGCGGCAGCCGCGGCGGCGGTCGCCCCCGCGCTGCCGCCGCGCTGCGCGGCCCTGCTCGCGGGCGGGACGCGGGAGGCGTGCCGCGCGGCGCGCGCGGCGCTGGTCGCGTCGATGTCGGGCCCTCCGCTGGGTGCTGGGGGCGGCGCTGGCGCTGGCGCGGGTGGTGGTGCTTGCGGCGCGGCGTCGGCGTCGACGTCGGCGGCGGCGGCGGCGGCGACGGGCGCCGACTGAGAGCAGCGGGATACCTTTCGGACCGCCCCCTTTCCTGGGTGCGCTAGAATATGCTTTCAAACACACTGTTGCTGTCACGACGAACAACGCCGACTCTTTCTATCACCAGGTTCGCTCTCTCTGTCTAGCGTTCGGCGCGCAAAGAGAACAACCCCACACCGACAAGCAGAGGCCTTCTCCCTCCCAAGCGCTGGGCCCACAATGCAGGTCGCGCCCAACAGCGACGGCATCCAGAAGCTGCTGGCGGCCGAGACGGAGGCCAGCAAGATCGTGGCGGTGGCGCGCAAGGGTGCGTTCGCGGGTTGATGAAGAGAATAGAACCAGGGCTTCGGGGATGGTGAATTGGCGGATGGTTCCCACGCCGCCTTGGACCTGTTCTCATTGGTCGGAGGAGGTGGACGATTCTTCGATGCCTCGCACGCTTGCGCAAGTATCCACCCGCGGGCGCGCCGTCCCTGCGCTCTCAGCGGAGACTCTCACTTGCGCTCCTCCTCCCCGCCAAAAAATCAAAAATCACACCATTCACCGCGAAACAACCGCAGCCAAGACCGAGCGCCTGCGCCAGGCCAAGGCCGAGGCCGAGAAGGAGATCGCGGCGTACCGCGCCGAGCGGGAGGCGGCCTACCAGAAGCGGTTGGCCGAGGTGCGCTTGTGTTTTTGTTGCTTTGCGCGCGCTCGCTTTGCGCGCGCTCGACGCCGACGACGTTCGACGCCGCTCCCTCCTTCGCCCCGGGGCGCAACCAAGTAACCAACCCGCCCTCCCTCCCCCAAACAAACCAACACATATCCTCAACAGTCCTCGAGCGGCGCCGCCGAGATGGAGGAGCGCATGCGCGTCGAGACCGAGCGGCAGGTCGCCGAGCTCAAGGCCGACGTCGCCGCAAAAAAAGAGGGCGTGGTCGAGATGCTGGCCGCGCGCGTGACGACGGCGCCGCTGCCCGCGGCGCCCAAGGCGGCCAAGTAGGAAGAAGAGGCAGGATGGCCTGGCCATGTGGCGAGCGAAGGAAAATAACACCCATCTAGGGAGCAAAAAAAATCGACGAACACGAGCGCCTGGTGAGCGCGCGCGCGCCTTTTGCGGCGGCAGAGGACGCGAAACAAAAAAACGCGCGTGTTGACTGACTCGCCCCGGAGAGACGGCAGCGGCGTCGGCGGCGCCGAAGAAACGCGGGACGGGTCGAGCCTGGCGGGCCGGGCGGGCGCGCGCGGGCGTGTGGAGTCGTCATCGCGGCGATTGGCTATTTTTGGGAAGCGGGATTTTTTTGCTGTGCGTTGCGAGAGTGTTTCTTTTCAAGCTCTATGGGGCTCAGTCGTGGGGCCAGGCAGAATGTTGCACCAGCCCGTATCGTCGAGTGAGACGGAACAAACGGTATGAGGGGCGGGGCGAAGAACAACGTAAAGTACAAGAAGAAGGAAGCGACGACAAATCCCGAGCGAGAGAGAATTAGGCGGGGGAGGGCGGCGAGTCGCCGCCGCGCCCCCACCTCAATTGAGCGACCGACCGACCAAACCGACCTCAGAACCTGCTGATGTCCCGCCCGAACGCCTTGGTGCGCAGCCAGTCGAACCCGACCAGCAGCTGGTTGCGCAGCGAGATCTGCGCAAACGTCTCGTAAGACCGCCACAGCACGTAGGCCCCCGAGCCGACGATGGCGCCCACTTTCGGGACGTCCATGACGGCGCGGTCCCTGCCGACGTAGGCGAGCGAGCCCTTGTGGCCGTACTTGAAGGGGCCGAGGGCAGGCGGGGGGATCCAGTCGACCTGGGGGGGACCGGGCGCGGCGGCGGCGGCGGCGGCGGGGGCGGGGGCGGCGCCGTTGGCGTCGGCGGTGGCGGCAAGCGGCGCCGCGGCTGTTGCCGCCGCAGCTACTGTGGCCATTGCCGCCTTGCCCTCCTTGAGCGCGCGCGCCAGGTACTCGCCCTGCTGCTTGGCGACCTGCGCCGTGGCGGGGAGCGCGCGCAGCCCCGAGTCCACCTTGATCAGCAGGTCGCGGAACTCGTCCTTGCTCAGGCTGTCCTCCTCCTCCTGCAGCGTCGCGAGCAGGTCGACCGCCGTCGCCGGCCCGGCAGCGGCAGCAGCAACAGCGCCGGTCGCGCCGTTGCCCGCCGCGGCCGCCCCGTTTGCCGGCGCCGCCGCCGCCTTTGCCCCCGCCGACCCCGGCGCCGGCGCGTTGGCGGCCTCGACCGCCTTGCGCACCAGGCCGCCCCAAGCGTTGGAGCGGCTGTCCAGGAAGCGCGCGTGCTCCTCGAAATGCGAGAACTCGCCGCTGGCCTGCCGCAGCAGCGCGCGCAGCTCGCGCAGGCTCAGGCGGCCGTCGCCGTTGGCGTCGCCCTGCTCGAACAGCTGCTCGGCGCGCTCGAGCGCGCGCGGCTGGTCGATGGTCGACGCGTCGCCAAAGGCCCAGATCGAGCCGCCCGGGGCGCCCTGCACGCGCAGCCGGTCGTCCGTCAATAGAGAGCGAAAGTGCGTCTGCGTGCCCGGCGGCAGCTTCTCCTGCAGCATGCGGACGAGCGGGTTTTTCGCGATCCCCGTGGCCCACACGCACGCCCCGAACGGCACCTCGCGCGCCACCCCGTCGCGCCCCACGATGTCGACGATGCCGTCGCGCACGGCCGCCACGCGCGACCCGAGCAGCGAGTCGATGCCCGCGCGACGAAAGTTTTCCGAGGTGTAGGCGCTGATCTTTCGATCGTAGGTCGAGAGGAGGTGGTCGGTCAGCTCGACGATCGAGACGCGCACGTCCCCGATGATCGAGGGGTAGAGGCGCGCGAGGTCCTCGTAGATCATGTCGTGCATCTCGGCGGCCACCTCGACGCCCGTGGGGCCGCCGCCCACCACCACGAAGGAGAGGAGGCGGCGGCGCTCGGCGTCGGGGGTGTCTGGCAAAGCGGCGCGCTCGAAGCACTCGCTGACCCGGCGCCGCAGCTTCAAGGCGTCCTCGATGGTCTTGAAGTAGAAGCAGTGCTCGTCGACGCCCGCGATGCCAAAGGTGTTGTTGGCGCTGCCGACGCCGACGACCAGGAGGTCGTAGCTCATCTGTCGTTTGTTTGTTTGTTTTTGACGCGGGGGAAAGGGAACGCGAAGCAAGGGGCGCTGTGAGCGACATTCGACACAAAAAAGGAAAAACAGGCAAAACGGAAAAACACAGGCAGCAAAAAAAAAGGCAGCGAGAAGCGCTTACCTTGAAGCACGCCTCGGCCATGCCCGCGTCCTTGGGGAAGCACGCGACGATCTCGCGGCGATCCGGGTCGACGTCCGTGCAGACGGCCTCGTAGAAGCGCACGCCGGCGGGCAGGATGTGTCGGACGGGCTCGACGATCGAGCGCTCCTCGCACGTTCCCGCCGCCACGGCCGGCAGCAGGGGCGTGTACAGAAAGTAGTTTCGGGGGCTGACCACGACCACGTCGTACTTGGCCGCGGTGCCGCGGTCGAGGGCCTTGACGAAGGACATGGCCGCCCAGCCGGAGCCGAGCACGACGACGCGCGGGCGCGCGGGCGCGGCGCCGGAGGCGGGCGCGGCGCCGGCGGCGGCGGTGGCGGCGCTCGAGGGGGCCACGGTGGTGTAGACCTCGCGGGAGGCGGTGGCGGTGGCGGCGGCGGCCGGGGGGGCGGCGGCGGCGGCCTGGGCGGAGGGGCGCCGCTGCGTTATTGGTTTGCGGGCCGGGGGAGGGAGAGAGGGCGCGGCGTCGTGAGCGAGAGAGAGAGAGAGCAGGCGGGCGCGCAACCGCCGCCGGCGGCGTCGCCCCCACACACAGTGGAACCGCCGACGACGGCGAACGACAAACCCTGAAGGTGCGGCGCGATCCGTCCGGCGGGCGTGGCGGCCGCACAGGTACGAGACGTCGCGAAGTGTCGTCGCGAGGTTCGACTCACCGCCTGGCACTGCGTCCCGCGGGCGGTGCTGCTGCTGCTGCCGTTGCTCGCCGCGCGAAAGGGATCCCGCGCGAGCACACCCTGCTGCGGGCGCCTGCTAGTGGCGCCTGGCGCGGCGACGCCCGGGCGCGCCGCGCCCGCGCGCGAGGCACCAATCGACTGCATCGAGGTCGCGCTCGGACGGTTGCCAGGGGTGGATGTGGAGAGAGGAAGGGGAAGAGGGGCCCACCGCGCGCAAGAAGGTTTTTTTTTCAGGTTTCTTCGGGCGGGGGGGGCCAATCAAGTAAACGCCCGAGGAGTGCAGAGACAAGGGGGGCGCGGGCGGGACAGGCAATGCTGGGGCTTGTGTGGTCGTCTGTCGTCGTCGCGATTCCGAGTCGTACACAAGGGAACGAGGGCGCAGCGACCGCAAGTACGGCGGCGAGCCGGGCGGGTGGGCGGACCCGGCGACAGGCTTGTTCGTTGCGGCGGCGGCGGCGGCGGAAACACACCGCTCTCTCTTCAGAGGAGCACGTGCCTCTTTGATGCACGTTGCTCCGCGTTGCAAGGTCCGGTGATAGTCCTCATCGCCTCGAGCGCCCCTCGGACATCGCCCGCGCAGAAAGAACGAATGGGGCGGGGCGCAGTTCTCAACGCTCACGCCCAACGCCCCCCCCGCCCCGCGCGCCGCCGCCGCCCGCCCACGAGGATATCCTCTGCCATCGCCATCCTCCTCCGGCGCGCCGCCATCCTCCTTCTCCCCGCTCTTCGCCCCCCCGTGTTCATTGGATCACGCGCGGCGACATCGCGTACACGAGCAGGAACACGGCCACCGACATGAGCACGTAGAGCTGGTGGATGGCGGCGCGCACGGCGCGCGGCGTGACGCCCAGGGCGGCGGCGACGCCGGCCCCGGCGGCACCGGCGGCGGCGGCGGGAGCGGCGGCGCCCGCGCCCCCGCCACCCCCGCCGCCGCCGCGCGCCGCCGCCGCGACCGGCTCGACGACCGTGAGCACGAATTCGCGCGTCGACAGGCGCGCGCACTCGAGGAAGAATGAGCGCAGCTCCTCGGTGCGCGCGGCGGCGGCGAGCACGGCGACGAGGCCGGCGAGCGGCTGGGAAGGGTCGGATACAGCCGCGCGGCCGCCTCCGCCGCCCGTCGGCCGTCGCTGCGGCGGCCGCGCAGGCGCCGCCTCGCTCGCGACAAACGCGGCCGCCTCGCCGCCGCCGCCGTTCTCCCTGGTCGCGGCCGTCGACGGGCGCGGGCGCTGGCGCGGCCCCGCGCCGCCGAGCGTGCCGCCCCGGCTGAGCAGCAGGGCCTGCAGCCCGCCGGCCGCGCCCGCGAGGGACATCCAGCCGCCGCCGCCGCCGCCGCCTGCGCCGCCGCCGCCGCCGCCGCCGCCGCCGCCGCCGCCCGCGCCGCCGCCCGAGGAGGAGCCCGCGCCGGCGCCGCCGCCTCCGCCCGCCGGCAGCGGGTCCGGCGTGCCGGGGCCGCTGCGCGGCGTCGACGCGTCATGCGGCGCGTCATCTACCTCGTCGCCGCCGCAGACCCCGCCGGCGTCGGCGACGAGCTCGATGGCCGCCGCCGCCGCCTTGCCACCGCCGCCCTTGCAGCCGCCCGCCGCCGCCGCCGCCGCCGCCGCCGTCTCCGCCGCCAACAGCAGCGCCGCCGCCGGCCCCGGCCCCGCCTCGTCGTCGTAGAGGCTGTCGGTCGGCGAGGGGGACAGGCGGCCCGCCGCGTACACGGCCGCGTGGTGGCGGTGGCGAGGGTGGTCGGGGCCGCCCTGGTAGTGGTGGTGGTGGTGCTGCTGCTGCTGCTGCTCGGCAAAAGGCAAGGGGGCGTCAGCGGCAAGCAAAGGCACGGCCGGTAGGGCCGCCGCCGCCGCCGCCGCCGCCGCCGCCGTTGCCGCCGCCGCCCCGCCCTCGCCGCCCGCCCGTCCCCCGCCGCCGCCGCCCGCCCGCTCCGAGTCGTACATGCGCGCGCACCCGCGCAGGAGCTCGCGGCAGAAGGACGCCGACGAGCGCGCCGCCAGCTCCCCGAGCGCCGCGCGGCTGTCGCCCCGCACCAATAAGCCTTCCACCAGGGGGTCGATCAGCTGGCGCACGCCGCCGCCCGCGTCCACCGCGGCGCCGACGGCGGCGCGCACGCTGACGGCGACGAGGCGGGCGACGAGGCGCTCGACGGCCGGGGCGGGCAGGAGGGCGGCGGCGGCGGCGGCGCCGGGCGAGGCCGCCGCCGCCGGAGACCCGACCGTTGTCAATGCTGCTGCTGCTCGCGCAGGCGACGCGCGCGCGGACGCAAGTACCCGCCCCCCGACACCACCGACCGCCCCGAGCGCGTCGGCCGCCGCCCGCCGCGCCGCCTCCACCAAGGCCTCGGTCGACGAGCGCGCGGCCACGCCCACCGCCAGCGCCAGGACGGTCCGCCCGCGGCCGCCCGACAGCGCCGCCAGCGCCTGCTCCAGCACCGACTCGGGCGAGGCGGCCGGCGCCTGGCGGTGTGCAAAGGGGTCTCGCCTGCGCGCGCCCGAGGACGGCGGGGTGGCGGAGACGAATTGCGCTTCTCCCGGGTTGTTTGCGGTCGGTTCGTCGTCGTCGTCGTCCTCTCCGGGGGCGGCCGGCGGCGCCGCGACGAGGCCGCGCGCGGCGGCGGCGACGGCGGCCGAGAGGGCGGCGCCGACCTCGGGCGAGGCGGCGAGGCGCGCCAGCTGGCGCAGGCTCTCGGGCACCTCGCCCGTCGCGGCGCCGCCGCCCCGCAGCCACGCGCGCAGGTCGGCCGCCACCAGCGCGGCCGCGTCGGTCGCCGCCTCGGCCGCGTCGCCCGCGCGCTCGGCGGCGCCGGCCGCGCGCCGGAGGGCGTCCCGCGCGCGCGCAAAGGTGCCGGCCTCGTGCAGCCTGTAGGCCGCGTACCCGCCGCCCGCGGCTAGAGCCACGGCCACCGCCAGGTTGCGGTTGCGCCGCGCGGCCACCAGCACGCGCCGCTGCTGCTGTTGTTGCTGCGGCGCGCTCATTTTGTTTGCTTCAGAAAGGGGGGGGACCTCCTCTCACGACACTTGCGTGGCGCCGGCCCGCAGGCCGTCGCCGGGAGCCTCTGTTGCGCGCCCACGGCGGCGCGCGCGGGCCGAGGCAGGCAGTGCTCGATTGGCGCGGGGGGGGGGGATTGAGGGGAGAGGGGATTGGCGCTCTTTCCGCGACCCGAAACGGAGAGAGAGGAGGGGGGGGCGTGATTTTCGCGGCTGATTTTTTCCCCCTTTGCGCGCGCGTGCCAGCTGGTGACGTTGTGCGTCGTTTGGGCGTTTAAAGGAAACGCGTTCTGACTTTTGTGTTCTGCGACGGGGGGCGCGGTCTAGGGGCCTCCTTGAAGATGGAAAGCTGTCGGCGCGTCGCTGGCGTTGTCGGCGTCGGCGTCGGCGTCAGCGTCGGCATCGGCGTCGGCCAAAGTTGCGGGCGCTGGAGCAAATGTTTCCTGCAGACCTCACTCGTCCCCGTCCTCGTCCCCCTCGGGCACCCCCGCCGCCTCCCACGCCGCGTCGCTCGCGCCGCAAAACGTGTGCAGCGCCGCGTCGTTGAACGCCGACGCCACGGGGTAGCGGTCCTCGCGGACGGGCCACTCGCGCACGACGCCGGCGCGCACGAGCGCGAGCAGCCGAGGCGCGGGGCAGAGAGAGGGCGGCGCCGACGACGCGCCCGCTGCCGTTGCCGCCGACGCGCCCGGCGCCGACGACCACCGCTCGGCGCACCGGCTGAACGCGTTCGCCAGGACGGCCGTGCGCCGCAGGCGCCCCCGGGTCCAGTTGGCCCCGAGCAGGGCGTCGGTTAGCGGCGCCTCCAGGTGCGGCAGGTAGAAAAAGGCGGCGGGCCGGGCGGCGCGGCGGCGGCAGCGCTCGTCCGCGCCGAGGACGCCGGCGCCGAGCGAGGCGAGCGCGCGGCGGTCGGCACGCGAGAAGCAGGGGTCATACGCGAGCAGGCCCCCTCCTCCGCCCCCTAGCGTGATTGGTGGCCCGTTCGCCCCCTCGTCGGAGTCTGCCAGGGTTTCGTCGCCCGCCTCGCCCGCGCCCCCTGCCGCCGCCGCTCCTCCTCCTTCCGCGGCGGCCGCCGCCGCCGAGGCCGCCGCCTCTGCCGCCGCCGTCGCCGCCGCCGCCGCCGCCGCCACCTCGGCCGCGCGCTCGGCCACGCGCGGCAGCAGGTCCGGCGACGCGAGCAGCGTCGCGAGCGCGGCCTGGTGGCGCGACACCCGGCTCGACTCGACGCTGCCCAGGCCGTAGACGACCAACTCAGAGACGGACGCCCAGGGGAAGCCGGCGCCGCGGCCGCCGCCGCCGCCGTCTCCCGGCCGCCGCCGCCGCCCGGCGCGGCCCGCCTCTGCGCCGGCCTCTCCGCTGTCTTTGCCGTCCTCGCCGTCCTCGCCGTCCTCGCCCGCGCTCGCCATGGCCGCGCGCAGGCTCTGGAACATGCCGCTGCGCGACACCTCGGCCGCGGCCTCGCGCACCAGGCGCACGTGCAGCGCGTGGCGGCGCTCGAGCGAGCGGTCGCCGCCCTCGTCGCCGTCGCCGCCGCCGCCGCCCTCGGTCGGCCCCCGCCGCCGCCCCCGCTGCCCTGCCGCCTCCCGCTCTCGCCGCCTTCCCGGGCGCTGCTCGTCCGCCTGATGCTGCTGCTGCTGCTGCTCCAGGTGCGGGCGCTTGTGCTGCGCGGCGGCGGCCGCGGGCGGGTCCGCGGAGGGGCGCTTGGAGGGGCGCCGCGCGCCCCAGCCTGGCAGGCGGGGCAGCGGGTCGGCGGGCGGAGGCGCGGCGGCGGCGACGGCGCCGGCGCCGGCCGGCGCCGGGCCCGGTCGCGAGGGTGGGTGGTCGTTGGCCGGGCGCCTGGGCCTGTTGTTGCGCCCGACGACCGTCCACGCCTCCTCCTCCTCGTCGGCCATTGTCTTGTCCTTCGGCGGGGCGATTAGCTTGGCATAGCTTAGCTTTGCGGGGGAAAGCTTGAACGATTCGGTCGTCGTTTTTGGCGGTGATGATGGCCCGTGTGGTCGATCACGGACGAGGCGGAAAGTGGGCGTGCACGCGGTCGTCCGACGTAGTACCAATGAGAGGGGGCCGTCTGCTCGGCTTTGGCGCGCGGTGTGTCAAGAGGGGCGGCTGCCGGGCTTTGAAGAGCGGCGGGTTTTCCGTCGTCGGGCCGGCGAGCGTCCATCACGGCACCCCCGCCCCCCCTCCCACATCAACGTGCCTACGCCCCAGAGTCACTAACAATCGGACCGCCTTCATCACTGCATCGTAGTCGATCGATCCGAGGCGAGACCAAACGAAACCGCTTGAGGACGTCCTCCTCTCCTTGGCTCCCACCGTCGGTCGCCACGATGGTGCGCAAGGAGCCGGACCTGTCCAACGTGGCCAAGCGGCTCACGAACAAGCGACAGCAGTGCGCGGAGGAGATCCGGTCGCTCATGGAGTGCATGGCGGTGCGTTTTCGTTTCTTGGTGTTTGAGGGGCCCCTTGGTCTGCGCGCCGGGTCCTCTCCTCTCCCCCAAGAGAGCGCTATCTGACCGACGAGCGTGCCCGACAGTACCGGCCCCGTTGCGACTCCCCGACGGTGGAGAGTCTCTCGACACACACAGAAATCGACGCCTCGTTGTCGCCAGGCGACGACGACAACGACGGGATCGCGACGCTCACTTCCCTTTGCCGAAAAAAAAACACAACAAAAACGCCGCAGAAAATGGGCATGGTGGAGTCGGACGCCGGATGCAGCAAGCAGAGGGCCGCGGCCGTGCTGTGCATGCAAAACTCGGTGAGTGCGAGAGGAAAGACGTACCTCTCTTGTCTTTGCCCCCCAACCCACCCGCCGCGCCTCGCCCCGCCTCACGCCTGCCGCCTCTCAAAATTTTGCGCACCCTTCCCCAAAACCAAACGAGAAACAGTCCAAGACGGACGCCACGCGCGCGCAGCTCAACTACCGGATACAGCGGATCGTCTCCCTCTTCAAGCGGCACGGGTTCAGGTAGCAGGTTTCGTTTTATGTGAAGGAACGCCTGCTGCCCGGGAACAAACCGAGCGCCTCCGCCGCCGCCGCCGCCGCCGCCGCCGCCGCCGCCGCCGCCTCGACGGAAAGAGCAAAAAAACACGCATCCATCAATTTCATTTCGTCTTCCTTATTTGTTATCGACCAATCGATTTAGCACCGAATCCCGTCTGCCTCCGCCGCATCCGCAAGCCGCAGCAGCCCGCGCATCAGCTCGCCGCCGACCGCCCCCGCCGCCGCCGCCGCCCCCGACTTCCCGCCTTGCTCGCCCTCCTCCCCCTCCTCCTCCTCCTCCTCCCCACAGTCGCCGTCGCCGCCAAAGAACGCCGCCCGCATCGCCTCGGCCTCGGCCAGGCGCGCCTTGAGCCGGCCCAGCTCGGCGACGGCCGCCAGTACCGCCGAGTCCCTGTTGGCGGGCGACCCGCGGGTGCGGAAAGGGTCGTCGTCGCCGCCGTCGCCTCTGGCCGCCGCCGCCGCCGCCGCCGCCGCCTTCAGCGCGCGGACGCTGCCGGCCTGCGCCGTCACGGCCTCGGCCGCCGCGCGCGCGGACGCCGACGACGGGAGGTCGGCGGGGGCCACGCGCGGCCACCCGGGCCGCCCCAAGTAGGCGGGCGACGCGCCGGGGCCGTCTCCCTGCTCGCGACCGGCGCGAGGGGCGGAATCCGCCCACGCCCACGCACCCGCCAGCAGCGCGCGGCCGACAGGCTCGCCGCTGGGCGCGACGACGGGGCAGGCCAGCGCCCGCGAAAAGGTAGCCGCCTCGAGACCGGGCGCGAGGTCCCAGCGCAGGCCGGGCAGCACGGCGCACGGCGCGTCCTCGGCGACGCGCGGCAGGCGCTGCGAGAGGGCGGGCAGCGGCGGCGGCGTGGCGGCGGCGGCGGCGGCAGCGGCGGCAGAGGGGTGAGCGGCGGCGGCGGCAGGCCCCGCCGCCACCGCTGCCGCCAGCATCGCTCGCGCGGCCCCGTTGGCGTACAAGAGCTCGCCGTCCTCCCCCTCTGCCGAGAACAAAAACAGCGCCGCCGGCAGGGCCTCGGCGGCGCCCAGGGCCGACGGGACGTCGACCGCTGGTGCGGCGGCAGCGGCAGCGGCGGCGGCGCCGCCGCCGCCGCCGCCGGCGGCCCCGGCGGCGCTCCGGTCGCCGGCAGAGGGGGGGGGCGCAATCGGAAGGATGCCCTGCCCGAGCCTCCGCCGCAGGTTCTCGTGCACGAGCAGCACGAGGCTGAGGTCGACGACGTCGCGCGGGAGGAGGGCCTCGCCGGCATCATCGCCCGCGGCGGCGGAACGGGCGCCGCCGCCGCCGCTCGAGTCCTCGTCGTCGTCGCCGTCGCTCGCCGGCCACGACCACGACGCCGACGTGGCCGCGCCCGCCGCTCTCCGCCTGGACAAGCCCCGGGCGCGGGCGCGGCATGGTGCGCTTGCGACCTTGACCGCATTCGCGAGGCGCATGCGCAGCAGCTGCAAGGAGAGGCGCGCGCGCGGAGGAGGCGCAGGAGGAGGAAGAGCGGCACTCACGGGTCGTCGCGCGAACGCCGCGTCGATTGTCGTCGCTGCGCGCGCAAGAGCCGCCATCCATTCGAGTCGATGGGCTAGTCTCGAGGGTAACCGATATGTTGGTTGTACAAGTGAAGCACCGAGCGCCTAGGAAGGAGGAAGGAGCAGGGGAACCGAGAAAAGGAAACGGCGACGAGGAGCGCCGCCGGCGGGGCGGCGATCGGGAGGCCGAGAGCGAGCGCGGACGATTGTTGCTCTCCCTCCTCCCGCCAAAGGCACCGACCCCAAACCAACAGAGCACGCGCGCGCACAACGACCGCCCGGGTCACCTGGCGGCCCCCCGCGCCATGAGCGCCAGCACCCCGGCCACGGGCGCCGCCATCACGCCCAGCGCCACGATCGCCGCCGTGCGCGCGGCGGCCGCGTCGCGCGCCCGCTCCTCGTCGCTCGCCGCGTACGCTCTGTTCGCGTCGGCAAACGCCCTAAAATACTTCGCGTACTCCTTGTTTCCGCGCGAATAGCTGATCGAGTCCGCCTTCAGGAACTTGGCGGCGTCGAAGCCGAAGGTCAGGCGCTTGGCCGTCTTGGCCGTCTCGGCGCAGGGGTGCCCGCGCAGCCGGCGGTAGAGGTCGCGCGCCTCGTCGCCGCGGCCGAGCGCGTCGAGGCACAGCGCGGCGCCGAGCGTCCCCCTGCCGCCCAGCCGCGTGCGCAGCGGCACCGCGCCCCGCGCCCCCTCGTACAGGGGCAGGGCCTCGCGCAGCGCCCCGGACCGGAACAGCGCGTCGGCGCGGTCGAGCTGCGCGCGGGCGGACGCCTCGGCCTCGGGCGTCACATCCGCCAGGCCCACCTTTTTCCGATAGAGAGCCAGGGCGGCCGCGTACTCAAGGTCGCGCGCCTCGCGCGCCGCGGGCGTCTCGAGGTCCTGCCCCGGCTTGAGGGTGCGGCCGCCGCCGTAGGCGGCGCTGATGTCGTTGGGGCGGTCGAAGACGCCCCAGGTGCTGACTTTCGGGCGGTAGGCCGGGGGGGGGGCGGCGGCGGCGGCGGCGTCGCCTTGGTCCGATGCCGTCGCCGCCGCCCCAGCGGCCTCGTCCGCGCCCTGCCCCTCACCGCCGGCCGCCGCCGCCGCCTCCCGCCGCCGCTGCTGCTGCTGCTGCTCCCGCTCCTGCCGCTCGAGCTCCCGCACCGCCCCCTCGGCCCCGGCGTCGGGGCCGTTGTCCGGCGGCGGCGGCACGAAGCCGGGATCGTAAGACGGGTCGGCAGTGATGATCTCAGCGCCCCGCCGGCGGGCGAGCTGCTCGCGCGCGGCGGTGAAGGCCTCGGGCCGCATGGCGCTGCCGTCGAAGCGCGCGGCGATGGGGGCGCCCGGGCTGGAGCCGCCGGGGCTGTCGAGGGGCGCGTCGTCGGACAGGACGCCGGCGAGCCAGCTGGCCGGGCGGTCGGCGGAGCCGCCGTCGGCGCGCGTCGGGGTGGCGGCGAGCAGGGCGGAGAGCGGCGGGGCGGCGTCGCCCTCGGCGGTGAAAAAGTCGTGGCGCGCGGGGGGCGGGCGGGGGGCCTCGTCGGGTTCGTCGAGGCCGGCGCCGCGCCCGCCGCCCGTCGTGGCAAAGGGCATGGGCAGGGCGGTCGCGGCGCCCGGCGGGGCGGAGAAGGAGGAATGGGGGGACGAGGGGGAGGCAAAGCCGCCGGCGGCCGGCGGCGGCGCTGCTGCCGGTGCCGAGGGGGGAGGACGAGGAGGATAGGCGGCGGCAGCGGCCGCTGTCTGCTCCCCGGCGCCGCCCCCGGCCGCGCCCGCCGCCGCGTACCGCTTGGCCGCGGCGATGCGGGCGAGGACGGCGGCCGCGCGCGCGTCGCCGGCGCTGGCGGCGATCGGCGGGGCGGCGGCAGCGGCGGCGGCGTCTGCGTCGGCGTCGGCGTCGGCGTCGGCGTCGGCGTCGGTTGCGCGGCCGGTCCCGGTGCCGTCCGCGCGCGGCGGCCTCGTCGCGCGCGCGGGGCGGCGGAGGGGTGCGGGTGCCGGAGCCGCGCGGACGCGCCGCACGCCGCGCATCTGGAGGAGGACGCTCGGGGGGCGCGCGAGTGAGACGGGGACCTGCATCGCGAATTACGCGCCACGCGCGCTCTTTCGCAAGTTGCAGGGGCAAGAAAGGGTCAAGGTCAGCAAAGGCGTGCGCCTAGCTTTGCTGGTTAGGCTAGAACCAAGACGGATGGTGGCCTAGAGCGTAGGCGATTGGACGCGATGTAGGTGGGCGTGTGAGGGCGCGCGCGCGTTTTATGAGGCTCCGTTTCGTCGGCCGGGACCGTTTCGCCACTCACAAAAAACGCTCACAAAAAAATGATTTACAATACAGCAGCGAATCCTCTCAGCGGCACGTCACCTTGCCCCTCTGTTGTTGCTTTGGCTGTGATTTTTGCATCGCCGCAGGGGCGGCGTCGGGCCACCGCTCGGCAAAGGCGGCGTCGCTCGCGAGCACGACCGGCCGCAGCGCCGGCAGGCGGCCGGGGGCGGCGGCAGCGGCGGCGCCGGGCCCGCCCCGGGCGCCCGCCGGCCGCGAAGCCGCGACGCTCCTTGCGACGGCGTCCAGGCGCTCGATCCGCCGGTCCGACAGGCACAGCATGAGGCCCACCGACGCCGGGGACAGGCGCACGAGCTGCGCGGCCCACGAGCGGGCGGGGCGGCGGCGGCCGGGCCGCGGGCCGCCCTCGGCTTCCCCGCCCGCCGCCGCCTCCGCCGCGCCCTCCGCCGACGCCTCTGCCGCCAGCGCCAGCGCCGCGAGCCGCCGCAGGCGCCGCCGCACGGTCGCCTCGCCGAGCGTCAGCACGGCCGGCGCGCCCGCGGCCAGGCGGCGGGCGTACGCCTCCGAGTCCCACGATTCAGACTCCCAGGCGCCGCCGGCCGCCGCCGCCCTCAGCGGACCGAGCGCCTCGCGGGCGGCCGCCGCCAGCGACGCGAGCCGGCGCTCGAGCGAGCCCGCGGCGGCGGCGAGCAGGCTCGGCTGCGAGCGCGCGGCGGCGGCGGCAGCGCGAGCAGCAGGCGCGAGCAGCACCGCCGCCGCGCCGCCACCGCCGTCGTTTGCGCAACCGCCGCCCTCGCCGCCGCCGCCGCCGGAGAGCGCGCCCCCGAGCGCCGCCGCCCGCCGCTCCAAGCCGGCGGGGTCGAGCGTCAGTAGCTGCGGGCAGCGCGCCGCCGCGCGCGCCGCCGCGCGCGCGTCGCCCGCAAAGGCGGCGGCGGCGAGCGCCGAGAGGTTTTCCGAGAGGGCCTCGGGCCGGTAGAGCAGCAGGGACGGGCAGCGGCGGGCGGGGCTGGCGCGGCCGCCGCGGGCGGGAGGGAGGAGGGCGCGCAGGGCGTCGGCGCGGCGCGCAAGGGTGCGAGGGGACAGCGTGAGGAGGCGGGGGTGCCGGGCGGCGGCGGCAGAGGCGGCGGCAGAGGCAGCGGCAGACGCGGCAGAGGCCTCGCCCGCTCGCCTGGGCCCCGCGTCCTTGTCCGCCTCGTCCTCCTCCTCCTCCTCGCGCGCCTGCATCAGCACGCCCTGGAGCGCCTCCATCGCGACCCACACCCGAAACGGCGGCAGGCCCAGCAGCGGGGGGCACCGCAGGGCTGCGGCCGCCGCCGCCGCCGCCGCCGCCGCCGAGCCGCCGCCGCCGTTTTGCGGAAAGAGCCCCGCGAGCGCCGCGAGGTGCGTCGCGAGCGTCTGGGGCGCGTGGTTCAGCAGGCCCGGGCACGCTGGCAGCAGCATGGACGCGACGGAGCCGCGCGGGAGGCGCGGGGAGGTCGCGCCGGGGCCGTCGCCGTCGTCGCCGTCGCCGTATCCGTCGCCTGCGCCTCCGCTCCGCTCGAGGGCGGCCGCCGCCGCCACCGCGCGCGACAGGAGGACGCCCGGGTTGGACGAGACGAGGCCGCGGCGCGCGGCGGCGGCGACGATCGCGGCGCCGCGCGCGGGCAGGCCGGCCTCGGCGAGGGCGGAGAGGACGTCGCGCTCGCGCTCGGCCGCAGCGGACGCCGAGGAGGAGGAGAGGAGGAGGCGGAGGCGCCCCCTCTCCTCGCGCGCGCCGGCGCGGGCGAGCGCGTCGGCGGCGGTGCCGTCGGACAGGCAGGAAGAGGAGGAGGAGGTGGCGGGGCAGGGCGGCGCCGCGGCCTCCTCCTCGTCGTCATCGTCGTCGTCGTCGTCCTCGGCCCCTCGTCGCCGCCGCCGCCGCCGCTGCTCCTGCTCCTGCTTGTGCTGCCGCCTGAGCGCCGCCGCCCCGGCCGCAAAGTCAAGGGCCGCAGCGCCGAAGCGCGACGCGCGCTGCGCGTCGACCACTACGGACCCGAAGCGGCTGCGGAGGGCGGCCGGGTGGTCCCTGGGCTGCTGCTGATGCTGATGTCGCGGCCAGTCCAGCGGCAGAAGAGGAGGCGCCGCGGTCGCCGTCGGCGTCTGTGCCGCCGGCCGCCGCGCGAGCGCGGGCGTCACGACAAAGGCGCGCGCGACGGCCGCGGCCGCCGCGCGCCGCAGGAGCAGCTCGCCGCTCTGATCGTCGGTGGCGGTCGCTGTCGCTGGCTGTGGCAGCGCCTGCTGCTGCTTGCGGAGGTTGGCCGCACGGGCCACGGAAGAGGGATGATGCTTCATACTCTCTCTCTCCTCTCAAACGTCTGGCGCCAAAGACGCCCCCCCTGTCACCGGTGTCTCATGGGCATGTGCGCCTGCAAAGCAACGCCGCCCCACCCGTGCCAGCCGGGTGTCTGGCGCGGGGAGGCGGAAGTCTCGGAAACACGTCGCGAAGCGGCGGAATCCGTGAAAGGCGGAGAGGGGGGAGAAGCAGTGTGACGCTTCACGCGTTTGATGGACCGTTGCGCGGGGGTAGAAGGGGGTATCCGAAGCTCGAATGTCGGAGGTGGTGACAGGAGGTGGTGGGAGCATTGATTGCAGCAATGATTGCAGCGACGTGTGCGCGGCGCGTTTGTCGAACCCGAGCGTTCCATTTTTGTCGCCGCCTCGTGGCGGGGTCAAAAACCTCCCAAAAAAAACCACCGACAATTTCACTCCCGCCCAAACACACAGCAAGGAAACACAAGGCCCCCCCCGCGAGAGACAGAAAAAACCCGCCACGAACGAACAAACAAGCAACCACCCACACAAGAGAGAAGGAAGAATGGCGTCCGCCGCCGCGCGCGAGCGCTTTGCCCGCCGCGGCGAGGCCTCCGCGCTGCTCCGCGCCTTCGGCGCCCTCGACGGCAAGGGCGACGGCAAGATTGACGCCCAGGAGCTGTCCGCCTACTTCGCCGCGCGCGGCCACGCCCCGCGCCACCGCCACGAGGCCGAGGACATGGTGTGGGAGGGCGACGAGGACTGCGACGGCGCGCTCAGCTGGCCCGAGTTTCTTTCGCTGCACGCGCGGGCGCGCGACGACGCCACGGGCACCGAGCCCCGCGGCCTGCACGACGTCGTCGCCTTCGCGATGGCCGACGCCGAGGGGCGCGGGCGGGTGAGCCTGGAGGCGGCGATGGAGATGACGTACCTGCGGGTGGGGCGGGCGGCGCTGGACGCGGAGCTGGCGGCGCTGTTTGGGGGCGGCGGCGAGGGGGAGGGCGGCGTGGGCGGCGGGGGCGGGCGCGGAAGCGGGAGCGGCAGCGGCGGCGCTGCCGCCGGCTTTGAGTTGGACGCGGGACGCACGCTCACGCTGACCGAGTGGCTGGAGCGCCTGGGCGCGCAGCAGGCGCGGCGGCTGGCGGCCCGGCCCAGCGTCGGCGGCCCCGCTGCTGCTGCGGCTGGCGGCCAGGGGGCGGCGGCGGTGGCGGCGGCAACCGCCACGGGCGTGAGTGACGACGGCGACGAGGCGGCCGCCGCCGCCAAGTGAAAAAAACTTGACGACGACGACGACGACGACGACGACGACGACGACGACAACGACAGCGCTTGAATTGACCAACGCCCGGGGTTAACATTGCGCTGCTAAACTGCCAAAACGAAAACACGCTCTCTGCCTCTCTCTCTCTGTGCCAAAAGAAAAGCGCCGCCGCCGGCGCCTCCGCCCCGCCTCACCGCGCCGCCCCCCCGCCGCCCGCCGCCTCCTGCCGCCGCTGCCCCTCGAGCAGCTTGACCACCCCCGCCCCGCCCATGTACAGGCCCACAAGCGGGATGGCCAGCAAGGCTTGCGTGAAGGGATCCGTCGACGGCGTGAGCACCGCCGCAGCCACCGTCGCGCCCACTACCACGTAGCGCCAGAGGCCTAGCATCGTGTCTGCAGAGACCAGTCCGAGCTGCCCCAGTAAGACCTGCACGACAGGTACCTGGAACGACAGGCCCGTCGACAGCATGAGCACCAGGACGAAGGAGAAGTACTGGTCGATCGACCAGAGGGACTCGACCGCCCCCTCCGCGTAGCTGACGAAAAAGTTGAGGGCCGCGGGCGTCAAGACCTCGTAGGAGAAGGCGAGGCCGGCGTAGAAGAGGGCCGACGACCCCAAGACGATGGGCGCGAGGAAGCGGCGCTCCGACTTTGTCAGGCCCGGGACCACGTAAGCAACAACCTCGTAGATGACGGTGGGGGCGGCCAGCAAGAGGCCGCAGTAGCCCGCCACCTTGAACGTGGTGAAAAAAAACTCGCCGGGAGAGAGCTGCAGGAAGCGGACGCCCGCGTCGGCCACGGGGGCCTCGAGGAAGAGGACCAACTCCTTGCTGGCGCCGAAGCAGGCGGCGATGGCGGCGCCGGTCGCCAGCGAGGCGACGAGCACGCGCTCGCGCAGCTCCTCGAGGTGGTCCCAGATGGGCATCTCGAAGTCGCCGGGGAGCTCGGTCTTGTCCGGGAAGAGGAAGCGCTGGACGGCCGTGGGCTCGGCGTCGTCGTCTGCGGGGTCGTCGTCTGCGGACTGTTGGGACGACGAGGCGAGCGCGAGCGCGAGCGGGGCGTCGTCGGCGTCGGCGTCGGCGTCGGACGAGGCGGCGGCGGCGGCCAGCGGGGCGGCAGCGGCGTTGGAGGCGGCGACGGCTGCGCGCGAGACGTTGGCGCCGGCGGCGATCGAGGCGGCGAGCGCCTCGTCCTCGGCCGACGCCTCGGCGGACGAGAGGGTGCTCGGGAAGGAGGCTGTGATTTTGGTGTTGGTTTTTGAGGGAAAAGGGCGAGGGGCGGTGAGCGCGCGTCGCGGCGGCGACGGCGGCGGCCGCCTCGCGGGACGACGGCGGCGGCGGCGACAGCGACGACACAAAACAAGGCTGCAGCTGTTCTCGCGCACTCACTTGGCTTGTCCGATAGCGGCTGCGACGGCGGCGCGTCCTCTCCCTCGACGGCCCGGCGCCGCGTCAGCATCGCTCGCCGGCGATCGTCGGGGAGCGAGGAGCACGAGTGGCGACCGCCGGAAGAGGAGATGCTGGGCGGGCGCCGCGCGAGGGATGCTGTGCGCTGGGCACCGGCGTTCGAGGTCGCTAAGCCGGCGCCCAGGGCGCGCCCGAGCATCGCCATCTCTGCTTGCGTGGAGGGGAGGGGACGGAAGTGGGGGCCAAAAAGCGAGCCGTGAAAAAGGTGGTGCGTGCGCGTGGTTGGGATGGCGCGCGTGTCTCGTGCTGTGCGTGTGTGTGTGTGTGTGTGTGTGTGTCGATGCCAAGGTTGAGCAATGGTGTGGATGTGGGAGGCCCGTTGTTAGCAGGGACCACGAGGAGGAAAGAGGTGCGAGTGCGCGGACAACCGCTCGGGCGCCGACGCTGGTGCCGCCGTCCGCCCGCGCGCGCGCTGCCGCCATTTTCCCGACGCCAAAAATCTTGTGGGTCTGTTTTCCAAAAACGCGGAAGTCTAACCTACTTTTATCGCGGACTGGAGGACTTGTCTGATCTAGTCGTGGGGGGAGATGTTGCGAGCAAGTGGTGGTGAAAGTCAGTCTAAGAAATAGGTATAGGAAAAACGCGACGAGCGCTCAAAATAAAAAAGAACGCCGCTCCGAGAAATCGGATCAAAAGAAGACGAGATCGTCTCTCTCAAAAGTCCTCGTCCATGAACTCGCTCGCGCGCCCGCGCCCGCGCGGCCCCTTGCCCGTCCCCTCGTTGCCGGCGCCCTGCCCCCCCGACCGCGCCGCGCCGCCGCCCGCACCGCCGCCATCGCCGCCGTCCCCGCCGTCGCCGCCGGTTCCGCCGTCGCCGTTTCCGCCGCCGCCGCCGCCGCCCGTGGCGTCGCCGGCGCCGCCGCGCTTTGCGTTGCGCGACTGCCGCTTGAACACCGCGTCGGTCACGCTGGTGGCGGGCGGGCGCCCGCCCTGGGTGGAGAACGTGTACAGGTAGCTTGGGACGGCGGCCATGCCGGTCGGGCAGGCCTCGCCGACGGGCACCATGCGGTACCGCTCGGGCTCGGGGGCGGCGGCGGCCGCGGGGGCCGCCGCTTTCGGGGCGGCGGCGGCGGGCGCCGCTTTCGGCGCGGCAGCAGCAGCGGGCGCGGCTGTCGCCATCAGCATGCGCTTGGGCGAGGCAACGGCAGCTGGTGCCGCCGCCGCCTTGCCCTTGGAGGCAGCAGCCGCCGCAGGCACGGCCGTCGCATTGCTCTTCTCGGGAGGAGGAGCGGCGGCGGCGGCGGCCTTGGCACCCGCCGCGCTCTTTGCCGCCGCCGCGCTCTTTGCCGCCGCCGCGACCTTTGCCGCCGCCGCCGCCTTGTCGTGCTCCGCGATCTCGTAGCTGCGCACGACGTCCTCGGCGTTGAACAGGTTCTGCACGGCCATCGACGTGCGCTGCGTGACGGTCAGGTGCGGCCCGTCGGCCGTGGCGTTGGCCAGGGCCGCCGCCTCGCCCGCCCCCTCGGTCGCCGAGGCGCCGACGCCGCCCAGGCCCGCCGACGCCGCCGCGTTGCTCGCGTTCCTCGCCGCCAGCAAAAACGCGTCGCCCCACGACGTCACGTTGGCCTGCTTCATCTCCTGCAGCACCGCCGCGTCCTCCGCCGTCCGCCTGCCCGTGGACGCCCGCGCCACGTCCTCCTCCTCGTCGGCGCCGGACATGGCGCGCGCGAGCTCCCAGTTGAGCGGCGGCTCAGAGTAGGGCGGGGCGCACATGACAGCCCCGGCATTGTCAGTCCAGCGGCCGAATTTGTTGTTGGAAACGATCACCAGTCGCAGCTCCGCGAGCGCTCCCTCGGGGCCGTCGAGGGCCGGGCCGAGGGTCATTCCGGACCACTCGCCCGCGATGGGCACGGGGCGCAAAGGGGCGAGGTCGGCCTCGGGCAGCGGCGGGAGCGAGAGCGCCGCGCGCTTTGACGTCTGGTCCTCGAGCTCGCGGCCGCGCTCGGCGTTCATGGCGCGCAGCGAGGCGAGCGCGTCCAAGTATAAAACCTTGCGCATGCCGACGAGCGTCGCGTTGACAGGGATTTCGGTGTACCACTCCTCCTGCTTGCGGTCACGCCGGAGGATCGGCGTCGGCAGGCGCAGCGGCAGGCGCGACACGCCGTTGACGTCGGTGGCCTGCGACGTGTCGACGACGCTGATGCGCTTGGCGACCGGCAAATAGTTGACGGCGGGGTCGTCGGGGCCGTAGCCCCTGGTGTCGCCCTCGAGCACCAGCCAGTGCGTCTCGTTGGCCGCCACCAGCCCCGTGACCTGCAGGGCGCGCCCCTGCCCGCCGTCGCGCGCGGGCAGGAGGGCGAGCTCCCGCGGCCGCGGCTCCCGCAGGACAAAGTTGTAGTCGGCGGCCTTCTGGTTCAGGTCCCCCAGGTTGTCCAGGTTGAAGGCGTACTGGCGCTGCGCCGCGCCCGTGTAGGGCGAGAACCGCACGATCCGGACGACGGCGCCCCTGCGCCCGCCGTCCGACGCCAGCGGTCCCGACATGACGGCCAGCAAGGAGGCGTCGCCGGGCGTGAAGGTGAGGGCGCCGAAGCCGCGGCGCGGCTGGCGGCCGCGCGAGACGGCGTCGGCCGCGCGCGCGTCCTCGTCGTCGGCCTCGTCGCCGGCGGCGCGCGAGGAAAAGTCGGGCGCGCCCGAGCCCTGGCGGCGGGGCAGGAATTCCTCGGGCACGTCGAGGGCGCGCATGAAGCCGCCGTCGGGCCCGAACGCGTAGATGGCCGGGCCGTAGGCATCGCCGACGTACATGACGCCCGCGCGGCTGACCGCCAGGCCCGCGGGCGAGAGGGACAGGCCCATGCGCGTGCCTGCCTTCGCGCCGGCGCCGCCGCCCCACCCCCCCGGCGCCAGCAGCGGGTCGACCGTCTCGAACGCGCGCGTCTTGTTGGCGTCGGGCGGCATGCCAAAGACGGAGGCGACGCGCGCCGCGGTGTAGACGGGCAGGGGGGCCTCGGGCAGGGCGGCGGCCAGGGTGGCGGCGGCCGCGGCGACGCCCGCAGAGTTGTTGGCGCCGTCGACGCCGCCGCCGGCGGCCGCCTTGGCGGCGTCGGCGGCGGCCTTGGCGGCGGCCGCGACCTTGGCGGCCTGGCGGCGCACCGTGGCGGCCTGCGCCGCGGTCTCGGCGGCGGCGATGGCGGCCGCAACCTTGCCGGCCGAGGCGCTGCCGGCGCCCATAAAGGCGGGGGGCGGGGGCGGGGCCGCCGCCGCCGCCGGGGCGCCGGGCGCGACCGCCGCCGCCGCCAGGGCCCGCTTCTGCTGAGCGCTGGCGACGGCGGCGGCCGTGACCGACGCCGACACCTCGAGCATGACGCGGCGGCGCGCGGCGGACACCTTGGCGGCGCTCTTGCTTGCGCCGGCGGCGGCAGGAACGGCAGCGATCGCCGCCCCCGCCTTGGCCGCAGCCGCAGCCGCAACGGGGGCGCCCGGAGCCGCGGCCCTCGCCGCCGCCGCCGTCTTCGCCGCCGCCGCCTTTGCCGCCGACGCCTTTGCCGCCGCCTCGTCACGCGCCATCAGCTCGGCCACGGCCCCGCTCGAGGAGGGTCCCAGCAGCGCCACGCCCGGCGGCAGGGTCAGGAACACGGTCGCCGACGGCGGCGCGCGCATCGCCTCGCCCACGTCGCCGCCGGGCACGTAGTCCCAACGGTGCACGCGGGCGAACCATCCGGCGCGGCGGCCGCGCGCGGGGCCGTCGCCCGCCAGCGCGTAGAGGCGGCCCGACTCGCGCTGGTAGTAGAGGTCGGTGAATCCGCCGAGCCACTCCCCCAAAGGGCCCGGGGACGCGTCGCGGCTGTCGGCCGGCACGGACGCGTGCGAGGCGTACGCCGGGTAGTCCTTCCAGAGCACGCTGCCGAGCGGCGGGATGACCGCTCCTGTGGTGCCGCCCGCCCCGGCGCGCGGCGCGCGGCCGCCGTTCTTGCGCTTGGCCGGCGCCGCCTTTGGCAGCGCGGCGGTGTAGTTGCCGACGACGCTCGCGAGCACCTGCGCCACGCGGCTGGGCGGCGGCGGGGGGGGCGCGGCCGCCGCCTTGGCCGCGATCGCGCGGAGGTGCGACATGCCGCCCGCGCCGCCGGCCGCGCCGTAGGCGGACAGCTCGCCGGCGCCGAGGCCCATCTCTGCGAGGGCAGTGGCCACAGAGGGGTCGTTCAGGGCGGCCTGGCCGCCGCCGCCGCCGCCGCCGCCGCCGCCCCGCTTGCCCTGCTGCTGCGCGCTCTCGAGGCTGTCGAGCAGGTCGGTCATGTCGGTGGTCTTGGGGCCGGTCAGCAGGTAGCTGCTGCTGTCGGGCGCGTTCGACGGCGACGAGGACGAGGACGACGGCGACGAGGACGAGGACGACGCGTCCCCGCCCGGCGCCGCCTGCCGCGCCCCCTCGATCTCTGTGCCCGATAACACAACCCCGCCCGTCGTCTCGGCGTCCTTGTCCTTGGCCGCCTGCGTCACCATGGCCCCGAGCGCCGCCTCGAACCGCTTGCTTTCGCCCGCCGTGCCCTGCCCCTCGAGCCGCTGCAGCTCGGCCGCCGCCGACGCCGCCTCGAGCGCCGTCTGCACGGCGCGGTCGTCGGCGGTAGCGACCTGGAATCCGGCAAGCTTGCCGAGCGTGCTGGCCTCGAGGGCGGCGGCGCCCGCCCCGCCCTGGTGCATGATGACGAGCTTGGCGAACTTTTGGAGGGGGGTGGCGGGGGAGGCGCCCGCCTCGGCGTCGGCGTAGTCGTTGGACGCGACCGTGGCCGCGAGCGTGCCGGCGCGGTTGGCGCCGCGGCCCGCGGCGCTCCGCTTGCCGCCGCCGCCGCCGCCGCCCTTTTTCTTGTCGTCGCCGCCGCCGCCGCCCGCGCCGCCGCCCGCCAGCCGCGCCCCCTTCATCCCGGCGCCCTGCTTGGCCCCCGCCGCGGTCGCCGCCTTGTCCTTCTCCTTACCGTCCCCGATCACGGTCGACAGGATCCTGGACGCCGTGTCGTTCTTGCCGGCCGCGCTCGCCTGCAGCCTCCCGAGCGCGGGCAGCACCAGCTTTCCGCCGACGGCGTCGGCCGCCGTCACAAGAGAGGCGAAATACTCGCGGCCGCCAGAGGCCACGCTCCCGGCCAGCAGCTTGTCGACGGCCGGCGCCAGGTCGGCCGCGCTCTTGAAGGCGCCCGCCAGGCCCGTGACGTCGACGCCGGTCAGGTTGCTCGCCGACCGGAGCAGCGGCTCGGCGTACTCGCCCATCTTGGACTGCAGGCGGGCGATCTTGCTGGCGTCGCGGCCGCCGAGGCTGTCGGTCGCCGCGTGCGAGACAATGGCGCGGAGGTCGGCCGGCGCCCACCCAGCCCCCTCCTTTGGCATCAGGGCCACGAGTTTTGCCCCAGTGGATGCGATGAGCAAGGGGTCAGTCGCGGTCGCCGTGCCGGCCTTGGCGCGGTCGAGGGCGTCCAGCGCGCCGAGCAGCTCGTCCAGGTTTGGGTAGTCTTTTCCGGCGGCTGCCGCCGCCGCGCGCTTTTGCGCGGCCGCCGCGGCGGCGGCCTCGACGATGGCGGGCGACGGCGCCTCGTACGCGACGAGCGGCTGGAGCGCGCCCGCGGTGGGGGCCGGCTGCTGCTTGGGGGCAGCGGGCTTGCCGCCGGTCGCCTTGGCGGCGGCGGCGGCCAGGGCCTTGGAGCGGCGGCCAATCTCCTCGAGGGAGAGGGTGAGGCCGACGCGCTTGACGCCGCCGGCGTCCGGGGCGCTGCTCTTCTCCTTGGCGGCGGCGGCGGCCTTGGCGGCGGCGGCGGCCGTTTCGTCGGCCTGCCTGAGCGCGACGGCGGCGGTGGCCGCCCTGGCCCTCTGCTGCTGCTGCTGCTGCAGGCGCTGCTGCTGCTGCTGCTCGTCGAGCGGCGGCGCGGCGGCGCGCGCGCCGGGGCCGGCGGCCGGCGCGGCGCCGCCAGCGGGCGCCGCTGCGCGGCGCACGATCACGATGCGCTCACGCGGCGCCTGACCGGGTGCTCCCTGCACCGTGATGCGTCGCACCACCGCCTTGCCGCCTCCCGCCGCTCCCGCCGCGCTGGCATAGGGGCGGCCTGCAGGAGAGGAGGCGGAGGACGAGGACGACGGCAACGACAAGGAAGGGACCGCTGCCGCCCCCGCCGCCGCCCCCGCTGCCGCCACCACTGCCACGCGCGCGCCAGAGGCGGCGGCCTGCGGCGCCATCGCGGGCGCCTTGGCGGCCCTGGCTGCCGAGAGCGCCTCCTCCTCGCGCTTGAACAGGCCGCCGAACAGGCCTTTGCCGGCGCGCTTGTGGGGCTCTTGGGCCATCGCCGCCGCCGCCAGCGACGACGACGACGGAACGGCGGCGGCGCCGGCGGCGCCCGAGCGTTCCCTCGGCACGTACGTGCCGGCCGTCACGGCGGGGGCGCGGGCGCCGGCGCGCGCGCCCGAAGCCGGCGACGCCGACGCGGTCTTGGCGTTGTCGTTCTCGAAGCTCACTTTGAACATTGACGCGAAGCGGTTCTTGCGAGTGCCGGCCTCGGCGCTGCCGCCGGCGCCGGCGCCGGCGCGGGCCCGCGAGGAGGACGCTGCGCCGCCCGCTGCCCCTTCCAGGCTTCCCAGGCGCGCCGACGCGTGCGACAGGAGCGACAGCACGACCAGCACGACCAGCAGCAGGGCGGTGCTCGCGGCGCCAGCCCGAGCGCCGCCGCCGCGGACTGGCCGCGGCATTGGAAGAGACGGAAGGAACACGGGGGGCGTGAACGAGGGGGGCGCAAACGGAGAAAAAGGTTTGAGTTGTTTGCGTTTGGGGCGCGCGCGGCGCGCGCCTCAAGCGAGCGTGAAACCGCGGCGCGTCAGAAAGTATCGCGTGCCGACCTGACACCTTTCTCTCTAACCCCGCGCGCGCAAGACTGAGCGAGTCTGTCGGAGCCTGTTTATCCGCTGGGAGGGAGGCTGGACGCAGGTCGGTATTGTCTGTTTTTAGCTCGCCGTGTGTCGAGCCGCCGTGTGTTGCCACTTTTTGACAAGCGCGCAAGGTAACGCGCAAGTGCGTATGTTTCGATCTATTGTCGCGAAGGGGCGGACGGGTTCCAAGGCATATTGCTGAAGGACGTTTGGAGCACGGTATGGCGTGGCAGCTCCCTACCGCCGCCGCCGCCGCAGCGAGGGGCGGCCCGGTCGTTGCCGTCGCCGTCGTCCTTTTTGTTCAACCAGGCGGCAAGAGCCCCGCGGCACGCAAACTCACCGTCGCCGACGACCACAACTACTAGGTCAGCGATTAATCGGCGCGCGTGCGGCGGGGCCGTTTCCACCCCTCCCTTGTGATTGATCACGGGTGCAAAAGAAGCAAAAGGAAGAGACACTCCAAACGCCTCCCTGTTGCGGCAGAATGGGCCGCAACACCAAGGACTCGCGCGACCAGTTCTACCGGCGCGCCAAGGAGGACGGGTGGCGCGCGCGCTCCGCCTTCAAGCTGCTCCAGCTGGACGACGCGTACGACCTGTTTGGCCAGGCCGTGGCGCAGGCGGCGGCGGCGGCGGCGGCTTTGTCGGGCGTCGGCAGCGGCGGCGGCGACAACAGCAGCAACGACGACGGCGGCGACGGCGGCGAGAGCGACGGCCGCTGCCACGCCGTAGACCTCTGCGCGGCGCCCGGGTCGTGGTCGCAGGTGCTGTCGCGGCGCCTGTACCTGCCGGCGCAGCGCAGGCGGGCGGCGGCCGAAGCAGCGGCAGCGGCAGCAGCATTGACTGCAGCAGCGGCAACAACAACGACAGCCGCCGCAGCAACGGCGCCGCCGCCGCCGACCTTGCCCCCGCTGCCCCCTCTGCCCCCGCGCCTCGTGTCGGTCGACCTCCAGGCCATGGCCCCCGTCGAGGGCGTCGCCCAGCTGCAGGGCGACATCACCTCTGCCCGCACCGCCGCCCGCGTCGTGGCCGCCCTCGGCGGGCGGCGCGCCGCCCTCGTCGTCTGCGACGGCGCGCCGGACGTGACCGGATTGCACGACCAGGACGGCGCCGCGCAGCTGCTGCTGGTGGGGGCGGCGGCCAGCATCGCGGCGGCCGTGCTCGCTCCCGGGGGGACGTTCTTGGCCAAGGTGTTTGTGCCGTCCGCCGGGGGGCAGGGGGGGGCGGGCGGTGGGGGGGGCTGGGGGGGCTTGGGAGCCCGCGCAGGCGCGGGCGCGGGCGCGGGCGCGGGCGTGGGCGGCGAGGAGGGCGGCGCGGGCTGCTGGCTGCTGGCGGCGCAGCTGCGGCTGCTGTTCCGCGACGTGGCGCTGGCCAAGCCGCGCAGCTCGCGGGGCGCGAGCGCGGAGCACTTTGCGCTGTGCCGCGGCTTCGACCCGCCCGCGCGGCTGGAGCCCGGATGGCTGCGCGCGACGCTCGCGGGGGCAGAGGGGGAAGGTTCCGCGGGCGCAGCGCGGGCGGCGGCGGCGGCGGCGGCGGAAATGGCGGCGGCGGAAATAGCGGCGGCCGGGGGAGCGACGAGGCGAGCGGAAGGCAGGGAGCGCGAGGAGCAGGAGGAGCGAGCAGACTCGCTGACGACGCGCCGCGCTCTCGGGTTCTACGCGTGCGGCGACCTGTCGGCGTGGGACGCGCCCGGGGCGGCGCGCGGGGCGGCGGAGGAGGAGCACGAGGCGGCGGCGGCGGCGGCGCTGGACAGGGCGCTTTTCGGTGGAGGCCAAGCGAAACTAAGAAAAAACATCCACACAGTTGTTTATGCGTTGGTGGACTAAGTCGAGTGGTTGCGCTGTTGATACGGCTGCCATCTATCTCTCCGACACGACTCAGCCTATCTGGCTCGTGCTCCGCGGTAATCGAACTCGCTAGGATCCAACCTTTGTTCGTCACACCTCCTCCGTCTGGCGGCGCGCGGGCGGGGCTTGCAACGCCCGCCGCGACGACGCGAGCGCCGCCGCCGGCGCCTCTTCCCCCGTGCCTCTTTCCGCCCCGCCCCCGTCCTCCACGGCCTCCTCGGCCGCGCGGGACAAGGCGTGCGCGTCCGCCGCCCGCCGCGTCTGCTCGATCTCGGCGGCCGCCGCGCGCCCGGGCGGCGTCAAAGGCTCCACCCTGCCGTCGCCGCCGTCGCTGCTGCGGCCGCCGGGGCTGCTGACGCGCGACCAGAAGGGGCGGCGGCCGCCGCCGCCCGTGCTGCGGTTGGGAGGGCGCTGGCCGCCGCCGCCGCCGCTGGCGCCGCCGCCGCCGCCGCTGGCGCCGCCGCCGCCGCCGCCGCCGCCGGTGTTGCCGCCGCCGAGGCGGCTCGTCCGCCGTTGCGGCGGCGCCGTCGCCGCCGGCTCTTCGTGCCGCGGCGGCGCCGTCGCCGGAGCCGTCTCGCTCGGCCTCCAGGAGGAGGACGCGGGCGCCGGGGCCGCCGTGGCTGCCGCAGCCGCTGCCCCGCCCGCGGACGCCGCCCCCGAGCCCGCCCTCGTCGTCGCCGCCAGCTCCACCCCGCGCTGCTGCTGCCCCCCGCGCCCGCCCCCCGCTTCGCCGCCGCCGCCGGCCCGCCGCGCCGCCAGCGCCGCCCGCGCCGCCAGCGCCCGCGCCCGCGCGGCCAAAGCCCCCAGGACGGACGAGGGAAGGGCGGCGGCCCCGCCGCCCCCGCCGCCGCCGCCGCCGCCGCCGCCGGCGGTCGCATCTGTCGAGTCTGCGGAAGAAACTAGAGAGAAGCGGCAGATGGGGCACGTGTCGTGCGACCCCATCCACTTGTCCACGCACGCCACGTGGAAAAAGTCGTGGCCGCAGGGCAGCACGCGCAGGCGCTCGCCGCGCTCGAACTCGCCGAGGCACACGGCGCAGCAGTCGTCGTCGTCGTCGGCAGCGGCGCCGGCGGCGGCGGCGGTCTGCGGAGCCGTGAGGGACGCGGGGGAGGGCGGCGGGACCGAGGCCGCCGCCGCCGCAACCGCCGTCCGGGCCGCCGTCGCCGCGCGCGCCGCCTCCTCCTGCTCGGCGCCGCCCCACGAGCGCGTGGGGAAGCGCTCGTACATTTCTGGCGGTACGCCGCGCGGCCGGCTGGGCCGCGCCTGCCCGCCGCCGTCGTCCCATCCGCCGGCGCCGCCGTTCGGCCCGCCGCCCGCCCGCGGCCCGCCGCCCCACCGCTCCCCCGGCCGCCCCCACGGTACGGGGACGCCGAAGCGCGCCACCACCCGCCGCGCCACCGTCATCAGCAGCACCAGCACCACCGCCGCGGTCACGCCCATGACGATCGACATGTAGGGGTGCACGGCGGGCGGGGAGGCGGCCGCCGCGTAGACCTCTAGAGTGTACGAAAAGGGCGTGCTGAAGGCGTAGGCACTGTTGTAGACGGAGAGCACATACTTGCGGCCCGGCGCCAATTCCGCTCCGGAGACCCTGAGCGGCAAGGGCGGGTCGCGCCGGTCGAGCAGCCGGGCGTACGAGATGAGCCAGCCGTGCAAGGACTGGGGCGTGCGCGCCGAGCCGTCCGAGGCGGCGGCGGCGCCGGCGGCGGCGGCGGCGTCGGTGGCGCCGGATGCGGCGGCGGCGCCGCCAGCGAGCGCGGTGGCGGCGCCCTTGCGCGGGTAGGAGTCCTCGTCGAAGGAGAGGAAGGCGTTGGGGTGGTCCGCGGGGGTGGGCGGGGGCGGGGGGCGGGGCGAGGAGGTTGGGGGGCGCGGCGGGCGGCGCGGGGGCGAGGAGGCCGAGGCGAGGGTGACGCCGCTCTCCTCGGCGAAAGAGGGGCCGCCGCCGCCGCCGCCGCCGCCGCCGCCGCCGCCGCCGCCGCCGCTGCTTCCGTCGTCGTCGTCGGCCGCCAAAAGGGCGCGGCGGCCGCTGCCGCCGCCGCCCGCGCCGGCGAGAGGAGGGGCCAGCGCGGCCAGGTCGACGGCGTCGGCGGGGAGCAGGGTGGCGACGAGGCGGCGCGAGGGCGGCGAGGAGGAGACGAGCGCCGAAAGCAGCAGCCTCCGCCCGCCGCCGCTGCTGCCCAGGCTCGTGGCGCCGCCGCCGCCGCCGCCGCCGCCGCCACCGCCGCCGCCGCCGCCGCCGCCGCCGCCGCCCGCCCCGCCCGCCCCCCCTCCTCCGGGCGCTTCCTCCCCCTGGTCCGGCAGGATCTTCCAGTGGATGGCCAGGTCGTGCATCCGGTAGTTGAACGCGCCGTCCATCCGCAAAATGTAGTAGTCCCACTGCCCCGGCCGCAGCAGGCGCGGCCCCACGTCGGCGCCGCCGCCGCCGCGGCCGCCGCCGCCGCCGGGCGCGCCCACGGCCTCCACCTCAGTCTGCCTGCCCTCGCAGAGCGCGCCGCCCCACCCGGCGTCGCACGAGCAGAAGAAGCCGTCGCGTGCCGGCTGGTCGCCCTTGAGGCCGCGGTCGTCGGAAGCGCCGGGAGCGCCGCCGCTGCCGCCGCCGCCGCCGCCGTTGCCATCGCGCGGCGAAAAGGGGTCGCGGCAGCGGCCGTGGCCGCTGCATGCAAAGGGGCAGCCCAGCGGCTGGCCCGCGGCCAGGTCGCGGTACGAGGCGCGCAGCCGCAGCGACGCGTCGCCCGCGCCCAGGCGCGTGGAGTTGGAGTTGTAGACGGCGACGTACCACCGCTGCCTGAGCGGCTTTGCCCGCTGCTGCTCAGAAGGAGAAGCGGCAGACGCCGGCAAAAGCGCCGAGGCCGACGGCGAGGCGAGCGCGGCCGCGTCCGCCGACCGCAGCCGCCGGAGGGCGTAGTGGCGCTGCTGCTGCAGCGCGAACGAGGGCACGTCGGCGTAGGCGTCGACGTCGTCCCCGCCCAGGCTGGGCTCGCCGCCGCCGGCCGAGTCAAAGGGCTTGACAAAAAGAACTGGGTTGCCGCCCGGGGGGCCGCCAGCGCCGCCGCCGCCGCCGCCGCCGCCGCCGCCGTCTCCGTTGCCGTTGCCGTCGGTGGCGGCCTCCCCCCCCCCCGCGCGCTCGAGCTCGACCAGCAGCGCGCCGTCGACGGGCCCTCCAGCGGGCGGCAGGGGGACGTCGAGCGTGAAGTGCGCCCACCCGCCGGCGGGCACTTCTACGCCCGTCCAGTCGCCGCCGCCGCCGCCGCCGCCGCCGCCGTCATCGTCGTCCCCGCCGCCGGCGCCGCCCGAAAGAGGCGCGACCGCCGTCGAGAGGGGCAGCGGGCGCAGCGGGCGCGCGCAGCCCGCGCCGCCGAATCCCGGGTCGCACGCGCACGCGCGCAACGACAGCGGGTCGACGTAGGGGGAGTCGCTGAGGTCGGCGGCGGCGGGCGCGGCGACGGTGACGCAGGCGCCGCGGCCCGCGCAGGCGCCGTGGTACAAGTCGGGCGCCGGGCACGGCACCCACGCGCTGGCGGCGGCGGCGGCGGCGGCGGCGGCCGCGCGCGCGCGCCTGGCCGCCGGCGAGGACGCGGCCGTCGGCGAGGGCGCGAGCGCGAGCGCCGCCGCCGCGCGCTGCGCGGCCGCCGCGGTCGCGGCGGGCGGAGCGGGCAGGCACGTCGCGCGCAGGGCGTAACCGGCCAGCGGCCGCCCGCCCAAGTTTAAATTGGCCACCGTAACGCGCCAGGGGCCGTCGCCGCCGCCGCCGCCCGCGGGGAGCAGCGTCCGCTGGTAGGGCCGCGCGTACACCACGCCCGCCCCGTCGACCATGGTGACGCCCGCGCCCGTCTCGGGCGAGGGGGCGCTGCTGCCCGGGGTGGAGCCGACGAGCGGCGGGGAGAACTCCCCCTCGCCCGTCGCTGTGGTGCGGACAGAGGGGAAGGCGGGGAAAGCAGGGAAGGAGGAAAAAAGGCCGCCGCCGCCGCCGACGCCGCCGAAGCCGCCGCCTTCCCTGGCGGCGACGACGTAGACGCCGCTCGAGAGGCCGCCGTCGGCCAGCACGGGCGCCAGGCGGGGGGGCGGCGGCACGGGGGACAGCAGGGCGGTCAGTCCCGCGTCCGGGGGCGGCGGCAGCGCAAACAGAGGGCCCGCCTGCTCGCCGCCGCCGCCGCCGCCGCCGTCGGGAACGCGCGCCAGGCGAAACCACTCGAGGTGCAGGTACCCGGGGGCCCGGCGCGAGGGGCCCGCCACGCGCGCCTTGCCGTCCATGGCGCAGGCGGTGCCGTTGAGCGCCGAGGAGGGGATCGTCCAGCGGTCGCAGTGGCCCGCGAGCAGCTCGCCGCCGCCGCCGCCATGGCCGCCGCCGCCGCCGATGCCGCCGCCGATGCCGCCGCCCGCGCGGAGGGCCCAGAGGGGATCGCCTCGCCCGCTCGTGGGCGTCGCGGGCAGGAGGTCGCCCCGGTCGACGGTGGTGGCCTCGGTGCACTCCATCGGGCGCATGGCGTCTGTGTTTGGGGGTGGATTTGTGTGAAGGGGGGGGGGGGGGGGGGGGGGGTGTGGGGGGGGGGGGGGGGGGGGGGGGGGGGGGGGGGGGAGAGGAGGGAGCCAGGAGTCGGGTGAGAGAGCGCGTTTGGCGCGGTTTGGCCACGTGGACCGGATTGGACCGGATTCGTCGTGTGTGGCGTTCGGCGTCGTTTGCCGCACGTGCGTGCGCCGTTCGTCAAACGGCACGCGCGCTCCGGTCCCTTGGTGCGGTCGTGCACGACGCTTGGGACGGCGACCGGATTGCCGCTGCGCGTGGCGACTCACCCGCGGGCCGCGGGAGGAGGACTATCTCCACCAAGCAAACGAGCAGGAGGAGGTGGCGAGTCGGACGACGGGAAGCTACGCAATCGCCCCTCCTGCCCCCTATCCGCATCCGCTCGGATCGGATGTCGCCCATGCCTGGGAATCAACCGCCCGCTTTATGTGTTTTTATCGTGGCGGTCAAGACGGATTGCGAGAAAAAGGGAGGGAGGGGGCGTTGGGAAGGATTTTCCGGAATCGGTCCCGCCAACGGGTCGTTGGGCGCTTATGGTACAATCGTCAACGGGAGAGTCAAGCCCGAGGGACAGGCGGCCGTGAGGATTCAAGAAGAGTGTTGTTGCAGAGCGCAGGCGAGGAGGAGAGAGGTGGGCAAAAGGCGTGGGGAAGCGGCGACGGCGGCGGCGAATTGGCGCCCGCACGCTCGACAAACCGACTTCCAGCTTCGTTCATGGCCGCAGAGATCCGAGAGACATCAGAAAAAGCTTGAAGAGAAAAGAGCAAGGACTCAGGCGCGCATCATGCCGCCCTGCATCAGCCGCTGGAGCATGGCCGGGTCGATGCGCGCGCCCCCCGCGCCCCCGGCCCCGCCCAGCAGCGCCTGCAGCGCCGCCATGCCGCCGTCCCCGCCCGCGCTGCCCATGCCGCCGCCGCCGCCCTCGTCGTCGCCGTCGTCGTCCTCGTCCTCGTCGCCCTCCTCCCCCTCGGCCGCGCGCGCCGCCGCCTCGTCCTCCTCGTCTTCCTCCTCCTCGGCCTCGCGGTCCGCGCGCTCCCTCAGGCCGCGCCACGCGTTCTTCAGCCACGACGCCGCCGGCAGCAGCAGCGCCCACGCGAACCGCCAGTCCCGCGCCGACTTGAGCTTGAGGTCCACGTGCGCCACGTCCCCCCCTCCGACCAAATCGACGGTCACTTTTCCGTGCGCGCGGCGCGGCAGCGCGAACCGGTAGGCCAGCGCGGCGGCGGCGCCGCCGACGAGGTCCGGGTCGCCCGCGCGCGTGCGCTCGCGGTACCAGTCGAGGTCGAGGGCGACGCCCGGGATCCAGTCGCTCGCGATAAAGAGGCGCGCGCCGAAGACCTCGTCGGCGGCCGCCTGCTGCTGCTGCCCGCCGCCGCCCAACATCGCCGCCGCCGCGCCGCCCGCGCCGCCGCCCGCCGCGCCGCCGCCGCCCGCGCTCTTGACCTGCGCCACGACCGCGTCCAGCGCCCAAGGCCCCACGCGCACCGTCTCCGTGACTTTCACGCCCACGGCCATGGGCCCCTTGCGCGGATCGCCGGCCTCGGCCATGCGCGCGGCCATGACGCCGAAACCGGCCTTGTCGCCGCGTTTCAGCAGGTCCCCGCGGAAGGTCGTCGCCTCGCCCGAATACAAGACCTCTTTGATCGAGGGGCGCAGGAGCTCGGCCGCGCCCGACAGCTGCGTCACATGCGCGGGCCCAAAGGGCGGGAGGCTGTGCACCAGGGACACCGCGCCCTCGGCCTGCAGGCAAGCGGTCGTCTTGTCCTTCTCGAGCGTCGCCGTCAGGCGGGCGGGCACGCCGCCGTACCCGCGCCGGCAGCCGGGCTGCCCCTTCCAATCCGCCACCACGCCCGTGATCGCGTCCTCGTGCTCCCATCCGTAGTAGTCGAGGGTGGGCATGACCGCCAGGGCGCCGCGCGGCTTGGGCGGGTAGCGGTAGCGGTGCTGCGAGCGCTGCGACGGGTCGAAGGTGGGGCCGAGGTTGAGGCCCGAGGTCGTGAGGCCGCGGTACTTTTTCTTCGCGCGCTGGCGCTTGCGCTCGTTCTTGCCGGCGTTCTTGAACGCCCTGGCCGTGCGCTTGCCGCGCTTGACGTCGGCCTCGCGGCGGCGCAGAGCGCGCTCGTCGCCCGCGTCGGCGGCGGCTTCCACCGCGAGCGCCAGGGCGCTGCGGAAGTCGGCCGAGGGCGGGTCGCGCCGGCGGCCGGCCGCGAAGGGGTCGCGCGGCGTGCCGCGCTTGCGCGGCGCGGCGGCGCGCTCCACCAGCTGCGCCAGGAAGTACTTGCTCGGCGGCAGGCGCGCGCGCTGCTGGGCGGGCGGGGCGCCCGCGCCCGGCCCACCGGCGCCGGCGCCGCCGCCCACGGCCGCGGCCACGGCCTGCTGCTGCGCCTGCGCCGCCGCCGCCGCTTTCGCGGCCGCCTTGCGCTCCTTGGCCGGCGGCTCGCACGCCTGCTTCGCGGCCTCGTAGACGGCCAGGCCCGCGAGCTGCATCAGCAGCTGCCGGCGCCAGGGCACGGGCGTGAGGCGCCCCGACGCCGGGGGGGCCATGCCGGCCATGGGGCCCGAGGTGGGCGTGGGCGGGGCGGCGGGCGCGTCAAAGACGACGGGCTCGCCGCGCTCGCCGCCGCGCTGCTGCTGCTGCTCGTCGGGCTGCTGCCGCTGCTGCTGCTGCCGCCGCCGCCGCCGCGCGCCGCCGTCGACGCCGTTGTCCTCCTCCTCCTCCTCCTCCTCCTCCTCGTCCTCCTCCTCGTCCGCCTCGTCGAGCCGCCCGGCCGCCGGCACCAGCCGCGGCGTCTGCGGGTGCGAGTCGACCACGTGGATAGGGTTGCGCAGCTGCGCCTCGCCGCTCACCTGCCGCAGCATGTTTTGAAGCACGTTCTTGCGCTGCCGGAGCGCCTCGGCGTAGGCCGCGTCGCCGGCGGCGGCCACCGCCGCGCCGCTCGCGCCGCCGCTTCCGCCGCCGCCAAACGCCGCGCGCGCCGCGTTGGCGTGCGTGAGCGCGACCATGGTCTGGCGCCACACGCCCTTGCCCAGGGCCGCGCCGATCTGCTGCAGCACCGACAGGTCCCCGAAGCCCGCCTTGGGCGCGTCCAGCCGGTCCACGTACACCACGAAATCCGGCTTGCGCCGCCGCAGCGCGCCGGCCGCCGCCCGCAGCGTCGCGGCGTTGGCCTTGCGCGCGTCGGACGACGCCTCGAGCCCCGGCGTGTCGATCAGCGTCAGGTCGATGCCGCACGTCCTGCCCTTGAGAACGCGCAGGCGCCGGGTGCCCCCGCCCGGAAAGGGGCCCGCGCGCGCGGCGGGACGGTCCAGCAGGGCGTTGGCGAGCTCGGTCTTGCCAGTGCCCGTCATCCCGATTAGTAAGAGCGTAACCCGCGGCACGCCCGCGGGAGACCCCCGCGGCTCCGAGCGCTCGAGCTCCGCGGCGCGCTGCTGGGCCAGGCGCGCGACGTCCGCGCGGCGCTTGCCCGCCGGCAGGGGGCGGGACACGCGCTCGAGGCGGTCGACGACCGAGGCGTAGTTGGACACGCTCTCGGCCGAGGGGGGGACGCCGAGGCGCAGCGCGGCGCGGAAGAGTGCGACGCGCAGGTCGAACAGCCGGCGGCGGGCGCGCTGGGCGTCAGGCGGCTCGTCCGGGTCGACCACGTCGAATGAAGGGGGGGCGGGGGCGGGCGGGGCGAGGGCGCTGGCGGCGGCGCTGGAGGCGGCGGCGCCCGGGCGCGCGGCGAGGCGGGCGCCGAGCGCGGCGGCGCCGCGCGCGGGCAGGGCGGGCAGGGCCGGGCGGCGCGGCGGCGGGGCGGCCGGGGCAGGCGGGGGGGGCGGCGGCGGCGGCGGCGGAGGGGCGGGGGCCGCCTGTCCTCGCGCCTCGGCCTCGCCGGCGCCTCCGTCCCGCGCCGCCGCGTCGGAGGGCTCCCGCTGCTGCGGCGGCGGCGCCAGCGGCGCCGGCGCCGGCGGCGTCTGCGCCTGTTGGGACGGGCGCGGCGGCAGGGACGGCCCGCCGGACGCCGACGCGGCGGTCGCGGCGGCGGCGGCGGCGGGCTCGCGCGGCCCGAGCCCCAGACCGCCCAGGCCCGCCGGCTTGGCGGGCGGCGCGGCGGCGGGCTTGGGCGGCGGCGGCGCCGCCGTCGCCTCCTCCTCCCCGGCGGCGGCCGCTGCGGCGGCGGGCGCGGCCGGCGCTGCGGCCGCCGACGCGGCGCGGCGCGGCGGCAGCATTGAGCCGAGGCCGAGGCCGAGGCCGGCCGGGCGCGCGGCCGCTGGTGCTGCTGGTGCTGCTGCTGTGGTGGTTGCTGTCCTAGCAGTCGTCGTTGTCGCTGTCGCTGGGACGGAGGGGGCCGCCGCGGCGGGCTCCGCCTCCTGCTGCGGCTGCGGCTCCTGCGGCGGCGAGGGCGGCGGCGGCGGCGGCGCGGCCGCCGCGTCCCCGCCGGCCACGGCGCGCGCCGCGTCGGCCGCCTGCTGCTCCATCTGCGCGGCCGCGTGCGACACCGCGGTCGCGGCCTGCCTCACGGGCGACGCGAGCGGAACGCTGGGGCCGGGCGGCGGCGGGGGCGGCGGCGGCGAGCGGGCGCGCGGGGGGGACGCCGACTGGGTCGTGGGGCGGTGCCAATCCTCGTCGTCGTCGTCGTCGTCGCCGGCGCCGGCGCCGGCGTCGGCGCCGCCGTCGTCCTCGTCGTCGGCGTCGGCGGCGGCGGCGTTGAGGCCGGCGAGCGCGGCGGCGCCGTGGTCGGCGGCGAGCTCCTGATGTTTTGGTCGGGGTGATGGGTGAGGAGATGATGACGGTGTGAGATTCATGGGGGTCGTGGCTCGTCCGACGGGGGCGTTTGAGGAACGTGGACAGAAGAAGGACGACGGGCGAAGAGCCGCGGAGGCCGCCTCCTCCTCCTCCACTCGTGCGCACCTCCTCGTCGTCGACCAGCAGGTCACTGGGTGCGCTGTCGAGAATTTCTTCACTGTGTTTGTCGGTGGGGGGTTGGTGTCCGGGAGCGTATGTGCGGGGCGGATCGAACGTTAGAGCGGCGGCCCAGTGATCTGCCTCTTCTCTCTCGCGCGCGCTCCTCGCCGCTCTGCCGAATGGGTGTACCCACGCGAGATCGTCGCGCCCTCACCTGTCGCTCATTGTTTGCTCGGGCGCGCGGGGGCGGCGCATTCGTTGACTTGAGGAACCCAAGTGTGTCGTTTGTCGGGTTGCCGTCGTAGTCCTTGTCTCTCTTCTCTCTCTCTGCCTTCCTCCCTTCTCACAACCAGTTTTGACGCCAGTCGCAGACGACCCCCATAAAACGGCGCAGCACAGCAACAACGGCCGCACAGCAACAACAACGCGCTCCGTCACGCACTGGACTTCGTGACTAGCCCCGGTCTCTCTCGACCAGCCACGCTTTCCCAAGTCACACAGACCGAGACCGCGCGCGCCCCGACAGCCGACGCCGACGCCGACGCCGACGCCGGACGGGAGGAAGGAAAGCGAAACCGACAAAAAAAAATGCGTTCCGCGCCGTACGTCCAAGGCGGCGTGGTGCGCGAGCGGCGGCCCTGGTCCCTGGCAAGGGTGCTCGACATGCTCGCCGGCGTGCTCGCGGGCATCCTCCTCTTCTTCCGGACCATGATCAACCCGGACGCGGCCAGCGCTTACGTCGACCGAGGGCGCGACCGCCACGGCGACGGCGGCGGCGGCAACGGCGGGGGCGGCGGCGGGCGGCCCGGAGGAGGGGGCGGTGGGGGAGGAGGGGGCCCGCGCGTGGTCGGGATGGACGCCTTCCGGGGCAACCCGGGGGGCGGGTGCTCGTCGTGCCGGGGATGAGAGGGCAGAGAGGGAGGGGGACGGCCGCGAGCACCCGCGACGGCGGCGCGACACCCGAGGACGAGAGAAAAGCCGCTGCCGACGACGACGCCGCCGCCGACGACGCCGCCGACGCCGCCAACGCCGCCGAGGGCCGCTTGACGCGCGCTGGCGATTGTGACCTCCCAAGAGTCGAGTTCAACCTAAACCAACCTTCGTTTACGTGCAATAGGGGGATTCCGAAAAATAGGCCCTAGGTAGTCGATAGAGGTACGTAGTAAAGAGACGGCTTTGTCAGCGGCGCGAGCGGCGCCCTCTTTGGCGGCGCGCGCGCGCATTAGCGATAGAGAGAGAGCGGGGGCGAGAGAGCGAGGGCGCCTCGGTCCGAAGAGAGGGAGAGAGTAACGTCAGGTCCGCGATCCGTTGGTCTTTTGCCTTTGTTCGAGAGGCGTCCAAGAAAAGTCGGGTCGTAAGGTGGCGAGTGGGGAGGGTGGCGAGGGCTTGGGTCGGTGGCAATGGACGACCCGAGGGCGGGGAGGGCGAGAGGAGAAAACGGCGGGGGGAAAAAGAAAAGATTTGGAAAGGCGGGCGCTGCCGCCGGCAAAAGAAATCCTGCAAAGAGGAGAGCAGCAAGGAAAGACGGCAACAGGACAAGAGGTGGACAGCAGCGAGGGTGCACGTCTCGGAACGCCCTAGTCTCTGACCAACAGAGAACGGAGGGAGGGAACGCGGCGGCGGGAGGCCAAAACAAAATAGAAAGGCGAGGGCGGCAAAGAGATCGCGAGCGCGGGCGCGGGCGCGGGCGTGCAAAAAATATCGGCCCACGTCGGGCGAGCCAGCCAGGCGGGGGCCGGCCGGCGACCGACCGCTCTGCCCCCCCTCTCTCTCTCTCCCTCTGTTTTCGTCACCCGACCACGTCCCTCTTGGCCCCCTCAGTGAGCCTGCGCCACAGGCACGGGACCGAGGAGCCCCCGACGGCCCGCTCGCACGTCGCCGGCTCGGCGTCCGCCTCGACCACGTGCGGCGCGAAAAGGTTTAGGCACCCCACGTATCCACTAACCACCGCGACGGCCCGCCCCGTGCGCGCGTCGACCACGGGCCCGCCCGACTGGCCCGGGCACAGGCTCAGGGCGGACGAGGTCAGGTACCCGGGCGCGCGTGGGTCCGTGAGCGACGTCCGCAGCGTGCCCGAGGAGCTGTGCTGCCGGCAGCCGCCCGCGTACGCCCGGCTCGCGCACGCGGGCCCGGCGTCGTTGGCGAACGACGAGTCCGGGTACCCCGACAGGCGCGCGCGGCGGGTCGAGCCGCCCGCCGTCGCGGCCGCGCCCAGGCGCACGGACGCGCCGGGCAAGGTTTTCGACGTTTCGATCACCGCCCAGTCCCAGGGCGAGGGCGCGTCGCCGCCCGACGCCTCCCATCGCGGCGACGCGAGCGAGCGCAGGCCCCTGGCGACCGGCCTGCCCCCCGTCCTCGAGCACACGTTGCCCGCGCAGTAGACGTCGACCGACTCGGCGTAGGCCGTCGTGTACCGCGAGTTGTTGCCCCAGTGGAGGCAGTGGCCCGCCGTCGCCAGCGCCGTGGCGCCGACGCGAAAGGCGCTGCACGACCACGCCTCGAGGCCGTCGCCGTCGTCGTCGGCGGCCGGGTCGGCGAGGCGCCAGCTGGCGACGATCTGGCACGTGCCGGAGAGGGACGAGGCGCGCAGGCCGTTGGGGCCGCAGGCGGCGCCGGCGGGGACGGCGGCCGAGGCGGCAGGGAGGGAGCCGCCGTCGTTGCCGCTGTCGCCGCCGATGCCGCTGCTGCTGCTGTTGCGGTCGGAAGAGGGGAGGGGGCCCATCCCGGAGCCCATACCGTCGTCGACGCCCGACGGCGGCCCGAACTCGCGCGGGCGCGCCTTGGCGTACGTATCGCCGGGGTTGCGGTTGACGCGAAGAGCGGCGCCCCGTCCGCGGCCGTTTCCGGCGACGAGCAGGCGCCGCCGCCCAACGGCCGACGCGGACGCGGCCGTAGTCATTGCCAAAAGGAGGACCGCCAGCGATGCGCGGCAGCGGCAGGGGGGGTGCTTGGGCGCTGCCATTGAAGCGGGGGGGCGCCTCCGGTAGAAGAGGGAAAGGGGGGACGCGCGCGCGCGTGTGGTTTGACACCAGGAGGTTTCACGGATGAGTGAGCGAGGACTCCCGTGGCGATGGCGCGGTGATTGGGGGGGCGGCGCAGGTCAAGTCAGGACGGCCGAAAGTAAGGTAGGTTCGAGATAAAGTCCGGATTGTGAGAGGGCTGCGCGTGGCGCGCCGCGTGGGTTTTTAATGAAGATGGAAGGAACGAGTCGCCGGCCGCCGCCGCCACTCGCAACACTCGCAACGGGCGTGACCAACGAAGCGCCGTTCCGCGCCGCCGCTGACTTGGTCCCCCCGTACGCTCACCATCCCGCCCCTTTTCGTTTTCCCTCGCGCACGCACCGCCGGGCCCCCTCCGCACTCGGGACGCAAGCACGTCACGAGCTAGACCGATTTCCGAGGGCCCGCTGTGTCCCGGCACCTCCCTGGTCCGATGCAGGGCGGGGGCGAGGAGGAGGGGGCGGCGGGGAGGAGGAGGTGACAGGGACGGCGGCGGCGGCGGCGACAGGGACGGCGGCGGCGCCAGCCGCGGCCGCGACAACATCAGCGGCGGCAGCAGCAGCAGCAGCAGCAACCAACTAGGCGCGCGCGAGTCCGGCTGGCTGCAGCGCCTCGTTGTCCGACGGCCGCGGCGCCGGCGTCGCACGCCTAGTTACGCCCGAGTTACGCCGCCGCTACCGGCGGCCGGGCGTTGCCGCTTTTCGAGCGACGTCGAGGCGCGGGGCGTTCCATGGACGATCGCGCGGCGCAGCGCTCTTCTCTCCTTAACGCCGCTCCGCCCGTTACGTTGCGGCACGCACAATTTGGACACTCCCGGATCGAACGCACCACACCACCGTCACCTTTTCTCGGAGACAACAGCACACGGACAGACAGACACAGACGCACGCCCCCACTCCCCTTCGAAACAAAAAACACCTGTCGCTCTTTGCCGATTTTGAAGGACGCGAAAACGAGTCCCGCCCGTGACCAAACGACGCGGCCGTTCGCCGCGCGCCGCCGCGGGCGCGTGCCTCTCGACCCGCTCTTTGCGCCCTGAGGCGTATCCGGGCGGGCGCGCGCGCTCGGCTCGTGGCGGGCGAGAGACGAGAGACGGGAGAAGAGAGAGGGTCACAACAGCGACTCCCATTCTCTCTCTCTTTCTCCCTCGACGTTCGCCGATCGCCGCGCCCCCCGACAGCGGCCGCTCGATCGCGCCGACGCGTTCGCGAGACGCGCACGGGTCTCTTCCGCGCCCCCGCGCCCGCCCGGCCGCTCATAAACCCCATTTCAAACGCAAACGGCGGCCCGTTTGAAACTCCAAAAAAAATGCACGCGGCGGCGTCGGGCGTGGCGCCCGCGGCGGCCGCCGGACCGCCGTCGGCCCCTCCTCCCCCGCCCCCCCCTGCTTCCTCATCCCTCCCCCAGCAGCACGCCCCCCCGCACCAGCCCGCCCGCGAGCCCAAGCGCCGCTGCCGCGCCCGCACGGCCGCGGCCGCCGCCTCCGCGGCAGCCGCCGCCCACAACGACGCCCAGCCGGCCCTCCGCCTGCCCCCCGAGCTCCTGGCCGCCGTCGCCGTGTCGCTGCCGCCCGGCGACGCGCGCGCCGCCGCGCTCGCCTGCCGCGCCTGGTGCCGCCACGTGCGCGCGGCCGTCGCCGCCGCCGACTGCTTCGCCGGCGGCGCGGGCGCGCCTGCGGCGCCCGCGGCTGCTGCTGCTGCTGCTGCTGCAGCTGCTGCTGCTGCTGCTGCTGCCGGCGCCCTAGGGCTCCTGGGCCCCGCGGCGTCGTCGGACGCGAGCTCGGCGCAACGGCGGCAGCAGCAGCAGCAGCAGCAGAGGACGAGGCGGGGAGGGGCGGGGCCCGAGGCGTCGTCGCCCGCCGCCGCCGCCGCCGCCGCGCCCGCGCCGCCGCCGCCGGCCGCGCAGGCCGCCGAGACCGCGCGGCGGCTCGCCGCCCTCTCGCGCGCCGCGCCTCGCCTCGAGTGCCTGCGCGCGCAAATCAGCTCGCGCGCGCCGCTCGGGGCGCTGGCCGCCCTGTTCGACGGCCTGGGGCGCTTCGGGCGCCTGTCCACGCTGACCCTGGCGTTCTGGGTGCCCGTGCTGCCGCGGCGGGGGATGTGGCCCATCTTTGTCGGCGACGCGCTCGGCGGCGGCGGCAATGGCGGCGGCGGCGGCAACGGCGGCGGGAGCGGCGGCGGGAGCGGCCCCGTCCTCCGCGCGCACCGCTCGCTCGCCGGTCCCGAGCGGCCGTCGCTCGGCTGCGCCGCGCCGACGCCGGTGCCGCCGCGGCCGCCCGCGCTGCCCCCCCTGATGCTGCGCGAGCTCAGGCTCGAGGGGGCGCCCGTCCCCGCGGTCGCGCTGAGGGTGCGTCCTCTTATGTCATTTTTTTCTTTCGTTTCCGTTGGTCGCTTTTTCCGCCGACAAACAAAAACCAAAACAAACAAACAAAAACCAAGCCGCGTTCTCATTCCCCCCCCCTCGCCCTCGCCCCAACGACCAAAACCAACGACAAAACAACAACGAACAAACGAACAACAAACAACAAACAAACAACAAACAACAAACAACAAACAACAAACAACAAACAAACAGACGTTCCTCGAGGCCGCGCGCGCGCGCTGCCCGCGCCTCGAGGCGCTGCACCTAGGGGCCGACCCGGACGCCGCGCCGCGCGCGTCGCAGCTGCCGGCGTCGGCGCTCCGCCCGCCCGCCTGGATGCTCCCGCCCGCGGCGCCGGGCGCGCCGGCGCTGGACCCGGGCGCCCCCTCGCCCGCGCACGGGGCGCGGCTGGGGCGCGCGGAGCTCGAGTGCGTGGCGCGTCTGACGGCGCTGCGGCACCTGGCGCTCACGCTGCCGCGGGGGGCCTCCACGGCGGCGGCGTGGTCGCCGTCGGCGGCGGCGGCGGCGGCGGCCAGCGCCGGCGGCGGAGGCGGCGGCCGCGACGGCTCGGCCGCGGCGCTGTCGGCGCAGGACCTTGCGTGCCTGTCGTCGCTCACGCGCCTGACGGCCCTCGAGGTGCGCGGCATGATCCTCGAGCCCGAGGACGTAGGCGCGCTGGCGCAGCTGCCCTCGCTCGCGCGGCTCAGGGTGTCTGTGATTGCGCGGCGGCAGCAGCCTGTGATGGCGGCTCGGGGCGGCGGCGCGAGCGGCGGCGCGGCCGGCGGCGGCGGCGGCGGCGCGCGCTCGGGGTCGCGGCGCCACCCGCAGCCGCCCCACCTGGGCCGCCCGTCCACGCGGCGCTCTTCGGGCCACTACTACCACCTGCGGGGCGACCACGGGAGCGGCGGCGGCGGCGGCGGCGGCGGCAGCGGGCAGCACCCCCGCGGCGGCGGCGGCGGCGGCGCTTCGCCCGGCCGCGACGAGGCGGCCTTTGCCTGGGCGTCCGCCGAGGCCGAGTCCATGGCCTCGAGCGCCCTCGCGCGCGGCGGCGGCCTCGCCGACCTGTGCTCCGGGCGCGGCGCGGCCCCGCCCCTGCGCTCGCTCGAGCTCGAGCTGTTTGCCCAGGGGCCCGCGAGCGGCGGGGGCGGCGGCGCGGGCGGCGGCGCCGGCGCGGCGGGGCAGGCCGACGAAGAGGTCTGCTTCTTGGCCTCGCACCCGGCCGTGCGCGCGTCCCTGACGGGCCTGTCGCTCTACTGCGCGCCGCTGACGTCGGCGGCGTCGGCCGGGAGCCTGGCGCGCCTGACCAACCTGACGTCGCTGGTGTTTGATATCGACCTCCTCCCGAGGGGGGCAGGGGCGGCGGCGGCGGCGGGGGGCGGGGGGGCGGCCTCGAGCGGGGGCGGGGACAACGGCGCCAGGACGAGCAGCGGCGGCGGCGGCGGCGGCGGCGGCGGCTCTCTCTACGACGACGACGACGCCGACGGCCTCGCGCACCGGCGCCTGGCGGCCTCGGCCTTCTCTCGGACCATCGCGCCGGCCCTCCCGCGCCTCCGGCGCCTGCACCTGGGCCCCGCCCTGTGCGGCGCGCTCACGCTCTGGCCGGCGCCTCCGGGGGGCGAGCCCAGAGGAGGAGCGGACGTGGCCGGCCAGGGGCCGCCGCCGCCGCCAGCGCCGCCGCCGCCGCTGCCGAGGCAGTGGTGCCAGACCCTCGAGGAGCTGCGGCTGGTGGGCGTGAGCGCCTGCCCGCCGGAGGCGCGCGGGCAGTCGCAGCAGCAGCAGGCGCAGCAGCAGCAGCAGGCGCAGCAGCAGCAGGCGCAGCAGCAGCAGCAGGCGCGCGGCGGGACGGTCACGACGCGCTCGATGCTGGCCTCCCGCCAGGGCGGCGGCGGCGGCGGCGGCGGCGGGGGCAGTGGCGGCGGCGGCGGCGACGCGTGCGCCGGCCTGGCGTCGCCTCCGGCGGCGGCGCACCCATTGGCGGCGGCGTCGGCCGCGCCAAACTCGGCGGGCCACGGCGAGGGCTCCGACGCGAGCGCGGAGGGGGTCGCGGCGCGCCTGCGCGCGCGGCGGGCAGCGGGAGGCGGCGGCGCAGCGACGGCGCCGGCGGCCTCTGCGCGCGGCGGCCCCCGTCCTCCTGCTCCTCCTCCTCCTTCCGCCGCCGCCGCCGCCGACGACGAGGCGCCGCCGCCCCTGCAGTGGCGCCTCGACCGGCTGCTGCCCGGCCTGCCCCCTCTGCACCAGCTGGACGCCCTGGTCTCTCTGACCGTCCACGGCCCCCTGGGCCCGGCGTTCCTCGAGCCGAGCGCCGACCCGCCCGCGGCCTCGGTCGTCTCTGTGCGTGGCGGCGGCAACCACGGCGGCGGCGGCCACGGCGGCGGCCAGGGCGGCGGCGGCGGCGGCGGCGCGACGCGCACCGTGGCTCCGGCCCCCTGCGTTGACGTGTCGCTGCTCCCCCACCGCCTGCAAAACCTGGAGCTGTGCCGCGCCGTGCTGACCGTGGGCCCCGGCCGCGCGGCGGAGGCCGACGCGCGCCTGGCGCAGCTCCGCCACGTCAGCCTCCAGGCGTGCGTGGCGGACGCGGGCGCCGTCCGCGCGGCCTTTGGCGGCGGCGGCGGGGCGGCCTCGGCGGCGGCGGCGCGCAACGGCAACGGCGGCCGGCGGCGCGCGGCAGGGGCCGGCGCCGACGGGACGGACGGACGCGCGAGCCCGCTCGTGAGCCCGCGCGTGACCACGCGCGGGGCCAAGCAGCGCGAGCAGCAGCAGCACCAGCAGCATCAGCACCAGCACCAGCAGCAGGAGCAGCAGCACCACGAGGCGGCGGCCGAGGCGGCGGCGGCGGCGGTCGAGGCGGCGGCCGCCGTCCCGCCCCCGTCGTCCGCGCCGACGCTGCGCTGCACGGTCGTGCGCCGCGCCCACGGCGTCGCCGCTGGCAGCGCCTCCGGCGCCGCGGCTCCTACCGCCACGCTCACCGCCGCCGCCGCTGCCACGGCCGCGGTTGGCGGCGGACAAGGGCGCTGCGGCGGCGGGGCCGGCAAGGGCGCCGCCGAGACCGGCGGCGGCGGCGGCAGCGCCACCCTCGGCAGCGTGCTGGTGACCGAGCCGGCGCCTCCGCCGCAGGCACTCCTGTGCCACCGCCACCACCAGCCTATGGCCATGGCCGGCGCCGTGGCGACAAGCAGCACGGGAGGGGCCACCAACACGACGACCGGGGGGGCGCGCGGGGGGCGGGGCGGCGCCGCCGCCGCCGCCGGCCCGTCTGCAGTCACGGCAGGCGCCGCCGCCAAGGACGCGCCCGCCGCGGCTGCAGGCGGGGGCTTCATGCTGCCGCCGCGCGCCCCTCACGGCAAAGCGGCGGCGGCGGCCAACGCCGCGCGCGTCACGGCGCCCGCCTCGGGGGCCGAGGGGGTGGGCGGGGGGGCGGCGGCGGCGGCGGCGGGCGGCGGCGGCCTCGTGCTGCGCAGCGGGCGGCTCGCCGGCGGCGGCGGCGGCGGCGCTGCCGCCTCGGCGGCCGGGGCGGGCCCCGGCGCGTCGAGCGCGGCTGCCGTCGCGACGCTCTCCGGCGACGGCCGCCTGCTGTCGTCCCCGTCATCCTCCCCGGGCAACAGCGCGGGCGGCGGCGGCGGCAGCGGAGACTCTGCGGCAGCGGCAGCGGCCGAGGCCGCCGCCCATGCCCATGCCGCCCCCCCAGCCGTCGCCTCGCCCCCGCTGCTGCTGCCGGCGGTCGCCGCCGCCGCCGCCGCCGCCGCCGCCCGCTCCTCCCCCTCCTCCTCCCCCCTCCGCCCGGCCACCCCCGACGATCCGCTCGCCGCTCTGCTGGTGCGCCTGCGCGCGGCGGCGTCGCTCGAGCTCCTCCACTGCCCCGCGCTCAGCGACGCCGCCCTCTCCGCCTGCGGCCGCAGCCTGGGCGCCCGCCTCTCCTCGCTGTCGGTCGTGGCCACGGGCAGCACGCACGTCACGCACGCGGCCCTGTGGCCCCTGGCCCGAGGACTGCCGCGCCTACGATTGCTGCGCTGGCACGCGGGCGACGCGATGGACGTGATCCCGGACCCGTCGGCGCTGCTGCCGCTCCGCGCGCTCCACGCGCTGTGCCTGCCCTCGGGCTTGCACTGCCAAATGGAGCGATGGGGGGCGTACGACGTGCTGGACCGGCTGCCGCAGTGCGACGTGTACGTGGAGACGTCGCCCGCGTGAGTGAGAGGGAGGGCGAGGGGGGGGGGGCGCGCGCGGTCGTTTTTGCTCTTGTGGGCGATCGGATTTGGGAAGGGCCCTTTTGCACGACGACGATAATCTCCCCCCCATTAGGATCTCCCCCGGCCGCCGCTTCTCCTTTCCGCCTGGCGCCGCCGCCGCCGTCGCTTTTTTGTCTCGTTTGTCCTTCCGCTTTCGCGCTCGCTCTCGCTCTCGCGCTCGCTCGCTTCGCTGTCCTTCCTATTGCGTGTATGTGCGAAATTGCGTAAAAAACAACAAGGAAACAAAAAAACGACGACGACACCCCCCCTGCCTCTTTTTTGTGGGCGCAGGGCGCGTTTGCCGCCGCCTTTCCCGTGTGGTTTGGTAATGTGTTTGTCGCTTGCACTACTCGAATCTAGATCTAGCTCCCTTCCCAGTGCCTCAGCCCCGCGCGTGCCGCGCCACGAGCTCCCCGTACGCCGCGGCCAGCGACACGCCCTCGTTGCCCTTGGTCACGTCCGTCCCGCGGCGCGCGTGCCCCCTTGCCGCCGCCGCCGCCGCCGCGCCCGCCGCCGCCGCCGCCCCCGCCGGGCGGACGACGACCGGCGCCGCCACGGCCGCAAAGACGAGCTTTCCGCGGCCCGCCGCCGCCGCCGCCGCCGCCCCCGCCGGGGGCAGGGACGCGCGCAGGGCCCGCACGCCCCGGCAGAACTCCTGCCAGGAGACGAGCGGGCCGCCGCGCTCGGCGTCGACCGCGGCAAACCAGGCGGCCACCTCGGCGGCGCGCAGCGGGCGGGCGCGGGCGGCGGCGGCAAGGGGGGCGGCGGCGGCGGAGACGGTAGCGGCGGCAACGACGGGGTCGGGCCCGCTGGCCTCGGCGTCGGCCTCGGCCTCGGCCAGCGCTTGCCGCAGCATGTCGCCCAGCGCCGCGCGCGCGGCCCACTTGTGGCGTTCCCCCGGGTCGACGCCCAGGGCGCGCGCAAGGTCGCGGGCCAGCGCGTGCGCGGCAAAGGCGCGCGCAAACGCGGGCGGCAGCGGCGGCGGGGCGCCCGAGGAGGAGGGGGGTGGTTTCGCGCCGCCGTCGTCGTCCCCCTCGCAGCGGTCCTCGGCGCCGCCGCCCGCTCCTCCGTCCTTGTCGCCCGTCGAGAGCGCCCGCCGCAGCGCGCCCAGGCCGTCGTCGGCGTGGGCGCCCGTTGTCGGCAAAGGGGCGCGAGCCGCCATTTTTTTTTCAAGGGGGTTGATTTGAGCCACGTTTGACCGTTGCAGAGAGCGGAGTGAGGCCAAAAAAAGCGGCGGCGGCGGCAGAAGAAGAAGAGGGGCCGGGGAGCGTGCGTGCGTCGTCGTCGCCGCTGGGCGCCCAAGATGTCCACGACGCTGGGCGACAACGACGAAATGCACGCGAGCCCCCAAACAGACCTCTCCACCATACTCTCACACAGCCCTCCCTCAAGTTCAAACACCCACGCGTCGTTGCCCGATTGGTCGAGTCGCTCGCTCCCTTCCCATCGGCGCGAGCACGAACGCGAAAACAGCTCGCGCCCAGCGAGGATGCTCTCCTCCGCAGGCGCCCGCGCCCTCCCCTGCGGCGCGCAATCGCAGGGGGCCGCGCCCTTGACTGCGACAGCCCGCCAGCGCGTCCTCAGCGGGCGCGCATGCAGCTCCAGCGGCCGCGCCCACACCCCGGCCGCCGCCGCCGCTCCCGCCAATCGCCGCCGCCCCGCCGCCGCCGCCGCCGTCGACAACGGGACAGCCGCAGCAGCCGCCGCCGCTGCCGCCGCCCCTGCCCCCGCCCCCCCGACCCTCCCGCCCACCCCCTCGCCCCCGCGCCACCAAGGGTCCCTGCCCGAGGTCACGGGCCCTCGCTCCGCCACGGTCCGCCGCGCCACCAAGGAGACGCGGGTGGAGGTGCGCCTCGACGTCGACGGCACGGGCCTCTGCACGGCCGACACGCCCGTCGGCTTCCTCAACCACATGCTCGAGCAGGTGGCGTCGCACGGGCTGTTCGACCTGCACGTGCGCGCCGAGGGGGACACGTGGATCGACGACCACCACACGGTCGAGGACGTGGCGCTCGCGCTCGGCGGCGCGCTGGCGCAGGCGCTGGGCGACCGCCGCGGCATCCGCCGGTTCGGCGAGTTCTGCGCGCCGCTGGACGAGGCGCTGACGCACGTGGTCCTCGACCTGTCCGGCCGGGCGCACCTGTCGTGCGACCTGGCCATCCCGGCGCAGCGCGTCGGCAACTTCGACACGGAGCTGGTCGAGCACTTTTTCGGCAGCTTTGCGGGCACGAGCGGCGCGACGCTGCACATCCGGCAGCTGGCCGGCAAGAACTCGCACCACATCGTCGAGGCGACGTTCAAGGCGTTCGCGCGCGCGCTCAGGGCCGCGTGCGAGGTGGACGAGCGGCGGGCGGGGACCGTGGCGAGCAGCAAGGGGGTGCTGACGCAGCAGTAGGAGGGGGGGACGGGGGATTCGGGTTGCGATTCGAGGGGGCGGCGACCGGCCTTTTGTCGTTTGACGCCCAGCGCCTGTTTCAACCGCGCGTCGGACCACGCAACATGTCGATCCCGTCGGAACAATAAAAGACGTCGGCCGTCAGAATCAACCATCGGTGATCACCGACTCTCACACTCGCGCCAGATGCGCGGATGACCCGTTTCGTGGGCCGGTGGCGGTGACTCGCATTGAGAGAGAGGGGGAAAGGAGAGAGACAGCACCACGCCAAGCACCCGCGGGGCTGGTGCTGCTGCTGCGCCCGCCGCACTCTCTGCACACTGGGGCGCGATTGCCCGGTGTCGGCGCGCCAAGTCCAGGGTCCCGGTCGACCATGGGCGTGCGTTTGTGAGTCGGCGTGGCAGTTAATTTGTTCGACGCGCCGCCGCCGCCGCCGCCGCCGATCGAGCGGCGCGCCGCCCGGTCGCTTGCTCTCACGCTCTCTCCTCTCCCGGCGGCCCCCCCGCACCAAAAAAAATAAAATAAAAAGCATCATGATCTACCGCCCGGCGGGAGGGGCGCGCCCGCCCTCGTCCGCGGACGTCGACCTCCTCGCGCGCGCCCTGGACTCGCTGTGCGCGGCGCCCGTGGCGCCCGCCGGCGCCTTGGACGGGCAAGGCGCGGCCGCGGCCGCGACGGCGACAGCGGCGACGGCGGCGGCCGCCGCCGCCGCCGCCCTCGGGGCGGCCGCGACGCGCGCGCACGTGGCCTTCCTCAAGCAGGTTCCCCCGCGCGCGCCGGACCCGCAGGTCATCCCGCGGCCCATGTTCATGTCGGACCTGTGGGCGGTGACGCTGGCCGAGCACCCGGGCCGGACCTTTCTGCTGCAGAGGAGCATCGGCGGCGGCGGGGGAGGAGCGGGAGGAGGGGGAGCGGGCGGCGGCGGCGGCGGCGGCGGCGGCGGCGGCGGCGGCGGCGGCGGCGGCGGCGGTGGCGCCAGCGGGGGGGCGGCGACGACGGGGCCGCCCGGCGCCTCGCGCTCGCGCTGGGGCCCGCGGCTGGCCGAGGTGGACGACGGTGCGCGCGCCCTGCTGGAGAGGCGGTGCGAGTACCGCGCGCGCGGGGCCGTGACGGTCAAGGCGCAGGCGTGGCGGACGGGCGCGGGAGAGGGCAGCGGCGGCGGCGGCGGCGGCGGCGGCGGCGGCGGCGGCGGCGGCGGCGGCGGCGGCGGCGGCGCGGCGGCGGGCGGTGACGTGCGCCTGCGGCTGCTCGAGGCCGTCGCCCCGGGCCTCCCGGCCTTGGCGCTGGCCGTCGAGGCCGAGTACGCGCCGGCCGCGTCGCTCGAGGGGGCCGCGCCCCTGCTGGAGGAGCTGGCGGGCGTGCTGCAAGCGGCGGTGCAGAGGGCGGCGGCGGCGGCGGGCGGAGCGGCCGGGGCGGCGCGAGCGGAGGCGGCAGGGGCGGCGGCGGCGGCGGCGGGGGCCGTCGGCGGCGGCGGCGGCGGCGCCGGGCGGCTCGACCTCCTCCGGCCCCCCTACGCCGAGTACGCGGCGGCGGCGCAGCTGACCCCGGGCTCCTACGGCCCGGGACACGCCGCGCTCGCGTACGCCGAGCTGGTGGCGCAGGCGCAGCAGGCGGCGCAGCAGCAGGCGGCGCCGGCCGCGGGGTTCTGAGCGCTTGGAGGGGGGGGGGGGGCGCGCGGCGGCGGCGGCGGCGACGCCTTGGAATCCCCGACTCCGCGTCGGAGCGAACCCCGAGAGAGCGACGTCTTGAACCGGGCCTACCGGTAGTGCGGACCAAACGGAATGGAATTTCACGACATCTGTGTAAACCTACTGGATATCCGATCCCTTTCGCGCGGCCTCCTCGTCGAACCAGCTTCGCGGGCCCGCCTCTGCCGGCCGCCGGCCGCCGCGCCGGCCGCGCCCCCGCCCGCCCGCCCGCCCGCCCGCGCCGCCGCCTCGCCCCGCGGCGTCCCCTCCCTGCGATCGATGCGCGCGGAAAAGCGTCAAACGAGGAGCGCGGGCGACACGCCGCCCGCATGAGCCCGTTTTTTTTGGCAGCGACGAAACGCTCGCAACGCCTGCGCACACAACGATCGCGGCGAGCTAATATCGTGTTGGATTAGACTATATGCGGCTAGAGAAATGTTTCATGATTGCGGTCACGGCGCACGGTCACGGCGAGCTAGAGATCGGCGTTGCGGTGGCGAAAAAGAAAATCTCGTAATAAGCGCAAGGATCAAGTCATTGCGCCCGCGTCTAGTTTTGTAGGGGGGAAGGGAGGGCGGGGGCGCGGTCCGCGGCAAAAAAAGCCGTTCACGCCCCTTTTCCGAGCAACGGGTGGGGAGAGAAGGTTTCAGGGTTAGCCGGATGAGGAAAGTTTGGAAAAAAAGCCGGGCCGTGTTTTTACGAGAAAGCGAGCGCGGAGGATCGTGGGGAGGAAAGAGGACAAACATGGGGGACGGAAACAAACAGGAGCGAGAGACCAACCGAGAGAAGACAAGGCCTTGTCCCTCAAGGGAGCAGCTGCGTCATGCCCGACACGCTCGACTGAGCGGCCTCGGCGGCGGCGGCGGCCGCCGCCGCCATGGTCCGCAGCGCGGGCGGCGCGTCCGCCGCCACCGTGTTGTAAATACACGTGACCACCTGGCCAGCGCGGACCACCTCGCCCGCCTGGAGCTCAGGCGGGTTCGAGGGAACGACGCAGGACGAGTTTCCGAACACGGTGCCGGAGCCCATCAGGGGCAGGTAGGACTTGAGCTCCGCGAGGTCGGCGCTGAAGACGCCGCCCTCGCAGGTGGCCTCGGCCGCCAGGATGAACCCCAAGGGGCAGCTGACGCGCATGATCAGGACCGGGATCCTCGATTCGGCGTCGACCGCGCAGACGGCCTGGAACCCCGGCCGCGAGCTGAAGTCCACCTTCGCCTCGCACGACTGCCCGTCGGCACTGAGCACGGCGGTCGCGGCGCCCAACGCCGGTTCGAGAAGGTTGAGCAGGCGCGCGTTGTTCTCCTCGACGAGCTTCACCGTGCGCGCGTCGCTCTCCTCGATGAGCTTCGCGATGCGCGCGTCGCTCTCCTCGACGAGCTTCACCGTGCGCGCGTCGCTCTCCTCGACGAGCTTCACCGTGCGCGCGTCGCTCTCCTCGATGAGCTTCACCGTGCGCGCGTCGCTCTCCTCGACGTACTTGAGCAGGCGCGCGTCGCCCTCCTCGACGCGCTTGTCGACGTAGGCGACCGTGGCGTACGGGGCTGCCTTGCCGCCCTTGCCGTTCTTGCCGCGCGCGGACGGTTGGGCAGCGGCCGAAGTGACCGAGAGGAAGAGGAGGACGGCAACGACGGTGGCGGTGCTGGCGCGGGAGAAGTGGCTGATGCGCGCCATTGGAGCGAACGGGGGGGCGGGAAGAAGGGGAGTTTGCAAAAAAGAAAAGAAGACGAAAAGTGTTTTTGGGTTACCTGGGGCCAGTGGGTGTGACTGATATTATGAGAGGGGGAACGGGTTTTCGCGTCTTTGCAACAACACCCATGTGTCTCACAGCCTCGCGTGCGCGCGCAGGCGGACTCGACAGCAGCCCGTCAGGTCGATTTCGGGCGGGGCGGGGGCGCAAACAGAGCTGGGGGCGGCGGGTTCCTCTCAAGTGACCCTCTCGCAAAAATACCGAGCGGCGACGCCGACGCCGACGGCGACGGCGACGACGCCGACGGCGACGACGACGCCGACGACCCCCCTCTCCTGCTCTTTTCCCCCTTTTCACGGGCGTCGCTCCCTCTCCCTCGCCGCCAGGGCGACGCCGCGCACGCAGAGCTGGTGGCGCAGGCGGCAGGAGGCGCGCCGGTCGCGGCTGTATACAGGTTGGAGGGGGTGCGCGGCGACGGCGCCCTTTTCTCTCCGCAACGCCGTGTCGGAGCAAACCCCCGAAAACGTCTTTATATCCACTAAGCACAGACCAAACAGGATGAATAGACGGAGAATGGATTGCTCTCGACACGCAAAGACTACTATATATATGCTCCTCTTTCACGCGGCCACCTCGTCAAACCAGCGCCGCAGGCCCGCCTTGCCGCCGCCGGCCGCCGCGCCGGCCGCCACGCTGCCGCCGCCGCCGCCGCTGCCGCCGCCCGTGATCGACGCCTTGTACCTCGCGACGAGCGCATCGAGCCGGCCCTCCTCGCGCGCCTCGGCGCCGCCCGCGCGCCGCCGCCGCGCGGCGCCCGGCCCCGCGGCGGCGGCGGCGGCAGCGCCGGCGGCCGGCGCCGCCGCCGCCAAGACGGCGTCGAGCCGTTTCTCGGACGAGCGCCTGGCGGACCGGCCGGCGCGCTCGCGCGCGTCCTCGGCCGCCGCGCGGCGGGCCTTGGCCTCGGCGCGGGCATCGCGGCGGGCGGGCGCCACGGCCGGCGCGGACGGCCCGCCGCCGCCGCCGCCGCCGCCGCCGGCAGCACCCCCGCCCGCCGCCGCCGCTGCCGCCTCCAAACCCGCCGCCCCCCTGGCCTCGCGCTCGCCCGCCTTGCGCGCCTGCCGCCGATCGATGCGCGAGCGCTTGCGCGGCGCCCCCCCCTCCTCATCCCGCTCGCCGGCCGCCCCCACCACCCCCTCCTCCTCCCGCGCGCCGGCCCCCGCCTGCCGCCCCCGCTTGTGCGCGCCGCCCGGCTGCCCCCGCGGGCCTCGCGGCTGCTGCTGCAGCAGCCGCTGCCGCGCCTTGGCCTCGCGCGCCTTCAGCACCTTGACGTTGTCGATCGCGAATTCGATGATGGGCCGGCGCTCGCGCCCCCAGGGCGCCGGATTGTTGTTGAGCTGGCGCAGGGCGACGAGGGCGTGGGAGGCGTCGTCAAACTCAACGAACCCGATGCCCTTGGACTTGCCGAAGCGGGCGGCGCGGCGGGCAAAGCCGCCGTCCTCCTCGCCGCCGCCGCCGCCCGCGCCCGCGCCGCCGGCCGCCGCGCCGCCCTCCTCGCGCAGCAGCTTTGCCTGCCGCACCACCGGCCGCTCCTTGGTCGCGCGCTGCATGACCGCTTGCACGAACAGCCGCTTCAGTCGCGCCTCGTCCCACTCGGGCGGCACGTTGCGCACGCTCAGGCGCACGGGCGAGACGCAGAAATTCGGCGACGCCAGCCGCGCGTTGCGCTCCTCAGCGGCGCGCTTGCGCCGCGCGCGGTCGCGCTCGCTCATGTCGCCCCATGCGGCCGAGCCCTCGTCGATGTGGCCCTCGCGCGACAGGTACAGGCGGCGGCGGTCCCCGGGCGGGGGTGGAGGGATGCTCGGGCGGGCGGCGGCGGCGGCGGCGGCGGCGTTGCCGGTGGCGGTGCCGTTCGCGGCGGCGGCGGCGCCGGCGGCCTGCACTAGGGGGGCAACCTTGCCGCCACCGCGCGCGGCCGCCTGGGCAGAGGCCAGGCCGCGCGCCGAGTCGCGGTCGAGCGCCACGTCGACCTCGAGCGCGCGCCCGCCGACGACCACCTGGGGCCCGCGTCCGGCGCGGGCGCGGGCGCAGGCGGCGGCGGCGGCGGCGGCGGCCTCGGCCGTGCGAAACTCGACAAAGGCGGTGCCTTTGGAGCGCGCGGCGGCGGCGGCGTTGGCGGCGGCCGAGGCGTCGCCGGCGCCGGCGTTGGCGGCGGCGCCGGCGCCCGCCAGCGCTTTGTTGACGACGACGCGCGCCGACTTGACCGGGCCGAAGCGCTCGAAGCGGGCCTGGAGCTCCTGGGAGGTGGTGTCGAGCGCGAGGCCGCGCACGAAGACGGTGCGGGCGGTGGCGTCCTGCGGGCGGAACGCGGCCGCGCCCCCGGGGGCGGCGGCGGCGGCGCCGCTGGGCGCAGAGGCCTGGCCGGCGCCGGCGGCCTTGGCGCCGGGCGCGGCGCGGGCGAGCGGCGCGGCCGCCACTGGGCCCTCCCCCCCGCCCTCCTCCCCGTCGTCGGCGCCGCGCCCGAGCAGCGACTCGAGGACGCCCGCGACCATCGCGCGCTCGCCGTCGTCGGGGACGGCCGGGAGGACGTCGGCGTCGTCTCCGTCGTCTCCGCCGTCCCGCTCGTCCTCGTCGCTGCCGCCGTCGCTGCCGCCGTCGCTCGGCGCGCCCTCCTCCTCCTCCTCGCGCTCCTCCCCCGCCTCCTGCTGCGGCTTCTGCCCCCCCGCCGCCGCCCCCGCCGCCTCCTGCTGCGCCTGCGCGTACGCCAGCTTGGCCACGGCCCAGTCCGCCGCCACCGCCCGCCCGCGCAGCTGCGCGCCGTTGGCCGCCGCGAGCGCGGCCGCCGCCGAGCGGCCGTCGCAGAACGCGGCAAACGCAAACCCGCGGCCGCGCCCGGGGCCTGCGCCGCTGCTGCCGTCGACGCGCGGCACGTCCGCCCGCCACACGAACGAGGGCGCGGACAGGCGGCGGACGTCGGCCTCGGTCGCGTCAAAGGGGAGGTTGCGCAGGATGACGCGCCACTTCTTCACGTGCGCGCCCTCGCCGGCCGCCTGGCGCGCCCAGAGCCGCGCCTTTTGCTTCTTCTTGGCCGCCGCCGCCGCCGCTGCGCCCGCCGCCGCCGCCGCCTTTTTGCCCTTGCTGCCGTCGCCGCCCTCGTCCTCGTCGTCGTCAGCGGCGGCGGCGCCGCCGCCGCCCGCGGGTGCCCTGGCCGCAAGGCACGGCCTGCCGTGCAGCTCCTCGACGGCGGCGGTCGCGTCTCGCACGGTCGCGTAGACGGCAAACACGACGCGCGCGCCGGGCGGGCAGCCGTCGGCGGCCAGGCGGCACGCGGCGGCGGCGCCCGGCGGCGGCGGGTCGAGCAGCGACTCGTAGCCAGGGAGGGCGCGCGCGAGCTCCAGAGCGCGCGGCAGGGACGCGGCGAGGGCGCCGCCGCCCGCGGCCGCCGCCACCGCCTCGCCGTCGGCGGCCAGGTTGCCGAGGGCGACCGTGCGGACGAGGCGGTGCTTGTCCTCGGCGGCGGCGGCGTCGCGCGCGGCGGCGGCGGCGGCGGCGGCGGCCTCCTCGGGCGAGCCGGCGGCGGCGGCGGCGGCGGCCTCGGCGGCGGCGGCGGCTCTCGCGGCCTTGCCGCCGCCGCCGCGCTTGCCGCGTTTGGTCGCGGGGGGCGACTCGGCCGCGTCGGCGCCGGCGGCGCCCGCGGCCGCTGCCCTCGCGCCGCCGCCGCCGACCGCGCCCTCGTCGTCCGCCGCCGCCTCGTCCTCCTCCTCGCCGCCGTCGCCGGCGCGCGCGCGCTTTGCCGCCCGCGCCCCCGGCCCGGCCGCCCCCGCCCCATCCCCCTCGGCTCGACCGTCCCCGCCCGCCGCCGCCGCCGCCGCCGCCGCCAGCGCCGCGCGGTGCCCCGCCTTGCGCTCCTCCAGGGGCGCGCGCCGCGCCGCCAGCTCGAGCCGGAGCTTGCGCCCGCCGCCGAGCGCCGGCGTGCCCTGAAGCTCGGCGATGGCGCGCGCGGCGTCCTCCGGCAGCGCAAACGTGACGAACCCGAAGCCCTTGTGCCGGTCGGCCCCCTTTGCGCGTACCAAAAAGGCGCTGCGCGTAGGGCCGACGTTGCCGAAGGCCTCGGCGAGGCCGGCGTCGTCGACGTCGTAGGCGACGTTGCGCACAAAGACGGTGCGGGCGTCGCGCGGCATGGCGCCGCCGTCGGCGCCATTGGCGCCGGCGGCGTCGGCGGCGTCGGCGTGGGCGCCGGCGTCGGCGGCCGCCGCCGGCGTGGCGCGGCGGCCCATCGCTTTTTGGGAAGCTTCTTTGGGGCTTGTTGGGTCTCTGTCCGCGCGCGTGCGGTACTACTAGGAGCGAGCGCAGGTGTCCTGCTCCTGCTGCTGCCGCGCGCGTGGAGGAGGGGGAGACCTGACGATGATGGCGGCCCTCAGAGAAAAAAGGTCTCAAGCTCCTCTCGCCGTCGCGCGCAGGTGCGTGTGCGCGCTACGTAAAGAGTGCGATGGGTGCGATGTTGCGTTTGTTTGATTGATCATTCGCGGAAAGGGCTTGGGGGGCGGGAGACTCCTTCCCTTTTGGATCGAGGAAGAGAAGGAGGAGAGGGGCAAGAACACTCAAAAACTCTCTTCCTCGACCCTCTCTCCCTCATCCTCCCCGTCCACCGCAGCCTCTCCTCTTGAGGCGCGCGCCAGCACACATCGACCGCCCGCCTTGCATTCCTCGCCGACACCCGGCTAAATCCCCGGGAGCGCACCCATCACATCGGCGGACGCGGAAAAATCAGCATCACTCGGGACTCTCCTCCAAAACGGTGCGTGCCTCGCTCTCTCCTGAGAGAGCGCGCGCGTCGGCGTCCTGCATCGCGCCCGGCCATCGCGCGCCCATAGGCTGACTCGGGAGCGGGCGACGGCCGGCGGGGAGAGGACACGCGCGACGCAGCTCTCTCTCCCCCCCCCCCCCCCCCCCCCCCCCCAAAACACCAAAACCCCCCCCCCCCCCCCCCCCCCCCCCCCCCCCCCCCCCCCCCCCCCCCCCCCCCCCCCCC
>Ga0209390_10000504_pt1 | contig 77556 bp, 78 predicted proteins | sample BON01_FD_187212 | JGI IMG/M metagenome (GOLD analysis project Ga0209390, IMG submission 187212) | Freshwater microbial communities from Lake Bonney liftoff mats and glacier meltwater in Antarctica - BON-01 (SPAdes) (version 2) | ecosystem: Environmental > Aquatic > Freshwater > Ice > Glacier...
TTGTGGCGGTTGACCCTGCCTACACGTCACGTTTCGGTCACCAGCATTGGACGAAACCACTCCAACAACAATCTTCGGCCAGCACTGTCACGCGCCATCACGGCGCAGCGGCAGCGATCGGTCGACGTAGTCACGACACGAAAATCGGGCGACGGAAACCGGGCCTTCGGCAGCGACAGAGGACGCCGCTGAACCATCCCCAATCCAGGCCCGGCCGCAAGGCCGTGACTGTCGATGATCGGAACAAGCACTCGCCCCACCTGCCGCGCCAACCGAGGCGACCAGGTTCAGCGAGTGCCACCGACCATCAGCTCCCAAAACCGTTCTGGGAGCACACCGAGCAGAACTCACTTACGCTCAGTGTTTAGGAACGGTCTGTCACTGCGAGTTCGACCCTACGGAGAGTTCCAAAACGCAGCGAGTTCGACGACATCCTGTCCAGCCTGCTCGTCGCCGAGCGCCAGCGCCTCGGGGACAGCGGCAGGATCCATGAGTTGCGCAAGATCGACCTTGTGGGGACCGCGGGCATGCGCGGTGGTCCCTGCCGTCTGCAGTGCCGCCAACTCCTGCTTCAGGCTGTCGGGCTGAATCGTCATCATCGGCTCGGGCGCTGACTGGTTCGCGCCGAGGGAGATGACGAGCGCTCGCTTGGCGCCAGCGACGAGATCGCAGTGAATCCCCGATCCGCTCACGCCCCCGTCCATACACCACCGATCGTGGATCGGCTGCGGACTAAAGATCCCGGGGACGGCGCTACTCGCGGCCGCCGCCCTGATCGCCGAGATGCCGGATTCGGCTGTCGCGACGAGCCTCTCGCCGGTGTAGCAGTCAACAGTCGAGACCTTCAGAGCAGGAGATGGCCACCCGCGGGCAGCAACAGCGAACCCGGTACTGCGGCGCATCTCTGCCGCCGTCGGCGCGTGGGCGGCAAGTGCGGCGTACCCGATCTCTCGGACCGTGTCGGGGCGCGCGTTGTCGGCATTCCGGAATAGGTCCAGGGCCCGCAGCTGGCTGGGATGGAAGTTGCTCGCCGGTGCCAGTAGACCGACGAGGGCGGGAACGCGGGAGATCCAATCAACTTGCTTGTTGAAGCGCTTTAGTGAGCCGTTGGCAAGGATCGACGCAACGACAGATCCCGCCGACGTCCCGACGATGATCTCTGCCTCATCAAGGCGAAGCCCGCGCTTGGCGAGGCCATTGAGATAGGCGACCTGCCACGCCACGAAGTAGATCCCACCGCCACCGAGCACGAGAGTGCGCTTCTTGCCTGCGCCGTACCCGGCATCGAACGAGATCGGAACCGCCAGCGCAGCGTTGGCCGGGTCTGTCTGGCCTGTCTGGTCTGTCGGGTCAGCGTTATTCGTCTTATCTGTCGGGCTTTGAATCTTAGTCACTCGCTGATGCTATGGCTGTGATCGCACCGGTAGCAATCGCAGACGGGCGGAAGAGTGCGATCGACTCAACGTGTTTGGTCATGGGGAACAGGTCAAATGCCCGTAGCTCCACAAGGTCATAGCCGAGGGTCGCGAACGTTTTGGCATCTCGGGCTAGGGCGACGGGATCGCAGGCGACATAAACAACGGTTCGGGGCGCCAACCTGACGATGTCGGCGACGACCTTCGCCCCCGCTCCAGCCCGCGGCGGGTCCAATACGACGACGTTTGCTGGTTGCCCTCGGCGCGCAATCCAGCTGTCGACGCTGGAGCAGTGATGGTTGACAGACACGACGTCCCTGGTATTCGTGCGGGCGAGTTTGATGGCGGCCTTGTCACCCTCAACAGCGTCGACTCGCCCAGTGATTCCCACCGCCTCACCCAGAAACGCGGCGAAGAGCCCCACCCCGCTGTAGAGGTCCAGGACGTGATCGCCCAGATCCGGTGCCGCCAGTTCGATGACCCGATCGACGAGCAGAGTTGGCGCGCCCGGATGGACCTGCCAGAAGCCGGTCAGCTCCACCTGAAACTCTCGATGGTGGACCCGCTCAGTGAGCAGCGAGTGGTCGTGTTCGTTCAACGTCTGTTCGGTTTGGCCGGTGTTCGAGTGGGCAGCGATGAGAGCTCGCGGCGGCCGCTGGTCGCTCGGGTTGTCGATCTGCACCGGAATCGCTGCCGACAGTGCGGGTACGGCCAGCGGGCAGTCCGACGCGGGAATGATCCGGTGTGATCGGGCCGCTCGCAGTCCAACCTGTCCCGAACTGTCGATGGCGTAGCGCATCCGGGTGCGCCAGTGCAGCCCGTCGTCGACAGTGGCGGTCGTGGCGACCTGATCGGTCACAGTCTCGCCGGTCACAGTCTCGACGGTGATGGCCTTCGCAGCGGAGCGACTACCGATCTCGGTGATGCCGCCGGTACGGGTGAGCGCGTCAACGATGACGGTTGCCTTGAGCTCGCGTTGAGCCGCCAGACTCGCGTGCTGCCAATCGCAGCCCCCGCACTCGCTGGCGATGGGGCACGGTGGGGTCACCCGATCAGGTGACGCGACGAGCACCTCGCTGACATCGGCTCGCAGAAACGCTCCGCCCTTGCCATATCCGGTGACGGTCGCGACGACATGCTCGTCAGGGAGCGCATCGCGGACAAAGACAACCCGTCCGTCGAACCGGGCAATACATTGGCCACCGGCAACGGGATTGCCAACCTCGATCGTGATTGACTCGCCGATCTCGGGCGGTGGGGTGGTTGGAACGACGCGGGCCATTCGCACACTGTCTCACCGTGGCCTAGCCAAACCCAAACCGCCGGCCACATGGTGGCGAGCGCGCGCTAGATCAGGACGTCGAGTCTCGCGTGTCCGAGCTTGGCATCGTGTTCCAACGACACATCCCAGCCCGACCCCCGGGCATATTCGGCAACCTCGGCCGGACTCCGCAGGTCTTCCCGAGCGACAGCGAGCGCGCGAGCGAGTTTCCCCTTGGTGGCCTTGTTGTGATGGCTGACGGCCGTCTTCGCGCCGTTTGCCCCCTGCTGCCAAATCTTGACGGTCAGCGCCGAATCCTCCCGTCCTTTCGGGATCGGCCAAAAGCTCACGTAGGTGCCAGATCGAAAGTCGACGATCAGCTCGTCCTCAAGGGCGTCCGGCGTCGTTCGGGTCAGCGCCTTGCGCCAATGGGCGCTGACCTTTCCGATGCGCGGCAAGGTCACCGAACCAGACAGCCGATAGGTCGGAATCAGGTCGCCGGGCCGTAGCAAGCCGAACAGGCTTGAGGTGATGGCGATCCGTTCCGTCGCGAGCTGGGCGTCGTCGGCGTTCAGTTCGTTGAGTCTCAAAGCTTCGAAGAGGACACCGCTATACACCTCCCGGGCAGGTGCGGCAGGTGCAGTCTCAAGTTCGCTGTTGGCAGCAAGCTCAGCGACCTGCCCGCCAGACAACCCCAACACCAGCAACGCGCGCTTCTGGCCACCGCTGCTGAGCTTTATTAGCTCTCGGATCACCTGGCGCCGTGTAGTCGTGAGCTCGTGGAACGACAGCTCTGGAAGGTCCAGCGGATCACCGTTCGTCGGAGCGAGCTTGCCTTCTGACGGAGGCAGTAGAAGGAGCAAAACTTCCTCCGAATTTGCACATGTGGCAGTCTGGTAACCGACACGGGGTGATCGAATGCGAATCTGATTCGCGTGGTCGTTGGCATAGGGAGAGCGCCCCCACAGGAAAGGATACCGAGCGGATGCCCGAGCACGAGAACGATCACGTGGTCATACCGGTTCCGACGGTGCCGCTCCTGCCGGAACCTACCCCCCTTCACCGGTTGCCCAGGCTGTCCCAGGAACTCGGGCGTGAGCTCTGGATCAAACGCGATGACCTCACGGCGATCGGTGTTGGCGGCAACAAGATCCGCAAGCTGGAGTACCTCCTCGGCGAGGCCGACAAGGCCGGAGCTGATGTGCTGGTCACGATCGGCGCCGTTCAGTCCAACCACTGCCGCGCCGTGGCCGCCGTAGCCAGTCTGACCGGGCGAGACTGTCACCTCGTACTCGCTGGAGCCGAACCTTCGACGATGACAGGGAACCTGCTCCTCGATTACTATTTGGGCGCCTCGTGTGAGTACCTGCCCGACGTCGGCTGGGCCGAGATCTTCGTTGCTGCCGACGCCGCCTGTGAGCAGTTGCGAATGAAGGGCCGACGGCCGTTCCTCATGCCCGCCGGGGGATCCACCGCGACCGGCGCGCTCGGGTTCGCGAATGCCTACCGCGAGTTCACGCAGCAGTGCGAGGTAGTCGGACTAAAGCCCGCGGCGATCGTTCACGCGAACGGATCTGGCGGGACACAAGCGGGGCTCATCGTTGGCCGCGAGATCCTTGGCGGCGAGGTCAGCATTATTGGCGTCGCGGTGTCTCTCGATGCCGAGCTCATGGCGCCGGTTAGCGACGGTCTTGCAGACGTTCTCCTGCGTGACTTGGGGGCCGACGTCGGACTCCGCCAACCGGCGACGGTGCTGTCCGGTTACCGCGGCTCGGAATATGGGGTGGAGACGCGCGCCGGCCGCAGTGCGCTTCGGCTCATGCTGGCTCGGGAAGGAATCCTGCTGGATCCGGTTTATACCGCCAAAGCATTCGCGGCCATCGTTGCTGCGGATTCGTCGCTACCCGATGGGCCGATTGTCTTTTGGCATACCGGCGGCACCCCGGCGGTCTTCGCCCGCGAGTGAGTCGGACAGAGTACACATCAGCGAGGATTAGTTCAGGAACTGAGTAAGCGAGTAGTCGCAGGCGAGGAGGTTGCTAGGGATGAAGACGAATCTGACGTTCGGGGTTATCGGGGCGGGCGCGATCGGGGGGTACTACGGCGCCATGCTTGCCCGGGCCGACAACGAGGTGCACTTCCTCGCGCGCAATGACGCTGTCGAGATGAACCGCAAAGGTATCGAGGTGCTTTCTCCAAACGGGAACTTTGCCGTGTCGCCAGTGAGCGCCCATCCCACCTGGGACACTATGCCGCCCTGCGACGTGGTCATCGTCGCGGTTAAGTCCACCGCCAATGACGATGTCTTCGCTCGGGTGTCAAAGGTCGTCAAACCAGCTGGAGTGGTCCTGCTGATCCAGAACGGAATCGGCGCTGAAGTTTCACTTGCGGCTCACCTTCCTCCATCGGTCGAGATCATCGGTGGTCTGGCTTTTATCAGTGCGGAGAAGACTGGACCCACCGAGTTCTCGCACTATGACTACGGGGCTGTGACCCTCGGAGTGTTCGCGCCCGACTACTCAGCGGCGCAACCGGACAGTCGGATGGTGGCGTTGGTTGAGGCGCTCACCGGTGCCGGAATCGCCACCCAGGTCAGCGACAACCTGCTGGAGGCCCGCTGGCAAAAGCTCGTCTGGAATATTCCGTTCAACACGCTGTCGGTGATCCTCGATGCGACGACGGCGGAGCTCATTGGCCATCCGTCGACCTATCAGTTGGCGCAGACGATGATGGCCGAGGTGATGGCCGCCGCCGCTGCCGATGGCTGCGAGCTTCCGGCGGATTTACCGGTCGGCATGCTGACGGCGACAAAGGCGATGAAGCCTTACTCAACAAGTATGAAAGTCGACTTCAATGCTGGGCGTCCGTTGGAGTTTGAAGCCATTGCGGGTGGGGCATTAGCTCGCGCTCGCGCCACCGATACGCCGATGCCGACCCTCGCAGCGATCTACCGTCAACTGGCCTTTGTCGATTCGCGGATCAGAGGCTTCTAGCTGCCTTCTCGCGCCTACTCGTAGGTGTTTTTGGGCGGCTGGATCTCTTCGACTGAGCGCGCTACCAGGAGTGGAACTGCCCGATCGTCGCGCGTTCCACCTCCCGGAGTCCAGGTGCCGACAACCCGAACCCAGGTATCGGTCGGAGGTTGCGCAGCGTCCAGGACCTGCACTTTTGTCACGAGCGCGTCGGCGGCACAACACGACATTGATAGCCGAGCCAGCCACCATCCACCGTTGCGATCTGGCGTGACAAAGCCGGTCATCGCGACCGTCCGCCCCTCCAGCGTCTTCCCGTCATCCCAGATCGCACGCGACGCAAAAGACGTCACCCCGACGTCAACGGGATCTCCAGGGGGAAGGGCGCTGTAGATCCCGTCATCTGCGGCGGTGACGGTGGCATTGCTACGCCCGGCCGAGTACGCACCCAACGCGGGTGGAGCGACGACGAGAATCGCGATAACGGGCAGGACCAGCATCCACGCCATATAGGACAGTCCGTGTGAGTGCCCGTGGTCGCCGTCTGACTCGGGGGAAGGCTCGTGTGGCTCGCGGGATTCGTGTGTTGTGGGAGTTGCCCGCACGACGTCAATCAGCGCCCAGATTCCGAGAATCAGCAGTACGGCACCGGCGAGCACCAGGTACGGCTGCATTGCCTCCTTGACGTAGCGCAGGTAGATGTCGCTCAGGGAGATGCGCAGGGTGGCGGTCCCAATGAGGATGAGCAGGATGCTCTGGATCTCGCGATTCACAGCAGTATCCCGCCGACGATGACGGCGGCCGGAATCGCGATGACCAAGGTCAGCGGTGCGAATCGGGTCGCAAACTTTCGGCCGAAGGTTCCGCCTTGTAGGGCGATCAGTTTGAGGTCCACCATTGGCCCAACCACCAGGAACACCAGCTTGGAGGTGGGGGAGAACGACGTGAAGCTCGCCGCGACGAAGGCATCAGCTTCTGAGCACAGGCACAAGATGATCGCCAGTGCAGCCATTGCCAGAATCGACAGGATCGCCGAGCCAGCAACTGAATCCATGATGGTTGGCGGCACAAGGACGTTGAGGGCGGCGGCCGCGAGCCCGCCGAGTACGAGGAATCCTCCGGCGTGCAGGAAGTCGTGGGAGACGTTATTGCGGAAGGTTTCGAACTTGGTTGCCCCGGCTAGGTGCGCGCGCTGGGGAATCTTGATCCAGTCGGTCTTCCCGATCCGTAGCCAGATCCATCCGACGATGACGGCTGCGCTCAGTGATGCAATGAATCGGGCGAGCGCAAACTCCGGCTGACCAGGAAACGCAACCAACGTTGAGATGACGACAATCGGGTTGATGGCGGGTGCCGCGAGCAGGAACGTCAGGGCAGCCGCTGGCGCAACACCGCGCGACATCAGTCCGCCGGCGACCGGTACCGATGCACACTCGCAGCCCGGCAAGACGGCACCTGCGGCTCCAGCAACAGGAACAGCCAAAGACTGCCGCTTGGGTAATGCGCGCTGCCAAAAAGACGCCGGCACGTAGGTCGCAATGACCGCCGACAGGACGACGCCGAGTACGAGGAAGGGCATGGCCTGAACCACGATCGACACGAAGATCGTCGTGCCCGCACCAACTGCGGGACCGGACAGCATCGAGCTGATCGGCTCGCGGAAGATGACGATGAGCACCATGGCAACAACGAAGATCTCAAGTGAGCCTGGCCGCCATCGCTGACGATCTGTGGGCTCTACCCCACGATCGATCTGTTGTTGAGTCATCCACTCCCCTCCCGAAGCGTCAAGAATACGTCACGTATTCGGCGTCCGGGGACGATTTCCACAGTATGTTTCGGGCAAAGAATCTTCGCTACTCATGCCCCGCCGACCCTTCCGAGCCGAGCTTTGGCGGCTACTTCTCCTGCGTGCTGGCCTGTGGACTGGGCTAGCGAATCCACAGGCCTCCGGAGGTCTACCAAAACGGTCAGACGCAGCCGATAGGTTCTGGATTGACAGGCACGCCACCAGTAGGGGGATCGCATGACTGACTCGATAATTGCTCGGATCGAAGCTTTACTCGCCAAGGCAGAGAGCACCGGCTATGGGCCGGAGGCTGACGCCTACCTAACCAAGGCGCAAGAGCTCATGGTGAAGCACTCCATCGATTCGGCGATGCTGCGCTCCCAAGACGACAAAGCTAAGGCCAGCGAGGTCATCCTGGTCGAGATCAGGACAGCGATGCCCAACTCTAAGTCGGGACCCCGGTTGTTGAGCCTGCTCACGGTCATCGCGAAGAACAACTTTTGTCGTGCGTTCCGAAAGGGCAGTAGCGGCCTCTGCGCGATCGTCGGCTTTCCGGAGGATATTGGGCGGGTACGCACGCTGTACGCGCTGATCTCTATGCAGATGCAGACAGAAGCAACGCGCCAGATGCGTCTGCAACCGTCGGGCCAAGGCGGGCACAAGTTCCGCATGGGATTTTACGATGGTTATTGCATCGCGGTCTCAGTCCGGTTGGAACAAGCAGCAGCCAACGCCAACAAGGCAGCTAGGGAAGAGTATGGCGAAGCTGGGGTGCTCGTTTTGCGTGACAAGAGTGCGTTGGTCAACGAGCATGAGTCCCTACAGAATTTGCAAAGCCAGCGCGTGAGCGTCGGGTCCTTGTCAGGTATTAATGCCGGTCGGGACGCAGGCTTCCGCGCAGATATTGGGAACACCCGGGTTGGCGGTCAGCGCACGGAACTGTCCGCGTAGCGAGTTGTCCGCGTAGCAGGTTGCCCGCCTAGCAGCTTGCGGACGAGCTAGGAGGCGCAGGCGCTCTGCACGCCTGCAATGTTGGTTTGTACGGCCGTTGTCAGTGCCTTGAGCTCAGCCGGAACCGCTCTGGTGCCTAGCGCGTTGAGCAGCGACTGGACGGATCCATCGAGACCGGCAAGCGAGGTGGCTAGCTGTCCGGTTGCCGTGGACGTCGCGGACTCAAGCGCGGATTGAGTGCCCGCGACTGCACTGCCCGCAGACTGGCCGGCGGGGCTTTCGCTGACTTTAGAGATGTTGTCGTTGAGGACCTGTAGTGGCTGACTGAGAACCGAACACAGGGCCTGATTCTTGGCACCCGTGACAGGTCCGCTTTCGGCGATCTGTGAGCAACCGCTGAGGAACACGGCGCCAAGCGCAATCGAGGCGCCGGCAGCGAACGTACGGGTGGTCAGCAGACGTTTCCCAGTGGTCATGCCAAGAGAATGCATTATTCGTCAAAACCCGCCATCAAGGGGTTGGTCTTTTTAGAGATTGCCCACTTTGACCCGGGACCCGCTTTGCCCCAGTGCCCGCTTTGGCCAGGGCTTGGAGCTCTTGATTCTTGGACTGGCCCGAGTTCGTTACCGACGGGTCTGCGAAGTATGCGGCGAGACGGTGGAGTACGGCGACATTGCCAAGGCGTTCGAATCCAGTTCAGGCCAGAGCATCACCGTGACCGAGGACAATTTGGCGTCACTGCCGGCAGGCCGCACTCGTGAGATCGACGTCGTCGAGTTTGTCCCTTCCCGCGATGTCGATCCCATCCTGTTCGATCGTAGCTACTACCTGGAACCTGAGCAGCCGTCGCTGCGCCCCTACGTCCTGTTGCGCCAAGCCCTTGAACGGACAGAACGCACGGCGATTGCTCACGTGGCACTTCGCAACAAGACGCGACTTGCGGCTTTGCGGGTCTACGAGGACGTCATCATGCTCCAGACCATGCTGTGGCGAGATGAGGTACGGGCTGCGGACTTCGCCGTCCTGCGCGATGTCGATATTGAGCCGCGCGAGCAAGAGTTGAAGATGGCCGCGTCCCTCATCGAGACCCTCGAAGGTGACTTCGAGCCGGAGAAGTACACCGACAAGTACCGAGAAGAACTGCTATCCCTGATCGATCGCAAGGTGACGAATCAGGAAGACGTCATCGCACCGGCTGACTCTGAGCAGTCGGGAGCGGATCCAACGAATGTGGTGGACCTGATGAGTGCGCTCCAGGTAAGCATCGATCAAATCAATGAGCGACGTACCGGCAGCGACCACGCCCAACTTCCCGAAGCGAGTCGATTGCTCATCGGCCGGTTTGAGGTTCGGAACTTCGGAGCCACGAATTCTCTACACCGGCCTTTCTATGTTCGTGAATACATGTATCGTAGTACGTGTATTCTAGTACATGTACCGACGAGAGGAAGACTATGAAGACTGCTGTAACCCTGATCCACGGCGATGGCATCGGCCGAGAGGTTGTGGAAGCCACGGTCGCGATGGTGGAGGCCTCTGGCGCCCAGATCGAGTGGGAACTCGCTGAGGCCGGAGCTCGCGTATTTAAGACGGGGATTAGGAGTGGTGTTCCATACGAGACTGTTGAGTCGATTAAGCGCACCGGGGTGGTGCTGAAGGGCCCGTTGGAAACACCGGTCGGTTTCGGTGAGAAGAGCGCGAACGTCACGTTGCGCAAGCTCTTTGAAACCTACGCCAACATCCGCCCTGCCAGAGAACTACCCGGAGTACCAACCCCATATTCGGGCCGAGGGATTGATCTCGTCGTTGTTCGCGAGAACGTCGAAGATCTCTACGCCGGCATTGAGCACATGCAGACCCCAGACGTCGCACAGTGTCTAAAGCTGATCAGCCGCATGGGGTGTGAGCGGATCGCCCGTACGGGACTCGAAGTCGCCGTTGCCCAGGGACGTACCAACGTTGCGGTCGCAACGAAGTCAAACATCATGAAGTTCACCGAGGGAATGTTGCAGCGCGAGTTCGCAGCCGCCGCGGTTGATTATCCTGACCTGGATTCGTGGCATGTGATCGTCGACAACTGCGCGCACCAACTAGTCAAGGCACCCGAACAGTTCGAGGTCATCGTCACGACCAATATGAACGGTGACATCCTCAGCGACCTGACCAGTGCCTTGGTCGGTGGGCTCGGTTTCGCGCCGTCCGCCAACTTGGGTAACGATGTCGCGATCTTTGAAGCGGTCCACGGTTCAGCGCCCAAGTACGAAGGCAAGGGCGTGGCCAACCCCACCGCTGTTGCATTCTCGGCAGTGATGATGTTGCGCCATATCGGTCAGTTCGACGAGGCCACCAAGATGGAACAGGCTATTCTTCGCACCCTCGAAGACGGCATCCACACCCAAGACGTCAAGGTTGGTGAGCCGGTGGGAACCAGTGAGTTCACCGCCGCCGTGATCGAGCGGATGGGGCAGACATCGAGCGCACCCAGCCGCACCTACCGTCGTCTCGAGTTGCCGCTCATCACGCGGGAAGACGCTCGCTCGGAGCCGGGTTCACGCACGAAGATCGGGGTGGATGTATTCATCGAGACCTCCGACAGCCCGGAACAGGTGGGGGAGAAGCTCGCGCGACTCGCAAAGCCGACTCCCTACAAGCTGAAGATGGTGTCCAACCGGGGCACGGTTGTCTGGCCAGCCACCGGAGGATCGACCGACTGTGTCGATCACTTCCGCTGTCGCTTCGAGATCATCGATAGCGAGCAATGGGATCAGGATTCGGTGCTCGATCTACTCCGCCGGATTACTGCTTCCTACCGCTGGATGCATGTGGAGAAGCTCGAGGATATCGACGGTGCGCCCGGATACACCCGCGCGCAGGGCGAAAACGCGTGACGCGCGCCTGACGTGTCCAGATTGTTCGTCGACCACCGGGAACGCCCGCCCGCGCTCCCGGTGGTCGAAACCTCATGGCGTGACGTCAGCGTTTCGGAGGGCGGCGCCTATGACGACGGCGGAATCGACGCCGAGCAGTACCGCGGCCAGACGCTCTGGTTCGCGACCCAGCACGGCAAAACGTCCCTGGTGGAGAAGCCGTTCAGTGAGATCGCCGGTATCCACGTGCGCACGCGAACAGCCGATACCGATGCGCTCGGGACGTTCACCGGCGAGATCGACCGACCCGGCGATGCCCTCGATACCGTCGTCCAAAAAGCCCGCTTAGCACTCGGCAGTGCCACCGATCTTGGGCTCGCCTCGGAGGGATCATTCTTCGCGCATCCGTTCCTGCCATTCGTCCCGACGGGGATCGAGATGCTGGCGTTCATCGACGCCGGACGCGAGATCATTGCCGTGGGACGCACAGGGTTGCGCCCCACGAACTGGTCGCATCTGGACCTAGCCGCCGACGGACCATCGCTGGTCGACCCGCAGTGGCTGACGCAGATTGGGTTCGGAGACCACAGTGTGTGCGTGATTGGTCTCGATGCCCTCGGGTCGATCTGTGGGGTACCCGCGAAAGGTATCGACGAGGAGGCTTCACTGGATGCCGCTGTCGTCGAACTGGCCCGACTCCAGGACGTGCGCACCATCCGCCTGATGACCGATATGCGGGCACACACCAACCCCACCCGCCAGGCCGTGATCACCGACCTCGCGACCTCACTCGCGATCCGGTTGACCCGGGGGTGCCCCGAATGTGCGCAGGCCGGGTGGGCGCGAATCGGTGTCGTCTCCGGCATTCCGTGTAGCTGGTGCGCCACGCCAACGGAATGCGCAAAAGAATGGGTATTCGGGTGCGTTGCCTGCGACCACACCCTCACCCGGCCCGCACCTGGACCGGCGAGCGTCGACCCTGGGCAATGCCCACACTGCAACCCGTGAATCCGCAGCGGCTGCTAGCTCTGCGGCGCGAGCAGATCGCCCATCGATTCGATCCGTTCCACCACCTGGTGGTAAGTCAGATGTTCGAGGGACGTCGGATCCTGCGCACCTTGCGAGATCTCGTCCCAGGTTCGGGGCGCCGCCACGGTTGGATGCTGGCGCCCGCGCATTGAATACGGCGTGATCGTGGTCTTCGCCGGATTGTTCTGACTCCAGTCAACGAAGACCTTTCCCGCCCGGTTGGCCTTCGCCATCGTGTTCAGCACCAGGTCGGGGAGCTGGCCAGTCAGCAGCTTCGCGAACTGGCGGGCGTAGGCATGGGAATCCGTCGACTGAGATCCCGACTGAGATCCCGACTGAGATCCCGACTGAGATCCCGACAGGGATCCCGACTGAGATCCCGACAGGGATGCATACCGGTGCATCCCCTTGCCGCCACTGGTGACCGGATGGACGTCCGTTAAGCCGTCGGCGTTCAGCAGGTCACGAGCGACCCGATGCATAGCGGATCAGCAGTGGTGCAACGGCCGCGTAGTAGTGCAAAACATCGTTCTTGGTGGTGCCCGTCGCGGGGTACAGGACCTTGTTCAGGTTGCTAATTCTGATGTCGTGCCCATCCACCGTGAGGTGCTGGTCACCGGGTGCCATGTCCAGGCACTCTCATCAGATGGTGTTTCGGGCGCGAACAGCGGTGAAGACGCGGCAGACATACGGGACCGTGAACTGATCCTTGTCGCGCAGGTCCGGGTGCGTCACCGCCAACTCGCGGACGTCGGCCTTGATCTGCTGTACCTCCGGGTTGAGAGCGACGTGGGAGAACGTCCCGATTAAGCCGACGAGTGAGTCGACCGTCGCGGGCTGGCGGTAGTCAAATTCGTACGCCGTGAGCTCGCCGAGTGGGGCAGTCAAGCGGGGGGACCCGTGCGTCTCACACCACTTATACGAGTCGGGCATATCGACGACACTCGACAACGCCGAGACCCACGGGATGCGGTCATCGCGCAGGTTCCAGATGATGGCCACGACCCCGCCAGGTTTCAGGACCCGGGCGATCTCGGCGGCGGCCTTGTCCTGATCCACCCAATGCCACATCTGCGCACCAACGATGAGGTCCGCGCTGGCATCGGGCAGCGGAATGTCCTCGGCGGTACCCGCCAGTGCCCTGACCAACCCCGGTTTCGCCGCGAGTATTTCGCGCATCCGGTCGTCTGGCTCCACGGCTGTCACCGAGCAACCGTGGGCAATGAAGCCGACCGACAGCTGGCCCGTCCCGGCGCCGATATCGACGACCCGCGGTGCTTTGCGGCGAGGTGCAGGGTCGAGCATGTCGATCAAGTAGTCATAGAGCTGTGCTGGATAGCCCGGCCGGTACCGGTCATATTCCGTTGCCCAGGCGCCGAATGATCGTCGCCGCTGTTCAGCCTGGATCGTCCCGGGCTGCGGAATCTCACGGTCAGTTCGGGCTGGCTGATCTCCCTCGCTAGACAACGTGATCGGTGATCAGGCCGTCGGATCAAGAACGAGTTTGCCGACAGTGGCCCGCGACCGCAGCGCCTCGTGCGCTTTACGTGCATCCGCTAGCGGGTACTCACCACCGGAGACGATGCGCAGTTTGTGGTCCAGCACCAAGGTGAACAGTTCCTCCATCGCCTGGCCGACCACGTTGCCGGGAAGCAGAAACGCGTGCGGCAGCCACATACCAGCGATCGTCGTCGAGTGGGACAGCAGGCTCGCCGGGACGATCGGTTTGGGCGCCTCTCGGCTCGCTTGACCATAGAAGCCGAGGCGACCAAACGGGGCGAGGGCGGCGATGCTCTGATCGGTCACGCGCCCACCGGTCATATCCAATATGACGTCGACGCGCTTGCCGTCGTTCGCCTCCCGAATCGCCGCTGTCATATCTTCGGAACGGGAATCAATCGCCACATCGGCACCGAGGTCGAGCGCGAGTTGGCGCTTGGCAGCGGTGCTTGCCGTCGCGATCACCCGTCCCGCACCAAAAGACTTTGCAAGCTGAACGGCAATCGACCCGACTCCACCCGCCGCGGCATGTACGACGACGGATTCTCCGGGGGCCAGGTGGGTGCTGCGACGTAGTAATAGCCAAGCAGTGGTCCCCTGGACAACCATCGCCAAGGCCTCAAGGTCGCTGACCCCGTCTGGGACCTTAAACGAGGTGAATCGCGAGGGAGCCGCGAGTTCGGCGTAGCCGCCACTGGCAACGAGGGAGACGAATCTGCGTCCCTTCTCGTCGGTACCAACGACCTCGCCACCGGGGATGATGGGCAGCTTGGTGGGCGCGAGGTAGGAGTTCTCCGCCTGGTGAGTGTCGGCGTAGTTCACTCCGGCTCGGCTAACCCGCAGCAGGATCTCTTTATCCGTGGGTACCGGGTCGGGTACCTCAGCAAGATTGAGGACCTCAGGTCCGCCGAACTCAGTGATCTGGATTGCCCGCATTGTGGTGCACCTCTTGTCGCTGGGGAGCCATAGGTCAGACTGCTATTTGGGAGTGCTCACCAGACTACGGGCTCGGCGTGCACGTCGGCGACCCCTCGTCACCGACTCCCCGCAAATGCCTATCTGCGACCAAGAGGATGTGTTGACGTTGAGTAAGTGGAATGTTGAATCGATCGGCGATCAGACCGGCAAGACTGCGGTGGTCACAGGGGCAAACTCCGGAGTGGGCCTGCACACTGCTGCCGCTCTCGTTGCGAACGGCGCGAACGTCATCATGGCGTGCCGCGACCTCAAGCGGTCAGCTGATGCTCTCGGTCAGGTCCGTAGCGCGGGACCAGGTACGGCAGAGCTCGCAGAACTCGATTTGGCTGACCTAGATTCGGTCCGAGCCTTCGCCGAAAGGTTCGCCCAAGACTTCGACCAACTCGACATCCTCATCAATAACGCCGGCATCATGGGCGGGCCGCGTCGCGACTCGGCACAGGGCCTGGAACTGCAGATGGGGACCAACCACTTCGGGCACTTTGCCCTCACCGCACAGCTATGGCCCCAACTTGCTGCGGCACCGCGTGCACGCGTTGTGGCACTGTCCTCGCTGGCCGCTCGGGGCGGAAGTTTGGACGCCGAGATGACCGCGAAGCTGCTCGTTGATCCCGACCCCTACAAGGAGATGTCCGTCTATTCCAACACCAAGCAGGCGAACCTGTTGTTCTCCCAAGAACTACACCGTCGCTCAGTAGCTTCCGGCGCAGCGGTCGCTTCCATCGCTGCACACCCAGGGGTCAGCGCAACGAACCTCACGTCGAACCAACTCAAGGGCCGCAAGATCAGCTTTTCGACTCCGGTTGTCGATGGGTTGGCCAAAGTATTCCTGCAGGGCTCAGCGGCCGGGGCAACTCCAGCCATCCGTGCGGCCACAGATGAGACGGTTGCCAGCGGTTCGTTTGTTGGACCGGATGCCCTCGGCCAGTCCCGAGGTGCGCCCGAGGTCATCAGCGTCTACAAGACCGGCCGCGACGCAGCGACCGCCGCCGAGTTGTGGTCGCTGTCCCAAGAGATCACCGACACCACTCTGCTCAGCTAGCCAACAGCTCCGCTTGGGATAGGCCGCGCGTCTCGCGGGTGATTCCTAGTAGACCAACGCTATGAGCTCAGTACCCACCGACTCGCTAGCCCGGTTGGATCGGCTACCCCGCTGGCCCTGGGGCAAAAAGTCGATCGTGCTCATCGGCGGTTCGTTCTTCTTCTCGTTCTTCGACAGCGTTGTGCTCGGCGTTGTGCTCGGCGCTGTGCTCCCGGTCATCGCCGAGGAATTCGACGTCAGTGTTGCCACCGCAGCTATTGTCCTGACAGCGAGTCTGGTGGGTGCCGTCGTTGGCGGGGCTCTTTGGCTATGCGGGGATTGCCGTCGTGCCACTGCTGGCCCGAGTCGCGATCGAAGTCACGTGGGGGCGGATCGCCGAGGCTGAAGCCGAGGTTGCGAAAGCTGAGGCGCCATTCGGCGACGGTGAGCTAGTCCCGTTGATCCAGCGACCGTCGCTCCCGTTATGGACAGGCGAATGGCCTTCGGGAAGTACTGGCGCTGGTCTTGCTATTTCTGTTCGCGTGGACCTGTTACTACTTTGGCAACCACGGATGGCTAACCGTTGCCCCTACCCTGCTCACCGAGGCCGGGTACTCCTTGGCCACGAGTCTAAACTTTCTTATCATCGGCAACCTCGGGCTCGTCCTCGGTGCTGAACTCGGATTTTTCTTCACCGAGAGAATGGGACGCAAGCTCCTGCTCCAAGGCGTGCTGATCGTGTGGGGGATCGCGCTGGGAACGATCGGCGTGGTGAGCGGCGCGAGTGTGATCGTGATCTGTGGCTTCATCGCGGCCTGCACCATCGGGCTCAGTGTGCCGATCTTCTACACGTGGACTGCCGAGCAGTTCCCGGTGCGTATTCAGCCATCTGCCGTGGCGTCAACCGATGGCCTCGGCCACCTTGGTGGTGCAATCGCTCCGCTCGTGCTCATCCCGATGGGATTCACGTGGGGATTCTTGGCGATGAGGATATCGGGGATCCTGACTGCCATCATCCTCATCGCGGGCAGGCGCACTCGCGGACGTTCACTCGAGCAGGTGTCGGGCTAGCGACCCTGGCTGACCAACGGGTGACGGGTCTAGCCCGTTCTCCCCTGTCCGTTCAGGGCGCGGCGGATTCTTGCAAACACTTGCACATTAGGGGGATCACCCCCGCAGGGGGAAGCTCCACGAACTTGGTGGACTCCAGTTCGATGTCGTCGGCTCTCCGCTGCGCGGCTGAATCGCTCGTGAGAGTTAGGTGCCGACTGGCACATCGTCGTCGGCGGCTGCCGTGTCGTCTTCGACCCTGTCCTTCGGTAAGCCGAAGCTGACGAGGAGGCCGAAGAAGACGAAGACGGCCGCAATGATCGCAGTGAGTCTGGCGGATTCGGTGTAAGCGTTCTTGGAATCGGTGACGACGACGTCGAGTTGCGGGTTCTCTTCCATCTTGACGATAGATTGCCCGGCACTGGTCTTCACGCTGTCGACGATCTCGGCACTCTGGGACGTAGTCAGCCCCGGAACATCTTCGAGCTCGTTGGACAGGCTCGTGGCCAGCCCGGTGAACAGGACCGCACCCAAGATGGCCGCGCCGAGAGCCGAGCCGATTTGGCGGAAGGTCGACGTCATTGCTGAGGCCTGGCCACTCTTGGCCGGAGGAACATCCGCGAGCACGACATTGGTCAACTGAGCGGAAGCGAAGCCGACGCCGAGGCCGTAGATGACCAATGGAATTGCCATCCACCAAGGCGACCGATCAACGCTGAACGACCAGCCGATTCCGAGGATGCCGACGATCTCCAGGCCCATCCCGAGCCGGACAACTTGGGTCGCGCCGAATCGGGCAGAGACGTGTCGCGCACTGCCACCGGCAGTCAGTGTTCCGATGGCCAGGAATGCGATGAGCGCTCCCGTGGTCAGCGGATCGAGTCCGGCGACCGACTGCAACCACAGCGGCAGCACAAACAGGATTCCGAACTCGCCCAGACTGACAACGAGCGCGACGATGTTTCCGAAGCCGTAGCGGCGGATCGCGAAGAGTTCCAGGTCCACCAGTGGGGTTTTGTCGGTCTTGCCACGCTGCTTCTCGAAGATCACCAACGCAACGAGCAGTAGTGCCCCGAGTAGGAAGGTCACCGGTACGACGGAGATTCCCCCGGTATCAAGGCCGATCGGACCAACGTCGAAGTCGGCGATGGCCTTCCACCAGCCGTACTGCTGGCCTTCGATTAGGCCGAACACAATGAGGGCGAGACCAAGAGACGACAACAGAACACCGACGATGTCGATCTTCCCGACACCAGCAACCTTCGTCTCTGGAACCGTGCGCATCACCAAGATTGCCGAGATGATGGCGATCGGGATGTTGATGTAGAACGCCCAGCGCCACGAGAAGTCCTCCGCAAGCCAGCCGCCGAGCAGCGGTCCGAGGCCCGCAGCCCCGCCGAAGACGGCGCCCCAGAGACCGAACGCAACCGCTCGATCCTTGCCGGTAAACAGGACGTTGATAACGGCGATCGAGCTCGGGAGCATCATCGATGCGCCGATCGCCTGGATCGCGCGCGCACTGATCAGGAACTCACTGTTTTGAGACGATCCACTCATCACACTACCGATGATGAAGATCAAGATACCGAGGACGAACAGCAACCGGCGACCGTACTTATCGCTCATCAGCCCGACCGTGATGAGCAAGGACGCGAAGACCAATGAGTAGATCGAGTTCACCCATTGTGCGTCGGTTTGTGTCAGGTCAAGATCGTCAACCATCGTGGGAAGGAGGACATTCACAACGCTACCGTCGATGATGATCATCGAGAGGCCGACGAGCAACGCCGTCAGGGCAAGCCACGGATGCGCGGGGCGCGCCATGGCCGTATCAGGAGTCGGGCCGTCGTTGTTTACCGCAGTGTCTGTGCTCACCCGCGAACGCTAGCGTTCTTGCCCGTCGTTTGCCGTCTCAGCAAGGGTCGTTGCATAGAGCATCCGCTGCATAGGACACCCACTGCTTGAGAGCGGTATTTTCGTTGGGTGATCCGTATCTCGTTCAAGCTACCCGGCAGCAGTTTCGTCGCCTCGCACGCAGCGCGGGCTGGGATCCTTGCTGCTTCCGCGAACGTTGCCTCGACGTTCGCGCGAGGTTTGCTGCCCCGGTCAGTGGGTGACCAAGCGGTCGCTACCGGCGTCTCAACTGCCGTGATGTTCCAGGCGGCAACGACGGCACATGCCGCTGCCGAGACGATCGCGCTCTTCACTACCGGAACTCACGGAATGCGCGGCCGTGAGCCAGATCCAACACGGACTATGGTCGCCGATCTGTCGTTCGTCGCGGTGGGGATCGTGATCGAGCAAGTGCTTCCACGCCGATCAGACGAAGTGCTCGCGGCCTCGATCATTCGGTTCGGCGCCGAATCGCTCATGCTCGGTGGTGCCGCAGGTGCAGCCGTTGCCGTTGTTGATCAGGGGCTCGCGCGGATCTTCCCTGGTCAAGCGCTGGTTAAGCGTCCAATCGCTGTCGATGTCGGACTTGGTGGAATGGTCGCGGGGCTCAATGTCTACCTACGCCATCAGCACGCGCGCGAATACGGCCTTGTCGACCCCGATCGACGGGCGATCAAAAGTGCGGGCCTGATGGCGACGTTGAAGGCGTCGGTGTCCGGGGTTGCTGCTGCGGGGGCGATGCTGACCTTGGCGACTGCGGAGCAGCTCGTCGCGCACTCCGTGAAGAATTTCCTTGACCGCAAAGTGAGCCGCTTCGATATCGGCTCCCCGATGGTGGGTCACACGGTGGCCTACGGAATGCTCGGGTTGGCGGCAGGTGGGACATTCATCGTCGCCAAACGAAAGATCGAAAAAGGCGCCTCGGTTGTTGAACCGGCCTACCCAGAGCCACCCAAGAGTGAGCGGGTCACGGCTGGGCCAAACTCGCTTATTCCGTTTGACTCCATTGGGCAAGAGGGCCGCCGGTTCGTGCTGATGGCGTTGACCCCCGATGAGATCTCCACCGTGATGGGCGAACCTGCGCACGAACCTGTCCGGATCGTCTCTGGTGTCGGGCCGCCACTGGGAACCCAAGCACGTGCCCGCTTGTGCTTTGACGAGATGATCGCGCTGGGAGCGTTTGATCAATCGCTGGTATGTATTGCTGCGCCCACTGGCGTTGGCTACGTCAGCTACACCTTCGCTGAGTCACTTGAGTACCTGACCCTGGGCGACTGCGCGATTGTGGTTCCGCAGTACGCGCTCGTCCCGTCGGCGATGGCGCTCTTCGATACCCATGACGGCGTCGCACTCCAGCGTCGAGTGTTGGAGCTCAGCCGCGATCACATCGTCTCCATGCCCCACGCATCGCGGCCCCGCCTCGTGCAGTTCGGCGAAAGCCTCGGTGCCCAGATCGCACTCGACGTTGCGTATCCGAAAGGCTCCGTTACGTTCGAGGAATATGGCCTGGAGGCTGGCCTCTACCTCGGTGTTCCGTTTCGGTCAACGGCGTGGAACTCCTGGCGCGCTGCAGCGGACAAGTTCGATCCGAGTAGTTCGATGGTGCTGGCTGCTCAGCCAAGCGAGCTTCCACCGAACACTGACGGTAGTAGTCGGCCACCGAACCACATCATGATCGTGCACGACGATGACCCAGTCAATAAGTTCTCCTACCGCCTGGTCGTCGCTCCGCCGTGGTGGATGGGCCCGCCGACCACGCGTCCACCGAAGGTGCCGCGAGAGACAGTCTGGCGGCCGATTAACACCTTCGTCCTGACCCTGGTCGATCTATTGAACGGTATGAATTTTAAACCCGGAGAGTTCGTCCGCCAGGGTCATGATTACCGCATCGACTCCCAGCAAGCGGTCTCCATCGCCTACGGGTTGCCGTGTACCGCGCAGCAAGCGGCAGCAATCGACGTCGCCTTGAAGTGGCGCGAGCAGGATTGGGCTGCGCGACGACTGGTCGCCCGCAAGTTCGCCTATGCCCGTGATTCCGTAGCTCGCACCTTGAAGTCGTGGGGCGTTTCCCCCGGCGATGGGACGGGGATTAGTCCGCCGATCACGGCCGATGTGAATCCCACCGCAGACTTCATCCCGAAGCGCTTCGGATCAAGCGGCGTCCTTTAGACGAGCAGCGTGACTCACGTCTGCGTGGCTGCGCGTTGCAGCCGGTCCCTAATCGCGGGCCCAATGCCGACGGAGTCAGCAGGTGGCAGGATTGCCACAACGTCAGCTAGCCGGAGGTCATCGGCCCGTCGAAGCGCCGCGTAAAGCCCTCGGGCGTAGCTCTTGAGATCATCGATTGGATCGGCTTGTGAAAGCCGGTACCAGCCGACCGGTGCCAGTGCGACATCACGGGATAGTCCGAGCACTCCGACTGACTGATCCACCCCCACCCGAGCGTGAACACGGGCAAGCTCATCGAGCATGGTGAGGTCCGCCAGGTGAACCCGAGCGTCCGGGGCGTAATGGGAGGCAAGCGATCCAGGCACCCTCGGGAGACGTCCGGAATCGTTCGGGCGCCCGTCTGGCGACACGACCGGTACGATCCGCTCGATCTCAGCTGCAGTGATGCCACCTTGGCGCGCGATCGAGACGGTGTCGGGGCCACACAGCACGATGGTCGATTCGATCCCGACCACACTTGGGCCCCCGTCGAGGATCAGGTCGCCTGGGCCCAAATACTCACCGAGTTCGTCGTCGACGTGGGCGGCCGTCGTGGGGCTAACGCGTCCAAAACGGTTCGCGCTAGGCGCAGCGATTCCCGGGTGTTTAATCCCTAGCTCGGCGAGTTCAGCCAGCACGTTACGGAAGAGGGGATGCTCGGGCGCTCGCAGGGCCACGGTGCTTTGGCCGCCGGTGACTGCGTCAAGGACCGATGTCGACTTTGGCACGACCACAGTGATCGGGCCAGGCCAGAAGGCTTCCACAACGGCGAGGGCGGTCTCCGGCGGGGAGTCCGACCAGTAGCGAACATCATCGGGACCGCTGATATGCACGATCACCGGGTGAGTCGCCGGCCGACCTTTAACGCGGAAGATGTCAGCAATAGCGGTGGGTGAACTAGCAAGCCCACCGAGTCCGTAGACGGTCTCAGTGGGCAATGCAACAAGATGATCGCTGGCTAGCGCGATCGCGGCTTGTCTGGGGCTGGTAGCCCGAGTGGGCCTAGTAGACCTTCGCGAAGGTTCCAATCTTGACCTGCTTCCACATCTTTTTGATCCCCTTCTTGTCGCGGATATTCACGCAACCATGGGATGCACCGTTGTAGCCATCCTTGGGGAAGTAGAAGGAGTAGTGCACGGCCTGGCCACCACTGAAGTACATCGACCATGGCATTGGTGTCTTGTAAAGAGTCGAGTAGTCATCCTTGACCTTGCGGAAGATCTTGAAGTTGCCGTTTCGCGTACGGAAGTCTGCTGAGCCAAAGCGGGCGTCAAGGGCGCTGACGAGCTTCCCCTTCTTGTAGTAGCGCACAACTTTTTGTTGCTTGCTAATACAGAGCGCGGCCTTCTTCTTCTTACAGATCCTTGGAATCTTCGTCTTACTCTCCTTGCGCAACTTCAGCCAGGAGAACTTCGTGAAGTCTTGGTCCTCATTGAACTCGAACCCGCGGAATTTCTCGTTAAAGCGGGCGACATTGAGCGCCGTCGTCTTGTCGTAGTAGCCGGTGACGGGGGTAATGATCCCGACCTTTGTGAGCTTCTTTTGGACCGTGGAGACGGCCTTTCCCTTATCTCCACGTTGGAGTTCCGCTTGGCCCGATTTCACCATACCGATGGTGATCTCCGCGTTGGCTCGCTTCGTCGGGCGCGGTTCAGACGCGGTGGCCTGAGCTGGAACAGCCGCGACGAACGTCATCGCGCCCGCGATCAGGGTGCCGCCGACGATGCCGAGAGTCTTGCGCTGTGCCATGTGACGTCCGTTTCCTTCAGTAACCAACCCGTGTGGCATCCACGTTAGGCGGTGTTTGCCCGCGCGTCCACATTGATACGCCCATCCTTGCGGAACTTCGACGTCCAGGAGCGGGTCGAGCATCCGTCATCTTGCCAATTTTCCAGCAAGATGTCGCACTGGCCGGTAGCTATCCCTTGCGTCCGATGATCAAGTCGGCAACGAGTCCTGTCCACCCCGTTTGGTGGCTGGCACCAATCCCGGTGCCGTTGTCACCATTGAAGTACTCGTAGAACATCGCTAGATCGTTCCAGCGCGGATCATCGATGAACTTCGGCGTATCGCCGAATACTGGCCGACGTCCGGTGGCGTCTGGCAGGAACGGTTGGATGAGTCGGTCGCGCAGATTGTCCGCGACCTCTTGCAGATTCATCATCACCCCCGAGCCAGTCGGACACTCGACCTGGAAGTCATCACCGAGGTACATGTAGTAGCGCTCAAGGGCCTCGATGACGAGGTGATTGATCGGGAACCAGACGGGTCCGCGCCAGTTTGAGTTGCCGCCGTACATCGGGGTCGATGATTCGGCTGGTTCATAGTCGATCCGGAATTCTTGACCGTCAAGCTCAACGATGAAGGGATCATCTCGGTGCCGACGAGACAGCGAACGGATGCCATAGGGAGACAACAAGGAGTCTTCACTGAGGACCTCAATGAGTACTCGCCGCAGGCGTTCGGGGTCGACCACCGTGAGGAGTAACTTGGACCCCGCCTCCGTGTCAGAGCGGTACACAAAGCCAGCGCGATCAAGCTCGGTGGTGTCTAATCCGCGACGCCGAAGGAACTGACTGAAGCGCCGTTCAATGCGGTCGGCGTTACGAACGTAGGTCTCTGAGTTCGATTCCACGAACGCGGCCGCCAGTACCGGGATCACGCCAACGAGACTCTTCACCCGCAACGGAATTCGCTCGCCATCGGGTTTCACGAGCTGGTCGTAGAAGAAGCCATCGGCCGGATCCCACATCCCAGAGTCCGACATCCCGTCGGTGATCCCGGCGAAGTGTTCGAGGAACTTCAACATCATCGGACGGTAGGAGTTGTCGTGGGTGGCGAGACGCATCGCGATCCGCAACATCCCGAGGCAGTAGAAGGCCATCCACGCGGTGCCGTCAGCCTGCTCGATTCGGCAGCCAGCGGGAACATGCGTTCGGTCGATCGGCCCGATGTTGTCCAGGCCCAGAAAACCGCCCTCGAAGACGTTATTGCCTTCCGCGTCGACGCGGTTCACCCACCAGGTGAAGTTGATGAGGAGCTTATGGAAGACGCCCGAGAGGAACTCGTGATCGCGCGACCCGTCGATCTCGTAGACCCGTAGCGCGGCCCACGCATGGACCGGTGGATTCCGGTCATCGAAGGACCACTCGTAGGCCGGAATCGCGCCGTTGGGATGCATGTACCACTCGCGCAAGAAGACGTTGAGTTGGTATTTGGCGAACTGCGGATCAATGTGGGCAAAAACTACGGAGTGGAAGGCCGAGTCCCATGCCGCGAACCACGGGTACTCCCACTTATCCGGCATGCTCAAAATGTCGTAGGCGTCGAAGTGGCGCCAGGTCTTATTGCGGATTTGGGAGTGTCCTGGTGGCGGAGAGGGCTCCAACGGATCGCCGTCAAGCCACAGCTTCGTGTCATAGCGGTAGAACTGCTTTGTCCAGATCATTCCGGCGAATGCTTGGCGCATGACGGCAAGCTCGGAGTCGGTGCGGTCGCCGGGGTTGAGTGCTGCGTAGAAGGCATCCGCCTCCGCTTGGCGATCGGTAACGACCGAATTGAACGTCTGGTCCGCCCAATCGAGGTCGACCTGATCGCCCTCACTCGGTGACCACAGCCGCAGGCGCAGTTCCACGGTCTCGCCAGCGGGAACCTCGAACTTGTACCACCAGGCCGACTTCGTGCCGGTCAACTCCGGATTGACCGTGTCGGCGCCGGACACGATGTGATTGTTGATGCCGTCCTTGGGATAAGGGGTGGAGTTGGTGACGTCGTCGCCGAACACGGCACTGTTGTGGGTCTCGTTCTCGCAGAACAGCGCGGTTGGGTGCTGGCCATCGGGGCCGGACGCGGCGTCTAGGTGATAGAGACCGGCTCGCCAGTGTTCGGCGAGGATCGTGCCTGAGCCGTTCTCGCGGGAGACATGGCGCACCTCGGGTCGGCGGTGGCGTCGCCCCCAACTCCAGGTATCGCGAAACCACATCTGCGGCAGCACGTGGATCGTGTCGTCGTCGGGACCTTCATTCGTCACCTTGATCCGGATGAAGATGTCGGTCGGATCGTTTTTGGCGTAGTCCACGTCGACGCGCCAGTAGCGGTTCTCGTCGAAGACCCCGGTGTCCATCAACTCGTATTCAGGTTCGTCGCGTCCTCGGTTTGCGTTCGTGTCGAGGAGATCTTGGTAGGGGAACTCTGCCTGGGGGTAGTGGTAGCGCCAGCGCAGCCACGAATGCGACGGGGTCGCATCGCGGTACCAGTAGTACTCCTTGACATCTTCGCCGTGATTTCCCTGATGGCCGGTCAGGCCGAATAGGCGCTCCTTGATGTGAGAGTCGCGGCCATTCCATAAGCCCACGTTGAAACAGACGTCCTGCCAGATGTCGCTGATCCCGGCCAGGCCGTCTTCACTCCAGCGGTAGGCCCGCGCGGTGCTTTGGTCGTAGGGGAAGAACGTCCACGCGTCGCCGTTGTCTGAGTAGTCCTCCCGGACGGTGCCCCACGCGCGCTCGGAAAGGTAGGGGCCCCACTCGTACCAGGGCCCAGCTTCCTCAGGGCCTTGTGGCATTCCGCCCGATTCCGCCATCCGGGCACCTTCTGCCGTCTCGCTGGCAGCACCTTGTAGACCCGGAGAATATGACTCGCTGTTGTTTGGCACGAGTTCAGCGTGCCCGATCCAGTAGCCAGGTAGCCTGCCGCAGTGACCAAAGAAGCGAAAGTGACCGAAAATCTTTCACCCGCTGTCATCGTGACGGTGGGTGAGCAGGGTGCCGCCGTCGGAAAGCTACTCGCCGCTCGGTATCCAACTGACACCTATCCGCTTCCAGCAGTGCACGTTGGTTCTGCCGATGTTGATTTCGACGGATTGATCGAGAAGATCAACCGATCAGCCCGTCACACGGATGCTGTGACCGAACTACCGGCCGTCATCGTCATCGCCGATGTGGCCGATGCCGATGCAGTGCTGCGAGTCCTGGACGCTGTCCGCGGCGGTGCGACGACGGTGAAGCCTCGCGTCTGGCCAGCCTTCGTCACGGGAGCGCCCACCGACCTCGGCACGTTTGATGCGGCCTTGGATGAGCGCGGAACTGGCAGTTGCGATCTGGTCCTGATCATGACGGGAGCATCTTCACAAGAAGCGTCAGCTGATGCCCTCGCGGCTTGGTTACACGTCAAAATGCCAGCCCCCGCGAGTGTCTTGGCAGAGCTTCCAGACTCCCAAGGTCGGATCTGTCGCTATGTCGCCCTTGGGTGCCGCGCTATCGATTCTGAGCAGCGTCGCACGGGTACCGCGGGCGGCCAGACCGTCGCCACCATTAATCTTATTTCCACTTCTAATTCGAACACGGCAGTCGAACGGGTCGCGGCGCAGCTTGTGATCCGCGCGCAATCTGAGGTCAGCGTTGTTGCGGCAGACGCCGCTGTGGTCGCGCTTACCGAAGCAGCACAGCAGTACTCCGCTGCGGAGCTTTTGCGACGGGAGTCAGAGGTGACGGTCTCGCTGACCGAAGTTGACCGTAACCTTGGCCCCGCTCTGCGCGCAGACCTCCCGCAGATCATCACTGATGTGGTCGCCCAACTGTCAGCCGAGACAACGGCTGCGGTGGCCGCTCCTGAGGAGCCGACCGTTGCCGACTCCGCCCTCTCTGAAACAACCGGCCAAGCAAGCGACGGTGCGGGAGACGGTGCCGGTCGAACCGAAACCGTCAGCCAACTCGTCTTACTGGCGAGCAAGGGCGGACTCACCAAGATGTTTAGTCGCAATCGCATGGCCACAGTCGCGGAGACGATCGGTCCGCTGGCTCGGGCAGACGTCGCCGCGACGGTTCACTCAGCGCTCGGGCAGGTCCAGACCGATATCCGTGGCTTAGTCGAGGACGAGATGCAACGGCTCGCTGACCAACACACCGCGGAACTCGACGCGGCCACCCGTGCAACGGAAGAAGCCGAATCGAGCACATGGAATAAGGCCGTCAGCAAGGCCCGGCGCGAGGTCGGACTATGGCCAAGTGTCGACGTTGCAGGGATTAGCCGATCGTGGGGCGGGGGAGTTCCTGCCGCACGGCAGTACGTCGTGGGGTCCGCGAGTGCGTTACGACTGCTTGCTGAAGATGATGCCTTCATGCCGATCGTTGACCTGCGCACCCAAGCGCCCAGGAGTTCGGAAAATGCCGAAATTGACCTGCGGGACCACCCGCAGCATTCAGCGGGCCGAGCGACGGTACTGCTCGCGCAGTACGGCCTACCGCTGGCTGCATTGCGGTAGTCCGCAAGAGCCCCACCAAGCAAGCGTGACCACCTCAACCCCACAGTAGAGGTCAGGCGGTCACGCCTTGGTGCAACGATATGGGTGTAGCAGTCTCGCTAGGCGAGCAGTTTGGCCTTCGCTGCGACGAACTCTTCGTCGGTGAGAACGCCAGCCTCTTTAAGTGTGGCGAGCTTCTGTAGTTCCGCCACGAGGTCAACCGTGTCCCCTGCCCCTGCCCCGGCTGCCGGTGTCGCTGCTGGCTGCTCGCCCGCCTTCAGCGCATCGATCTCTGCCTGCTGCTGGGCTAGTTGCTGCTGTTGGGCGGCATCCTGCTGCGCACCTTGCTGCTGAGCTGCCTGAGCATCTGCCGCAGCTTGCTCCTTGGCGCTCATCTTGCCGCTGACGCCCTTGGCTACGACGGTTGCGGTACCGGCAACAACGGCAGTCCGTGCAACGGTTCCGACCAGTCCTGGGCGGCCTACGCGACCTATTCCTCGACGCCTCATCTATTTCTCCTTTGTTGACTAACTCTGTTTTCAGCTGACTGAGTATTCGGCTGACTCTGCGAGTGTTCGGTGGATGTGGATGGATTGAGCTTCCCCGCCCAGAACGCCATGGTCCCTACTGTGATGGGTTCAGTGCTCTGACCGTTGAGGGCCCCCTTGACGGGCTCCTAGTCAAGCGCGTCGAAGGCCGCTTGAACGACCTCACGCGGAATCCGCTCATTGAGGACAACCTGACCATCGGAATCGGCTACCGCGCCAGCGAGCTCGCGAGCCCACTTATGCTCGATCACGATCGCGGCAGCAGATGATCCTGGCGGCAGACCCTCGCCGATTGCGAGCAGGTCCTCGTCGTTGAGAAGATCGAAGACTTCCTCCAGCGCCTCGTCGAGAGCGACAACTGAAGCGTCGCCAATCTCATCGAGTTCGAGCATGGTGACGGTTTCGTCGTTGTCCTTCGTGATGAAAGCCAGGTCGATGATGTTCACCGAACCGTTCTCTACGACGTTGCGTAGTGCTGGCGCGATTCCGCCGGAAAAGTTGCTTCCAGGAAAGGCAACAACAAGTACTTCAACTGGTCCGAACTGGGTCACAGGGAACCCTCTCTATGCTGATGTTTCACAGGGTGCAGGCCGAGCGCGAGTTGTGTACTGCGGAGCTTAACGCGCACCCGCTTGGCGGTAAACCTCGATGGTCTGTTTGGCAATGGCTTCCCAGCCGAACGCTTCGACGGCTCGCGCTCGTCCGCGGATCCCCATCGCTTGTGCGGTCGTCGCGTCGGCCGCCACTCGGTTAACCGCATCGGCGAATGCCTTCTCGAACGCCTTAGGTTCCTTCTCGTCGTAGGGGACCAAGAGCCCGGTCTCACCATCGACGACGACCTCCGGGATTCCGCCTACCGCGCTGGCGACGACGGGTGCCTCGCAACCCATCGCTTCCAGGTTGACGATCCCCAGCGGCTCGTACACTGAGGGGCACGCGAAGAGCAACGCGTGCGAGAGGAACTGCACAACGTCGTCGCGGGATAGCTGAGCATCGATCCAGTGAACATCCTTGCGGTTCTTCCTCAGCTCATCGATCCCAGCGGATACCTCGGCACCGAGTTCGGGGGTATCTGGCGATGCAGCACAGAGCACGAGCGGGATGTCCTCGTTGAACATCTTCGCGGCTTTGAGCAGATGCGCGATCCCCTTTTGTCGGGTAATCCGACCGACGAATAGAACGTAGGGTTTTGCCGGATCGACTCCGTGCCGTTCGAGGGCGTCGGTGGCCCTTTCGTTGCGGTAGATCTCGGTATTGATCCCGTTGTAGACGACGTGGATCTTGGCTGGGTCGATGAACGGGTAGCAGTCCAGCACGTCCTCGCGCATTCCGTTGCTAACCGCGATGATCGCGTTTGCGTTTGCGTACGCATCCCGCTCGACCCACGAGGAAATGTGGTAGCCGCCGCCGAGTTGTTCTTCCTTCCACGGTCGTCGCGGTTCCAGCGAATGCGCGGTGATGACGTGGGGAATCCCGTGCAGTTGGGCGCTGAGCTGGCCAGCCATATTCGCGTACCAGGTGTGGGAGTGCGCGACAGAGGCTCCGGCAGTTCCCTGGGCCATCTGCAGATCAACACCGAGCGTCTGAAGTGCAGGGTTCGCATCTGCTAGCTCCACCGGCACTTGATACGCGGTGGCATCAGTTCGAGGTTCGCCGAAACAGGAAACGTCCGCTTCGATGAACTTCCGAAGCTGGGGGACGAGGTGTTCGACATGGACTCCGGCGCCGCCGTATACATCGGGGGGCCATTCTTTGGTCAAGATCGCAGCTCTCACAAGGCTGACCCTATTGCGATTCAGACTCGTGTTGCACGGCTACATCATCCGTTAGGTTCGTTCATCCCCCGGATGAGATGAATTCTCCCGGGGGTGGAGCGACAAAGCGGGGTTAATCTGACTAGGTTAGGAGCGTGCAAAAAGAACCCCATGTCTTAGGAATTGTCCTGGCCGGTGGCGAAGGAAAGCGCCTCATGCCGCTAACCGCAGATCGAGCGAAGCCGGCCGTGCCCTTCGGTGGCGCCTACCGCCTCATCGACTTCGTGCTCAGCAATATGGTTAACGCGGGCTACATGCGAATCTGTGTGCTGACCCAGTACAAGTCGCACTCCCTTGATCGCCACATCACCACGACGTGGCGGATGTCAGCGATGGTCGGGGACTACATCACGCCCGTTCCCGCCCAGCAGCGGCTCGGACCGCGCTGGTTCACCGGCAGCGCCGACGCAATCTTCCAGAGCCTTAACCTTGTCTACGACGAGAAGCCCGACATTGTCTGCGTCTTCGGTGCCGACAATATCTACCGGATGGATCCGCGTCAGATGGTTGAGCAGCACATCGCCAGCGGTGCTGGCGTGACCGTCGCGGGGATCCGCGTCCCCCGTTCGGAGGCCAGCGCATTCGGCATCATCGAGACCGAGGCTGACGGCAAGCGCATCAAGGACTTCCTGGAGAAGCCAGCCGATCCGCCCGCGATTCCAGGCTCACCGGACGAGTCATATGTATCGATGGGCAACTACGTCTTCAGCACCGATACCCTCCTTGAGGTCATCCGCGCCGATGCCGAGGACGAGGGCTCCGCTCACGATATGGGCGGCAACATCATCCCCATGCTGACCAAACAAGGTCGCTCGTTCGTCTACGACTTCGCGGACAACGAGGTTCCCGGGTCAACCGAACGTGACGCTGGCTACTGGCGCGACGTCGGAACAATCGACGCCTACTACGAGGCCAACATGGACTTGGTGAACGTGCACCCGACGTTCAACCTCTACAACCGCCATTGGCCAATCATGGGTCACCTGCCACCATTGCCTCCAGCCAAGTTCGTGCTCGGTGCGACAGCGGACAACTCGATGATTTGCGCCGGTTCGATCATTACCGGAGCCCACGTCAGCGACTCGGTTCTCGGTTACGACGTCCACATTGGCGAAGGTAGCCACGTCGATGGCGCCGTCATCATGCCCGGTACTCGTATCGGTAAGGGCGCCACCATACGTAAGGCTGTCATCGACAAGTACTGCGAGATCTCCGACGGCACCGAGATCGGCATTGACCACGACGCCGATCGTGCCCGCGGTTTCACCGTCTCCGACGGTGGAGTCACCGTCCTTGGCAAAGGCACAGTCGTCTAGCCCTCGCCCAAGCGCAATCCCGCCCTTTCGGGGAACATCGGAGCCTTATAGCAACACCGATGTTCCCCGAAAGAAGTCCATCTAGACCACCACGATGGTGATGGCGACGAGTTGGACGAGGAATGCGGCGATCGTGAAGGCGTGGAAGATCTCGTGGTACCCGAACCAATCGGGGCTCGGGTCGGGACGCTTGCGGGCGTAGATGACGGCTCCCACGCTGTAAAGTATGCCACCGATAGCGATCAGAATGACGACGCCAGCGCCGAAGGCTCCCCACAGGATCGGCAGGAATAGCACCGCGACCCACCCGAGCGCGAGGTAGGAGCCGACGGAAAGCCAGCGCGGCGCATTCCACCAGGCGACGCCGATCGTGGTGCCGATAATCGCGATACCCCAGACCAAAACGAGCAGCAGCGTCCCGTACTCGGGTAACGCCACCGCGAAGGGTGTGTAGCTACCCGCGATGAAGAGGTAGATGTTGGCGTGGTCGAGTCGGTGGAGGAACGCATTCGTTTTGGGACCGCCAGCGCCGAGGTGATAGGCCGCTGACACCGAGAAGAGCAACACCGCGCTGCCGACGTACACGGCGACGCCAGCTCGAAGCCCCACTGTGGGGGTGAATACCAGGAGTACCAGCCCGAGTACAAACGCCGTCGGAGCAGTCCCGAAGTGGAGCCACCCCCGTAGCCGGGGCTTCATTTCCTGTACGAACTCGTCGACTGACTCCATATTCGCCACCCTATTACTCATTCGGATTACTCATTCGGCACTACTCATCCGCTACGGCAGTACGGCTTAGCCGATGACGGCAATCTCACCCCAGGTTGTCGGTGTCCACCACTGTCCGCGAGGCAATCAGCGGTGCGAACCACTCGATCAACTCCTCATGCACCGGGTCGCCCGCGTATTCGCTCAAGCCGGCCTCGTCGTCATGTTCGGTGATGAGGACGATATCGCTAGCCCCCGGTTGGTCCACCGAATTCACCCCGCACCGCAGCCCTCGCAACGCGGGGATTTGGCCGCGCATCGCTCGTAACCGGGCGAGGACCTCCGGCGCGTTCGCCGGATCGTTCAGGGTTAAGAGCACGATGTGGTGAATCACGAGGGGACCCGTTCTGTGGAAGACATGAGCAATAGGTGATCCTAGATCTATGACCTTAGCGACGGATTCGATTCAGCAGGTTTCGGCAGAGCTAGCTAACGATCGCGACGTCGAGATCGTGGAGGTCGCCCCCCGCGATGGACTCCAAAATGATCCGGCTCGCCTCGATACTGGCCAGAAGATCGAGCTGATCAACCGCTGTGTCCAGGCTGGGATCCGCCGGATCGAGGTTGCGTCGTTTGTCAATCCCAAGCGCGTGCCACAAATGGCCGATGCCGAGGCCGTCCTCGCAGGGCTGCCAGACAAAGACTCACCCAAGGGCCTGAATGCGGCATGGATCGGCTTGGTGCTCAATGCCCGCGGTTTCGAGCGCGCGCTACGGACGCAGGTCGACGAGATCAACCTCGTGGTGATGGTGACCGACACGTTCTCGCAGAAGAACCAAGGGATGACGACCGATGAGTCCATCGCGACGGTCGAGTCCGTGGTCCCGCTCGCGAAAGCCGCCGGGCTACGAACGAGCGTCACGATGTCAGCCTCGTTCGGCTGCCCCTACGAGGGCGAAGTTCCCGTCGGCCGAGTCGCCGATGTTGCCGCTCGATTGGCGCAGACAGGTGTCGAGGAGATCGCTGTGGCGGATACGATTGGTGTCGCGGTGCCGCGCGATGTCGCTCGACGAATGGCTGCCGTGGGCGCAGTCGTTGGCCAGACCCAGCTACGAGTCCACGTACACAACACGCGCAATACCGGATACGCGAGCGCGTTGGCGGCCTACGAGGCGGGGGTGCGCGTCCTCGACTCCAGCTTGGGTGGGATCGGTGGCTGCCCCTTCGCTCCGCGCGCAACAGGGAACATCGCGACCGAGGATTTAGTCTTCGCGTTGGAGCGTTCCGGGGTCAACACCGGGCTCGATCTCGACGCCCTGATTCGCGCGAGTGACTGGCTCGGCGAGCAGCTCGGCCGCCCAACCCCAGCGTTGGTGTCGAAGGCAGGTCCGTTCCCTGCGCAGTAGGGCCTCATCCGGACGGCCGAACGCCTGTCAACCGTTCGGTTGGGGGGACTTGCGCGATTCTGTTGTGTTGGCCGCTATTCGTTCACCTCACGTTCACCTGTGCAGCGTTGTTTCGTTACCGATGTCGCCTACGTTCAAACCACCGAACACACCAGTGCAGTTCCGAAATGTGTTGGCGCGGCCGATAGTCGGGCGCGAACACCGTCTTAAAGGAGAGCAGTGAAGATCAATCGAGGGATTCAACTCCTGGCAGTGGCCTCAGTCGGCGCGCTAGCGCTAACGGCCTGCAGCAGCGGCGAGTCATCCGTTTCCGGGGGATCCATTAAGGCTTCTGGTTCCAGTGCCCAAAAGAACGCTATGACGGAGTGGATCAGCGCCTACCAGCAGGCGAACGAGGGGTCAACGATCGAATATCAGGCCAACGGGTCAGGCGCCGGTATCCAAGACTTCAACAACAACCAGACCGCGTTTGCCGGTTCCGACTCTGCGATCAAGGGTGAGGATCTCGTCGCCGCGAATGCACGCTGCGCGACCGGACCAGCCATCAACATTCCGATGGTGGGCGGGGCGATTGTCGCTGCCTACAACATCGAGGGTGTCGACAAGCTCGAACTGAGCTCGTCAGTACTTGCACAGATCTTCAGCAGCAAGATCACCAAGTGGAACGATCCGGCGATTGCCAAGCTGAACCCCGGCGCCAGCCTGCCGGACGCCACGATCGTCCAGTATTCCCGTAGCGACTCTTCAGGAACGACCGACAACTTTACCCAGTTCCTCAAGACCAGCGCTCCTGACGAATGGACATTCGAGACTGGCAAAGACTGGGTCGCTCCTGGCAGCCAGGGTTCCAAGGGCAATGACGGTGTCTCGGCAGCAATCAAGAGCACCGCAAACTCAATCGGCTACGTGGAGTTGTCCTTCGCGCAGGATCAGAGCTTGCCAATGGCCAGTATCGATAACGGTGGCGGCGCAGTGGTTCCGTCTTCGGAATCAGCTTCCGTGGGTATTGAAACAGCTCAGGTCATCGGAACCGGAAACAACCTGGCTCTGCAACTTGACTACGCAACGAAGGCGCCTGGGGCATACCCAATCGTTCTCGTGACGTACGAGATCACCTGCGAGAAGGGATTGTCAGCCGACCAGTTGCCACTCACCAAGTCCTTCCTGGAGTACACCGCGACGCCAGAAGCTCAGGCGAAGCTCAGCGAGATCGGCTACGTCCCAATGCCGCCCGATCTGCTGACCAAGGTGAACGTCGCCGTCGGTTCCATCAGTTAGTCGCGGAGCTCTGGGAGTCACTCAGAGCAATGCACACAGCCGTGAAGTTGTTGCCCGTTTCATCAAGGCCAGCGGGCAACAACTTCACGTTTGGTTAGTCAGCCAGTCAGCCAGTCAGCCAGTCAGGCAGCCAGTTAGTCAGCCAGTCAGGCAGGTAGTACGAGTGACGCATAGTCCGACATCACACAGCATCGAGTAGGTAGGGGTACCGGATGGCGCAGCAGACGCTGTCGCAGCCAGACGAGGTGACCATTAAGGGCGCCAGCGTCCGTCGCGGCGACAAAGTCTTCTTTAACTTGGCGCGGTCGGCGGGCATCTTCATGCTGGTGCTCACCGGATCAATCGGCGTCTTCCTTTTGTGGAAGGCGATCCCGTCGCTGCAAAGCAATAGTGGCAACTTCTTTACTGAGCAGTCGTGGTTCCCGGACTCAACGCCACCGCTGTTCGGTATCGCCGCACTTGCCTTCGGAACGTTGATGACCTCGGTTATCGCGATGATCCTGGCAGTGCCTGTCGCGATCGGAATCGCGCTCTTTATCGCGTTCTACGCCAACCGCCGTATCGCTTCAAGCCTCGGCTTTGTTGTGGACCTCCTCGCGGCCGTCCCCTCGATCATTTTCGGCCTCTGGGGCCTATCGGTCCTTATGCCGAATATGCAGGGGTTCATCACCTGGCTCAGCGAGTATTTCGGGTGGATCCCGATCTTCGCCAACCCAGATGAGGTCTACACCAAGAGCATTCTGATCGCCGGTGTTGTCCTCGCCATCATGATTCTGCCGACGATCTCGGCCGTGACCCGCGAGGTCTTCTTGCAGGTACCGCAAGGCCATATCGAGGCATCCCTGGCCCTGGGAGCAACGCGCTGGGAAATGGTCAAAATGGTGGTCTTCCCGTTCGGGAGGCCAGGAATGATCAGCGCATCAATGCTTGGTTTGGGACGCGCGCTCGGAGAGACCATCGCGGTTGCGTTGATCTTGTCCGCCGTCTTTGAAATCAACTGGCAAATCACCGAACCCGGCGGCAATACCTTCGCGGCCAACATTGCCCTGAAGTGGAACGAGGCCGGCACGAACGGACTGTCCGCCCTGATCGCCTCAGGTCTGGTGCTGTTCATCATCACGCTGCTTGTGAACATGGTCGCGCGTTGGATCATCTCGCGTCGCAAGGACTACTCGGGGGCAAACGGATGAGCCTGATTCATGACGATCGAATGCTGACTCCAGATTCACTCCATGACGAGCTAGCCGGTAGGCGACTCCCGTCATACGCACCATGGGCGGTAGCCGGTGGCGCGATTGTGCTTTCGGTGGTGCTCGGCCTCGCCGGTTTCATCTCCGGGATTCCGCTGGTGGCGGTGGTTGCCGGGTTGCTCTTCGTATTAGGTGAGACGGCGTGGAGCTTCCGCGTCGAGGGTCGGCGCCACGCTACGGACCGATTCGCGACCACGATTGTCTACACCGCATTCGTCGCCGCCGTCATTCCGCTGATCGCGATCATCTTCTCGGTCGTGCAAAAAGGGCTTGCAGCTTTCAACTTTGAGTTCCTCACCTTGACGATGCGAAACATCAATGCTCGCGATGCCGGCGGCGGTGTCGCGCACGCGCTGGTTGGCACGATCGAGCAGGTGGCGATGGCGACGATCATCGCCGTCCCCATCGGAATTCTCGTAGCGATCTACCTCGTTGAGTATGGCCGTGGCCGACTCTCTACCTGGATCTCGTTCTTCGTGGACGTCATGACCGGGGTCCCGTCGATCGTCGCTGGTCTCTTCATCTTCACCGGTCTGATTCTGACCTTCGGGTTGGAGCGCTCCGGCTTCGCGGCCTCGTTGGCACTGGTGATTTTGATGCTGCCAGTGGTGGTGCGAACTACGGAAGAAATGATCAAGCTTGTCCCGAACGATCTGCGCGAGGCCTCCTACGCCTTAGGGGTGCCCAAATGGCGCACGATCACCAGCATCGTTCTCCCGACCGCGCTACCCGGCATCATCACCGGCGTGATGCTGGCCGTGGCCCGGGTCGCTGGCGAGACGGCACCTTTGCTGCTGACGACGTTCCTGTCCCAAAGCATGAATTGGGATCTGTTTAACGGACCGCAAGCCGCCCTACCGACGATGATTTGGGATCAAATCGGCAGCGGAACAGATACCGCCATCGACCGCGCCTGGGGTGCGGCACTGGTCCTGATCCTCTTTGTCGCGATCCTCTACGTGGGGGCCCGCGTCATCGCCAAAATCTTTGCACCGAAGTCACGTTGATTGATCGACCTATGTACTGCACACTAGAACTACCACCAGCTGATGAGGACAAGTAATGGCTAAACGTATCGACATCACTGACTTGGACATCTACTACGGAGCGTTCGAGGCAGTCGCAGGTGTCAACCTAGCGGTCGAGCCGCGCTCCGTCACGGCCCTGATCGGGCCGTCGGGCTGCGGCAAGTCGACCGTGCTGCGTTCCCTCAATCGGATGATCGAGGTCATTCCCAATGCCCGAGTCGAGGGCAAAGTGCTGCTTGACGGCGAGGACATCTACGGGGCTGATATCGATCCCGTGAACGTCCGGCGCGTCATCGGAATGGTCTTTCAGCGACCGAATCCATTCCCGACCATGTCGATTTCGGACAACGTCATCGCCGGAATCAAACTGGAAAAGAGCCGCTCCAAGAAGGCGGACAACGACGAGATCGTGGAGCGGTCCCTTCGCGCGGCGAACCTTTGGGGTGAGGTCAAGGATCGACTCGATCGTCCAGGGGCGAGTCTCTCCGGTGGTCAGCAGCAGCGACTGTGTATCGCTCGCGCGATCGCCGTCCAACCGCAGGTCGTCCTGATGGATGAGCCGTGTTCTGCCCTCGACCCGATCTCCACCCTGGCGATCGAGGAGCTCATCACCCAGCTCCGCGAGGATTACACGATCGTCATCGTGACACACAATATGCAGCAGGCCGCGCGGATCTCTGACACGACGGCGTTCTTCAACCTCTCCGGAGCCGGGAAGGCGGGGCACCTGATCGAGGTCGGACCCACCCAGCGGATGTTCTCTAACCCAGAGGAGAAGGCGACCGAGGACTACATCTCCGGCCGCTTCGGATAAGGCTTGTGCTGGCAGGTGCCGCTAGGGCGTATGCCGTTCGATTGCGGTGACTCGCAACCCCTTTTTGGGATGAAACTCGCGGTGCAACACGATGAAACCACCGGGGGGCAGCGCCGGGTCTAGATGCTTGGACTTTGCCAAACCAATCTTGCGTTGCAGGTGTTTGAGTAGTTCGGGGAGCAGAGGCCGGTGGGTGCACACCACAACTGGCTCATCGATGGTCAGGATCGTGTCGAGGCGCTTAAACGACCCAGACTTCCCGGCATCGAACCCGTCCTCGCTGAAGAGCGGCTCTAAGGCGATCGATGCCTTCTTGGTATCGGCGTAGGGCGTGATCGTGTCGATACAGCGCAGGGCATCCGAGGAGTACAACTGGTTTACCCCGAATGCGTCGAGAATAGCGGTTAGGTCCTTCGCGTGGCGTTCGCCGACGGCGGCTAGCGGGCGCTGGCGGTCAGGCTTCTTCCCCCAGCTTGCGCGGCGACGGGCTTGCGCATGGCGCAGAATCACCAGGGGGGCAGTAGTGGGCGCATTCAGGGCTGCACGCATCAGTTGGACGTCGCGGGAGTAGGTCAGGCGCTTTGCGGCTCGATCCGGTGAGAGCCACTCGAGGTCGTCGATCTCGGAGTTCGGGGTGAATCCGGGCCCGCCGGGAACGACCCATGCCACCCAGTAGCGGACGGTCTTACGACGTCCCTCGACCCGGTAACTCGCGGTGGCCAGCGGGACGCCGAGAACGCTGAACTCGCCGGTCTCCTCAAGGGTCTCCCGGTGTGCCGCCGTGACGACGTGTTCGCCGGATTCCACTTTGCCTTTTGGTAGCGACCAGTCCTTATGACTCGGTCGATACAACACACAAACCTCGGTCTTCCCCCTGTGCCGGCGCAGCAGCACAACGCCGGCGGCCCTGATTGGGGACTTGGACCGGCTCATCGATGCCCCAGGTTGGTGTTCTTTTGGATCCGTCCGACCTTGGGCCAAATCCGGTTGAACTCAAGGCGATTGTGGATCTCATTCTCAAACTCGTGTTCATGCAGGAGTCCGAGCGCGAATCCGGTCCGACCATCGATGACATTGCTGGCGGCCATCTCCCGTAGGACGTCCTGGGCGATACACGCATCCTGATGGTCACCGAGGACTTCAGTAACCTCGCTCAACGCATCGGCGAGTCGTTTTGCTGGCGCACCAAACACGCCGCTCACAGCCTCGGCGCTATAGCGGGCACGCTTGGCGCTAATCCGTGCCTCGTGCCAGCTCTCAGCGGGACCTTCGAGTTCGAGATGTTTCACGCGCCTGGCTAACCGCCGGAAGGCGCGATCCACGAGTTCGGGCAGCACGTCCCGGCTGGGTTCATCGGCGACGTCGGTCAGCCGCGGATTGGCGGCGGCGTCGACGAGGCCATCGAGCAGCGCTACATGCCGGGGGGTACTGAGTGACGCGAGCGCACTACCCCGAGCATGCTCGAGGCGCGCGCTCAGTTGGGGATCAATGATCGCTCGAACGAGCGCACTATCCCTCGCTCCCAGGTGCTGACTGTGCCTATCAAGGCGGTCCAGGAGCACCTCTGTGTCGCGGGCTCCGCCGAGCTCGCTGGCTGCCCAGCCAAGCTCGGTCCGCAAGTTGTCAGCCCACTTTGTATCCACGAGGGGACCGAAGGCTTTCAGGCCGCTGCGAAGTCGGCGGGCCGCTACGCGCATCTGATGGACAGCATCGGGAAGGTCGCGACGAACGCGGACGTCTTGATTGATGAACGCACGGATGTACTTGCACAGGAACGCAGTAATGGCGGCGGATGCGGGATCGAGCGGGCCAACGTCGGTCGGTTCTAGGACGTCCGGCGGGCCGACTGCATCTGGTCCCAGCGCACTCGCCGCCTTGCTCAACGTCGACCGATTTGCGCCGGCTTGTTCGAGTTCGGCAACGATTCGCGTGAGGTTCGCATCCTCGAAGAGGGCCTCGACCTCGATCTCGCGGTAACGCTCGACGATCTCGCCGCCGTCAAAGATCGAGACGCGGTCATCCACCATCTCGGCGACGGCAGTTCCGTCTTCGTTGTAGAGCAAATACGGAATTCGTTCGGTATGGACCTCGGCGATCGGCAGCAAAGCAGCGCCGCGGGTGTAGGGCAAAACCACTCCAGAAAGCGCCTGGGGAATGTCACCAGGTTGGCCCGCATCCAGCGGAAGCTGTAGCTCATCGCGAATCCCGCTGTCGATCCCCTTAACCGGCAACTTGAGATGCCATCCCGCATCATTTCCACCCTCGCGGCGCCGCAGCGTGACACCCCAACGGAACAGTCGCAGGTCCTCGGTGTCGTAGTAGATCGCTGCCATATTGCGGGTGACCTGACGCTTGGCGCGAGCCACCCCGACATCAGCGGTGACCAAATCGGGCAGTTTGAACAAGCCATGGACGCGCAGCTTGACCTCAACTTCACGGACGGTCGTCGTGGCGGAGGGGTCCGTACTCATCGCGACTTCCCGAGGGGACGCTGGCGAAGAGTGATCAGGTAGTGCTGTAGGTCGCGCAAAGGTTCTCCATTTTCCGCAGTGTGTACACCGTGCCATTCGCCCTGCTCATCCAAATGCCAGGACGCGGTTCGTGAGTCGAAGCTTAGGTCAAGCAGGTAGGAAATCTCGGCAATGTGGGTCTCGTTTGTGATGGAGACCAGAGTCTCGATTCGCCTATCCAGATTCCGGTGCATCATGTCGGCGGAGCCAATGAAGATCTCGGGATCGCCGTCGTTTGCGAACTCGTAGATCCTCGAGTGCTCAAGGAACTGGCCGAGGATGCTGCGAACGCGGATATTCTCCGAAAGCCCGGGAACACCAGGTCGTAGCGCACATATCCCACGGACCAGAAGATCAACGGTGACCCCTGCCTGGGAGGCGCGATAAAGCGCATCAATGACCAACTCGTCGACGATGGAGTTGCACTTGAATCTGATCCGAGCTTCGCGGCCAGCCAGATGATGTTCGACCTCGCGCTCGATACGTTCCACCAAACCTGATCGCACGGAATGAGGCGCGACGAGCAGGCGGGAATACTCAGTGTTCATTGAGTAGCCGGAGAGTCGATTGAAGAGGTTGGCCACATCTTCACCCACCTCCGGGTCGCACGTCAGCAGACCCAGATCCTCATAGAGGCGGGCGGTTTTTGGGTGGTAGTTACCAGTCCCGATATGGCAATAGCGCTTGAGCGAGTCACCTTCGTCGCGGACCACCATGGACAGCTTGCAGTGGGTCTTCAAGCCAACCAGACCATAGACAACGTGCACGCCGGCGCGCTCAAGTTTGCGGGCCCACGAGATGTTTGCCTCCTCATCGAAGCGTGCTTTGATCTCGACCAAAACGAGGACCTGTTTACCGGAATTTGCCGCATCAATGAGCGCATCGACGATTGGCGAATCGCCAGAGGTTCGGTAGAGGGTCTGCTTGATCGCCAACACCTTGCGGTCAGCGGCGGCCTGTTCCAGGAAGCGCAGGACGCTGGTTGAGAAGGAGTCGTAGGGATGGTGGAGCAGGACGTCGCCGCGGCGCATCGCGTCGAGGACATCGGGGGCTGAGGCAGTCTCCACTTCGGCCAGTTCGCGGTTGGTTTTGGGCACGAATGCCGGAGCTTTGAGATCATCGCGGTCCAGGCCAACCAGCGTCCACAATCCGGTGAGATCCAATGGTCCAGCGAGCTCGAAGACCTCGGCATCGCTGACGTTCAACTCGCGCACGAGGAGGTCGAGCAGATGCTCATCGATACCCTCCTCGACCTCAAGGCGGACAGGCGGGCCGAACCGTCGCTGCATAAGCTCGCGTTCGAGCGCCTTCAGCAGATTCTCGGCATCATCTTCCTCGACTTCGACATCCTCGTTGCGGGTTACGCGGAAGGTGTGATTCTGCTGGATATCGAGGCCGGGAAAAAGTCGATCAAGGTGAGCCGAGATGACATCTTCGAGGGGAACGAATCGTTGTGGACTGACCTGAATGAACCGTGGCAGCATCTCGGGAACTTTGACCCGTGCGAACAACTCCGTCCCCGTCTCGGGGTTGCGGACGATGACGGCCAGACTCAGCGACAGACCGGAGATGTACGGGAAGGGATGCGCGGGATCAACAGCGAGTGGCGTGAGGACAGGGAAGACCCGGTCGTCAAAGAACGCCGCCATATCTCGCCGTTCATCGGTCGTCAGTTCCTCCCACCGAACGAGCTCAATGCCTTCTTCAGAGAGTGCTGGTCGAATCTGCTCGCGGAAGCAATTGGCTTGTCGCGCCATAAGCTCACCGCTGGCCGCGAGCACCGCCCCGTGAACCTCACGGGGAAGGAGTCTGGAGGCGGCTCGCACAGCGATGCCGGTCGCGATCCGTCGCTTCAACCCGGCAACGCGAACCATGTAAAACTCGTCAAGATTGCTCGCGAAGATGGCAAGGAATTTGGTGCGTTCAAGTAGGGGGAGTTGGGGGTCCTCAGCGAGTTCCAGGACCCGCTGGTTAAACGCTAGCCACGACAGTTCCCGGTCAATGAAACGATCTTCCGGCAGCTTTTTGTTGAGCGGGGAGAGATCAACTGATGTGGGCTCTGCTGCTGTGTCACTGCTCATGATGCGAGCTTAGACCACGGCGGTAGGCGCGTCGTCAGCGTTGATTCGGTCGAGCGGGTACAGGTGAGGCGAACAGGACGTCCTTCTCGTAACGGACGAACCCGAGCCGTTCGTAGGTCTTGATTGCGGCAGTGTTCGAGGCGTCGACGTACAACATGATCTCGGTCAGACCTTGATCCTTCAGATGTTTCATTCCTACGACGGTGAGCGCCCGTCCCAGCCCTGCACCGTGCCAGTCCGGCGCGATCCCGAGCACGTAGACCTCGCCAATCGGCTCGTGCGCGTGTCTGGCTTGACCATCGGCATCGTCGTGACGGTGGATTTTCGTCCAGTGAAATCCGGCGAGCTCACCGAATGTGCCGTCAGAAGTGACGGCTTGGGCAAGGAGGAATCCGTTCGGATCGAACCAATCCTCCCGTTGACGCATCGCGAGGTCGTGGCGCGTCCACCCGCCTTGGTCAGGAAGTTGGGAGAATACGGCCGCGTTCAGCGCCAGCCAATCGTCGGTATCCCGTGCTGGATCGAAACGACGAATCTCCACCCCCGGCGGCACGGGAGCGAGGGGCAAATCCCCGAGCAGAGTTCGGCGCATCCTGAACAGGGTCCGAACCTTTCGAAAGCCGCGGGAGGTTGCGAGCGCGTTGGCGGCCGCGAACTCACCGTGCGCCCACAGATCGAGGCGTCCTGAGGTCTCCCGTAGCGCCTGATCAAGCACCGCACCGCCCACACCCAGTTTGCGCGCTGAGGCATCCACGACCAGTTCAACCGTCGCCCCAGTCGAGGAGCTCAGATCGAGGGCGGCGTAGGCGACGAGGCGGTCGTCAGTAAACGCGCGGATGTGACGGAAGCCATCAGCGTGGCCGGTCAGCAGGTGCATAGAAACGTGTTCGGACAGGGGTCGGACGCCGTCAATCTCGGTCACGCGCTCAACGAGGTGGGCGATCTCGTCGATTTCCTCGTCTGAGAGGGCATCGACCAGGTCGATCACGGTCGCAGCTTCCATCCGATTCTCCCTGACTTGGCGCTCAGTGTGCACGTGAGCGTTCGCTGGACTTCCACGCGACTTTTCCGCGACGCAGGAAGCAGTTCTGTTCCTGCAGGTACTCTATTGGTCTAGAAGGTCGTATAGGTGGCCCGCGGGAGGAGACATCATGAGTTCTCTGCTGTTGCTGACCGATGCGTTGGCGCCCACCGCCGAGGTGCTCCCCGCGCTCGGGCTCCTCCAACACCAGGTCCGGGTGCTTCCCGCCGACGGTGCAGCGCTGTTAGACGCTCCCCGAGTAGATGCCGTCCTTGTTGATGGCCGCCGAGAGTTACCCCGGGTTCGGAGCCTGTGTCGCGTCATCCGTTCGACTGGCGTCGATGTTCCTGTCCTGTTGATTCTCACCGAGGGCGGTTTAGCTGCCGTCACCGCTGAATGGGGGGTGGATGACGTTCTGCTCGACTCGGTTGGCCCGGCTGAGTTGGAGGCACGCCTGCGGATCGGTATTGGGCGGCTTAACGCGCTGTCCAAGACTGGACCAACCGAGGAGATTCGCGGTGGCGAACTCGTCATCGACGAGGGGACGTACACGGCTCGCATCAAGAAGCGCGCCTTGGATCTGACGTTCAAGGAGTTTGAACTCGTCAAGTATCTCGCGCAGCATCCGGGACGGGTATTCACCCGCGCGCAACTCCTCCAAGAGGTCTGGGGATACGACTACTTCGGTGGTACGCGGACTGTGGATGTGCACGTTCGCCGCCTGCGCGCGAAGCTAGGACCGGAACACGAGGCGCTGATCGGAACGGTCAGGAATGTTGGCTACCGCTTCGTCGTTCCCCCCAAGGAAGAGCGAGTGAGCGCTGTAGTCGGACAGGAGTAGACGTGACGGGATTGATCGCCGTACTCGTCATCCTCGCTGCGGCAACCGCATTTGGGCTGTGGCGCAAACGAACGAATGGACGCTTTGTGCAGTCGAGTCCCGCAGCGGCCAGTGATGGTTCCGGTCCCCACCGATTGACCGCCGCCGACCTTGGTGAGCCATTAGGGGAACGGGCAACGCTGGTGGAGTTTACGAGCGCCTTCTGCGCACCGTGCCGGGCCACGCGGCGCGTTCTCGATCGGGTCGTCACGTCAGTGGACGGCGTCGTGGTGATCGAGATCGATGCCGAGATCGAGCTGGCGCTAACTCGCGAGCTAGGGATCCTTCGAACACCGACTGTACTGATCCTCGACAGTGAGGGATCAATCCACCACAGAGCGGCCGGAGAACCTCGTTATGCCGACGTCGTTGCTGCGCTCGGCGCGGTAATTCCCGCACCCCGCTAGACGAATCGATACTTCACCACTTACGCTAGACCCCATGTTCCTACAGGTGGATCTCGTGAAGCGACGGACAGTTGATTACTGCCGCGCCACCACCTGTCTCTGTATGCGATAGCCGCAGCTGGTTCTTGGCCGCTGCCGCTTGGCTAGTTCGGCCCCCTCCCGCGCAGCTTCCTGCTCGGCTTTCGGTCCGACCAGCTTTCGGTCAGTGCCAAAACCACGTTGCGGCTCCGGCGTATCTGCCGACTTAACCCTCTGCCCAACGAAGACCTGACAGGATGACAGGAAGACAATGTCAACAACCTCCACCAGCACCTCAACTCGCGGCGCGACGCGTCGACAGATTGATCCACGGGGACCGCGATTTGGTGCCGTCATCACGACAGTGGTGCTCGCACTCATTCTGATCCTCGGACCCGCCTCCGGACTGGCTATCGCATTGCTGGGTGTTCAGACGCTGGCGTTCGCTGCCGGTGCCATCTTGGGCCTGCAGGCTCAGCCTTACGGCTGGCTGTTTCGGCGGGTCATTCGTCCTCGCCTCTCACCACCGTCAGAGCTTGAGGACCAGGCTCCGCCGCGGTTCGCGCAAGCGGTTGGTCTGATCTTCGCGCTCGTTGGCGCCCTCGGCCTACTGACCGGTCTCAGTGCCATCTTCTACGTCGCTATTGGCGCAGCCTTGGCTGCTGCATTCCTCAACGCCGCGTTCAACTTCTGTCTGGGCTGCGAGATGTACCTCATCGCCAAGCGCCTCGGGATCGGCAAGAAGATCCTTCCAGCTTCCTAGCTCCTGGCGTCCATCCCAAGCTGCACGACCGCACCACGTATGACTGATCGATGAAGAACCCCTGCCACATCATCAAGAAGAACTCAACTGATCGAATCACTCAACCGAAACTGGAGATATCACTGTGAGTCGCGAATCTGCGCTAGTAACAGCCGACTGGGTCGAAGAGAACCTAGCCAACGACAACGTCGTGCTGATCGAGGTCGACGAAGATACGACCGCGTACGACAAGAACCACATCCGCAACGCCATCAAGTTCAACTGGCACTCCGACCTGACCGACCCGGTCCGTCACGATGTCCTGAGCAAAGACCAGTTCGAGGCGCTGCTGTCAAAGAACGGCATCAGCAACGACGACACGATCGTGCTTTACGGCGGTAACAACAACTGGTTCGCGGCGTATGCGTACTGGGAGTTCAAGCTGTACGGCGTCGAGAACGTCAAGTTGCTTGACGGCGGTCGTAAGAAGTGGGAACTCGATTCCCGCGAGCTCGTCACCGAGGTGCCCGTTCGCGAGGCAGCAACCTTCGTTGCTAGCGAACAAGACACGAGCATTCGTGCCTTCCGTGATGACGTCCTGGCCGCAATTGGCTCAGAAAACCTCGTCGATGTGCGCTCCCCAGACGAGTACTCTGGCAAGCTCCTTGCCCCCGCACACCTCCCGCAGGAGCAGTCACAAACCGCTGGCCACATCCCCACCGCAGCAAACATCCCGTGGAGCAAAGCCGCTAACGACGACGGAACTTTCCGCTCGGATGCCGACCTCAAGGCGCTATACGAGGCAGAAGGTGTCGAGCTCGACAAGGACACCATCGCCTACTGCCGGATCGGTGAGCGTTCGTCGCACACCTGGTTCGTCCTGCAGGAGATCCTCGGTGTTCCGAATGTCAAGAACTACGACGGCTCCTGGACCGAGTACGGCTCCCTTATCGGTGTCCCTGTCCAACTTGGTGCGGTCGCTGGAACACCCGCTGGAGGCAAAGCCTGATGTGTGGCGCAGTCGCTGGTGGACTTTCTATGGAAGGAATTGACGTGTCAAAAGAAACAGTTATTCAGGGCAGTGTTACCCGTGGTGGCCAACCGGTCGGGGGTGCCTACGTGCGACTTCTCGACGGCAGTGGCGAGTTCACCGCTGAGGTTCCGACGAGTGCAACCGGCCAGTTCCGGTTCTTCGCGGCCCCCGGATCGTGGACGCTGCGGACGCTAGCCCCGGGAGCGACCTTGGACAGCCAGGTCGTCGCGACCCAAGGGCAGGTGGCCGAAGTAGCCGTTGAGCTGCCCGCCTAGTCGCACTAAGAGAGCAACGCCGAAGTAACAGCACCGAACTATCAGCCCCGAACCCCACCCGTCACATCGTGCGAACGAGACGGGTGGGGTTCGTTGCGCCTGGGCAGCGATCGCGCCCGTTCAGTAGACGAGAGCCTGGGTGTTATCAGCCAGAGATTCCTCGACGAACGTCGCCGCGCCCGCGATCCGCGCACCGGCAACGAGGTCTGATTCGTCGATTCCACGACGCTGCGCGCACTGGGTGCATACGGTCAGCGAGCCGCCCGTAATGATCGAGTCCCGCAGCTCAAGCAAGTCCGGCGATCCATTGAGCTCGGCCTGGGGTTCGCGACCCGCAACGGCAAACCATGAGGCGTCCCCGGTGAGCCAAACAGAAACGTCCGCACCGACTGAAACCGCCGTTGCGGCCACCGTGAAAGCCTGCACACATCGTTCGGTCTCGGCCGAACTATTCGTGCCAGATGTCAGTTTCACTACTAGGCGCTGCATGTGGCTTATCCTCCCAAACACTCGCGAGCGTGAACCGACGGCGGGTATTGCCGATGCTGTCAGGTAGTCTTTGACTTGTGTTAGATGCCATCTTTACCGCCCTCATGGTTGTCGTTGTCGTGGCCAGTACCTGGTTCGCTGGCTACGTGCTGTACCGGTTGTTCAAGACCGGCCCGCGCTAGCGAGATATCGAACCGATGAGCAGCAACTCGACACCGCTTCCTAGCGAGATGCCCGAACAGATCATTCCGATCTCCTGGCTACTCGGAACCTGGGTCGGCGTCGGCCTGGGAACCTACCCGACGATTGAGGACTTCCGGTTCGGGCAAGAGGTCACCTTCACTAACGATGGTCGTCCCTTCCTGACGTACTCCAGTACGTCGTGGATTCTCGATGAGGAAGGTAACCGGGTTCGCCCGGCGGCGAGTGAGTACGGGTTTTGGCGACCACAGCCCGATAACAAGCTCGAAGTTCTCCTCGTTCACTCAACCGGACACCTCGAGACGTACCACGGCACTAACGAGGTCACCGGGTTGGGCGATGCCACGATCACCGGCGCACGCGCTGAATTGAAGACCGACATGGTGGCCCGTAGCGAGCACGCCAAGGAGTACGACGGCGGGGTACGCCTCTACGGACTCATCGAGGGCGACCTGGGCTGGGCCTTCGATATGTCTGCCGTCGGTGAACCAATGACGAACCATCTATCGGCACGGCTAGCAAAGATCGACTAGTGACTCGCGACGCGTTGCGCGAGCAATTGCGCCGCGTGGGGTTGCGCGCAACGTCGCAGCGGCTCTTGGTGCTGGAACTGGTGAATCAGCACCGCCATTTGAATGTGGATGAGCTGACTGAAGCCGCCGCGCAGGCCGGTGAGTCCCTAGACCTTTCCACCGCATACCGAACCCTTGAGGCGTTGGATGAGGCCGGACTGCTCACCCATGCGCACCTCGGCGCAGGTGCCCCGACCTACCACGTGGTTGATGCTGTTCCACATATTCACCTAGTCTGTAGACGATGCGGTTCGATCGGTTCCATCAGCGCGCAGCGCGTTGAGCCCGCGATCGATGCCGTCTCGGCAGCGACGGGATTCTCAGCGGATCTTCGCCACCTTGTCCTGCACGGCATCTGTGCAACCTGTACTGCCGAACCGAAGGAACGCGACGAACAGAGAAGGTGATCGGATTGTCAGCATCGACCCCCCCGACGACTCGGGCCGCGGTATTCGCCGCCGAGGGCGAGATCGATTCCCAGATCCCGTGGCACTACGGGAACCCCCACGCTGAGCAACGATGGCTGTCAGTGCCCGATGGTGCGACGGCGGTCGACCTGTCTAATCGCGGCGTCGTGACGGTTACGGGCCCGGATCGCCTCTCTTGGCTCAACGATCTCGTGTCGCACAAAGTCGACCAACTGCCCACTGGTGAGTCCCGCCTTGCGCTCATCCTCGATCCGCATGGCCACGTCGAACACGAGCTACATCTGGTGGATGACGGTGACACAACGTGGATCACGGTCGAGCCGGGCAGCGCGCCTGCTTTAGTCACCTACTTGGATTCGATGCGATTCATGCGTCGGGTCGAGGTGGCAGACGTCTCGGCAGCTATCGCGGTCGTGTGGGTGACGACTCGGGAGCCGCTAGCTGGCAACCTCTCGTGGCTGCCCCCGGCTGAGTTCGCGGGAACAGGGACTACCCCATCGGGTGCTGACCGTGGTGGGGCTGCTGATCGCTATGTCCCGCAGCGTCCCGGCGCTCTCGTCGGTTCTGAGGTTCTCGTCGCGCGCGAAGAACTCGTGGACTACCTCGCGTCGTTCGATCAGCTAGCGGGAAGCTGGGCACTGGAAGCGCTACGGGTCGCTGCTGGAATTCCCAGGATGGGATTTGAGACCGACCACCGCGCGCTACCGCACGAATTGGGGTGGATCGGACCCGGTGTCCACTTGGCAAAGGGCTGCTATCGGGGGCAGGAGACGGTCGCCCGCGTCCACAACCTTGGTCGGCCACCACGGCGCATGGTGCTGTTGCACCTCGACGGTTCCGCCGAGGAACTCCCGTCCCACGGTGACGAGGTCCTCGTTGGTGAGCGAGTCATCGGCTGGATTGGAACGCCAGCACGCCACTTCGAACTGGGACCGATCGCTACTGCCATCATCAAGCGCAATATCCCAACCGACGCCGGGTTCGTTGTTCGGTGTGCGGACGGTTCGCTGGTCGCCGCCGCAGCCGAAGATGTGGTGGCGGCGGGCTGATGCGCACGAATGCCGGGCGGGGCGGCTACCACAATGTCGGAATTGACGTTATCCTCGTCACATTCACCGCGCAGGATTGAAGATGCTGAACTAGCCAAATCCGGGGAGACAGTTATGGCAGACGATAGTTCCAGGCAGGAGCGGCCACAGGTCATCGATTTGACGACGCTGAGGCTTGACGAGTTACGGGTCTCGCGGCGCTCGTTGGAGGATGAGGAGCGGGAACTCTCCTACGTCCGGAGGTTGTTACAGGGGCGAATCGACATCCTCAAAGCAGAGTTCGCTCGCCGGTCGGGCAATGGCGACGATGTGTTGAGCAGCCTGTCGGCGATCCTGTCCGATTCCCCAAGTGCCTCGAAGGGGTCAGCACGCCACGTCAGCCTGGATGGGCCCGCAAGTAAACACCCGGCAGCAGTCGCCGCCCAACGAGCCGCCAACGAGTTATCCCAGGTCAACCTCGGAGATATGTCCGAGCCGCAGTTGCTCACCTCGATGAAGAACCTGGCCGCGCACGAGAAGACTGTCTCTCAGGCGCGAAGTAAGATCCACCAAAAGATGGGCGGACTCAGTGCGGAACTAACGCGCCGCTACCGCGAAGGCTCAGCCCAAGTTGACGATCTGCTTGCTGCTGCTCGCAGAAAGTAGCACCACTTCACACTCAGGGTGACCTCCAAGTCGAGAATCGCTTGGATTTCGCCGATTAAATGACTATTCCGTGACGTTGTGTGCTAGCTCACCAAAATATCCTTGATCGAATGTTTGCAATAGCAAGCACTCGGGGCACACTTAAAGCATGTCACCAATCGATGTAGCGAACCTCGGGGATTACATCCGCGAGCAGCGCGGCCAAGCGGAGATGTCACTACGACAGCTCGCTGAGCGTGCTGGGGTATCCAACCCATACCTGAGCCAAATCGAGCGGGGAGTGCGCAAGCCCAGCGCGGAGATCTTAAGTCAGATTGCCAAGGGTTTACGGATCTCGGCCGAGACGCTTTATGTCAGAGCCGGAATTTTGGAAGATCACCGTGGGGACGTCAATACGGCGGCCGCACTGCTGGCAGATCAAACGATCACCGATCGCCAGCGGCAGGTTCTTCTGGAAATCTATGCGGCCTTTCAAACTGAAAACGCCGCAACGGCGCCGGGGAACGCTACCGGCTCTGATGGGGGAACGGCCTCGGCGACAGATGGGTCAGCACCAACCGACTCACAAACCGCCAATCGTGACCACCGAGACGATGCATTCGCGTCCAGCGATGCTTAAACGAGAGGGATAAACACCATGGCAACCACCGCCAAGAAGACCACCGCAACTCAGCCAGTCGCCGCAGTCAAGACGACGGCCGCCAAAACCACCGCTGCCGCAAACAAGACGGCAAAGCCTGCGGCCAAGAAGGTCGCCGCCAAGACTGCGTCAGCAACGAAGGCAGCAACCAAGACAGCCACGAAGCCTGCTGCGAAGAAGGCCACCACGGTACGCAAGACCGCCGCAAAGAAGACGACGGCCGCCAAGAACACCGCGACCAAGACGGTCAAGAGCCCAGCCCGCAAGTCCGGTCAGGTTCGCAAGCCAGTCGCGCTGACGGCCGCGCGTAAGGTGACGGTTCCGACCGTTGCGCTGCCCACGTTCGAGGGTCTACGCAATGGCGAGCGTCCGAAGGTTGACACTCGCAAGGTCGAGATCCCAGCCGTCGAACTGCCAAATGCAACCGAGCTTCGCGCCGACCTGGCCGATCGCTTGGAAGATGTGCAAGAGGCCGTTGTCGCCGCTCCAGCCCGCGCCCAAGAGGTCGTTATCGATCTGCGCGAGCGCTACACGGCTCGTGCCGAGGATGTTCGCGTGAACCTTGAGGGACGCTCAACTGAGCTTCGCAAGGTCATCGAAGACGCAGTCGTGACGGTTCGTGAGCGTATCGGCCTGTAGGACGATATTCGCCCTAGCCACGAAGGCCCCCGCTACCGAATCTGGTAGCGGGGGCCTTCGTGCGTGGCCGTCTGCCCCGCGAACCTCTCGGGGTACTCTTGGCTCATGCTCGAATTCGCGATGTTTCTGGTCACCGTGCTCACGCTCTCTTTGGCTGGGTGGGCGCTGATCGATTGCGCCCGGCGCCCGGCGGCCGCCTTCCCTGCTGTCGAACGGCAGACGAAGACTGCGTGGCTCATCTTCTTGAGCTTGGCGATCTTCGTCATCTTCTTCTTTGGCGGGATCTCGCTACTCGGGATGGCAGGTGTCGTTCTATCTGTGTACTACCTCGTGGACGTGCGCGCCAAAGTCCTGTCGATCTCCCGCTGATAAAGACGGGGACGCCTGACAGGCAGACAGCCTCAGCTACCGACCCTGATTCGCGACCGCTGCGGCCGCTTCCTTCGCTGCCGCTGGGTCGAGGTAACGTCCGCCAGGATTAATCGGTCGCATATGCGCATCCAACTCGTAGATGAGCGGGATCCCGGTCGGGATGTTCAACGTAGCGATGTCCGCATCGGAAATGCCGTCGAGGTGCTTCACCAAACCGCGCAATGAGTTCCCGTGCGCTGTGACCAGGACGGTCTTGTTCGCCTGCAGGTCGGGCACGATTGAGTCATACCAGTACGGCAGCATCCGGTCGATAACATCGGAGAGGCACTCGGATAGCGGCACTAACTCCGGCGGTAGCGCGGCGTAGCGAGGGTCGTTGTTCTGGGCGAACTCGTCGTCAGGATCGATCGGTGGCGGCGGGGTGTCGAACGACCGGCGCCACATCGCGAACTGCTCGTCGCCGTACTCGGCCAACGTCTGCTTCTTGTCCTTGCCTTGCAAGGCTCCGTAGTGGCGTTCGTTCAACCGCCACGAGCGATGGACGGGAATCCACTCACGCTCACACGAAGCCAAAGCGAGTTGTGACGTAGTGATCGCCCGCTTCAGGACGGAGGTGTGAAGAACATCTGGATGTAGCCCTGCCTCAGCCAACAACTCACCGCCCTTGCTCGCCTCCGCTGTCCCCTGCTCAGTGAGGTCGACATCGACCCAGCCAGTGAACAGGTTCTTGGCATTCCAGCTACTTTGACCATGTCGAAGCAGGATGAGCGTGTGGGATTCGGCAACAGACATGGCTCCTATCTTGCCGTACTCGCCCCCATGCCACGGGCAGGTGGCTACTCGAGCGGGGCTGCGGGCCCGTCGGTAGGAGTTGCCAGGTGGCGGAACGCCTCAAGATTGCGAGTGGATTCGCCCCGATCCAGGCGCCACTTCCATTCCCGCCGGATCGCCGTTTCAAAGCCGAGCTCCAGGAGGTGGTCGAACGCTCCGTCGGAGTTCTCCAGCGTTGTCCCCATCAGGCGGTCAAGTTCGTCCGGGTCGACAGCCGCGAGCGAGATCTTGGCGACCAGGTAGATGTCGCCGAGGTGGTCGATCGCATAGCTCATCCCGTACATCTTTTGGTTGCGCTTGAGGAGCCAGCGGTAGACGCGCTCGTGGTTCTCATCCGGATTGCGCACCACGAATGCATTGACCGACAACGAGTACTCGCCCACCACGAGCGACACTGCGGTGCGCAGGCGGTGTTCCCCGGGGAGGACTGCGGTGAAGACCGTCGTGTCGGTTATTTCGAACTCGATCTCGTTCGCCGTCAGATACTGTTCCACGACCTTGGCTGCCTCGGTGACTGCCGACTGGTTGGTCACGCCGAACTCCCGATCGTTTGCTCGCGGCTGTCACGGGCAAGACGGCGTCGCCCGGCGATCGCCTCCCGGTAGACCGCCAACGTCGCTGCGGCCGTTGCTGTCCAACTGAAGTCCTGCGCGTGAACACGTGCTCCGCGCGCGAGCCGTTCTCGATGATGATCGGTTGCCAGCAGGTCGGAAACTACCCGGTACCACGACGATGGTTTGTGGTCGGCGACGAGTAGTCCGGACTTGTCGTGGTGAACGGCGGTCGCCAGACCCCCCACATCGGCAGCAACGACGGGCGTTCCGCAGGCTTGAGCTTCAATCGCGACCAACCCGAACGATTCGGAGTGCGAGGGGACGAGGACAACGTCAGCCGCCCGGTACCAGTCAACAAGGTCTGCGCGATTGGCCGGCGGGACGAACCTCACCACGTCGGTTACTCCCAAATCAGCGGCGAGTTTGTGGAGCTCGTCCAGTCGTTCAGGTCCAGCTCCAGATGGGCCGCCGCAGATCACCGAGATGAGGGAATGGCGTAGTGAGGGGTCTCGTTCTACGAGGTCAGCGGTGAGGCGGATGATCACATCAGGTGCCTTAAGCGGTTGAATCCTTCCGACGAACAGCAGTACGCGCGCATGCGTGGGGAGCTCGACCCGTCGACGCGATGCGCTGACATCGCCGGGAGCGAACATACTGAGGTCGACTCCCGGGTGCACGACGGCGGTTTGGTTGGCGTCGGCCCCGTAGAGCCGAATCAACTCCGCAGCTTCCGTTGTCGTGTTGGCGATGATCCGATCGCTGTCGTCTACCACTTGCTGTTCGCCCATGACGCGCATTGACGGCTCTGGGGCATCGCCCTGGGCTAACGACAGGTTCTTCACCTTCGCCATCGTGTGCATCGAATGGACGAGCGGGACGTTCCACCGCTCACTTGCGACCGACCCCACTTGACCAGAGAGCCAGTAGTGGGAGTGGACGACGTCGTACCAGCCGTGGGGACGACTCGCCTCGGTTCGCAGAACGCCCGCGGTTAACGCGCAAAGTTGGGCGGGTAGATCGTGCTTCTCAACGTGCTGGAGCGGACCGGCGGCGACGTGATGGACGAGGACTCCGGGGGCCAGCGGTGTGGTGGCCTGTTGATTGCGGTTGGTCGCTCGGGTGAAGATCTCGACGTTCGTTCCGGCCATCGCGAGTCGCTTAGACAGTTCAACGACGTAGACGTTCATCCCGCCAGCGTCCCCTGTACCAGGTTGGTCAAGTGGAGAGGTGTGGACGGACAGCATGGCGACCCGCTTCGGGCCCTGGGGGCGTCCGATCTCGGTCAGTTTGCCGGAATTGAGATGTGTGGGATGCAGGTCGTCACGAGCAGTCATCGTCTCGCTCACCTAATTCCACCTCTCACAGCACGTATCCGCGTTCCGTGATTGGCAACGCCGGCGTCATGGGTAGGTATTCCCGGGCGGCGCACTGGATACACCTACGGGTTACTCGATCCCCGCTCTGCTGTAGGGCTCGCCGGTCACGATGTGGATGACTCGCTTGCCCACCGTGACGGCGTGATCGGCGAAACGCTCGTAGTAGCGCGAGACGAGAGTGACGTCGATCGCTGCCTCGACTCCGTGAGCCCAATCATCAGAAAGGACCGCATTGAAGAGTTGGCGGTGTAACGAATCCATCTCGTCATCGATAATCGCGAGTGCTCCGGCGCCGGTGGCATCTCGGTTAGCTAGCACCTCTCCGGTGCTTTGGACGATTCGTTCGGCTACCTCACCCATCTCGATGATGACCTCGCGTAGTTCCGTCGGAACAGCGCTGGCTGGGTAACGCAACCGTGCAGCCTTGGCGACGTGGACTGCGAGATCGCCCATCCGCTCTAATGATGCAGAAATCCGCAGGCCGGAGAGCAACATCCGCAGTTCGGTCGCGACGGGAGCTTGTAAGGCGACCAGTTGTAGCGCCTCGTCCTCGAGGTCATGAGCAAGGGCGTCGATCTGATCGTCTCCGGCGATGACTGCCTCAGCCAGGGCTAAATCCGCATCGAGTAGCGCGTTGGTTGCCTTGATCATTGCCGCGTTGACCAGTGTGGTCAACTGGACAAGGCCATCGTCAAATTGGTCGAGTTGCTCGTGGTAGGCGCTTCGCATGATGGCTTGAGGATAGCCGGAAAGTTGACGCACCGGAATCGCTATCTGATTAACGTCTAGGGGAATCCAAGGAAACGGACAACGACGAAGGTGAACGCCAGGTAACTAGTTGGCGTCTAGCGATGGTGGATCGCCTGATCGTGGCAACCATGAGCCGTATGATCGGCAATGTGGTCAACGGTCTAGTCGGTCTTGTGGCCGCCCTCGTCGTTGGCGTCGGCATCGGTGGTTTGATTGCGTGCCTAACCGTCCGCAAGCGGCTTGGTCGCGACTCTGGTGGTCAACGCGCACCGTCATCGACCGACCTTGTGCCCGGTTCGATGCAGACCCAGCGCCCGACTGAGCTCCCCTTTGCCCTTCCAGAGCTTCAGCGGCTCTTCGAGGCGGTGTCAGGGGCGGTCGTGTTGGTGAACTCGCGAACAGGATCGGTCGTGGCCTCATCTGTTGAGGCGGTAACTTTTGGGCTCGTACAAGGGGATCGAGTGTCCACGCCCCAAATCTCGGCGATGATTAGCGATGTCCATCGGGGAGTAGTGATCCGCGACGATTTGGTGGAGGTTCGCCGGCATCCGTTCGCGACCGCCCGGATCGATTTGCAAACCCGTGTTGCTCCGCTCAACAGCGGTCTCGCGATCGTGCTCGCCGAGGACGTGTCGAGTACGCGCCGAGTCGACGATGTCCGCCGTGACTTCGTCGTGAACGTCAGCCACGAACTCAAGACACCAGTCGGGGCATTGTCGTTACTTTCCGAGGCCGTGATCGCGGCCGCAGATCAACCCGACGAGGTTCGCCACTTCGCTGATCGGATGCGGATCGAGAGCGCCCGATTGTCCCACCTGGTCGGAGATCTCGTCGACCTTTCGCGGCTACAGGGCGACGACCCGATGTTGGCTGCCGAACCCGTTGATATAGACGCGGTGGTGAACGAGGCCGTCGACTCGATGCGGACGACAGCACAAGCCAAGGCGATCGATATTCGCGTCGGAGGCGAACACGGACTCACCGTCTACGGTGTAGAGAGTCAGCTCACCGCTGCCTTGCGCAACTTGCTCGCCAACGCGGTGAACTACAGCGGTACTAACACCAACGTGGCGATCGGCAGTCGAGCTGTCGAGGGGTTCGTAGAGATCACTGTCACCGATCAGGGGATCGGGATTCCGGCCTCGGAGATCGATCGGATCTTCGAGCGGTTCTACCGGGTAGATCAGGCGCGTTCGCGGGTGACCGGCGGGACTGGTCTGGGTTTGTCCATCGTGAAACATGTGAGTCAGAACCACGGGGGCAATGTCACCGTGTGGTCGGTGGAGGGGGAGGGCAGTACGTTTACGTTGCGTCTACCCTCTTTGGCCACTGCCGGCTCGCAGTTTGCCGCATCAATCGACCGATCCAATCGGGTCGGCGCTGAGTCCACCAGATAGCGAGTGAGGCCATGACCCGAGTTCTAATCGTCGAGGACGAGCCATCGTTTAGCGACGCCCTTTCCTTCATGTTGCGCAAAGAGGGTTTCGAGGTAGCGGTCGCCAACGATGGTGCCGCCGGCTTGGAGTTGTTCTCGCGAGAGGGCGCCGATTTGGTACTGCTTGATGTCATGTTGCCGGGAGTGCCCGGCACCGAGGTGTGTCGTCAACTCCGCCAGACGTCGAAGGTTCCGATCATCATGCTCACGGCTAAGGACAGCGAGATCGACAAAGTGGTCGGGCTCGAACTCGGAGCCGATGATTATGTGACAAAGCCATTCTCGACCAGGGAACTCGTTGCGCGGGTGCGCGCAGTGCTGCGCCGCCAGTCATCGGTCCAGGACGCTGATCCGCAACTCTCCACCTTGGCGGCTGGTCCGGTCGAGATGGATGTCGACCGACACCTCGTCACGGTGAGCGGCGAAGACGTGAAGCTTCCGCTCAAGGAGTTTGAGTTGCTGGAGTTACTCCTGCGCAATGCGGGCCGGGTCCTCACACGCACGCAGTTAATCGACCGTGTGTGGGGGTCGAACTATGTGGGGGACACCAAGACTCTTGATGTTCATGTCAAGCGGGTCCGGTCGAAGATTGAACCTGATCCGTCGAATCCCCGGTACTTAGTCACGGTCCGCGGGTTGGGTTACAAGTTCGTCTCGTAGTGGGGGACTAAGGAACCTGGGGTTCGATCGGTTCTACGGGCGCCAGATCACCGGATGAGGTCGGTGATGGACTTGCTGCTGGTCTGGTCGCTCCGTCAATCGTTGCCGGAACCGGCTCGATCCCGGCGAAGTTTCCTTCCGAGGAGACCGTCAGAACCGATCCCTTGATTGCGCCTGCGTCGCGGAACCGGAAGGTGGTCTCGGTCCAGCCAGATTGCGCGACGTTCAAACCGTAGGCATTGATGAACAGATCACTATTGAATCCTGCGCGCGTCTCAACGAATGGTTTGAGGAGCAGTTTGTTCCCCGTGATGCCGATGGCGAACGCCTTGGGATCGGTGCTGACCTCGATCAGTTCGTCATCATTGTTGCCGGTATTTACGAACGACACAGTCATCGTCATATTCGCGGGCTCCGTCGAACTACGGACCCAGATCGCACCGCGGATCTGAATACTGCCGACCTGGACGTTGAGGCCGTCGCCGGACGGGCGTTGGGTGCTCGTCATGGCATCAAAGCCGTTGGAACAACCGGCGACGAGGGCCAGCGATGCAACGCTGACTCCGAGGGCAGCAAGACGGCGGATCGATCCGCGCTTTTTCGTTCCGTTCACGGCGAGAAGACTAGCGTGTCCCACCCCGGTTCGTCGCAGCCAACCGGCGTAAAGGGGGTGACCGTGTCTCGAGCCTCGCTTAAGGGCGGTGATCCACGAGGTCTGTGAACCACTCTCCACACCTGGATACGGCGTGTTATCCTTGAGTCCATACGAAAGGGGCAATCTGCCACATGTCGTTTTCTGTCGGTGACACCGTTGTTTACCCACATCACGGCGCGGCTTTGATCGAATCGATCGAGCAACGCGTCATTAAGGGAGAAGAACGCGAGTACCTCGTGCTTCGCGTCGCACAAGGCGATCTTACTGTTCGAGTCCCGGCTGACAATGTCGATTTAGTCGGCGTTCGGGACGTCGTGAACCAAGAAGGACTCGACGAAGTCTTCGATGTTCTCCGTCAGCCATATACCGAAGAGCCGACCAACTGGTCACGTCGGTACAAGGCAAATCTTGAGAAGCTCGCATCTGGCGATGTCATCAAGGTAGCGGAGGTCGTTCGTGACCTTTGGCGCCGCGAGAAGGACCGCGGATTGTCAGCGGGCGAGAAGCGGATGCTGTCAAAGGCCCGCCAGATTCTTGTCAGCGAACTCGCACTCGCCGAAGAGACGAACGAAGACAAAGCGGAGATCTTGCTCGACGAAGTACTCGCCTCCTAGTAGGCAGCGCAGCAAACGCTCACATGAGCTCACATAACAGCGATCGATCACGCAGATCGGTCGCTGTTGTCGTTGTCGCGGCGGGGCGCGGTGAAAGGTTCGCCGGTGCCGCACCGAAAGCGTTGGAGGTGATCGCCGACCGCTCATTGCTCGCCCACACCCTGAGCCACGTCGCGCAAGTCGCGGATATCGACCAGATTGTCGTCGCCGCTCCAGCGACCCATCTGCCAGATACGGACGCGATCTGCGCGCAGTTCCCGGCGCTCCTCATCACGATCGTCGCGGGCGGCCAAGAACGACACGACTCAGTCGCGGCTGCACTTGCAGTTCTAGACCCAGCCATTGACATCGTCATCGTTCACGATGCTGCTCGCGCGTTCGCCCCTGCCGAAGTATTCGATCGCGTTATCGCGGCCCTCGTCGGTGGCCACGTCGCCGTCGTCCCCGGGGTTGCGGTCGTCGACACGATGAAGGACGTGGATGTCGATGGGCGTGTTCGCCAGACAGTCCCGCGCGCATCTCTTCGAGCAGTCCAGACCCCGCAAGGTTTCTCCCGTGCCGAGCTTGTTAACACCCACACCGAGGCCACCGCGACCCGTGACACGAGTGACTCGCCGGTATCACCCGCGCCGACCCCCACAGATGACGCCGGGATGATGGAGGCGGCTGGGTTTGACGTCTGGGTTGTCCCCGGTCACCTGGACGCCTTCAAGATCACCACCCCCTTTGATCGATTGATCGCCCACGCGCTCGTGACCCAGAGAGAAGCACCGCAATGACGAGTCCACAGCTGCCGTTGGTTGGTATTGGAACCGATGTCCATCCGTTTGAGCCAGCAAATGACCTGTTCGTCGCCGGGCTCGCCTGGCCCGGCGAGCCAGGACTAGCCGGGCACTCCGACGGCGATGTCGTCGCCCATGCCTGTTGTGACGCCCTTTTGTCGGCTGCCGGCCTCGGGGACCTCGGCGCACAGTTCGGGACAAGCGAGCCGCAGTGGGCTGACGCGCCGGGCGTCGCGCTACTCATGGAGACCGCCGCTCGCGTCCGGTCAGCCGGATTCCAGATTGGTAATGTCGCTGTCCAACTCATCGGTGACAAACCCAAGATTGGTCCACGTCGCGGGGAGGCGGAGCAGATCCTCAGCGCAGCAATCGACGCCCGCGTGACGCTGTCAGCGACCACCACAGATGGTTTGGGTCTGACCGGTCGCGGTGAAGGTCTCGCCGCCATCGCTACCGCCCTCATCGTCTCGACGGGTCTTTGATACCAGGTTTGGCAACGCGCCCGGTAGAGTTGGCGACTGTGACCCTCCGGCTCCATGACACCGCTACCCGCTCCGTGCGGGAATTTGTGCCGATTACGCCCGGCCAGGTGCGGATGTATCAGTGCGGAGCGACTGTTCAGTCCGCCCCTCACGTTGGCCACGTACGGTCCGGTGTTGTCTTCGATTTACTCTCCCGCTGGCTACGAATCCGCGGATACGACGTCGTTCTCTGCCGCAATGTCACCGATATCGACGACAAGATTCTCGCTAAAGCACAGGAAGAAGAACGGCCGTGGTGGGCCGTCGCCGCGCACTACGAGCGAGCATTCCAGCGCGCCTATGACCTCCTGGGTTGCGCACCCCCGACGGTTGAGCCACGCGCAACTGGGCACGTCACCCAGATGGTCGCGCTGATTGCTGAGCTCATCGATGCCGGTCATGCGTATAACGAGGACGGTGACGTCTACTTCGATGTTCGATCGTTCCCCGAGTACGGCTCGCTATCGGGGCAGAACATTGATGAGCTGCTCCCCGCCGCTGACAGTATGAGCGACCCCCGTAAGAGCGATCCCCGTGACTTCGCGCTCTGGAAGGCCGCGAAAACCGAGACCGAACCGCAGTGGCCGACTCCCTGGGGCGCGGGGCGACCCGGTTGGCATCTGGAATGCTCAGCGATGGCTCAGGCGTACCTTGGTGATCAGTTCGATATCCACGGCGGAGGACTCGACCTCGTGTTCCCGCACCATGAGAACGAACTCGCTCAATCGCGCGCGGCTGGCCACGCGTTCGCCAACTATTGGCTGCATAACGCCTGGGTGACAACGGCCGGCGAGAAGATGAGTAAGTCGCTGGGGAACTCACTCATCGTCGAGGAGGTGCTCAAGCGCGTTCGCCCCGTCGAGTTGCGGTGGTATCTCGTGTCGGCGCACTACCGCAGCAATCTGGAGTTCTCCGATCAAGCGCTGGCCGAATCTGCAGCGAGTTACCAGCGCATCGAGGGCTTCCTCACGAGGGCCGCCGAGCACGTAGACACAACCGGCGCACCCGATATTTCGCGTCTTCCGAGTACGTTTGTTGACGCAATGAACGACGACCTCGGAGTACCCGCCGGACTAGCCGTCCTCCACGAGACTGTGACGACCGGGAATCGAGCGCTCGCCAGCGGCGACAAGTCCGCGGTCGCCTCCGCCAGCAGCGAGGTGCGAGCGATGTTGGACGTTCTTGGTGTTGATCCGCTCAGCGCTCCGTGGAACAGTCAGACCGGCGCAGACCCCGAGGTGCGCGAGGCTCTGGATTCTCTCGTGCGCTCGGAGCTATCGGCACGACATAGTGCGCGCGAACAACGCGATTTTGCGGTCGCCGATGCCATCCGTGACCGCATTGCCTCGGCGGGCATCGTCGTAGAAGACACGGCCGACGGAGCTCGTTGGTCTTTAGCAGGGGAGTCATAAGTGGCCGGGAATTCACAACGTCAAGGTGCGATCCGTAACGCCGATAAGAAGAAGAAGCCAACGGTGGGTAGCGGCGGTAACCGGCGAGATGCGCTGGCAGGTAAGGGCCCCACGCCGAAGGCGACGGAACGCCCCGGGCACGTGGCGAAGAAGCGCGAGGACGCCAAGTCCAGGGCGGCGGCCAAAGAGGCAGAACGGCGACCCCAAAAGAACCGTCGTCGCAGTGTCGCCGACGGTGAGGTGGTGGCGGGACGAAACCCCGTGGTTGAAGCACTCGCAGCTGGCGTGCCGGCGCTGAAGCTGTACGTCCAGCGAGCTGTCGATTCTGATCCGCGGATCAAACAAGCGATGTCGGGGGCGCTAACCCTCGGGCTCCCGATCGCCGAGTGCAGTCGCGACGAACTCAGCGACCTTTGTGATGGAGTGGTCCACCAAGGGATCGCGCTGAGTGTCGCCCCGTACGAATACACCGAGTTTGAGGATCTCCTCGGGCTCGGGACTGATCGCCGCCCCGCCCTGTTGATGGCGTTGGACGGAATCACCGATACCCGTAATCTCGGCGCGATCGTGCGCTCCGCAGTTGCCTTCGGTGGCACCGGCCTCGTCATCCCGAATCGTCGTTCGGCGAGTGTGACGGCCGCTGCTTGGCGCACCTCAGCGGGTGCCTTGGCCCATATGCCGGTCGCTCAGGTCACGAATCTGACGCGATCGATCGAGGCGGCCAAGAAGGCGGGATTCATGACGGTCGGTCTCGCCGGTGAATCGGACATGCCCATTGCGGACGCGGATCTCGGCAACGAGCCGGTGATGCTCGTCATCGGCAGTGAAGGCAAGGGCCTCGGTCGCCTCGTCGCCGAGACTTGCGACTACCGGGTCGGTATCCCCATCACGGATCGAGTGGAGTCCTTGAACGCTTCGGTGGCAGCGGGAATCGCGCTGTACTCAGTGGTCGCTGGCCGTTCACGCTAGCGGCATCGCGAGCGGTAAACGGACCGTGAAGGCCGTATCCCCCGGCCGCGACGTCACATTGATTGATCCGCCATGGGCTCCGACGACTGCTGCGGCGATCGCTAACCCCAGGCCGGTACTCCCGGCCGAGCGCGTCCGCGACGAGTCTGCTCGGGAGAACCGGGCGAAGACCTCGGGAAGTAGTTGCGCCGGAATCCCCGGACCGTTGTCTTGAACGTGCAGTATCGCCACGTGGTCGTCGATATTGAGGCTAATCCTGATGCGGGTGCCCGTCGGGGTGTGAACGCGAGCGTTAGCGAGAAGGTTGGCGACGACTTGAGCGAGGCGGTCGCTATCACCGCGAACGCACACCGGATTCTCGGGCAGTTGCAAGTCCCATTGATGATCCGGTGCGGCAACGTGGGCATCACTCACGGCAGCGACCAGCAACGCCGATAGGTCAACTTCGGTGAATTCGATGGGTCGACCGGCGTCTAGTCGGGCGAGGAGTAGCAGGTCCTCAACGAGGCTCGTCATCCGAATAGATTCGGATTCGATTCGGCCCAACGCGTGCACAATATCCGGTGGGAGGTCCGCGTTGGCGCGTCTGGTCAGCTCGGAATAGCCCCGGATCGATGCCAGTGGTGTACGTAGTTCGTGGCTGGCATCAGCGACGAAGTTCCGGACCCGGGTTTCGCTTTCATGTCGTGCACGTAGGGCATCTGCCACGTTAGCGAGGAGGTGGTTGAGGGCGACACCGACTTGGCCAACCTCGGTGTGGGGGTCGGTGTCCTGTGCCGGTACTCGCACGGACAGAGCGACCTCACCGGTGTCCAGGGGCAGATCAGCGACCGAGGTCGCGGTAGCGGCGACTCGCCGAAGCGGCCGCAGTGCCACGTTGATGATGACGGCTCCGGCCACTGCTGCCGCGAGCAGACCAGCGAGGGAGATCAGCACGACAATAAGGGTGGCTTGGCGCAGGGTCTCTCGAAGCGGTTCCAGCGGCAGTCCGGTGACGAGGACCGCACCATCACGAGTCGGAGTCGCAACAACCCGATAATCGCCGAGGCTATCGTCGAGCTTGACGGTCTCGAAGACATCGAAATCGTCAAAACCGGCGAGGTCGGAGACGCTGTCATTGGAGATCGTCTCCGGGCGGCCGTTACCGTCCAGTACGACGGCCCGCCGGACCTGACCATTCACGCTGATGACAGCGAGCGTTCCACTCGCCTGTCCCGGAGCGACTAGACCGCCAGCCTCGCGAGGGGCCACCGGCCTGCTCTGACGTCGACCGCGGCCGTCGCGATCGGCTTCCAACGCGGTTTGGCTGCGGCCAGTTGCCATTGCCAGCTGCTCGTCGAGTTGGCGCACAAGGTAGGAGTCCAACGACACGACGGTGAGCGCGCCGATCGCGACCGTCGTCGCTGTGAGTAGTCCGATGAGGGCGGCGAGTAGCTTGGTGCGTAGCCGCCACCGGCTAAGGGACCACTGACGCATCGCTACTCGCACCGTTGCTAGTCCAGGTTTTTTTCCCACGGTCTACCCGGCGGGCTTCAAGACGTAACCAGCGCCACGCATTGTGTGAATCATCGGCGTCCGCCCGGCATCGATCTTCTTGCGCAGGTAGGAGATGTACAACTCAACGACGTTGGCCTGCCCGCCAAAGTCGTAACTCCAGACGCGGTCCAGAATCTGCGCTTTGGATAACACTCGGCGGGGATTGCGCATCAGGTAGCGCAGCAGCTCGAACTCCGTGGCAGTTAGGGAGATCTGCTCGCCAGCGCGCGAGACCTCGTGGCTGTCCTCATCGAGGATGAGATCCCCGACCGACAACTGCGGTCGTTCGGGCACGATGTGCCGAGCATTGCGACGAACCAGGCCCCGCAGTCGGGCGACGACCTCCTCCAAGCTGAAGGGCTTGGTCACGTAGTCGTCACCGCCCGCGGTAAGGCCAGCGACGCGGTCTTCGACGGCATCTTTAGCTGTCAGGAATAACACGGGCACGGTTGGAGCATTCTCTCGAAGTTTTGCCAGCACCTCGAGACCGTTGAGGTCTGGCAGCATCATGTCGAGGACGACAGCATCGGGGGCGAAGTCCCGGGCAGCTCTGACTGCCGACATCCCGTCGTTTGCTGTCCTCACCTCCCAGCCTTCGTAGCGCAAGGCCATCGACAGGAGTTCGGTCAACGTTTGTTCGTCATCTACGACCAACATCCGTAGCTTCCCGCCATCAGCGCGAAGTAACTGGGGCGCATCATGTGACGTCAACACCATCGGGCAGACCTCCAGTTCGCCATTGTGTGCACGCACTGCGCACCACTATCCACCAGCACAGTCCCACGTGTCGCTGTGGAGGAATCGTGATGAACCTGTGAGTTTCCTGTGAGAATTTAGGCAACCGTGTTTCACGCTGAGTCAGGACTGGCCGCCACTGCTCGACTTCATCGACCTTCTCAATGCTGCGGATAGTCGTTTACCCCCTTGGCGAGCGCGGCCCGTGCTCTCCCGAGGTCGCCAATCTGGTTGGCTGAAGTCCAGTGGGCCTGCCGGAATGGACAGCGCTGTCAGTAGTTCTGCCGTTCGTGCTGCCGTCATCGGTTTTGTCAGATGGTCCGTCGTTGGTCCGGGCTGTGACAGCCATTGTTGCCACAGGGGATCCGAGCCCATTTTCGCCACTAGTTCAATGTCGCCGCTACCGAACTGCTCATCGGCTGCCGTCAGGATTCTTTGAGGGACAGCGAGCGGGGGTCCGGTGGTGGTTTCTAGAACGCGGTCGACGACGTTCAACCGCAGGGCGCTGTTTTGTTGCCCGCCGGTTGTTCGCCGCGGGAATAACGGATTCAGGGCTTGGAGGATTTGGATCCCCTCCGCGTTGAGGCTGGTATTGCGAGCCTTTTCGTCGTCTGAAGCCGGAACCGCTAGGCCCGTCGGATCGACCCCGACCTGCGCACAGAAGTCGGCGAGCAGTGTTGCTGGCGTTCGTTTGAAATCCTCAAAGTAGGGGCGAGTGATCAGCGAGGAAAAACCGGCGACCTGCGACCAACGTTCGATGAGTGCATTTGGTTCATGGGTACCGAGTTTTCTGATGGCGCGTCGCCAGGTCAGGTTTCTCCCACCATCTTTCATTCGCTGAGAAAATCTGCTCGTGAGCATGAAGTCACGCCGCCGCAAATAGACCAAGATAGTGATCTCGTCGAAGAACTGCTGTAAGAACTCATAGAGGGACGCAGCCTCCTCATCAGTCAACCGGGTGGCACTTTCGGTTGACAGGACGAAGCGAGAATCTGGCTTGACCGCTGCACTGATCGTTCTCGCTACATCTGCGCGGGTCTTGTCTCGGTCTGTGACACCCCACTTTTGATGACGATCACTGTCTTCGAAGTTGAACGCAAGCGCCAATGGCGTGTGACTGGGCCACCTCCCGAAAGCTGGATAGGTGATCCCGGAACTGAGCAGGTATCGCCGGTTGGCAGCGAACGTTTGTTGGATGTACGTCGTCCCCGTCTTGGGCGTGCCGATGTGCAGAATCACGCTTGCCATGTCCTACCTCCCGTCCTCGCTCGCACAACCACGCCTAGGCCCGTCCGCGACGAAATGTTCGAAAGATCTTCTGTTGGATCCGCTGGGACGTTGTCGGTGGGGGCGGCGGCTTTTTGGGGCGCCAATCGGGCGATGTAAAGTCCACCGGTCCTTCGGGTTTCGACAGGGCCAGGAGTAACTCAACTGACCGCTGCGCGGTCATCGCCGGTTGGATGACGCTATCTCTTGATTTCACGCTTTGGGATAGCCAACTTTGCCATTCTGCGGTGTTGTCGAGTAGCCCGGTAACTGCCTGGTCTGACTGCAGAAACTGCCTTCTGGCGGATTCAAGAACGTCCGGTGGCGTCGTCAACGGCGCTCCAGCGGTAGCGCTTGTCACGCGCTTGAGTACCAGACGCCGCAACCTGATGTTCTGCTTTCCGTTCGTTGTCTCTGGCGGCATCAGATCGTTGAGGTCGCGAAGGAACTCGACGCCTTCAGCGGACAGACTCGTATTACGCAGCGCGGGGCCTCCGCCAGATACCGTCAGAATCGACTGCGTGACGCCGGTGGACTCACAGAAGTCAGCGAGCAGATCCTCCGGAGTTTCTTTGAATGCCTCCAGATAGGGGCGAACAATCAGATGGTTTGACCCGCCCCCGTCGCGCCATCGGGTAACGAGCGCAGCGGGATCTTCACGCACCAGAATGTCAATGAGATCGGCCCACGTGAAGTCTGAGCCTCGGCCGGCTTTGCGTCGTTGCGAGTAGCGGCTCGCCAACAGGAATTCACGCCGACGCAAGTAAACGACGATGGTGATCTCGTCGAAGAACTCCCGCATGAACTCAATGAGAGCGGCCGCGTCGGTGTCCTGCAATCGGGAAGCGTTCTCGGTTGAGAACAGCCATGTCTCATTGCCGGTACGCCCTTGCGCCGCCTCCCCGGACAGTTGTTCGTTGAGAGTGTCGGTCAGCCACTGCCGACTCTTTTCACCAACGGAGATATTGAAGATCTTGTGTCGCTGACTATGGCGGTTATTGAACGCCAACGACAGCTTCGTATGGTCTTTTCGGGTACCGAATTTTGGATAGACGATCCCAGTTTCTGCGAGCGCATCGCGGCTCGCCGCGAGTGTCCGTTGCAGGAAACTCGTTCCAGTTTTTGATGTGCCGATATGCAGAATCGCGTTGGTCATACCGGGCAACCTCCTGGGACGAATAATGGGTGGTCAGACATGCGGCGGCTACTTCCTACCGGTCAGCTTGCGCCGTATGACCTGAGTAAGCGGCGGTGGCGGAGTTGGTCGGATGTATCGCGGCCGCCAATCTGTGGTCGTGAAATCTAGTGGTCCTACGGGCTTGGATAGCTGCAAGAGCAGCTCCATTGCGCGTGCCGCCGTCATCGCTGGAGTCTGCGAGCCGACTCCTGTCGCGCGCTGTTCGAGCCAGTTGTGCCAGGCTGGCGAATCGGCGAATCGACTGACTAGCTCTTCGTTGCTGGGCTGGAACTGTTGCGTTGCTTGATCTAGAACATCATCTGGGGCCTTCAGGGGAACATCGGAGGTGATCTCCTGAGTGCGCAGTACTACGCGTCGACGCAACGGCATATTGGCCTTGCCATAGATCGTAGTCGTCGGGAGGTACTGGTTGAGGATGCGCAAAACCTCAACACCCTCGGCGCTGAGGCTCTGATTTCGCAGTATTGGCTCCTGAGCTTCGTTGGTGGCCGGGAGTAGCGTTGTATTTAGGGCGACCGCTGAACAGAAGTCCTCCAGCAGGTTGCTCGGCGACTTTTTGAAGCTCTCAAGGTAGGGGCGAACGATCGGTTCTCGACCGGTCACTTTGGCCCAGCGATCAACGAGAAGAGTTGGATTCTCGCGGGCGAGACTGGTGACCATCTCGTCCCAGGTGAGGTTGGACCCGCCGCCGTCCTTTACCTGCTGGGAGAACCGGCTGGCGAGGAGGAATTCCCGGCGACGGATGTAGACAATCACGGTGATGTCATCGAAGTATTCGCTCAGGAAACCGTAGAGCGCCGCGGCGTCGTCGTCCTTAAGTTTCGAGGCATTTTCGGTGGAGAGGATCCAGCGTTGACCGGCTTGGACGTCTGACCCGAACTGGTGCGCGAGCGCGGCCCGCGTTGCCTCCCGGTCGGTTACCCCTACCTGTTCATGGCGCCGCCCAGTGGTGGAGTTGAATGCCAGGGCGAGATTGTTTTGATTGAGTCGTCCGTCGAGATCTGGGTAGATGACCCCGGCTTCGCGCAGCGTCTCGCGGTTCGCCAAGAGGATACCTTGCAGGAAGCTCGTTCCTGTCTTTGTCGTTCCGATATGCAACACCGCGCTGGTCATCTTTTAACGAACCCCGATCGCTGCTGGGTGAGGGAATGGCAGGTGCTCACTGAGGGAAGGCTAGCTGACGGCCCCGGCTGGGTCCGGCAGTGAAATGCGGACAACTGCACCCCCATCTGGATGGTTCCACAACTCGGCAGATCCGCCATTGTGACGGCAGATTTCCGTGACGATTGCTAGCCCCAACCCTGACCCGTCGAACTGTCGGGCCTCGGCCGCGCGTTTGAACCGGTCGAAGACGAACGGCACGTCTTCCTCCGGGACGCCGGGCCCGTGGTCACGGGTATCAATACGCACATAACCGTCGGCGACAGAGATATTGATCTGAATCGCACTGTCGGGGGGCGAGAACTTGATGGCGTTGGACAGGATATTGAGCAGGGCACGCTGGAGTTGATTTGGACGTCCTTCTAAGAGCGAGTCACCCTCGACCTGAATACGCCCTCGCACGGCCGCTGGCAAACGATGCGCCGTCGCTTGGCATAGCTGATTGGCATGGCACGTCTGAATTGGCTCGCTGTCGTCGAGTACTCCAGTGAGGTCGACGAGAGCCGCGATCATCCGCGCCAACTCCTGGGACTCGCTCATCAAGTCCTGGGCGATCTGGGAGCGGGTGTCGGAATCCATATCTGGGTAACGCTGCAAGGTCTCGGCGTTGGACATCAGTGAGGCGACCGGCGTGCGGAGTTCGTGGCCGGCATCTTGCAGGAGGCGCTTTTGGGAATCCTGGGCCGCGACCAGAGCTGCCAGCATCTCGTCGAAGGCTCGGGAGAGGCGCCCTGTTTCGTCACTACGCGAGGTTCGGATATCCACTTTGAGGTCGCCCGTTTCGGCGACCTGCTCGGCGGCTTGGGTCAACCGGTCGAGCGGTCGCAGCATCGAGGACGCCGCCCAATACCCGACCAGTCCGGCGGCGAGGGTAACGACAACCCCGGTGATCGTTAGCTGAAAGACGAGATCTTCGACCAGTTCATTGGTCGGAGCTAACTCGCGACTGATGATGAGAGTGCCGCCGCCGACGCTCGGCTGTACGAGGGACCGGTAGGGCTGCCCACTGGCGCGGGTATCGAGATAGATGGGTTCGCCGGGGTCCTGCTTCTCGGCCTGTTCTTGGGCCTGCTGGGGAATGTTCTCGGTTTGGGGTACTTGAACAGCCTGTTCGCCCCACAGGATCTCGCTGGTTCCGTCCGGGGACTGGACTTGGACGAAGGTTCCCGTGGGGATGAGAGCTTCCTCGACGGGTCTCGATGCGTTCTCGTTCAGCCGGGTCTCAAGATCGGAGATATTCGCGATCCGCTCAAGCGATCGGTCAATCACCTTGACGCTGTTGGCCTCGGTGATTCTTACCGCGAAGAACGAGACGGTGATGGTTGCGAATGCCGCGATGACGCAGAGCGAGACCGCAACCCGTACTCGAAGTGTCATCGGTCTCGCGCGCAGTACCCGACGCCGCGAACAGTGTGGATCAGGGCGGGTGATCCCTCGGTCTCGATCTTTGACCGTAAGTACCCGATGTAGACAGCGAGGGTTTTCGAGTCCTGACCGAAGTCGTAGCCCCAGATCTGCTGATAGATCGTTGATCGGCTCAGCGCGACACCGTCGTTGACCACAAGGAACTCGAGGAGATCGAACTCAGTCTTCGTCAGTTCGATCTCGGTACCGCCGCGCCATACTCGCCGGGCGGCTTGATCAATCTCGAGATCGGCGAGAGTGAGGCGCTTGGGGGTGCCGGTGTGGTCAACCGACTCCGGCTCAACTGCCCGGTGGCGGCGCAATAGTGCGCGGACTCGGGCGAACAGCTCGTCGAGGGCGAATGGCTTCGTCATGAAGTCATCGGCGCCAGCGTCGAGGCCCTCAACTCGGTCCTGAACCTCGCTGCGGGCGGTCAGCACAAGAATTGGCAGGTCATATCCGCGGCTACGAATTGATTGGCACACGGCAAGTCCACCGATCCCGGGCAAGCCCAGATCGAGTACCACTAGTTGTGGGTCCTTGTTGATGACCTGCCATAGGGCGGCCTCGCCGTCGCTGGCCTCGATTGTCCCGTAGCCCTCAAGCTCGAGCGCTCGGCAGACGGAGGTTCTCAGGGCTCGGTCGTCATCGACGATCAGGATCGTTGTTTGCTCCATTCTCCTATGATCCTGGCTATCGGGAAGATACCGGTCAGTGGGGGCGGAACTGTCTGATTTCTTAGCTACTCCTTACTGTCGGCGACATTGGCGGAGGAGTGAAATCAGTAGCCGCAATTGGCAGCGCCGCGATCTCTCGCTAGGGTCGATGGTGACCATCAACTTCGACTACTGAACTCAAGGAGATCTTGTGGCTGTCTACACCCTGCCTGACTTGCCGTACGACTACGGCGCACTCGCACCCGTCATCGCTGGCGAGATCATGGAACTACACCACGACAAACACCACGCGGCCTACGTCAAAGGTGCTAACGACACGCTTGACCGACTTGCCGAGGCGCGCGACGAGAACAACTTCGGTGGTCTCGTTGGGCTTGAGAAGACGTTCGCCTTCAACCTCAGTGGACACGTCCTGCACTCCATCTTTTGGGACAACCTGTCTCCTGATGGCGGAGATCGCCCCGATGGCGAACTTGCTGCGGCGATCGATGAGTACTTCGGATCGTTCGATGCATTCAAGGCGCAACTGACCACGGCCACCGCTGGCGTACAAGGTTCGGGCTGGGGAGTTCTTGGCTTTGAGCCACTGAGCCGTCGTCTGATCATCGAGCAGGTCTACGACCACCACGGCAATGTCGGACAAGGGACAACCCCCTTGCTGGTATTTGATGCCTGGGAGCACGCCTACTACCTGCAGTACAAGAATGTCCGCCCGGATTACGTCTCCGAACTTTGGAAGCTCGTGAACTGGCAAGACGTCTCCGCGCGCTTCGATGAGGCCCGCGGCTAAGAAATGATCGACTGTTTCAGCGGCATTCCCAGCGTTCAGCGTCGGGAATGCCGCTGAACTCGTCCGCGACGTTGACCGAGTCGACTCCCTCGCGGCTACTCTTCCCATCGTTTCAGGGCTATCACCGTAGATGGATTGCCCACGATGTCTTGGCCGGCGTCACCGTTGGAGCAATCGCTATCCCCGGCCAGATCGCCATTGCCCAACTCGCCGGAATGCCCCCCACGACTGGATTGTGGGCATGCGTTGCGGCCGGATTCATGGCGACGATCTTCGTCGCGAATCGGGTCTTGTGGCTGGGCGCTGATTCGACGACAGCACCGCTGATCTTCGCGGGTCTTAGCGTTGTCGCTACCGCCGGCAGCGAGCGCTACGTGCAGCTGGCGGTCACGCTCGCGATCTGTATCGGCCTGATGTTCGCGGTCATCGCGGTAGCGAAGCTGCAATGGCTCGCAGATCTCCTATCTCGACCGGTGGTCCTAGGCTTCATGGCCGGCGTGGCTCTCACCGTCATCATTGGCCAGTTGCCGAATCTGTTGGGAATTCCCAAAGGAGACGGGGATGATGCACCATCAAAGCTCTGGGACTTGATAACGAATCTCCATCAGATCAACCTCGCTGCGGCTGCCGTCGGTATTGGTTCGTTGGTGCTACTTCCGCTGTTCGCTAGGTTGAACGCCCGCCTTCCGGGTGCGCTGCTCGTGATGGCGATCGCGACGCTGGCGACGGCGGCGCTGAGCCTGACAAGCCTCGACGTCGCAGTGCTTGGGGAGCTCGAAACCGGCCTTCCCAACCTGGTCGCCCCAGACTTCTCGATCTCGACGCTGGCCGTGGTGTTGCCCGTCGCGTTCTCAATCGTGCTGATATCCGTTGCCCAGGTTGGAGCCACGTCGCGGTCATTGGCGCAGGTCAAAGGTTTCGCTCCTGACCTACGCTCGGACTTCACAGGTGTGGCAGCGGCCAACCTCGCGACGGGGGCAGTCGGTGCGTTCTCGGTGAACGCCAGTCCCGGGCAATCCGGTGTCATGGCCAACTCCGGAGCTAAGTCTCAACTGGGCTCGTTCGTTGGTGCGGTGGTTGCGCTTATTGCGGTCCTGTTCGCGGTGAGTCTGCTGGAGGATCTGCCACTGGCGACGTTGTCGGCGATCCTAATTCTGATCATTAGTCGCATCGTGAACTTCGTCGAACTCAGACGGATCCGCCAGTTCGGCTGGGGTGCCTGGGCTTTGTCATTCGCCACGTTCTTGGCGGTGGTGATACTCGGAGTCGAACTCGGCGTCATTGTGGCCGTCGCTCTGGCACTGTTGAATCGTGGGCTGATGACCTCGCGTCCGGAGATCCGGATCATGCACCGCCGACCTGACGGTCATTGGCTGCCACACGCTGACGATCAAGCGACGCACGGTGGACGCCTGCTGACGGTCCGATTGAACGGACCGTTGTGGTTCGCCAACGCGAACTGGTTCCAAGACGAGGTTAAACGCCTGATGCGCGCGAACCCAAACCTCAATCAGGTGATCATCGATACGACTGGGATTGACGATTTGGACTACACCGGTGCGAGCGTCTTAGCCGGGCTCATCGACGAGCTAGAGGTCAGCGAGATCGAGGTCATGTTGATTCGCACAAAAGGCCGAGTCGAACATGCACTTCGGCGGATCAGGATCGATCGGGATCTGCCAGCCAACCGCGTCTTCTATTCGATTGAGGATGCCTACCAAGCCCTCGTGACTGGCACCTAGGGGGTTTCGTCATCGCCGGCCAGCGGATTGGCGGCCGCCCAATCACGGTAGGCCGCAACTGCTGTCGGCAGCGTCGCATAAATATGGTCGTCGCCGATCTGGTCAATGAGTCCGTATTTCTTCAGTGAGAGGTAGAGATCCTGTTTCACCCGGGCCATCCCAAACTGGATGCCACGATCGACGAGGGTTTGCCGGAAGTCATCGAGACTTTGTAGCGCGGTGCTGTCGACCTCGACGTTGGCCTCGGCGTTGAGGACAAACCAACGAACCGGCTCATTCTCTGCGACTGCTTCCGTCGCTCGGGTGACGAAGTACTCCGCGTTGGCAAAGAAGAGTGGCGAGTCGAATCGGTAGACCACGAGCCCGGGCACTGTCGTGGCGTCAACAAAGTCCTCGATGTCGTGCATGCCGGGGAGTTCCGGAACGAATCCTTGGACGGCATCGTGGGGCCGGGCCGTGCGGATGAGCATCTCAGCTACCGAGAGCCCCACCGCAAAGAGCACGCCGTACAGGATGCCGAAGGCGAGGACCCCGATCAGGGAAGCGAGCGCGAGACCAAACTCGACCTGGCGAAACGATGCGAGCTTGCGGAACTCGTTGAGGTCAACGAGTCGAAGTGCCGCATAGATGACGATCGCTCCCAGAGCGACTGTGGGGAAGCCCGCGAGCACCGGTCCAGCAAAGAGGAGTACCACGACAATCGATAGGGCTGTGACCCATGAGTACAGCTGAGTGTGGATGCCAGTCGCGACTCCGACGGCTGTGCGGCTCGCGCTACTACTCACCGGGAATCCTTGTAAGAATCCGGTGGCGACGTTGGAGACTCCCAGTGCAAGAAACTCCTGATTCGCGTCGATCGTCTGGCTCTCGCGTTTGGCAAAGCTGCGCGCAGTCAAAACGTTGTCGGTGTAGCCAACGAGGAGTACCCCGACCGCAGGTAGCAGCAGCATCGTCGCATCGGCGACGTTGGGAAGCGCCGGTGCCGGCAGTCCTTGCGGGATCGACCCGATGACGTCGATTCCGGCGTCTTGTAGCCCGAGCGCCGCGACAACGGCGGTGGCGCCAAGGGCGATGATGAGGGGTCCGGGAAGGTGCGGGAACCGCCACTGCATCAGCAAAAGGGTCGCCACGAGGATGATTCCCGCGATGAGCGTGGGGGCATCGAACCTCGTGATGTTGCTGACGAATGACGACAGTTCCGCCACGAAGCCGTCCCCGTCGACAGGGACGCCCGTGACCTTGTCGAGTTGTCCGACGATCATTAGGGCGGCGATCCCAGCCATATAGCCCACGAGGATGGGTCGGGAGAACAAGTCGGCGACGAATCCCGCCCGAATAGCGAAGGCGGCCAGACTCAGCACACCGACGATCACCGCAAGCGTTGCCGACAAAACAGCGAACCGAGCGGCATCGCCATTCGCCAGCGGACCCACCGTGACTGCCGTCATCAGCGCGGTCGTCGATTCCGGGCCCATCGACAGCTTTCGTGACGACCCCAACAGGGCATAGACCACCAGCGCCGGAAGAATCGCCCACAGCCCGACGACCGGCGGGAGGCCCGCAATCGTGGCATAGGCCATAACCTGCGGTACCGCGTAGGCCGCGACCGTCAGACCGCCAATGATGTCGCCGCGTAGCCACCGGCGCTCGTAGTGAGTGAACACCGCAAGCCCCGGAACCCACCGATGAAGCCCCTGGGGTGTGGCTAGTTGGGTTGCCATGATCCCCTCCGCTCATCCTTGCGCCGACCAGATCACTCCAATAATGTGACGACTGGCGCTAGCGCAGCGAACCTACTCCTGCCAACCGCAGATTGTTACCGAACGTGAGATCTTCCTCCGCCGATACGAGGCGATCTCCCATTCTCGCTACGTTGAAGTGATGAGGGAAACGTGGGCACGGATCATCTTCGGACTGACAGCGCTCATCTCGTCAACGGGTGTCGTCATGAGCGCCTTCACCGCGGCAGCCGCTACTGCAGAATAAGTCGCCGAAGCAGGGGGAGGGGCTGGCTGATCCCGCCATCTTCGATTTGGTCGCGATCACGGTTTGTCGTTGTCGAGACTGGCGTCTCTTACGGAGCGGAACGCCGATCGTCGCCGTGATCCCGCGCTGGCGCGGTACCAAAATACTGCTCGTTCAGGCGGATAAGTTGCTCGTTGGTGATGTCATCGATATCAGCACGAACCTCTGCGACGATCTTGGCTGCCACGTTGCTGGCGTGCTTCTCCGCCCAGGCAACAAAGTGGTGTGACGCATTGGCTTTGCCTTTGCCGTGACCCAGCAACAAGATTTTGCTCGCTGGCTCTAGATGGGCAGACAGGGTCCGCCAGTACTCGGGGCTGTCGGCCTCGTAGGTGCCGTTCGGGTTGCCGTGGCGGTGGTAGACGTTGTGGTAGTAACCGCGCGGGTCCTCAGCTTTGACCGTCTCTGGATCCGTGTGCGGGGGCGCATTCAACGGATAGATGCGTGACTCGTGGAAGTCAATCGTGACGATAACCGGTTCGTTGCGGATATTGAGTTCATTGTGGACATCGTGGGTCCCGTGCTGGTCCATGACTAGTCCTCTTTCCCGGGCTTCTTTGGTTCGAAATCGGTGCCGCGGAACATCCGACGCAGGTCCTCGATTTGCTCAATCCCGATGTCTTTGTCTTTGGGCCGGTTGAAGACCTCCGACTGGCCGCCGATGGTGAACTTGAACCGACCGTCGTGGCGTTCGTCAACCTCTCCGGCAGCCTCAACGAGGTGGACGACGTCGACCCATCGAATGTTGTGGCTAGCCGGGTGCTGAAAAATCGCCGTCAAAGTGTCGGTGTGATGGTTGTTGAGACCAGATGCGTTCGTCAAGAGTGCTCCTTAGGGATGTAGAGGTTAGACGCTAGCGTGATTGGAGTCAGATCGCGCTTCAGCCACAGCGCTTGACGCTGCGCGCCCTACTTTCGGGTGTAGTGTCTAGCGAATCCACGCCGCAGTTCGTTATGACAAGGGAGCCATTGGTGGCAGCTAAGCGAAAGATGCTCGTTGTCGAACTCAACGAGGTTCCGTACGAGATCGTTGACTACTACTGCGCGCAGCGCCCCGAGTCGACCTTGGCTAAGACGCTCGTTCACTGTCGGCAGTACACGACCATCTCACCGGATGCGCAACCGTTATCGCCATGGATTACTTGGCCGACGTTGCACCGTGGGGTGCCAGACACAGTCCATGGATTGCATAGCCTTGGGCAGAACCATCAGTCAATTGATCAGACCTATCCATCGGTCTGGGACCTGCTCTCACGCGATGGTGTGTCGGCGGGGATTGTTGGTTCGCTTCACACCTATCCGCTGCCAGACAACGCTGCGGACTACGCGTTCTACGTTCCGGACTGCTTCGCTTCTGGAAGCGAGTGCTACCCGGCTGAGCTGGCGAAGTTCCAGAAGTTCAACCTATCGATGGTCGCCCAATCTGGTCGGAATGTGTCCACCACCATTGATTGGAAGAGTGCGCGAGCATTTCTCGCGTCGGCGCGGTCTCTGGGACTACGGCCGTCAACAATTGGCGTCGCGGCTCGCCAACTTGCGAGTGAGCGCCGCAATCCGTGGAAGAAAACGCGACGCCGCACGATGCAGACTCTCTTTGCGTTTGATCTCTTCTTGAGCGAGACCGCCAAGACGAAGCCGCAATACGCGGCCGTGTTCAGCAACCACGTCGCATCGTCCATGCACCGGTACTGGGCGGCCGCGTTCCCGGATCAATATGAGGTCCTGAAGTTCGATGATGCCTGGCTCAAGCAGTACGCCGGGGAGATCCTCTACACGATGGACATCACGGACAGGTTGTTCAGTGACGCCAAGGATTTTGTCGACGCCAACCCTGAGTACCAACTTGTCGTGTCCTCAAGTATGGGTCAAGCTCCAGCGAAGACCCGGCCGCTGCGTCGGAAGATGACGCTGACCGATACGAGCAAGTTCATGGCCGCCGCCGGATTCAGCTCGACCGAGTTTGAACAGCGCTCCGCGATGGACGCAAATATCGGGGTGATTGTTGCACCCGAACGCGTTGAGGAACTACTGGCCTTCCTCGGCATGATTTCCATCAAGGACAAAAAGTTCAAAGCCAAGCTTGGGGAGAACGGCTTCGTCAGCTGGTACGTGCCAGGTGTGAATCTTGGCGTCAAGTTCGACAAGGTCCGAGTCGGTGACGAGATCCTCCCGCTGAGCGCGCTAGGGCTGACGAATCTGCAGGTCGAAGATGAAGCCGATAGTACCGCTTACCACATTCCGGAAGGCATCTTCGTCATCTACGATCCGCAGGACTTGCAGGGTGCCGACGATCGAGCCGAGGTCAGCACCTTGGACGTCGCTCCGTTCTTCCTCGCCGCACTAGGCGTCGGGGTCCCCACTTATATGAATGCCCCAGGCGCGATCTCTATCGGAGCATCCGAGCAACAGAAGACCGCATAGCAGGGCGAGCGTGCCGAGCCTTTAGGTCGCCACGACTCGGTGTGCGAGCGCTACTTCAAGGTCGCTGATTCCCTGAGGACCGACCGCTTGGCCGGAATCGTGGGAGCTGGAATCTGTAAACTCGAGTTGCCCTGGCCGACTTCGCCGGTAGATGGCGCCACGCGGACTTCTCCACTCGATCGTCGTGTCCCCGGGCCGTTCCCCGGGCTGCTCACCGGGTTGAGTATCAGGGCTGTCCGCCGCTAGGTCATCGTCCGGTTTTCGGACGCGCAGGGTCCAATGGTTGTGGGTTTTCAGCCGGTGATGGCGTCGGCATAACGCGAGGAGGTTGTCGGCGCTGGTGGCCCCACCGTCGTCGGTTCCGGTGAACGGTGTCACGTGGTCCAAATCGCAGAGGTAGGCGGCGCGGGCACAACCGGGGAACTGGCAGGTGCGGTCTCGGGCGATGATGTACTCGCGTAACGCGGCGGATGGTTCGTATTTTCTGGTCCCGAGGTCCAGCAGGTGTCCGGTGACCGGATCAGTGACCAAACGCCGCCACATGTCCGATCCTGCAGCGAGTCGCCGCGCGAGCTCCGCGGGGATGGGTCCGAACCCGATGATCTCGCCGGGATTGTCCACCAAGCCGAGCAGGGTCGCCAGGTCGATGACGACTTGGGTTTCCAGGCGCTTCTTACCCTGCATCGTCGGCAGGTTCTCATCAT